>Ga0209794_1001471_pt1 | contig 17752 bp, 13 predicted proteins | sample EBPBio232013_DNA_FD_185869 | JGI IMG/M metagenome (GOLD analysis project Ga0209794, IMG submission 185869) | Wastewater treatment Type I Accumulibacter community from EBPR Bioreactor in Madison, WI, USA - Reactor 1_5/23/2013_ DNA (SPAdes)... | ecosystem: Engineered > Bioreactor > EBPR >... | reverse complement strand
TTCTCAACTTCGCCTCCTACGATTATCTCGGCCTCAATGGTCACCCCGAGATTCAGGCGGCCGCCATTGCGGCGGTTGAGACCTACGGCACCTCCGTTTCCGCGAGCCGGATCAGCGCCGGGGAGCGTGCGGTGCACCGCGATCTCGAACGCGGGCTGGCCGAGGTTTACGACGCAGAGGACTGCATCGTCTTCAACTCTGGCCATGCGGGGGGCGTTTCCACGCTTGCCGCGCTGATGGGGCCGAAAGACCTCATCGTCCATGATGCCCTGATCCATAACTGCATCGTTGTCGGCGCACAGCTGTCGGGCGCGACGCGCCGTGTGTTCGCGCATAACGACATGGAAGCGTTGGAGCGCCTGTTGAGCGCGGATCGCCACCGCTTCGAGCGCTGCCTGATCGTCGCCGAGGGGCTCTACTCCATGGATGGCGACGGGCCGGATCTGGCCCGCCTTGCGGAGCTGAAAACCCGTTTTGGCGCCTGGCTGATGATCGACGATGCCCATGGCCTCGGCGTGCTGGGCAAAACCGGACGTGGCCTCTTCGAGCATCAGGGTGTGGCCGCAGGGCTTGCTGACCTCTGGTTCGGCACGCTCTCGAAAACGCTTGTCGGCTGCGGCGGCTATGTCGCGGGTTCGGCGGTGGCGGTGGATTTGCTCAAATGCCACGCGGCAGGTTTTGTCTATTCGGTGGGGATGCCCGCCTCGGTGGCTGCGGGCAGCGCCAAGGCGCTGGAGATCATGCGCCGCGAGCCGGAGCGCGTTGCGCGCCAGCAAGCCAACAGCCAGTATTTCATCGCGAAAGCCAAGGCGGCGGGGCTGGAGTGCGGCACCGCCTGGGGGTATGGCGTCATTCCGGTCTATATCGGCGAGACGATCAAGACGCTTCAGGTGGCACAGAAGCTGTTTGAAGCGGGTATCAACGCCTTCCCGATACTGCCGCCGGGAGTTCCGGAGCGGACGGCGCGTCTTCGCTTTTTCATCAATGCGGGGCATACGGAGCCGGAACTCGACCGGGCGGTCGATACCTTGCGCTCTTTGGTGCTCTAGTTCGCTGCTGTGATTTTGGACTAGGCCGACGCAGAGTGCGCAGGTTTTACCTTGCTGGCTTACGCATCCGTAATACAACTGCGGTACCGGCTGAATAGCCCATTTGTTTTTCTCTGGGACAGGAGGTTCTAGCGCCATGCCGACGTTCACCGAAAGCCTTGATGCTGCAGCATCGTCGTCCACGACGTATTCCCTCACGGCCGGGCAGAGCATTCAGGGAACGCTGACGGGCAGCGGCGATCACGACTGGTATCGGGTGACGCTTACGGCCGGGCAGACCTATACCTTCGCGCTTTCGGGCACGGGCACCAATAACGTGATCGACACGTTCCTGCGCCTTTACGCGGCAGACGGCACGACTGTGCTGGCCGATAATGATGATGGTTTGCCGAACCTCAACTCGCTGATTACCTATACCGCGACGACGAGCGGCACCTATTACCTGGATGCTTCTTCGTTTCAGCCCTCGACGACGGGGCAATATCAGTTCACCTACAACACCGGCAATCGCATCGGTTTTGACACCAGCATGGGCGCGGGCGTCATCGACACCAACTATGCTTGGAACGTGATTCCGGGCGCAGCTGCGATCGTGACCTATGGCTTCCGCAACACCAATGCGACCTATGCCGGCTCTGTTACCGACCATAACCTGTCGACCTTCTCGCGCCTGACGGCGTCAGAGATGGCGACCGTCCGCAACACGCTTCGGATGTGGTCGGAGATCTGCAACGTCAACTTCATCGAAGTGAACCCGGGCGGCTATACCGACAGCGCCACGATCCTTTTCAGCAACTACACCGACGCCGGCGATGGCTCGGGTGCCTTTGCCTATTATCCGGGTTCAACGGTTGCCACGGATTCGGCGGGCGATGTGTGGCTCAACACCACCTCGATCTCGACCACACAGACGCTCGACTATGGCAGCTATGGTTTCTTCGCCATCATGCACGAGCTGGGTCATGCCATCGGTCTGTCTCACCCCGGCCTCTACAATGCCGCGCCGGGCCTGAGCATCACCTACGCGAACAATGCCCAGTTCACGCAGGATACCCAGCAATACACCATCATGAGCTACTTCGACGAAACTAGCACGGGCGGCAACTTCGGCGCTTATGCCAATTCGCCGATGCTCTTCGATATCTATGCGGCGCAGCGCATCTACGGCGCCAACATGTTAACGCGTAACACCAACACCACCTATGGCTTCAACTCGAATGCCGGCGCACCGTATAATTTCACGACCGGCACGACCCGTGCGTTCTGCATCTGGGATGGCGGCGGCACCGATACCATCGACGCCTCCGGCTATTCCCAGGCCCAGACGATCAACCTGAACGCCGAGAGCTTCTCCAACATCGGCGGTCTTACCAGCAACATCTCGATTGCCAACGGCGTCGTCATTGAGAATGCCATCGGCGGCTCTGGCGCCGATACCATCACTGGCAACAGCGCTGACAATACGATCAACGGTCGAGCCGGGAACGATATCGTTTCTGGCGGGGCGGGCAATGATAGCCTTTTCGGTGAGGATGGAACCGACACCATCTTCGGCGGTACGGGCAATGACATGATCATCACCGGCTTCGGGGATGATACCGCCTACGGTGAGGACGGCAACGACACGATGTTCGGTGAGTTCGGCAATGACACGCTGATCGGCGGGTTCGGCGACGACATCGTTCAGGGGCAAGACGGTAACGACACGCTCTTTGGCGAATTCGGCAACGACACGCTTGTCAGCGGCACCGGCAATGACACCCTTTACGGGCAGGACGGCTTTGATACGCTCTCAGGCGAAGATGGGGCGGATCGTCTTTACGGCGGCACCGGTGATGACATCGTCATTTGTGGCTTCGGAGATGACGTGGCATTCGGCGAAAGCGGACATGACACGCTCTTTGGCGAGTATGGCAACGATACCCTCGTTGGAGGCGACGGCAACGATACGATTTTCGGTCAGGACGGCGGCGACTTTCTGATTGGTAGTGGCGGTGCGGATAACCTGGTGGGCGGTGCCAACAATGATATCTTCTACTTCGACAACCCAACCGATGCAGCGGATCTCGTGCACGACTTCAACCGCCTTGAAGGGGATCGCTTGGCATTCTCAGCGGCGGCATTCGGGGTTGCACCCGGTTTCACCCTGACGGCGGGCGTCAATTTCTTCGCCGGTGCCAATGCGCTGCCGAATTCCGCCGTGACGACGCTCTACTACGACAGCAATACGCGCGCTTTGTGGTTCGACGCTGACGGAACGGGCGCGGGGGCTGCGCATGTTGTGAGCTTCATGCTCAACAACCCGACGCTTCAGGCCTCGGATATCATTTTCCTCTGAGCACCGGAAAAATCTCTCTCGCTTGGCAATAATCATGAAGGCGACATGTTCATGTCGCCTTCTTTTTTCGTTATCTAGAAGGCGCGCGTCCGGTTCGTCGTCGTCCGGAACCCAGTCGAGGTGACAGCGAAGTCAATGGACCCACAGGAGTCGTTTTCTCAGGACAAGCTCGGCAGCAGCGCGCCTGCGCAGGAAGCCGAGGCCATGAAAGCTCTCGGTGAGTCGCAGGCGGCACTCGCACTCGGTCGTATGCCGCTGGCGCTCGAAAAGGCGCGTCTGGCACGAGATCTGGCTCCCGGCAATCTCGCCGTGGCGTCTCATTGTGCGGTCATCTTCAGTGCGACACAAAACCAGGCCGAGGCGATATCGGCTCTGCAGGTTCTTGATCAGGCGAGTCTTCTGGATGCCGAACAACATCGCCAGTTAAGTGGCTTTCTGGCCGCACAGGGCGCATTGGAAGCGTCCGTTCGGCACGCCATCAAGGCGTCAGATGGTGCGCCGGAAAATTGGGAATTTGCCCGCCACTGTGGTGTTCTGCTCAATTTTTTCGGCAGAACTCTCGAAGCGGCCAATTATCTGGTCCGGGCTGCGCGGGCGCATGGCAATGACGCCCTGATTTTCTATCACCTCAGTGTGGCTGCCGGAGCGTTGGAGCGGCGAACGCAGGCTGCTGCTTTCGCGACTCGTGCCTGGGAGCTTGAACCGGATAATCCGACCTACATTCAGGGCCACGTCCACAATCTCCTCGTGAATGGGCGCTATGATGAAGCCCTCCAGTGTCTAGAGGCGATCTTTGACACCGCGCAGACGAAAACGGCGGATCTCTGGCACTTGATGAGTGTGTCGCGCAATGCCGCCAACGACCCGCTTGGCTCGATTGATGCGGCCTCTGCGGGGCTCGCGCTCGACGCTGAACATATCGGCCTGAGATTGCACCGGGGAATCGTCTTGTGCTCTCTGGGGCGCTACGAGGAGGCGCTCGAAGACATGCGCGCGGTCCTTGACCTCGACCCCATGCATGACGAAGCCCTGCGGGTCAGCTTTGCGGCCAATACGGAGCTGGGGCGATACTCAGAGGCGGTTCCCTATGGCGCGGCCGTCATGCGGCACAAGCCTGATGACGAACCTATCGGCCGCTCGATGCTGCATATTTTGACACGTCGCTTCCTGACGGAAGGCTCCACGCCGATCGATGGAAACAGCCTGGCAGCGCTCAAACGGCAAGCCGCACAAAGCCGCCCTCCCCGGCGCAAGTTCACTGCAATGGATGCGTTCCGCACACAGCTCCGTGTGCTCGGTGCGCTGATCTTGCGCGAGATTCAGGGACGATTTGGGCGGGCAAAACTGGGCTACCTTTGGGCGCTTTTTGAACCCTTGGCCCATATTTCCCTTCTTGTGGCCATTATCCAGTTTACGGCTAAGGGTGACCCCCCGATCGGCAATAGTTTTGCCTTGTTCTACTTCACTGGCATTATTCCCTATCACCTTTTCACGCATACTGGTGGCGCACTGATGTTTGCGGTTCGAGCCAACAGACAGCTGTTGCAGTTACCGCCTGTCACTACACTTGATGTTTTCATGTCGCGCGCCATCCTTGAAATCGCGACGGAATTTTTTGTTGCTTTGGTTTTGCTAAGTGCTTTTGCCCTATTGGGCTATGATGCTATGCCAAAAGATATCCTCAACTTCATGCTGACATTCATTCTTCTGGGCGGGTGCGCTTTTGGTGCAGGTGTTATCAATGCCATTTTGATGGCCTTCTTTCATACTTGGGAGAAAGTATGGTCCATCTCGATCGCGATCATGTATTTTACATCCGGTATTTTCTACGTCCCCTCGATGATGCCTGTGGAAGTGCGCCAGATTCTCGAATGGGGTCCAATCTTCCAAAGCATCGAACTGTTCCGAACCTCGATGTTTGAAGGACACGATCCCCCTTGGCTTCGCCTTGAGTATCTGGCAGCAGTGAGCATTGCGCTGGTCAGCGTCGGGGTTCTGGCCGAGCGCATGTTCCGACATAAGTTGCTTGAAATCGAATGATTATCTTCGAGGGGGTCAGCAAGGACTTCAAAACGCGCAACGGACGAAAAACCGTCTTGCGCGATGTATCGATTGAGTTTCCCGAAGGACGCAACATCGGGATTTTCGGCCTCAATGGCGCCGGCAAATCAACATTGATCAAAATTCTGGCTGGTGCGGAAGCTCCAGACAAGGGGCGCGTTATCCGACAGGGGCTTGTGTCCTTTCCTCTCGGGTTCGACTCCTGCTTCCACCACTCCATGACAGGTCGGGAGAACGTTCGCTTCATCGCTCGCGTCTACGGGCTGAACGTGGATGAGACCGTGGACTACGTTCAGTGGTTTGCCGAAATCGGATCCTATTTCGACATGCCGATGAACACATACTCCTCGGGCATGCGCTCCAAGCTGGCCTTCGGCACCTGCCTCGCGGTGAACTTCGATGTCTACCTCATTGATGAAATCACGGAAGTGGGCGACAGCCGTTTCAGACGTAAGGCCTTGCAGGAGTTTCAGAAAAGAGTACTCCACGCAGATATCATTCTGGTGTCCCACAATATCGACACGATCCGAAACTATTGTGATATGGGTGCCGTGCTCCACGATGGCTCCTTAACGCTCTACAACAGCCTCGAGGGAGCAATGGAACATTACAAGGTTCTCGCAGGATGACCGGAACCAGACCAAGTGAACGCCTTGTTGCGGTCCACCCCGGCCCGGCAACCGTCGCAGCTGGCGCTCCCGTTGCTGGCGACCCCACCGAACAGCAGGGGGCCATTTCACCGTTACCGGATCGCGGAAGTCTGGCTTCCGCCCGAAGCGCCATGAAGGCGCTTGAGCCGATACGTACCGCTCTGGTTTTCACCTCCGAAGGGGGGGGGCGGCGTCCGCGCTGGAAGCTGATTTCCTTTCTGCTTGTTGCTGTCCTGCCGAGCCTGCTCGCGCTCATCTACAATTATGGGATTGCTGCCGACCAATTTGTTTCCGAGACCCGCTTTGGCATCCGCTCCATGGAGTCCGCATCGGTTCAAAGCTCTGGGTTGCTGCGTGGTCTTGGCGTGGCAGACCAATCAGGGACGGACTCCCATGCTCTGATCCAATACATTCAGAGTCGTGAAATCATTGATCAGATTCAGTCAAAGATCGATTTGAGGAGCATATTCGCCAACAAGGACGCTGACTTCCTGTCACGCTTCAACCCCAAGAACTCAATCGAAGATCTTGTCGATTATTGGAAGAAGCAGACGGACAGCTTTTACGAGAACTCCACGAGCACTGTTGTTGTTCGCGTTCGCGCTTTCACGCGCGAGGATGCGTTGACGGTGGCGAAGGAGATTCACGCCCTCTCGGAGGCTCTGGTGAATGACCTGTCCATGAAGGCGAGAAAGGACTCTGTCCAATTTGCAGAACAGGAAGTTCTCAAGTCCGAAAGTCGTTTGCTGAAGGCGCAGGTGGCGCTGCGTCAGCTGCGCGACAAGGAGGGCATCCTCGACCCGCGCAAAAACGCAGAAACAACGCTGGGCCTCATCGCCAAGCTGCGTGGGGAACTGACTTTGGCACAGGCTGAAATGCAATCCCAGAGAACCTTTCTGGCCGCGGGCTCGCCGATCTTGGGTGTATTGAGGACGCGCATAGCGTCGCTTGAGGCAGAAATTACGAAGCTGCAGGGAGAGGTAACAGCTGCGTCTGGCACATCGGGCGCAGACACTCTGTCTCGCGTCATCAGCGAATATGAAAACGCGGAAATTGAAAAGCAGTTTTCAGAAAGATATTACGCCACAGCGCTTGAATTGCTTCAAAAGGCGCGCATCGAGGCAGAGCGCCAGCAAAAGTATCTTGCGACATTTGTTCGCCCAAGCCTTGCTGAAGACGCTCTATATCCAAAGCGCACGCGCAACGCCTTGACGATGATTGCGATTTTCTTTGGCGTCTGGGGGCTTGGTCTTTTGCTAGTTTCTTCTATTCGCGACCACATGTGAACAGATAGACCTTTCACAGCGGGTGGCGGACAAACGCGACCACATCATCATAAAAGTTCGACCATGTACGATGGGGAAACTGGCGCGCCATCAGGCGCGCCTTTTCTGTCGCCTCGCCCTGTGTGCTTAGCCACATAATCGCGGACATCCAGTCTTGCTGTCGCCCAGGATCACACAACGTGGCGCAGCCCTTCGCGATCTCGCGGAAGACAGGAATATCGGATGCAACAACGGGCGTCCCGCATGCCAACCCTTCCGCAACAGGTAACCCGAACCCCTCATCAAATGAGGGCATGAGCAAAGCCCGGGCTCGGGAAACAAAAAAAGCAAGATCTGGCGTCGAGATGTCGGCGATTTCCAAAACATGCGGCCTGAGAGCGTGGTCTTGCTCCAGTCGCTCAAAAACGGCTTCATTTTTCCACCCCCGCTTGCCGAACAGCAGGAGCTTGGGGACATCCAGCCCCCTGCGCGCCATCTCGCCCCAGATATCCAGGATCAACATGTGATTCTTGCGCGGCTCAATCGTGCCGCACATCACGAAGAAGGGGGGCAGCTCCCCATCGCCAAGGGTTTGGTGAAAAGCCGAAGAGGTGGGCAGATGAACGGCGCGAACGGGCAAATCAGGCAGCCCCAAAGTGATGGCATGCTCCCGGACGGCACTGGCAACCACCTCACTTGGCGTAAAAATTCCCGACGCAAGACCAAGAATCAACTCGATTTGGCGCCGGAACACGTCCTCCAATCCATCCCAAAACCACTCTGGACGATTGAGCGGGATGAGATCGTGCACCATGAAAAAGGCGCGCACGCCGGGCCGCCTTCTGAGCCAAGCCAAAGATCCCGGTGGACGGGCATTTGCATAGGAGACGTTGATGTAGTTGCACCCATCGGGCACTGGACACCCGAACCTGTGCCATGGCCATCCCCGAAGGAGACGGACAGCATCCGCCGCGAAGGAGTGCCCAGAAACAGTCTTTGTCGAACGCGCTGGCCTGCTGCCATCACGGAGCCAAGCCAGAATGGCGTCACGCTGCTCTGAATCCGGGAAGTCACTCCAGCCATCCTCCACCCGCTGAACGAGATTGGACAATGTGGAGGCCGGGAAGCGCGTAGAAATCCTGTAAAGCTGATGGAGACCCACCGTTTCCTGCGGGTAGGTGCTGGCGAAGTAGCGGGCACCCTCTACATCGACCCGCGAGATACCCGTCGGGCCAGATTGAAAGAGATTACTGGCGAACCCCGAAAAGTCATAAGCGAACTCTGTTCCCACGTCTTTTCCGACAGCTAACCGCCCCTCAACTTACACATATCGCCGGATGACATCCTGATTGGCGTTAAACCAACGGACAGTCTCTTCCAAACCCTGTCGCAAACTGAAATCAGGCACAAAGCCCAGCTTGGCCAAACGCTCGGTAGCGTAAGAGCGGGCGAGCTGCCCCAGCGGCTTGCTGGTATCCCAACGGTACTTTGTTTTGGGGAACAGCTCAGAAAGAACCGTCACGAGATCTGCAATCTGGACGCTCTGCCCTGTGGCGAGGTTATAAGCCCCCTCCCCCTTTTCCATCATCAAGGACAAGCCCTTGGCGGCATCTGCGGCGTAAAGAAAGTCCCGCGTCGGGCTTCCATCACCCCAAATCTCAACAACATCATCGGGTCCCGCTGATGCAAATTTCGTGATCAGCGATGGAATCACGTGGCCGTAGCGCGGATCGAAGCGATCATGCGGGCCATACATGTTGGTTGCGATGGCAAAGGCGAACTCCAACCCGAACTGCTGGCGATAAGCCTCCAACTGCACAAGCAGCCCCCGCTTGGCGAAACCATAAGCCTGTTCAGACTTATGGGGCAGGTTTTTCATGACATCTTCTTCGCGGAAAAACGGGATTTCCTGATCGGCGTACATGGCAGCCGACCCCATTGCGACGATCTTTCCGACGCCGGCCAAGCGCGAAGCTTCGACCACATGCGTATTGATCAGCACGTTACGACGATAAGCATCACCCGGGAAAGCGGAGTTGCCTCCCAAGCCGAAAACGGCGCCCGCGATGTGATAGACTTCGCTGGGCTTATGCTTCTCGAAAACGCGTAGTGTCTCATCAAATGATTCGAGATTGACGTCAGCGCGCCCGGCCAGCGGGACAACATCTCGCCCCATCGCCTTCAAATGAGTGACGAGGGCATGCCCGACGACCCCGCTAGCCCCGGTAACAACGATGCGCGACATAGTTCATCCGACTTTTGAGACAGGAAACTGACACCGGGTTCATCCACGGCGCTGGCGGCAACCCGTGGCACCCACAAAGATTGACATTTGGACAATGAAAGTGCTAACCGCACGCAATAAGATCGTCAAGCACGGTGCAGTTCCAATGAAAAAATTAGCGATCGTCAGCAGCTATAACGAGAGCTGCGGCAATGCTTCTTACACGCATGTCCTCAAAAACGCGCTATCTTCTTCATATGAAACTGAAGTTATCCCGTTAGATCTTTTCTTTATACAGAAATCCGGAAAACTATTCAAAAAGCACGCAGATGAACACATCCGCGAGATCGCCGAAAAGCTGAAATCTTTCGACTGTGTTAATATACAGTTCGAAGCTGGACTGTATGGCACCAATCCTGCGGATATCCTGCGCCGCGTTGGCTGGCTCATTGAAGCTTCTCGCAATATTATTGTGACAATGCATCGCGTAGATCCGCCTTCCGTTACTATCGCAGATGCCATCGGCCAGTGGATTGAGACCCGCTCAAACGCGCATTTTCATGCCCTGATGAACCGTCGCAAGTACGAACGTCTTTATCAGAATGTTGTGAACAAAGTGGCCGAGGCATCAAAAGAAAAGAATGCATGGGTCTTTGTTCACACAAAGCGTGATCGACGTATCATCAAAGAAATGTACGGCTTCGATAATTGTATTGATCATCCTCTGGCATTCCTGACCCCTGAGGAGCGCGCTCAGGTTAAGGATATGGGAAACAAGGAAGCTTTCCTTGCCAAGCATGGTTTCAACCCCGGGACAAAACTGGTCGGCATCTTCGGGTATATTTCGGCATACAAGGGCGTAGAAACGGCTGTTGCCGCCATGGAATTTCTTCCTCCCAACTATGCCTTGGCGATGTTTGGCTCGCAACATCCTCAGACGATTCGTGAGTACACCGAGATCGACCCCTTCCTTGCGAAGATTACGGATAGTGTTCGAAGCATTGAAGAGCGGCGTCTTGCCGGAGAGCAAAAGGCGCTGGACAAGCTGATCAAACTCAAGGTTGCCAAAGGTCAGGGACCGACAACGCTTGATGATGCCCGTGAAGATTTGATCCGCCGCATGCGGTTCATGGGTAACTTGTCTGATCCCGACTTCATCGAGGCGCTGCACCTGTGCGATGCGGTCGTGCTTCCCTATCTTGAAGTGGGACAGAGCATGTCGGGCGTTCTGGTGCTGGCTCTTGAGTCCGGCGCACGAATGTTTGCCAGCAACAATTTGTCGTTCTTTGAGGCCCGGAAATATTTCGGCGAAGTCTACAATACCTTCGATATCGGGAACGCCATGGAGCTGGCTCAGAAGATCCAGTTCACTGACCGAGATTTTTCCAAAGAGCGGGATGCAGCGTATGAGCGGTTCAACATCCGCACGCTGGCTGGCTTGATGGAAAAAACGTACAACGCCTGACTTGCAATCCGAAAGAAAACCCATGCCCAAGAAAGTTGCACTTATCACCGGGATTACCGGCCAGGATGGCACTCATCTTTGCCGCCTTCTGCTCGACAAGGGCTATGAAGTGCATGGTATCGTTCGCAGGTCTTCAGCGCCGAACGTGCACCGTCTCTGCGCTTTCATGGCGGGCGGGGCGCCTGTGGAGAACCTGAAGCTTCACTATGGTGATTTGACGGACTTTCCGTCGCTCAACCGCATCGTTGCACAGACGCGGCCGGACGAGATCTACAACCTTGCGGCGCAGAGCCATGTGGCTGTCAGCTTCGAAGCCCCGGAGTATACAGCCAACGCCGATGGTATCGGCACCCTTCGCCTGCTCGAGGCTATCCGTTTTGCGGGCCTGACGGAGACATGCCGGTTTTATCAGGCCTCGACGTCGGAGCTTTACGGTAAGGTCCAGGAAATCCCGCAGCGCGAGACGACGCCGTTCTATCCGCGCAGCCCCTATGGCGTCGCGAAGCTTTATGGCTATTGGATTACCGTGAATTACCGTGAGTCCTACGGCATGCACGCATCCAACGGCATCTTGTTCAACCACGAAGGCTCCATGCGCGGCGAGCTTTTTGTAACGCGCAAGATTGCCAAGACGGTGGCAGGCATTGCGCTCGGTTCGACCGCACCGCTCCGGCTGGGTAATCTCGATGCCAAGCGCGACTGGGGCGATGCGCGTGACTATGTCTATGGCATGTATTTGATGCTGCAGCAGGACAAGCCCGACGATTATGTTCTGGCCACGGGCGAGATGCACTCCGTGCGTGATTTCTGTGATGCCGCCTTCGGTTGCATCGGCCGCAAGGTCGAATGGTCCGGTACAGGTGTGGATGAAATCGGTCGCGACTCAGCAACCGGCGAAGTGCTTGTTCAGGTGGATCCGGCGTATTTCCGTCCGGCTGAGGTGGAATTGCTGGTTGGGGATCCTTCCAAGGCCCAGCAGGTTCTCGGCTGGCGTCACCAGACCGGCTTCACCCAGCTGGTCCACGACATGGTCAATCGCGATATCGAGCGACAGAAGCGCATTCAGGACGGCAAGGTTATCCTCGAAGATTTCCTGTAATATTTTTTTGAGACAGTGATAACACACAGCCTCACTAAACACTTCCAGCGCGCTCGCTCCCTGCTTTTGGACGAGCGCGTTTTTTTGCCCAAATCTGGAGGGATATGCATGGCTCTCCAACGCACTACCGAGGGTATGCATTCATCGCGTCCATTATCGTCGTGATTGTATTTTCACACCAGCAAGCCGCCCGAAGGATACTTCATGCCACGCCTGGCCGTTATCAGCAGCTATGATCGGCTTTGCGGGATTGCGAACTATGTGTCGCGTCTCGTACCGCAATTTCACAGTTTTGCTGATGTCGAAGTCCTTCCGCTTGATGTGGATCTGCTCTCAAGCCCAACCGGCGCAGACATCATCGAAGGCGACAATCATATTCGTGGCATCGCATCACGTTTGGCCGAGTTTGATATGGTCAACATACATGTTGAGCATGGTCTCTATGGCGTGGAGACATCGCAGATCTTGCGCCGTCTTAAAATTCTTTTCGGCGCTGCGCCTGCACTCTGCCTGACCCTGCATTGGCTTACCCCAAAACCACATATCAACCTGCTGGATGACGCCCGGCAGGCATTCAAAGGCGATTTTGAAGGCATCGGTCGCTCAATTTACAGGGCGATCAACTATTCAAGATTGGGTAAACATTTATACGGTCGCTATTTACGAAATCTACAGCAGAAAAAACCCATTTGCTTCATTACTCATAACGTCGGTGACCGTGACAGGCTGGTCCATGAGTATGGTCTGTCCGACGTCTTTGACCATCCTCTCGCGTATCTGTCACCTGGTGACGTCGAAGCCGCCAAGATCCGCTCCAATCGGTCGCAGTTTGCGGCCATTGCTCATCTACCAACAGAAGCGAAACTCTACGGTGTTTTCGGCTTCATGGCGCCCTACAAGGGCTTCGAGGTCGCCATTCGTGCCTTGAAGCATCTCGGGCCTGAACATCATCTCGCCATTTTTGGCGATCTTGCCCCCACCCAAACTGATACCCGTTATCGGGACATGCTGATTGAAGAAGCCCGCGCAATACCCTCCCGTGTTCACTTCTGCGGCACTCTTCCCGACGAGCAGTTTCTGAACGCGATCGCGATTTGCGATGCTGTAGTGATGCCCTACCGTGAGGTGGGCCTTTCCTCGTCGGGTCCGATCAGTCTTGCTCTTGAACTCGGAAAGCGGATCGTAGCCTCACGGATCAAAGCCTTTGAAGGTTTCAGCCACTATTACCCTGAGAAGATCGAATTTTTCGTGCCCGGCGATGACAGGCATCTGGCCGCGCAACTGACTTCGCCAGCCAACACTTCTGCAATCAATATGACAGAATTTTCGCCATTCCAAAGAAACATCGATGTTTATCGGCGAGCACTCTTGGGCCTGTTGAACAACGCTTCGCCGTAACTAGAGCGTTTGACTTCAGCTTTTACAGAGCGCTTCAGATCGTTGTTTTCTTGAGAATGCGCCCCTGCAATCGCAGGAAGAAAGGCGCGTAGAGGCTGTACACCCAAGAAAATAGTTGCATCAACAGTCCCGGCGCTACGACGAGCCGACCAGATCCCGCCCCTTCGACAATCGCTTGGGCGACCTGACCTGCAGAGAGAACGCCCCCCCCGGCGGTAATCTGCTTTGTGACCTCCGGCTTATTCGCCTGTTCTGCGGCCAACTGTGGCGTATCCGTGTCGGGCGGGAAGGCCACACTGACAGAAATGCCATGCGCACCCAGCTCGGCATAAAGCGCCTCCCCCAGCGCTTTCACGGCGGCCTTCGAGGGGCAATAAGCCGCATAGCCCACGATGCCCGTGAAGGCCGCCGCCGACGAGATGAGCACGATACGCCCGGTGCCAGCCGCTGCCATCGCCTTCGAGACGGGGGAGACGAGGTTGAGCGTGCCGAAATAATTGATCTGCATGTGCCGCTGGAAAACCTCTGGCGGCTGATCGAGAAACATACCCGGCTCGACCATGCCCGCGCTGGTGACCAACCAGTCGATCCTGCCTTCGCGGGCGAGAAGAGCTGTCACAAGAGCTTCACAGGCTGACGAATCCGCGACATCCAGCGGATGCACCTCGATCCGACCACCAGGCGCGGCGAGCAGGTCGGCACGGGCGCTTTCAAGCCGCGCTGTGTCACGTGCTGCGATGTGAAGATCAAAGCCGCGCTGGCGCAACAGGCGCGCGACCTCAAGACCAATACCGCTGGAGCCCCCGGAGATGAGGGCGACCGGAGCTTTCGTCCCCCCGGCCACGGCGAGCCTCAGAAACCCGAGGCGATGGTCGCAGCGCTGGCGACAGGCTGGGCCGCGGTTACGAAGAGCTGCAGCACCTTCTGCACCTCGTTGAGCGGCGCATTGGCGATGTAGAGCATGTCGTTGTTGCGCACATGTATGGTCTGCGCCAGGAAGTAGCCACGCGGATCCCGCAGGTTCAGGCGATAGACGACCGGAACGCGGGTGTCGGAAGCCGCAAACGAAAAGCTCGAATCGAGCTGACGGGCGACATCGACGCTCTCGAAGCGCAGCAGGAAGACGCCATAGGGATCAGAACGGTTATCCAGCAGACCGCCAGCCTTGGCCACGGCCTTTTCCAGCGTGATGCCAGCCGCTTCGAACGGCACCACGGCGTTGCGACCGGCGGCACCGAAGACCGAGAAGGTCTGCGGATCACGCACGACGGTGATCACATCCTTCGGGTGGACATAGATGTTCTCGCGCGCATCGGAGACGACGCGCTGCATCGGCACCGCGACGGTGCGACCACCGCGCTGGAGCGAGATGAAAGTCTCATAGGTGGGGGCGCGCACGCCGCCCGCCATGGCCACCACATCCATGATGCGCTCGCCGCGCACGGAGAGCGGCACACGGGCGCCGTTGGTCACTTCACCGAGCACGGTGGCGGAATTGGAAAGGCCCTGCGGCACGGTCACGAGCGCCTGCGGCTCAATCGCCTTGCCGGTAAGCTGCGACACGATACGCTTCTCGACCTCGGGAGTCGTCAGACCAGCCACGCGGATTCGGCCCGCATAAGGCACGGTGATGGAGCCATCCTTGGCGACGATCTGCTCGGGAATCACGGCCGAGCGCGCGCCGGTGGAATTGCGATCCATGGCGGGCGAGGAGAACAGGCCGCCAGCAGCGGCCTCCCACACCGTCACATTGACCGAATCACCGATGCCGATGCGCTGATGGGGCGGCGGGCGATGATCACCGAAGCTGCCCGCGAAGGAGCGGTTGCGGGAAGAAGAGAGGATCGAGACAATCGATTCGTCCACATCGCGCAGGATATAGCGGACAGCATCGCCGTCCTGGGCGGAGGAGGTGACTTCCGCGGTGGTCGGGCCGGCAGACGGCAAAGTTGAGCACCCTGCCAACAGCGCGGCCAGAAGACCGCCCGCCGCCAACATTTTCAATGATGATGTGAACATCACGCCCCAACCAAACCCGATAATAGAATCTTACGAAGTTCCTACCTTCTTAACCAAGCATTGCAAGCCAGACTATGACCGATTGGTCACGGATGGCGGCAATTCCGCAACAGCGTTAACGCTATTTCAGCTCACGGTCTGGCGGTCGGTCACGCGGCGCCAGTTGGTGCCGTCGGAGAAGGCCAGAACCGCCCCGCCACTTTCATTGCTGACCATGGCGAGCGCACCCGCCCCCATGCTGGAAGCGGAGGGCAGACCCGCCACGTTATAGCTGGCAACACGCAAGGGGCCGGCCAACGTGAGCGCGGCATTGCCCGGCGCTGTGCCCAAACCCATGGTCCCCGTGGGGGCAACCTCCAGCGCATTGACCCAGCTGCCGCCATCCGCCGAGACCTTGATGCGGAAGCGATCATCACCCGAAAGGCCCATTTCCGCGCGGCCCGACCAGTTCGATTGATAGAGCAGGCTGGCCGTATCGCCTGCTGTTGCCTTGTTGATTTTCACCTGATGCCCGGCCCCCGCGTGGTTGAGCAGGCTGGCGGCGGACGATACCGCAAGGCGATTCGTGGTATCGGCAGTGGCATTGATGCCCACCATGGGCAGGTTCTGGTACTGGCCGGATGCGATGACCCAATCCGTACCATTGTAGGCGAGGAGCAGGGCTTCATCGGCCACCCAGCTCAGCCAGCCCAGACGCGGGGTATAGAAGAACCAGCTTCCGTCCTGCCACGCCGCGATCTGCCCCGCATGGCCCGCAAAGCCGCTCGCAGCCCCGACCGGCACGAGATAACGCTGCCCCTCCTGCGGGGAAGTCGGCGGACTGGCGAGCGAGCGCGAAACCACGCCCATATGGACCAGTGCATCCAGCGCGCGCAGCCCCTCGTTCACCGTGACATGCTTCTGCGATTGGCCCGCCGCGACATAGGGCAGCTGGAGATTGGGGGTGTTGGACATGGCTCACTCCGCGCTCGGGCAAATGCCCCGTTCGATTGACACGGGGCGAGTTTACGGGTGCGCGGCGGTGCGGGGATAAGTTCCCCGCTCAGGCGGCAAGCGCAGCGCGCTGCTGGGCCAGCTGGCTCCGGGCACGGTCAATGGCGTGGCCGAGAGTGGGAATCTGCGCGAGCAACATCGCTTCCGACGTGCCTTCGAAGCTGCCAGCAAGGCGTGCCGCGGTTTCCGCGCCATACTGCGCCAGAACGCCGGAAAGCTTGTGCGCAGCCTGCCGCATCCGCTCGGCATCCGCCTCGATTCCCGCCACGGTCAGGTGCTGCATTTCCTCGTCGATGTTGGACAAGGCCAGATCCAGCAGTTCCGTCAGCATGGCGTCGCCCGTCATGGCCCGCAATTCCCCGATCGCACGCTCGATGCTGAGCATGTCATCCACCTCCAGCGCTTTGGGGGCGGCCTCCCCCTCCTCGGCAGGTGTCCCCGTGCGCCAGAAATCGCCGTGGCAGACGCGCTGGATGAGGCGATCGAGTTCGGCGACACGCAGGGGCTTGCCCAGATGATCGTTGAAGCCCGCCTCAAGGCTGGCGGCGCGGTCCGCCGGGTAAACCTGCGCGGAAAGCGCCACAACGGGCACCCTGTCCTGCGGCGGCGGCAGCTCGCGGATCGCGCGGACGACCTCCAGCCCGGAAAGATGCGGCATCTGGATGTCGAGCAGGATCAGATCAAAGCCGCCGCGCGTTGCCTCTGCCAGCGCCTGTCGCCCATCCGGCACCAGCACCACCCGGTGACCGCGTCGCTCCAGCAGGGTGCAGATCACCAGCTGGCTGGCCGGGGTATCCTCTGCGACCAGCACCGACAATGGACGCCCCGCAGAAGGAACGACCGCCACCGGCTCTGCCGGCAGCATCGGCGCCTCCGTTCGCGCAAAGCAGACCGAGACGCGGAAGGTTGCCCCCGGCCCGTCCTGCTCCAGCGTCACCCGCCCCCCCATCAGGGCCACGAGGCGCCGGGTTATCGCGAGCCCGAGCCCGGTGCCGCCGATGCCACCGCGTTCATGCGCCATGGCCCGTTCGAACGGATGGAACAGGCGCTCGGCAATTTCGGGCTGTCAATCGGCGTGCAAGAATGACCCCGGATCGGCGTCCAATTTTGACCCCCATTTTGGCGACAAGACGCGAGCGATCAGCCCGGCGGAACTGGTCGGGGTTGTGCAGCCGGGCTGATCGCGGATCG
>Ga0209794_1001462_pt1 | contig 17891 bp, 21 predicted proteins | sample EBPBio232013_DNA_FD_185869 | JGI IMG/M metagenome (GOLD analysis project Ga0209794, IMG submission 185869) | Wastewater treatment Type I Accumulibacter community from EBPR Bioreactor in Madison, WI, USA - Reactor 1_5/23/2013_ DNA (SPAdes)... | ecosystem: Engineered > Bioreactor > EBPR >... | reverse complement strand
CCGCGATCTCATCGATGCGATAGTGCCGGTTGTCCCCCACCGACATGGCGAGCTTCATCTGCCAGCGCTCGATCTGACGCGCGTCGAGGCTGGGCTGGGCTGTGAGCACGTCATAGAGCGGCGTCAGCGCATAGCCGCCGGGATGAAGGAAGATGCTGAAGTTCTTGGCATGCCCGTCGGTCGCGCCGATCAGCCAGAAGGCGAGCTGTGCCTGAAGCAGCGTGCGGTGATCCTCTGCTGGCTTGTCGCTGCCCTTGAACAGGTTCGCGATCTCCACCAGGCCCGGACCGCCATCCGCCTGGTATTTGCGCGATGGTGCAACCGATAGCGCTTGGCAGCAATCCTCCTGCGGCAGGCGGATCAAGCGGTCGTTGCTCCAGACCCGGTCAAAGCGTTCGACCACCAACGTCTTGGTGCCGCCGAAGGTCATGATCTCGGCGTTGGCCACCGGCAAGCCGAGCTGCCTGAGCAGTCGCAGGCAGTAGAATTCGTTCTCGACGCTGTCGGTCAGGTCGACACCGTTCGGCAGCCTTCCGATCTGCGTCTTGAAGATATGCGTCGTCGGCGTCGTGCCGTGCGGCTTCAGCCAGCGCCCGTTGTAACGCAGCAGCGCCGTCTTCTCCTGCGCGCCAGCGACCGAGATTCTGAAATCATCGTCCCTGGAAAGGCCGAGCGGGGCCTGGACCAGATTAGCGAGAAGCGTCTCGATCGCTTCATCATCGAGCTGTTCGCCTGATATCGCGGTGCTGTCGTCGGGTTCGGACTCGTCGCCGGCGACGAACTGCAATGCCCCGACGCAATCGCGGCCGATGGCCGCCAGCAGGCTGTAGGCATCATACCCGGCCGCCCCGACCTTCTCGGCCACCCGCCTTCGCAGCGCATCCGAGTCCGGCAGCAGATTCTCGAACACCGCGAGGACGGGCTCGCCACGCCAGGCATCCTCGCGCAGCGGCAAAGATAACGAAACCGGAAAGGCGGTATTCCGCTCAAGCCAGGTCGGATCATAACGAAACGAGATCGCGCCGCTCGCCTCCTTTAGGAGGTGACCTACCAGGCGATTGTTCTGATAGACCCGAAGTGGCGGATGTCGGCGGGTTCTGGCCATCAGTCGATCAGGCCCTCGATACCGCCCTTGTGGCCTCGCGCCGTCACCTGGAACTCCAGATCGAGCGCCGCCATTATGGCGAGGATCGTATCGATCCGCGTTGCGGGATTGCCGGTCTCGATGAGCGAGATCGTCTCCTGACGTAGACCGGCACGCTCACCGAGCTCGCTCTGGCTCAGCTTGAGCTTCCTGCGATGGCGGCGAACGATCGCGCCGATTTGGTCGGGGCTACGGGCAAGGTCGATCATGTCAACTCCTGTCGATATTATGCGTTGATTGCCATAGAATTACAATATCGCATTTGGTGCATGAAATTGATTTATACGCCAAATGCGATATTTATGTATTATGCGATATGGCGAATAGAGCAGTGATGGCGCTCGATCGGCTGCCAAACTCAGTCATGGCTTAGATGCGCTCCAAGGCGCTGACGCGGGCTCACCGCAGTGCCAGCAGCCACGTCTCAGAGCCTAACCCGAAAAGAGTTGAGCGGTTTCAGCAGGTTGTGATTCCGTCAGGTTGCGAGACGTGATGGAGGCCACGATGGCCTGGACCGAAACCGCTCGGCGAGATCATGCACGCCGAGGGCAGCGTCATTCAAGTGACCTGACCGATCGGGAATGGGCGCTGATCTGCCCCTTCCTGCCTGAACCGAGACCGATCGGCCGCCCCCGCACGACGGATTTGCGCGAGGTGATGAACGCGATCCTCTATCTGGCATCGAGCGGCTGTGCATGAGCTGAAGATGAAGGCCGCCGCCGTCCGACATCTTGGTCGGGCGCGCGCGGCGAATCTGTGCGTCGGTGAGCAATTCGATTTTCTCTGTGAGAGCGATACCCCCACAGAGTAGAAACGAGTCCCCGGAAACACCCCCAGGCGCCTGGGGTAGGGTGGAAAGGCGTGGGAGTGAGAGGGACAGCAAAGGACGCGTAACCGGTTGAATTATCAACAGATTTGCGTGGGAGCAGGAAAGGCTGGGAAAGGTAAGTGGCGGAGACGGAGGGAGCCTTATAATCAGGCTAAGGTATTGTTGAGTCGTGATTTTATTTTCTGGTGTCGACTTTAACCCCAACATTGCCCCCAACGCCAGAAGTCGCCCCGGGGTAGGGCGTCCGCAATTCTTGCGGCAACACGCCGCACCACGCTAGCTGGCTGTGGCGGCGACGAGCGGCAAGACATTGCGTGGGTAGTTATCGGCGATGGAGCACCCTGTCTCTGACCGGTGGCGCGGCGTGCGCCACGGTTGCTCGCCTTATTCGGATGACCTATTGCGTCGCGCGCGGGATAATTCGATCACTCGGGTTGGCAATCCGGCACTCGACGACCATGGTGCGATGAACGATTAACGCGAGTCGAGACGTGCGAGACCCGGCGACCAACATCATAGATTTGAGCGCCTTTCGCCGACCGTACGTTGGGAACGCTGCCTCTCCATTTCGATATCCCGGAGGAAAGGGCTTCTTGACCCCTTTGTTGTCTGCCGAACTTGCGAAGCGGTTTGACGGATCGCGCCCCAGTTTTGCAGAGCCATATTGCGGCGGAGCGGGTGCAGCTACGAATTTGCTGCTCGCGGGCGAAGTCGATCAGCTCTTTTTGAACGACGCCGATCGACGGATCTATTCGGCATGGCGCGCCATGCTTACCGAAACCGACCGCTTCATAGAAAGGATTATGTCGGTCGACGTGAATTTGACCACCTGGGACGAAGCCCTCGTTCGCCTCTATGAAACTTCGCTGCCGGATTACGATTTCGAACTCGGCTTCGCCGCCTTCTTCGTTAATCGCACCAGTCGCTCGGGCGTGATTATTGGATCGGGTCCTATTGGAGGATATGCCCAAGAGGGTCGGTGGAAGATCGACGTGCGTTTCAACAGGGACGGGCTCGCCAAGCGGGTTCGCGCACTTGGCGCGCTTCGCGACAAGATTACTCTATCGTGCCAAGACGGCCTCGAATTTTGCCAGGAGCTGGCTCGGCAGCAAAGGCTCGCCAGCACCTTCCTCTTCATCGATCCACCCTACGTCGGGGCCGGCGGCCGCCTCTATTACGACGGCATGAGCGAGGATCGTCATCGCGATCTGGCGAACTGGCTCAGCGCCGGGAGCGCTCCCCATTGGCTGCTGACCTACGACGACCACCCGCTGGTTCGAGAAAATTACAGCCAGATCGAACAAAATCTGATCGAGGTCGGTTACAGTCTTAGCAGAAAGCGATCGGAAAAGGAGCTACTCTACAGAAGCGCTATCAACTGAATGCATGTTCCTCAAATTCATGCACAAGCGTCGTCGCTTTCAGGCCGTCTAGTATTATCCTCGACTTTACGCCGACCTTCCTTAAATTGATCGAGCTAATCGGGAACTGCAACTTCCCGATACCCCGAACGATCTCGTCGTAGCTGTAAAGCAGACAGTCCTTTTCGACGCATTTCATCCGAACGAGCGCGGTCTCATCTTGAGGTCTGGCGAAGGCGCTCTGGAATGCAGCGGGCTTCTGCCTAAAGAAGCCACTGAAGCGCTCCCGTGCGTCTCTCCCCATGATCTTATAATCTACCTGCGCCTCCTGGATGCTGGCCCCGACGAGGGACAGAAAGGCGTTGCCTCGATCCTCCGCAGATCCGACCCGCACCAAGCAGTCCACGCCGCCATCATTCGCGGCCTTCTGCAGCTCGTTCCATTGATCATAGGCGAGCACATCGCCGGCGCCGATTGAGTTGCAGATCGAACTGAGCAGGGTATGAAGATGCTCAGAGCTTCTGCAACTCGACGTCAGATACGCCGAACCAGATGTGTGCCCAACGACAGCATAGGCAGCGATATTCTCGAAAACCTTCGCGAATTTCTTGAGGAACGAAGTCTGCATGGCTTTCGCTTCGTCAGAAGTCTGTCCATGAAACTCGACGAACCCCGCCTTGATTAGGCGAAAGAATTGCAAGCAGATATAGTTCAGCGCCGCGCTTGACAGCGCTGACAGTTCTTTGCGACGCAATTCGGTATCAGCCAGCACGAAAGGGTAATGCTCGCCTAAAGCTGATGCTCTTTCCCGCGCAGCCTTCGTCAAGGCTTGCGTGAAACTTTCGATCATCTCGCTTTCGGCGGTTTGCCGCTCCGACCGATAATCGTCCCGGGAGGCCTCATCGACAACATTGTCGATGTACCAGTCCGTAGCCTCATCTACATCGAGTTCGAGATCCTCGGCGGATGCTGCCTTCATGAAGAAGGCGGCGACCTCCCAGTATGCCAGGACGTCAGATGTGACCTTCGGAGAATTGAGAACGGACAGCCCGAATTTCATCACCGGCCTCACTCGGTGGTCAAAACGGACTTGATCTGCCTCGTTTGAAGTTCGATGCGTTTGATCAAGGAGCGGGCTTGATCAGCGCCTTCCTCTGGGAGTTCTACGGAAACAACCGCCGCGTCGGTGGTTGCTTTAGTCAGGATCGTGGCAGCTTTGGCGAGCATCTCTAACCAGTCGTCGCTTTTCAGGCCTGCGACTGCTTCAGCAGAGCCGAGATCGCCGGTCACCTTCAACTCTTTTAGACCGGCTTCACTTGCCAAAACACGTTGGAGGCGAGGGCGATCCGTACCCTGAGCCTTAATGACAGACCTCTCCCCGTACAACCACGACATCAGCTGCGCCAATTCGGCGTAGTGGGTGTCAGGTACCGGGTTATCGCGGATCATGCTTTCACTGAGCGGAGCGCGGGAAAGCCCTATGAAAGCTCTGCTATCAGGGTTGTTGATCAGCGTATAAAGATGAGAAAATTCGATATCGCCCTCATCAATACCGAGCCTCTCAAAGATGCCAAGCTGACTACACTGCAGGACGATTTTGTAAGCCACCAGAAGCCTGACGATCAGACCTCGGCTATCGCCAAGCTGCTTCGTCAAAGACTTCATCCGCTCGTGCGGAGATTGCTGTTGGCTCAGCGACTCGAAGAAATCCACGCCGAACTTAGCTTTGGCGAGGGAGGACCAGCGCGCCGGGCCGTTAACGTGCTTAAAGCCGATGTACCCGGCAGCTTCCTCGCGGCTGGCAACGATAATGACAGGCAGCTGCTCGCAGGTAGCGAGCTTCTCGGCAGGCAATCGGGGGACGCGACGCCGCGCTGCGTCCTTGTTCAACAGATCGGGGTCAAGCAGGAGCTTGACCGCTGCCAGGCGCCTGTTCCCTTCAAGGACGATAAGTCGACCGCCTTCCTCCATCGCCACCAACGGCTCGAAGGGCTCGTAGCCGCGCTCCGCGATTGAATCCCAAAGCTCTTTGAGATTTGCCGTTTCGGCAAGGATCTCCAACGCCTCCGCTTCGGTGTCAGCATGCGACAGGCCAAAACGTGGATTGGCCTGATCCAGCGAAAGCTCGTGGGGAGACTTGTTTACAACCGGCATTATCAAACCCAACTGCAGCTTCGAGGTGCGTAAAGCATCGATGGCTCAAACGCAAAATAGCCGCCCAGCCTTAGCGAACCGTAGCGATTTCCCGGTTTTTGACGCTCAGTCTCTCACCACAATCCTCGTGTCTTGCGCTTAGCATCGCGCGCCGCTGCACAGCCTCGGTGCGAGGCGCTCCAAGTTGGCGCCTCTACCCCGATCGCGCGGATCGAACTCGACCCCGCCCATGAAAGTCAATGCGCAGCCCGAATGCTGCGACTTCGATCCTATGAAAAATCCGCATTTGGATCGGGATAAATGTTCGACGAAGGCCGTCTTGTCGGGGCAATCCGCGCGCTCCACATTGTAGAAAAATACAGTTGGGGAGATGTCGGATGTTCAAGGCGATCTACGAAATCTGCCGCCGGTTTTTGCAACGACCGCTTGTCCAAGGACTGGGAGCGCTCGTGGCCTTGCTCTTCGGCGGATATGTGCTGCGGACATTTCCGTCGGTAGCCGCTCAGGTGCGGATCCCGACAAATTTCGACGAAGCTATCGTCACGGCAGCATTGCTCTTTCCGTTCATCGGCGCAGCGATGAGGCTCTGCAAGGCCATCGTCACGCTCTCACGGCCGAAGGTTCTCGGCCCGATGCTTGGACTGACGGTGGGCCTGCTCTTGGCAGCGATCGCGCCGGGTGTACTCGTCCTCGCGGCTAAGCTCAGCAACCCCTTCTTGCTGTGGCTGGGAATGGTGATGAGCGCCTTCACCGTGCAGGGGATCCTTATGTACTTCCGGATCGGTTTCGAAGATGCCGGCCCCGATCCAGTGTCAGTCGAGCCCGCGCCGGCTGCGCCGGACAACCTGTTCTCGCTTGCCGATGAGCGGGAACGTCTCGCTCTCCAAGCAAAGCGGCGTGCTGAGGAGAGGGCTCGACCGCCCCAGCCGGTCGACTACGAGAAGATCAAGCGCGAACGTGAGGAGCGGCGGGAGCAGGAGTTCATCGCTCGGCTGTCGCCGCGTCAGCGTTGGATGCATCAGATGTAGCTTGGACGCGAGCGTTTCGCTCATTCGGAACGAGGTCGTCGATCGGCCAAAGCTCGATCTTCGCCGCCTCATCAGTGGCCTTTTTGGGCATTGTCGGGTGCGTCTCGGGCAGGGAGTTCGAGGGGTTGCCGGGGCACGCTCAAAAGAAAGCGAAGTCGAAAAACGAAAACGTCAGATATGCGCGTTTTCCGGGGGTAGCAGACCCGCCCTGCGGCGCGGCAGCGGCAAGGACCCGAGCCCCCCGGGGGGGCTTGCTGAAGGCTCCCCTCCGAGCTAGCGTGCCGTCCTCGACGCTCTGACCGCGCGTCGCCCCGCCCTCACGGCGGCCTCGGTTTGGCACGGTCTGGTCCTCTCGCCCGCGACGGGCATCACGAGGATCCTCACATGTTCAACGACATCGATTGGTCGGCATCGCCTGACCACAGGACAGCCGTGCATGAGGCCGGCCATGCCATTATCGGCCGCGCCGCAGGACTGGGTTGCGGCGGAGCCGGGATCATAGCTGACGGCACTCGGGTAGGCTTCGCCGAGATCGACAAGCCATGGTTCGGATGGCGCCGAGGCGACGGCAGCAGGGCTGCGCTCATCGAAGCCTATGTCGTAGCCGTCCTGGCTGGAGCCGAGGCCGAGCGCTACGCGCTAGGCGCTGCGGATGGCGGAGACTGGTCTGATCAAGACAGTGTGCATGAGGCGATCACGCATCTCCGGATCAGGGGATGCGCGTTCGTGGGTGACGAGATTTGGTGCGCACGCACCGCGCTGCTCAGGCGCCGATCAGAGCGGCTTGTCGCTCGCCATTGGCCGACCATTACGTACACGGCGCTGGCTATGGTCGAGCACCGAACGCTCGATCGGCATCAGCTCGATGCCCTAGCCCGGGGGGTTCGCCAATGAGTGATCTGATGGCAGACGAACTCCCTTAACCCGACCTCTGCGCCAACCCTGCCTTCGCTCGGCTGGAGACGCGATCAATGCTGGTGAGCGCGGCTTGCAGTTCGTCACCGATGCTGCGGAGCAACGGCGGAGCCGCGTCGATGGTGGGCGCGACATCTTCTATGTGCTCGCGGACCAGCCCGACGATGATGTCGATCGAGGTCTCCGCCTCGGCACGGTTCACGAGCAAGCTCCTCCGCTCATCGATGCGCTGCTGGATCTCGGCCTGACGAGTGGTTTTGAGATTACCCTCGGTCGTTGTCTCCGCCTGCCGGCGCTCGACCTCGTCCCGAAACCGGAGATAACCTTGGACGGCCCCGACCAGCGGATACGAACCACGCGTCGGCTTTGGGATGTACCCTTCCGCCGCGAGCTGCTGGATCCGGCGCTCGGTCAGCATCAGCAGACGAGCCGCTTGGTCGAGTGAAATCATGCCCGGTGCGGGCTGAGGCATATCGTCGTTCATGGCTTCTCCGGAGCAAACGGTGGATGGGTTCGAGGCAGGCATGTCCTGGCCGGATCGGCCGACGCTACATCAGCGCTCCAGACCACCAGAGGAAGCTTCCGGCGACGATGTGGCGGCAGTGATCTCTCCTTTGACAGCCGCCGAAACTCTGCCGCCGACATAGAGGCCGCGTGCTCAGCAAGAGCATCCACCAACGCGCCAAGCTTCTCATCGACGGCCATGGCGGCTCCTATTCGCGCGGGTTGCGCCGAGGCTTGCGGGCCGGTTTCCCGGCGGGCTTAGGCTTCCGTTTCGGGAGGTCTAAGCCTTCGACGACCGGCAGGGGCTGCCCTGGATCACCAACCTGAAACACCACATCGGGCCGAGCGCCGGCCCGGCGCCCGAGGGCGCGAGCCAGTGCCAGGATTGCCGGATCAACCGGCATGTCGGATCCGCTTCAGCGGCATCACGTTCGGGCTGCTGAGCCGCGCGAGATCATCGCTGATCCGCTTGGCGAGCAGAGGCTGATAATCCTCCCAGATCTCGGCCTCGGCGAGATCGGCGAGGATCGAGGCACGCTCCTGAACCTCGTCAAACGTGGCTGCTGGCTCGGTGCAAAGCGCCAGTAAGGCGCCCCGCTCGGCCTCCGATGCTTCGATCAGGGCGGCACTATCGGACGAGCTTAGCGGGGATGTTCCGGCCCGCGTCGCCATGTCGGCGACTAGGGCATCGTAGATTGCGCTACGTCGGCTGTAACTTTCTGTGTTCATGATTTGCGTTCTCCGTTCCGCGACGCAAGCATACGGAAAGCCAAAAAAAGATCCATGTTTAGATTATACAACGCCAAGACCACCTATAATCGAAAATAATACAATTTCTTTGCGTATTATTTTTGACTAAACGATATCAATTGCGACCAAACCGCCCAGCCGATGTCTCTGTTTCTGGCATAGACGTTCCGGTACTACCCGGACCTGCGCCGGGAGCGGGGCCACTCGTCAACGGAACAGTCGCGACGATGCGCTTCACCTCGTCAACGATCCGCAGCAGCTCGGATGACGCGGTTACCCTGATATCGCTGGTGCTCGCGACCTCGCCGACGACCCGCACGGCCTCCTGTGGGCGAGCTACCTCCAAGCGCTTTTGCTCCAGCTCCGGCGAGAGCGGAGACGCCAGCGCACGGAGCCGCGCCAAGTCGGGGTTCGACCAGCGACTGCAAATTCCTGAGCTGACCGCCCAACCCGATGCGGTTCTCCAGATCGGCGATCTGGCCTTTCAAAGCGTCCAGCTCGGCATTCGGCTCGCCACGCCGAGATGGGTGCAGCCGTGCTGTGATGCCTTGTGCCTGCGCCTGCTTCTCGACGAGCTGGCGTTGGAGATCTGCCATCCCCTCGGCATCCGTCGGGATAAAATACTTGCCGGCGGCGACGGATCCGAGCCCCTTAACAGTGTCGCCTGCGACGCGGCCCAGGAACGGCAGCGCCACGCCGCCCACCAGAGCCCCAGATCCAGCACCCGCGATCGCGGCTGCACCGCGCGCGATGATGCCGGCATTGGTCGCCAGCGCGCCGAGGATGCCGCCTGCGCTGCCGCCGGCCATGACACCGGCAGCTGCATCTCCTGGCCTAGCGCGCGCGGCCTCGGCACCAACGCCAAGCATGTTTGCGATCCAGCGCCCCGCAGCCTTGGCCGGGTCCATGAAGGGGGAGGACAAAGCAGCGCCGACATTCGCCGCTCCGCCCGCTAGGCGGTGTGCGAGGACGTACGGGTCGTTGTCGAGTGCATCCCGGGCACCGGCCAAGCCTTTGGCCTTCTCGACCGTGGTCCGGTCCTTTTCGAGCCGGGCGCCCTGCGTCACGAGGAGGTTGATCAAATATTCTGCGTTTCGATCAGAGAAGAGCGTCGAAAGCATCGCGGATCGCTCCTCGGCCCCCACGCCCTTCTTGTCCATCGCGGGGACGAGGTGCTGCTGGACCCAGGCGAGTGGGTTCCGTTCGAGAAGATCGGCGCCGACCACGGCTCCGCGCCGAACACCCTTCACGTCATCGTCCTTGGTCGAGATCAGGCCGCCTCGGTCGATAAGACCGAGATCGGCGAGGTTCTCAGCCGCGCGCTTTTTCATTTTGCCGCCGACCATCGCCTGGCGGAACGTCATCAACGCAGTGCCCAGGCGATCGCCGCCCTGCTCGGGCAGAAGCGACGGAAAGATTGATTGAAGAAACTCGAAATCAACCCCGGAGGCGGCGGATTTGCCGCTTTTTGCGAAGTTGAGCACTTCCTCGCCTCGAAGCGCTGAACCGTGGACCTGAACCATCTTCGACATGAAGTCGGCATATTTGGTCAGCTTCGATGGATCCGAGCTGTAACCGAGGATCTCGCCGGCCTTTACGAGGTCGGTGACGCTCTTGTTGATAGCCTCGTCGCTCTGACCCGGGCTCTTTTGCCGCATCAACGTGGCCACGTCGAAAAAGGGCGCGACATTCTGCAGGGTCGTATTCAAGTCGCCACCGAAGGTCGGGCGCCCTTCGCGGATGATGTTGAACGCGGAGCCCGGGCTAACCCCGTAGCGCTTCGCGAAGTCATTCGCCTGCGCCTCCGCAGTCGCGATCTCGCTCTGGGTCCAGCCGGCCTGCCGGGCTTGTTCCCGCTCGCTGTCGATGTCAGCACCGGCCCGTAGCGCCTTCCCGACGGCGCCGACCACTCCGACGCCGGTCGCCACCTCGGCGATCGGGAGATCGCCGGGGCGGCGGGGCGGCAAGGGCACGGCAGGCCCGGTCGACGTTCGAGGACGCAGCGGAGCACCGACAGGATCACTGCCAAGCTGGCGACGTGTCCGGACCTGCCTCAACATAGCCTCGGTCGTCGAGTTGACCGCCGAAGTCAGCTGGGCTTGCTGCCGCGCGATCGTGTTGATTGGGATGCCGGCGCTTTCGAGCGCGCGTCGCGCCTCACGGGTCGCAACGCCTTGGTCCCGGAACGCGCGAGACGCGCGGTCCACCGCTAAGGCAGCCTTGTTGTACTCGGTCTGCATCGCGCGCGTCGGCGCCGTGGCACTCTCGATCACGCCTTTAAGGCGGGTCGCTTCCTGCTGAGCCCGGCGGAACTGGACCGACGCCTGATCCAGTCCCTTCGACATGCCCCGGAAGTTGTCGATCAGGGATAGCTTACGCGACAGCTCCTCAATCCGCTTACCGGCGTCGCCGGTCATATTGCTAAGCGACTTCTTGACCTGATCGCCGACATTGGCGACCCGGCTGATCTTGGAGGCGATGGCGTCCAGGCCGGACATATCGCCTGCCTTTGCCGAGATTACGGCGCTCGCCTCGATAATCTTAGCCACGGTTACCGCCTTGTCAGGATCCCGCGCGCGACGCAGCGGTCGATCCAGTACCGGATCTGGGAGAACGACATTTCACCGATCCGGGACGGATCGATGAAGTTCACATCGAACGTCAGGAGGTCGCAGGCATCTCCAATGTCGATCGAGCCGAGACGAAAAAACCGAGGACGGCTTCCTTAACCGCCATCGCGTCTGCCAGGCCGAGCGTGCCGATCAGAGCAGGATCGGGTTTGACCACGCACCGTTCCATGTAGTCCTGGATGACGCCCCGGTCCTCGACCGGGAACACGGAGCCATCGCCATTCCGGGCAATGACGTAGGGGTCCCCGAGCGTGAAAAAGTCATGGGCGCGTGGCTCGCGCAGGACGACCTCAGAGATCACCTCGTTATGCGCGGTGATAGGCTTCTTCAGTTTCACGACGATGTCGGACATGGATATCTCCTTGGTTCCGGTGATGGACGTATTCAGATCTTGATCCCGGCCTGCGCAAACGAGGCGCGGCCCGCGCCCCAACCGGGCTGTCTCTTTCCGGGCCGGATGCTGGTCAGGGTTTCAAAGCTCGTGGCGCCGGGAACGTTGCGGAGCGCGTTGGTGCGCTCGTCGAGCGGAGCGACATGAGGGCGCGCCACGATCGGAAGGTCAGAGCTTCGGATCAGATCGTTGACGCGCCGGCACTCATTATCGATCGCGTCGCGCTCCTCCATGAGCGCGACGAGCGGCGCCGCCAGCACGTCGTATCGACCGGGAAAAGTTACCGCGAACCCGGCAGCGCGCGCCTCAATGGCGTCGATCTCTGCCTGCAGCGCAGCGCGCTTCGCAGCCGCGATCCGGCCCGACAGATCTTTTTGCAGCGCCTCCAACCGCTCGACCGCGATGCGTGCCAGCGAGATCTTCGCGTCGGCGGCGAGGATCTGCTCATCCGTGCCGGCCAAGAGCAACGCCTCGCGGGATGCGGTCGCCGTCTCAACCTCGCGACGCGCCAGCGGCAGCGCCGTCTCGACCGCACCAAGGCTCTCGCCGAGCGTGTCCGGATCAACCGAGTCGCGGCGGAGCCGCTCCATTATCTTGCTCAACATCTCGCACTCCCATGCTCGCTCTGCTCGACGCAGGCGCTGGTGATCTGATCGATTTCCTCGGGGGGCAGGCTGTGCCTGGTCACGAGCGCCTCGGTGAGCGCCTCGACGGCCAGCCAGACGGCAGGGCGGGACAGGATCGAGGCGACGGTGCGCTCTGTCTGGCGCAACATCCGGACCGCCCCCGGGACGTCTTCGCGCCCGGCGAGCACGGCAAGCGCGAGAACGATCGCCATCCGATCAGGGTTGCCCTGCACAGCGGCCGGATAGCCGGACAATACGGACTGCACCTGCTCGTCGCTCAGCGTGATGCGACGGCTGCGGTTCTCGCCAGCTACAAGCTCGCAGGCGACGGCGAACGCAAGCTCGTCGATGAAGTCGACCGGCCGGCATGCTGCGAGGGGGTAGCCTCCGATGGAGACGCCGTAGACCTCACGGTGCATTGCCAGCGCCACGGCGACATGGGCGGCGCCGCGCCGGGCGGGCAGCACCTCCGGAACGATCTCCTGCAAGCCCGTGCTGTCGTCGGTCCAAGCGGTCCGGATCGTCGGATCCTGAGGCTCGATCATGGCCGGTCGCTCCCTGCGAGGAGACGCCGAAAGCGAAACGAAATGGGAATTTCGAGTGACCAAATATGCGCGAAGGTCGCAAGTACGCGACTCGCAGCGCGGGCAGGTTGCTCCAAGGACCCAGACCCCCACCCCGGGGCATGGGCGGCCCTGTGGCGGGCTCCACGGGGGCGGTCGGGCACAGCAACCACCAGGATAAACCGGGCCTGTGTGGGCTTATGTGCGAGGGTCGCTGTGAGGCCAGCACGCCGCCTCTGCACGGTGGTTGGGCCGGCCCTACCGGGCCGCCCCGCACCCTGACCCACCCGGGTACGGTCGCTATGGGGAGATGTGATGCCTGGGGCTCTGCGGTGAACGGGCATGCCTGCTACCTCCCTGCTGCCGAGACGCCGGAAAGGATGGCGTAAAGGGCACGGACGGTCTGATCCTGCAGGTCGCGGGATGTGGTCTGCTCGAAGGCGTCGCGCGAGGCGCCCGTCACCATCTCGTCGGGGATGTACAGGTCGGAGCGCTTGACGCGGAGCGGGAACCGGCCCCGGCCGACGCGCTCGTAGACGTTACCCTTCCCGAACTTGATGTCGACTCGGTTGGGGAAGCGCCCGCCCTTCATGAAGGCGCCGCCATAGAGGACGCGCTTGTTCCACGGAACGGCTGTCACGCCAGCCTTGGTCTCTCGCGGTTTGAAGTATTTCAACCGGATGTTGCCGCCGGCAGACTTGATCTCGAAGCGCAGGTTTCCCGGCGTTGCCGCCTTGGACCGGATAGCACGGACCATCGTGCCGTATTTCAGCCCGCTCTGCCCAACGAGCGCACGACGCATCTGCGTCCGCGTCTTCATACCGGTCGCGTTGAGCCCCGCCGCCATCGCGGCCGGCGCTGCCTTGCCAGCTACCCGCAACCCACTCGCCAGCTTCACCAGCGGAGCCGTGTCGACGTTGAGCTTGATGAGGTCGGTCACGGCATCAGCTCCTCTGGCAGAAAGCGGCCCCTGCGGCGCGGGAATGCCGACGCGAGCCAGCGCGGAGGGCGTCGGCAGTGCCTTGCCTTCACCTCCGGCCGCAACGGGGCTCGAAGAATTTCCCGAGCGAGGCGGTCAGCAGATCGAACCGGCATGGTGACGGCGACCTCTTGCCCAGTGCTGAGACGGAGACGGAAAGTGGCGCACCCCAGCTCACGCTGGCGGGTCATCCATGCCGATGTGACGTTGAGCGTCTCGCCCGGGTCGCGCCGGTGCCAGCTCAGTCCGTCGAGCGACACGGTCTGAGCCGGGCGCCTCAGCGCCCAGATCCAGCAGATAACGGGGGCGAGCAGGTTGCGCATCAGAGCGCGACCGCTGGGTTCTTCCAGAACGCGCGCCAGTCGATGACCTTGGCGCCGGCATCGAGCCGAGCCTTCACCTCGACACCGTCGATGTTGAACCCTCGCTGGGTCTCGGTGTAGACGCCGCGCTGCCCTTCCAGATAGGCCAGCTCGACCGTGTCGATCTGAGCGGGATCAGCACCGAGGTACCACGCGAAGCGGTTGCCGGCGATGACCGTACCCGAAGCCGGATCGGTGAAGCCCGTGTCCAGCCGAGGCTCCGAGATCGGCGTCACCACGCGGAGGTAGGCGGGCACGGTATCGGCGGCCTGAGCCGCCTGGAGTGGCGCCAAGAGCTGCGCCCCTTTCATCACGGCAGCGGCCGAGGTGATCAGGAAGCGCGGCGTCAGATTGAGCAGCGTCTTGCCGTCGAGGCCCTTCTGCAGGCGCATCGCCTCGAAGCCAGCGGCTACGCTATCGGCATTGATGCCGGCCGCCGACCCGAGGTTGTTATGACTGGCATGGAACAGCGCAACGCCGTCGCCCATGGTCGGGTTCATCAGGATCTGAGCCCAGACGAGGTCCGACTCCAGATTGGCCGCCGAGACGCCGAAGGCGCGGGACAGACGCGCAAAGGCGCCGAGATCGTCGTTGATGATGGCCTGACGGGTCAGGGCGATGACCTTGCCATAGGTCGCGATCGCATAGCTTTCGGATCCTTCGCCCATGGTCCCGCGCTTGTACTCGCCGTGCTCGTTGATGCGTTCGAGCTGCGGCGCTTCGCCGATCTGGCCGCGCGTCACGGTGCGGAAATCAGGGACCGAAACCTCGCGGACCAGAGGGCGGAAGGTCTGCGGTGCAGCCTCGTAAGCCGCGCGCAGCGTCTTGGTCGCGACGTTGGCAAGGATCGACGGGAAGTCAGAGGTGCTGTGCGAGCCGCCGGTCCGCGTGCCGTTGGCGGTCGCCAGATCGACAATCTCGGACCGCGAAAGGCTGCGAGTGGAAAGCCCCTGCGCTTCCAGCGTCGATCGGGCGATCTCGGTTAGCGTCATGCCGGCGAATTCGCGAGCGGCATCGGGCAACGTGAACTGATCCGGTGCGGTGCGGTGCAAGAGCGCCGACGTAACGGCTTCGGCGCGGCTGCGGTCGTCGTCGCGGCGCGGCTGAGCAGGAATGTGGGTCACGGTGGGGGGACCTTTCGGGTCGGTCAAAGGGAGCGGAGGAGTGCTGGTGGCGCGACTCGCCGCCTCGGCGGCGAGCATCCGCATGCGGGTCTGCGCAACCGAGCTGTCGGTGCGGAAGGCAGCGTGTGTCAGATCGGTGATCGCGCAGGAGAACCCGCTTGCCGGCGCGCCGGAGCGGATCTGCGCGCCCGGGTCGGCCGGGATCGGGACCGCAGAAACTTCCAACGGCTCCCAATCAGTCACGCGCCAAAGAGCCGGATCCCCCTCCTGGCCGTCGGTCTTCTCGACCTTGTGGTAGCGATAGCCCACCGAGATGTTGCGGATCACGCCGTCCCGAATGTCCTTGACGACGCCTTGCGCGTCCTCTCGGCTGGTCAGCACGATGGTGGCGAGCCCCTTGCCGCCCTCGATACGAGCCGTGCCCGGCACCACAGATCCGATGACGAAGCTTAAATCGCTCGCGGAGTGCGTGTTGAGGAACGGCGCGCCGGCATTGAGACGGTCGAGGCGCACAGCGCCGGGCGTGACGACGAGTTCCTCGTCGTACGGCCCCTCCGACCACGAATAACGGCGGACCTTGGCGCCTGTGGTCCAGACGATGTCGATCGTGTTGTCGGTCTCGTTGAAGCTCGCGGCCCGGACCTCAGCGGCCCGAGCCACCAACGGCACGGCAATCTCAGTCGGGGTATTCGGAAGGCGGCGTTTCATCGTCATGCGGAAGGCATGACGGATCTGCTGGGTTGTCGCGATTGGGAAAAATAAATCGAGCCTCTTGGCGCTCGATGCACCGCAATTCGAGAACGATGCTCGTCAGCAGCTTGGCACCGGGCGAAAAGCCGACGACGAGAACACAGGCGGCGTCGATGAATGCCATCCGGCGCGCCAGCCGATTGTCCCCATCTCGAACATGGTGGCGGACTAGCGGCTGGATCTGATCGATAAATACCCGCAATCTGGTCGGGGGGCGGAAGCGGCCGTCGAGTTCCTCCGCCACCGCGATAAGTCGTTCGCGCTCAGCAAGCAGCACGCCGCGAAGCCCCCCTAGCAATGGGCTGGGCTGGCCGAGGTCGACGTAAGGCGCGAGATGGGCGGCGATAGCCGCCGCCCGGCCAACCCCAATCGGTCCGCAGAACGCCTTCGCACGCTCCTCCGATGCAGCGATGGATCGGTCCATGGCAGCGATTTCACCGTCGAGCCTTGCCAAGGCATCCTCGACCTCCGGCAAAGCGGCGCCCCGATCCACACAACGAGCATGCCGGTTCTGGTGCGCGGCCTCGTAGGCTGCGAACAGCTCGAACGCCAGGGCGACGGGATCCTCGATGCCGAGTTTATTCATCGCCGCGACGAAGTCGGCTGGCGGCCCGTTGAACCGGGCCAGCGTTTCGCGCTGCCGCCAGTCCGACTCGCGGAAGGCCGGGAGATCATCGTCGCGATCGCGTTTCACGATGGGCTCGCTCATGGCTCATCCACCTCCAGGGCCAGATCGCGAAAGGCTCTGAAGCTGCGAAGCAGTTCGGCGCCTGCCAGCCTTGCGAACTGCATCTCGGTGAAGCGCCCCCGCAAACACCTATCAGCAAACTCGAAGATTGCCGCTTCGGCGCGCTTATCTATCGGCTTCATCAGGGCGATAACTTCAGGCGCCAGCGCATCAAATCCAGCGATGTCGATGTACCCGGGGTGCTTCTCGCTTTCTGCCAGGTACAGCGTGATCTCCCCGGCCGGACCGGGGCGACCTTCAGGATCCATTCCTACCCAGATAAATAGAACTTCATCACCCTCAGGAGGTCGTCTGCTGGCCGCTAGTTCGGCCGCTCGTCGAATGCCCAAATCCGCCACTGTGTCGGGTTTCAACCCCGACCGGACGATCTGCATTAGCCGCTGAGCCCGGCGTTCGGAAAAGCCGGTCCTCTCCAGAAACGGTATCCACTGGCCATGCCCGGCGGCTTCTTTAGCCTCCAGCAACGCAGCACCGATCGCGACAGCGTGTCGCGCCGCCGCTTTTCGCGCCCCAATCATGGAGGATTGCAAAGCGCGAACCCGTTCGGCGAGGTCCGTAAGGCTATTGCTATGATCGATCGAGGTCACGCTGCCCTCCCGATCGACGCGGCGCGGACCGCCGCCGCCTGCGCGGCGACGAGCAGCCCGATCCGGGCGGTCTCCGGACGATGTTCGGCAGGCACGATGCAGATGGGATTGTCCAATGCCCGAAGCACCCAGGCGGGCGGCTTTCGGGCCGCTCTGACCGGGCCTTCAGACTGGACGCCAACGGCCACACCTATAGGTGTACAGGTAACACTGGTGTGGCCGTTGGCGTCCCGGGCCTGCTTACGGCGCCGATACAGCTCGCTGCGGGAGATGCCCAGCGTGGCGGCCTCAGCCGCCGCACGATCGCCGAGTGGTCGCGGCTTGATACCCTTCGCGCGACGCTCGGCGGCTTTTCTTTCTCGGCTTCGGTCGGCCTTCTGTTTGGCAACGATCCGCTTGCGGGTCGCGGTCGGCATGTCGCAAGCGCCGATCGTCGTGAGCCTGAG
>Ga0209794_1001458_pt1 | contig 17946 bp, 14 predicted proteins | sample EBPBio232013_DNA_FD_185869 | JGI IMG/M metagenome (GOLD analysis project Ga0209794, IMG submission 185869) | Wastewater treatment Type I Accumulibacter community from EBPR Bioreactor in Madison, WI, USA - Reactor 1_5/23/2013_ DNA (SPAdes)... | ecosystem: Engineered > Bioreactor > EBPR >... | reverse complement strand
GCCATCTCGTCCATGATGGGCGGCGGCCGCGCCAATGCCTCGCCTGCCCCGGCCTCGCCGTCGTCCTCGACGCCGGCCGGCGGCACGCCGGGGGCCGGCAACCAGACCTCGGCCGAGAAGAGCGCCGACCAGAGCGCGACGCCGGCCTCGGCCGCCGAGCAGAGCGCCGAGAAGGGCGGAGCCGACCAGGGCTACGACAAGGCCAGCTACGATCAGGGATACGACAAGGGTGGCTACGATCAGGGCGGCGGCTATCAGCAGGCCTCCTACGACAATGGCGGCTACGACGATGGCGGCGGTTATGACGATTTCGGCGGCGACGACGTCTGACGTCGCCCTCGCCTGACGACACGGACGGCCGCCCTATCCGGGCGGCCGTTCTGCATTCCGGGTCCATCGCTGGACTTTGAGCCGCGCGGGTGGCATGAACCGGACCATACCCGCACCCGACCCGCAGGCAGGCGATGAAGGCCTTCTTCCTCAAGTTCTTCACCTGGTGGAACAGCCAGACCTTCGGCACGCAGCTGACCATCTGGCGCTACGGCGTGTTCGTCGGCGAGGACGAGGCGGGCAACAAGTATTATCGCTCGCGGTTCGCCAAGGATCCGGCCATGGGCCACGAGCGCCGCTGGGTGGTCTACAACGGCGTCGCCGAGGCGTCGCGCATTCCGCCGGGCTGGTGGGGCTGGATGCACCATCGCACCGACACGCCGCCGACCGAGGGCAGCTACAGCCCCCGCGAGTGGCAGAAGCCGCACCGCGAGAACATGACCGGCACGGCCATGGCCTACCGGCCGCCGGGCTCGACGCTGGCCGCCGGCCGGCGCCCGCAGGCAACCGGCGACTATCAGGCCTGGACGCCCGGCCAGTAGGCTCCTCTATCCCTGCGGCATCGTTCCGCCATTTTCCGGGCGTCTATGCCGTCCGGACGAATATGACGGCAGGATCGCACTTGGCCCGAAACCCCTTGGCCCCCTTCCCTCCGGCCCGCCCCCTGGTCATCCGCGCGCTCGCCGGCATCGCAGTGCTCGGAGCGGTGGGCTTCGCGCTGCCGCAGGCCGCCCCCGAGGCACTCGCCCAGTTGCAGCTCGGGCCGCCGTCGGGCCAGCCCCAGCAGCGCCCCGCGCCGCCACCCGGCCAGACCGGACCGGCGCCCCGGCCCCAGCAGCGCCAGGCGCGGCCGGCATCGCCCTCCGACACGCCGCCGAGCCAGCCTGATGCGCCGCGCGACCGCCGCCGCGCCCTGCCCGGCGAGACCGTGGCGCCGGCGCCGGACGAGACGGTGATCGCGCCTCCGCGCCAGCGGATCAACAACCAGACCGCCGTCTTCTCCGGGCTCGACAAGATCACCGGCCGCATCATCGCCTTCGACGTCGCCATCGACGAGACGGTGCAGTTCGGCGCGCTGCAGGTGACGCCCAAGGTCTGCTATACGCGCCCGCCGACCGAAACGCCGCAGACGACGACCTTCGTGGAGGTCGACGAGGTGACGCTGGGGGGCGAGGTCCGCCGCATCTATGGCGGCTGGATGTTCGCCGCGAGCCCGGGCCTCTCGGGCGTCGAACATCCCGTCTATGACGTGTGGCTGACCGACTGCAAGCAGACCGCGCCGGTGGTGCCGGGACAGGCACAGTCCAGCCCGCAGCCGCCCGCAGCGCCGCCGCCCGGCCGCTGACGCTGTCCCGCCCCATGCTCCGCCGCCGCGCCTTCCTGGCCCTTCCCGCACTCCTTCCCGCCGCCGTGGCGGAGGCGCACTCGTACCGGCAGGGCGAGCTGATGATCGGCCATGCCTGGTGCCTGCCCTCGACCGGCGCCACCACCAAGGCCTTCATGCCGCTGGCCGTTTCGGGAACGCGCGGCGACGTGCTCGTGCGCGCGACGACCCCGGTCGCCGATGCGGTGGCCTTCCACCCCGTCGCGGGCCAACCCGCCGCTGCGCGCTGGGAGATCGCGCCACGCCGGCCGGTGGGCATGCGCGCCGACGGCCCGCACCTCATGCTGACCGGGCTCAAGCGGCCGCTCGCCGTGCGCGACCGCTTTCCCCTGACCTTGGTGTTCGAGAACAACGGCGCTAAGGACATCGAGATCTGGGTCGAGAGCTCGCCCTATTCGAGCTGACGCTTCGTTTCGACCAGCCGCCGCTTCCGGAGAATGCCCGATGCGTTCCATCGCGCTCGACAGCCTGCCCGATGACCGCGTGTACAAGATCCTGTGCTCGCTGGTCGTGCCGCGGCCGATCGCGCTGGTCTCGACGCTCGGGCCCGGCGGCATCGTCAATGCGGCGCCCTTCTCGTTCTTCAACGTGTTCTCGGAAGCGCCGCCGCTGGTCGTCCTCGGCCTGCAGCACAGGGCCGACCATTCGCCGAAGGACACCACCGTCAACATCCGCGCGAATGGCGAGTTCGTCGTCAACCTCGTCGACGAGCCGCTTGCCGACGCGATGAACCTCTGCGCCACCGACTTTCCGGCCGAGGTATCCGAACTCGCCGCGATCGGCCTGACCGCCGCCGCCTCGCTCAAGGTCGCGCCGCCCCGGGTCGCGGAAGCGCCCGCCGCGCTCGAATGCGTGCGGGAACTGTCGCTGAATTTCGGCCCGCAGCGGGAACTGCTGATCGGACGGGTGCTGCATGTCCATGTCCGGGAGGACGTGATGGACGAACGCTTCAATGTCGACATCGACGCCTACAGGCCGATCGGCCGCCTGTTCGGCAATCTCTATTCGCACCAGCAGGACGTGTTCGCGCTCGAGCGCGTGAGCCATACCAGCTGGCAGACGCGCAAGGCCGCCGAGTAATCTCAGGCGGCGACGACCTCGTCGGAGGCGGCGACCTCCGCCTCGGTCCCCAGACTGGCAATCAAGGCTTCGAGCTCCACTGCCGGCCGCGGCGCGCTGATCAGGTAGCCCTGCACTTCCGTGCAGCCGCAATGGCGCACGACCGCGAGCTGCTCGGCGGTCTCGACGCCTTCCGCCGTGGTGTCGACATTGAGGCTCGCGCCCAGCCCCGCCATGGCCCGGACGATGGCGGCATTGTCGCGGTTGCGGTCGAGGTCGGCGATGAACGAGCGGTCGATCTTGATCTTGTCGAACGGGAAGGAGCGCAGGTAGCTGAGCGAGGAATAGCCGACGCCGAAATCGTCCATGGCGATGCGGATGCCGTGCGAGCGCAGTTCGTGCAGCATGGCGATGGTGACGTCGTCGTTCTGCAGCAGAACCGCCTCGGTGATCTCCAGTTCGAGCCGTGCGGGGGCAAGGCCCGCCTCGGCCAGCGTCTCCATGACGAAGCGGACCAGCCGGCGGTTCTTGAACTGCACCGGCGAGAGGTTGACGGCGACCTTCAGCGGCGCCGGCCAGCGCGCCGCCTCGCGGCAGGCTTCGCGCAGCACCCATTCGCCGATCGGAAGGATCAGCCCGGTCTCCTCCGCAAGCGGGATAAAGTCGGCGGGCGAGACCGGCCCGCGGGCGATCTGGTTCCAGCGCAGCAGCGCCTCGAAGCCGGAGAGCGCGCCGCTCTCCGCGCGCACCTGCGGCTGGAAGGCGAGCGAGAACTCGCCGGCCGAGAGCGCCTGCCGGAGGTCCAGCTCCAGTTCCCGCCGCGCCTGCAATCGGCGGCTCATGTCCGGCTCGAAGAAGCGGAACATGCCGCGCCCCTCGGACTTGGCACGGTAGAGCGCGAGGTCGGCGCATTTCATCAGGTGGTCGCCGGCCGTGCCGTCCTCCGGCGCGACCGCGATACCGACCGACAGGCCGGTATTGATCAGGTGCCCGTCGATGACGAAGGGGTCGGTCATGGTCCGCACGAGGCGTCGGGCCAGCGTTTCCGCCGACTGTGCCGTCGCCGAGCGGAGCAGGATGGCGAATTCGTCGCCGCCGAGGCGCGCCAGCATACCGGTGCGCCCGACCGCCTTGGCCAGCCGGTCGGCAACGGCGGTGAGAAGCTGGTCGCCGATAGGGTGGCCGAGCGTATCGTTGACGGCCTTGAAGTGATCGAGATCGAGGCACAGCAGCGCCAGCGGCTCGCCCGTCGCCTCGGCCTTGAGCAGGCCCTCCGCCATGCGCTCGCGGAACAGCACGCGGTTCGGCAGGTCCGTCAGCGCGTCGTGATGCGCCATATGCGCGATGTGCTGCTCGGCCTTGCGGCGCTGCGTCACGTCCTCGTGGACGGCCACCCAGCCGCCATGCTCCATCGGGTGATACAGCACCTCGACGATGCGTCCGTCGGCGAGTTGCCGATGCGACAGATGCTGGCCCGCAGCGAGGCGCTCGAAATAGCCGGCGACGATCTCCTCCGCCGTGATGCCGCGATAATTGCCGAGCGCGACGCTGTGCGCGACGATGGAGAGCATGGTCGAGCCGGGCCGCACGACATCGGGCGACATGCCGTACATGTCGAGATAGCGGCGGTTGCAGACGATGAGGTTCAGGTCGGCGTCGAGCATGGCGAGGCCGTGCGCCATGTTGTTCAGCGCGGCGTCGAAGCGGCGGTGCTGCTCGCGCAGGGCTTCAGCGGCGATCTCGCGGGCGGTGATATCCTCGAAGGTGACGACCCAGCCGCCGCTCGCCATCGGCTGGCTGCGGATGGCGACGACGCGGTCGCCGAGCCGGCGCTGGACCATGCGGTCGCTGCCGCTCGCCAGGAAGGCGGCGAAACGCTCATAGACCTCCCCGGCATCGGTATCGCCGGGCATGTTGCTGCGATCGATCGACAGCCGGATGAGGTCGGCGAGATGCGCGCCCGGGCGGGCGTCGTCGTCGGAGAAAGTATGCAGGTCGAGGAAGCGGCGGTTTCGCACGACGATGCGGCAGCCGCTGTCATAGACGCACAGGCCCTGCGCCATGTTCTCGAGCGTCGCATCGAGCAGGACGTTCTGGGCGTTGAGCTGCGTCATGATCGCGCTCTGGAGCGCGGCGGCGCGGCGCTCCTCGGTAACGTCCTCGAACATGCCCAGCCAGCCGCCGCCTTCCATCTGGTGCAGCGTGCAGGCGATCGTCCGCCCGTCGGCCATCAGCTGGTCGTAGGTCTGCACTCCACCCCGGGCGACGGTGGACATCCGCCGGTCGTAGAGTTCCTGCGCGCTGGAGCCGGGGTAATTGCCGTAGGCGACGCCGTGCTCGAACATCTCCATCAGCGTGACACCCGGCCGCGCGAATGCCGGATCCGAATTGAACAGGGTGACATAGACGGCGTTGCAAACGATCAGCCGGTTGTCGGCGTCGAACATGCAGAGCCCCTGCGACATGGCGTTGAGCGCCGTGTCGAAGCGCATGTGCTGCTCGCGAAGCTCCAGCACCGCCCGCTCGTGGTCCGTGACATCCTCGCAGGTGAAGACCCAGCCGCCGTCCGGCATGGGGCGGGACCGCGCCGCCATCAGCCGCCCATCGGGCAGAACGCGAAGGCCGTGATCGCCGCTGCGGGCGATGCGCAGACGCGACGCGGCCAGGGCATCGTCCAGCGACTGGTCGGGATAGTGACCGAGGCTAATCGCGTGAGCGAGGATCTCGCGGAGCGTCGCGCCGGTGCGTGCGACGGCCGGGTCGAAGCCGAACAGATCAATGTACTGCATGTTGCAGACGATCAGCCGCTCGGCCGCATCGAACATGGCGAGGCCGTGGCTCATATTGGCGAGCGCCTGGCCAAAGCGGCGATGCTGTTCGCCGAGCGCCTCGGTCGCCTTCACCCGCGCGGTGACGTCCTCGCAGGTGAAGACCCAGCCGCCGCCCGGCATCGGCCGGCGGCAGACGGACAGGCGGCGCGTGCCCGTGAGTTCGAGAACTCCCGTGAACTCCGTGCCCGTGACCCTCCAGGCTCGTGCATCGGCGATGAGCTGTTCCAGCGTCTGGCCCGAATAGAAGCCACGCTCCAGCGCATGGGCGAAGACATCGATGAGGTGGATTCCGGGACGGATGATGGCCGGGTCGTAACCGAACAGGCTCATGTACTGCGCATTGCAGATGATCAGCCGCTCGTCGTCGTCGAACATGGCGAGGCCGTGGCTCATGTTGTCGAGCGCCTGCCCGAACCGGCCCGCCTGCGCCCGCAACTCGGCCTCAAGCCGGTACTGCGAGGTGATGTCCTGATGGGTCGCGACCCAGCCGCCGTCACCCGTGGGCCGGTAGCTGATCGAGATCACCCGGCCGTCGCGGAAGCGCTCGTAGCGCACGAAGGGCTCGCCCCGCGCGATCAAGGTCCGCCGGCCCCGCCACGCCTCGTCGAGGGTCATGCCGTCGAGCCGGTCCATGGCGGCGCTGTAGCGCAGCAGATCCAGCATCGTGACGCCGGGCCGGACCATCTCCTCCGGCATGTCGAACAGGTCGCGCATCCGGCGATTCGACAGGCGGATGACCAGCTGTGAATCGAACACGCACAGCCCATGCTCGACGGCATCAAGCGCTATCGCCTGCAGCGCGGCCTGCGGCGTTTCATCCGTCCCCTCAAGGCCGTCGCCGCCCACCCGCAGCGCCGTAGTTCTTCTCTCAGCCAATGCGAAACCGCCGAAATGCCGACGCCGACGGCACAGATTACCGGCGATAGCAACAACGCATGGTTAATGCCGGTAGCACGACCTGTCCGCCCGCAGCCGACGGCAGGTGCGAGCCACCCCACTTGCGGTATATGTAATAGTATTACATAACACGTTCGGCGGGTTTGCGGTGGCGCGTGATTCCTGCTTTGGTGCCTTCATCTTCGGTGCTCCCGTCAATGGGAGTGAAACGGGAATGCGGTGCGCGCCTTCGGGCGCAATGCCGCGGCTGCCCCCGCAACTGTAAGCGGCGAGCGCTCCTCGAACGAACCACTGGCAACGGACCCAAGGTCCATGGTCGGGAAGGATCGGGAGAGCGCGTCGACCCGCGAGCCAGGAGACCGGCCGGAGATCGAGTGAACCCCAAGCCGGCGGTGGGCCGGAAGGAGCTTATCGATGCCTCGTCTCCCGATGCCGGGCCGCGTGCCCGCGCTCGTCTCCCTTCTGTCTGCCGCCGTCGCCAGTCCCCTGGCGGCACAACCTGCGGCGGCGCCTCCGACCCTGCTCGACGAGATCGTCGTGACCTCAACCGGACGGCCCGAGCCACGCAGCCGGATCACTGGCACGGTGCAGGTCATCGAGGGCGAGCGGATCGCCCGTTCGCAGGCCCGCTCCGTCACCGACCTGCTGGCCGAGAATGCCGTCGGCTTCTTCTCCGAATGGACCCCCGGGCAGACCTCGATCAACATCCGCGGCGGCTCGTCGGACGGCCAGGGCAAGGACTTCCGCAGCCAGGTTCTGGTGCTGATCAACGGTCGCCGCGCCGGCACCGCCAACATCTCGAAACTCTCGCCCGCCGACGTGGACCGCATCGAGGTGATCCGCGGCCCCGCCTCGGTGATCTACGGCTCCGGCGCGATGGGCGGCGTCATCAACATCATCCTGAAGAACGGCCGCAACACGCAGGGTAATTTCGCCGAACTGTCAGGCGGCTCGTGGGGGCTTCTGTCGGGGCGCGGCTACATGGCGGGGCAGCAGGGCGGCAGCGACTTCTATATCGGCCTGTCCGGCGCTCGGCGCGACAGCTACTCGTCCGGCGCCGGCGGCGGCCTGATGGGCAATACCCAGTACCAGCGCCTTGGGATCACCGGCGCGTTCGGGCACCAGATCAACGAGTTCAACCGGGTCGATGTCACGGTGCGTTCGGACGGCATCTACGATGCCGGCTTCCGTGGTTCGTCGTGGAGCACGTTCAATCGCGACCAGCGCACCAATACCTCGTTCGATTTCGTCTATTCCGGACGCACGCCGAGCGAGTTCGCGCGCTGGACCTCGCACAGCTACCTCGTCGAGGATCAGGACATCTTCCGCTGGGCCTCGCGGTCCGGCGGCACGCGGCTCGACATCAACCGCCGCCACCTCTCCATCATGGGCACGAAGTTCGAGCCGATCTTCAACCTGCTGCCCGGCAACGAGCTCCTGCTTGGCATCAATCTGGAGCGGAGCTGGCTGCGCTCGGCGCGCTACCGCGAGGCGATCAGTCCGCCCTACACCATGCCGCAGGTGGCCCCGCAGGACGCCAACCAGACCGACTCGCTGATGGCCTTCTATGCCGAGAACAGCCAGCGGCTGTTCGACGACCGCGTCGTACTGCGCGCCGGCCTGCGCCATACCCGCGGCTCGACCAGCTTCGACCCGACGCCGAACCTTGCCAACCAGTCGACGGGATCGCGGCCCTACAGCGCAACCACCTATACGGTGGGCGGCACGTTCCGCGCGACGGAGAACCTCTCGTTCCGCTCGGGCGTCGCCACCGGCTTCCGCGCGCCGACGGCGACGGAGCTTGCCGGCGACTACACCGTGCTGGCGGGCGGCCAGATCTTCGGCAATCCGAGCCTCAGGCCCGAGACCAGCCGCCAGTACGAGGTCGGCACCACCTTCTCGTGGAACGGACTCAGCATCGACGCAGCCCTGTTCCAGAACACGATCTCGCACCGGATCATCTCGCGGCGCCGGGCCGGGCCGCTGAACATCTCGGACTACGTCAACAATCCCGGTGACATCGTCATCCGCGGCGTCGAGGTTCAGGCGAGCCTCGACGTGCTGCGCGCCGTCACCGCCCAGCCGAACGGCTGGCACTGGTCGCTCTTCGCCAATGGCGGCTACAATTTCGACATGCGCGATTTCGGTGCGGCTCCCACCGCCAATTCCCGCCAGGTGCAGCGGGCCTACAAGTATCAGGTCGCCCTCGGCACGCGGTTTGGCCAGCGCACCGGCGTCGCCATGCCGTGGAGCTTCTCGGTGACCGGCATCCTGCGCGGACCCATCTGGTACGACACGGAGGAGACGCTTGTGGTGGGCGCGGAGCCTTCGACCAGCTTCATCCACCAGAAGCCGGCCTTCTGGACCTGGAACGCGCGGCTCGAGGCTGAACTGCGCCCCGGCCTCACCGGCTTCGTGGCGATGAACAACATGTTCAACGTCAATCAGCACGCGCTGTTCATCGCGCTGGACCGGTCGCCGTTCATCGGCAGCCCGGCAGTGTCCAACACCAACGGCATCGGCAATCCCGGCAATTCGATGCCGGGCCGCGAGATCGTCGCCGGCCTGCAGGCGCGGTTCTGACGATGCGCCTCATCGCCGCGGCCGCCCTCACGATCGCGCTTGCGGCCCCGGCCGCAGGCGAGGCCGTGACGGTGGCCGACGCTCTGGGGCGGCAGGTGACGCTTCAGCGCCCGCCGCAGAGGCTCGTGACGATCTTCGCCTCCAACACGGAGCTGGTCGCTTCCGTGGGCCTTGCCGACCGCATCGTCGGGATCGAGAGCTTCACGCGCTTTCCGCCAGAGGTGGTGGGCCGTCCGCAGGTCGGCGGACGGCTCGGCTTCTCGGTGGACCGCGTGGTGCGCCAGCGGCCGGACCTCGTCATCGTGACGCCGGCGCGGCAGGCTGTGCACCAGCTCGTCGATCCCATGGAGCGGCTGGGCATCCCCATCCTCGTCGTCACCCACCGCAGCGTGGACGAGGTCTTCGCCAATATCCGCCTGGTCGCGAAGGCGGCCGGCGTGGAGGCACGCGGCGAGGCAGTGACCCACGCGCTTCAGTCCCGCCTCGATGCGGTCGCGCGCCGCCTGGCCGGGCGCGGGCGGCCGCGCGTGATCATGATCACCGGGCGGGTCGCGACGGGGCTGATGCTGATCGCGAGGCCCGGCAGCTATACGGCGGACGCCATGGTCGCGGCGGGCGCGCGGCTCGCCTTCGACCAGCCGCAGATGCTGCCGCAGGTCTCGCCGGAGGCGATCCTGCGCTCCGACCCCGACATCGTGCTGTTCGCCGGCTCCGAAGCCGACCGGCGCGAACTGTTCGCCCGTCCAGGCTGGCAGCACCTGCGCGCGCTGCGCGAGAACCGGGTGCTGACCGTCTCCCGTGCCGAGTTCCTCATTCCCGGCCCGCGCGTCGTCGATGGCATCGAGAAGCTCGCGGCCGTGCTTCATCCGGACGCGCCGCGATGATCCGTGTCTGGGCGACACTCGCGGCGCTGCTGGTTGCCGCCATCCTTCTCGGGCTCGCCGCCGGCCACGACTGGGCCGGCCCGGCCGAGATTGTTCGCGCGCTCAGCGGCGACCCGTCCCTCGACAGCCGGCTGATCGCCGACTGGCGGCTGCCGCGCGTGCTCGCCGCGGCCGGCGTCGGCGCGCTGCTCGGTCTCGGCGGCTGCCTGTTCCAGGGCCTGTTCCGCAATCCGCTGGCCGAGCCCTACCTGCTCGGCTCGGCAGGAGGTGCCGCCATCGGCGCGACGGTTGCGCTGCTCGTGCCGCTCGGCGTTCCGCAGCACTGGCTGCTGCCGGTTCTCGCCTTTCTCGGCGCCTGGGGCGCGACATTGCTGGTGCTTGGCGTCTCACGCGTCGCGGGCGCGGTAGACGCGGCGGGCCTGCTGCTCGCCGGAGTCGCCATCGCAGCCGTGCTCGGCGCCTTGCGTTCGTTCCTGATGCTGGCTCTGTCCGACGAGACGGTGAGCCTTCAGGTGGTGCTGAGCTGGACGCTCGGCGGCATTCAGACGCCGGGCTGGAGCGGGCTCGCGCTGCTCGCCGCCCTCACCCTCGCATGTTTCCTGCTGGCGCAGCGAACGGCCCGTGGGCTCGACCTTCTAGGCCTCGGCGAGGCCATGGCCCACGGCTTCGGCCTCGACGTGAAGCGCTTCGTGGCGCTCGCCGTGCTGGTCGGCGCTGCCGTCGTGGCAGTTGCGGTGTCCTTCGGCGGGCTCGTCGCCTTCGTCGGCCTCGCCGCCCCCCATATTGCCCGCTGGCTGGTTGGACCGCGCCACGGGCCGCTGATCCCGGCATCTGGCCTCGTCGGCGCCATCGTGGTGGTGCTGGCGGACGCCATCGCGCGCTCGGCCCTGCCGCCTGCCGAAGTGCCGCTCGGCCTCATCACTGCCGTCGCGGGCGGGCCGTTCTTCCTGATCCTCCTTGCACGGAGGCTGAGGTCATGAGCCGGATCGAGGCGACGGGGCTGACACTCCAGCGCGGCTCCAAGACGGTTCTCGACGGCGTCGATTTCGCCGCCGGTCCGACAGGGGCCATCGCCGTGATCGGACCCAACGGCGCGGGCAAGTCGAGCCTCGCCAAGATCCTCGCCGGACTGATCGCCGACCATGCAGGCGCCGCGAGCATTGCCGGCCGCCCCCTCGCCTCGCTCACGGGTCCGGAGCGTACCGCGCTCATCGGCTATGTGCCGCAGAGCTTCCACCCGCACTGGGACATCACGCCGCGCATGCTCGTGCAGATGGGCGCGGAACGTGGCGCGAAGGCCGATGCCGCCGCGATCGCGGCTGTGCTCACCGCCCGCGAGATCGACCCGATCGCCGACCGCCGCTGGTCGGCGCTGTCGGGCGGCGAGCAGGCGCGCGCGCTGCTGGCCTCGGTCGAGGTGACCGACCCGCCGATCCTCATCGCGGACGAACCCGGCGCGAGCCTCGACATCCGCCACCGTATCGACCTCGTGCGTGGCTTCGCCGAGCGCGGGCGCGAGCGTCTGGTGATCGTCGTGCTGCATGACATCGAACTCGCGACGACATGGTTCGAGCGGGTGGTGGTGATGGATCAGGGCCGCATCGCCGCCGACCTGCCGAGCGCAGAACTCGCCGGCAGCGATGTGCTGCCCCGCGTGTTTCGCGTTCCCTTCGAGACCATCGTCGTGGACGGCGTCGCCATCGCGCGGCCGGCATCCGGGCGGCACACATGAGCGCGCCCGTCCGCATCGACCTTGCCGGCTGGACACGCGAGGCGACCTTCGGCGACCACCGCGCGTTCCTGTCGATCTTCGAGGAAGCCGACCGCCTCGGCTTCGACGGCGTCTGGTTCAACGAGTTCCATTTCATGGACCCACCGATCCCCTATCCCTCCACGCACCTGCTGGCCGCCGCGATCTTCGCGCGCACGGAAAGGCTGCGGGTGGGCTCCTCGGTACTGGTCCTGCCGATCCACCATCCGCTGATGCTCGCGGAGGAAATCGCCCAGCTCGATCTGCAAAGCGGCGGGCGGCTCGATATCGGCGTCGGGCGCGGCACCTCGGCGGACACCTTCGCCTCGCTCGGCATCCCGCATGCCGAGGCGCGGCTGCGGTTCGAGGCCTCGCTGCGCATCATCCGCGCGGTGCTCACAAATGGCCGGGCGACGTCCGCCGATGGGCCCTGGCGGTTCCCCGAGACGGTGGTCGGGCCGGCGCCGGCGCAGCGACCGCATCCCCCGATCTACGTCGCGGGTTCGACCGCCGAGACGCTCGACTTCGCGCTCTCGGAAGACTTGCCGCTGCTGCTCAGCCTCGAGCCGCCGGAAGGCCGGCAGCTCGCCATTTACAGGTCGCTGCTGGAACGGAGCGGCAGGCGCAGCGCGCTCGGCCGCTCGACGCTGGCGCGCTACGTCAATGTCGCGCCCAGCGCGGCGGTGGCGGAAGCCGCGCTCGACAGCCTGCTCGACGCGCTGCACGTGCGCCGCCTGCATTTCGCGGCCCTGCGCGGCGAGACACCGGAGAACGTGAAGCGGCCCGACCGCGAGACCGTGCTGCTGGACCAGTTCGTCCATGGCACGCCCGAGGACTGCGTCGCGCAGATCCGGCGGCTGGCGGATGGCACGGGCATCCGGCACCTGCGCTGCATCTTCAACGGCAACGGCGTGCTGTCGAACGAGGCGGCGCTCGCCGCGATGCGCCTGTTCGCACGGGAGGCGCTGCCAGCATTGAAAGGCCATCCGCCGCTTCGGGCGGTGGGGGATTAGGCCCCGAAGGAACGCGCCAGCGGCCAGCCCGCTTCGGATGCGAGGCGCGCCGCAGAGTCGGCGAGACGCTCGCCGAGAAGGCGGCGCCTGCCCTCGTCGAACAGCAGCCGCCCGTCGCGCTTCCTGATCTCGCCGCCGACCATCACCGTGTCGACATTGCCGGCGTTGGCCTGCTCGACGATGGAGAAGACGGGATCGTGGACCGGGAACAGGTTGAGGTCGCCTGCGCGCAGCAGGACGATATCGGCCTTGAGGCCTGGCGCGAGGCGGCCGATGGATTTTTCCATCCTCAACGCCTTTGCGCCTGCCGTCGTCGCCCAGCCAAGCGCCGTGCGCGAGGGGATCATGGCGTCGAGGCGTTTGGCGCGCAGGCCCTCGTTGCGGGCGAAGAGCAGCGCCGTCTGCATCTCCCGCCAGAGGTCGCCCGCCACCATCGCCTCGACATCGACGCCGATGGAAGGCTGGTGACCGCGATCCATGACCTTCCGCAGGACCGAGTCGGTTGGATAGTCGTGGAACTCGTTGGTCGTCGTCGCGGTGATCGTGCAGCCGGCATCGAGAAGGCGATGAACCTCGTCCGTCGTCAGATGGTTGCAGTGGACGAGATTATGATCCGGCCCGAGCAGTCCCATCGCAGCAAGCCGGTCGTAGCCGTCCGGGGTGACCGCGTTGGCGTGACTGCGGGTGACGTGCGAGGAGGCGATCAGTCCGAGGTCACGGGCGAGCCGGACGTTGTGGAGCGATGCCTCCCAGTCCGCCCAGTGCGGCCCGGCAATGCCGAGCGCCAGTGTGACGAGGCCGGGTGTCGCGAAGCGGCTCTTCATCAGCGCCTCGACCCGCTCGCGCGGATGCAGGCGGCGCGACGGCATGGCGCCGGGCACGGCCGGTTCGCGCAGGCCATCGCCATGGATGAAGACCGCGCGGATGCCGGCATCGACGAGAGCATCGACCGAGCGCTCCGCCTGTTCGAGCGAACGCAGGTTGTGCGAGTAGTCCGCGAGCGTGGTGACGCCCTGGTCGAGCTGGTTCAGAGCGCCGAACAGCGTGCCGAGATAATTGTCCTCCGACCCGAACCGGACGGCGGCATTGCCGTAGAAATTGCGGAAATAGTCCGGACCCAGCCATTCCGAACCGACGGCGCGGAAGCCGGCCTGGAACGTGTGCAGGTGCATGTTGATCAGGCCCGGCATGACGATCATGCCGGAGGCGTCGATCATCTCGTCATGCGGCAGGTCGAGCCGCTGGCCCACCGCCTCCACGGCATCACCGGCGACGAGAATATCGGCGCCCTTCAGCGTGCCGAGCCCGTCGTCCATGGTGACGAGCCAGCCGCAGCGGATCAGCGTGCGCTTCCCCGTCGCCATGGCACTATCTCCCAAACGGCACGTAGGCGGCCTCGCCCATGATGCGATCGACCGAGGCGGCCAGCTCGACCATGCGCTGGCGGCGCACGGCCTCGGGGAAGACCAGCTTGCCGTCCTTCTTCCTGACGACGCCGTCGATCAGCACGGTGTGGACGTTGCCCTGGTTTGCCTGTTCGACGATGGAGAGCACGGGATCGTGGACGGGGAAGAGGTTGAGATCGTTGCCGTCCAGCAGGACGATGTCGGCCTTCTTGCCCGGCGACAGCGTGCCGATGCGGTCAGCGAGACCAAGAGCCTCCGCGCCGCCGATGGTCGCCCAGGCGAGCGCCTCGCGCGAGCGGATCGGCACCACCGAGAAGGCCGGCTTCCTGTCGCGCGCATTCTCGCGCTGGCAGACGGAGAGCGCGTAGAGCAGCGCGATCTGCATCTCGCGGAACATCTCTCCTGAAACGCGCGGCTCGACATCGACGCCGAGCGAGCAGGTGCCGCCGAGCGCCTTGACGCGGCCGACGAGCGGATCGCCGGCATAGCCGCGCAGTTCGGTCTGGACCGTGGCGCAGAAGGTGACGCCCACATCGAACAGACGCTTCAGCTCATCGTCGGAAAGGTAGTTGCCGTGGACCACGCTGTGATCCGCGCCGACCAGCCCCTCCTCGATGAGCGGATAGTAGCCGCGCGGATCGACCGCGAGTTCCGGACGCTTGGTGGCGTGGGTGGATGAGCGCAGGCCCATCTCGCGGGCGAGGCGCAGATTGATCCGCGTCGGCTCCATCTCGGCCCAGTGCGGGCCGGCGACGCCGAGCGCCATGGTCACCAGTGCACCGTCATCGACGAGGCGCTTGCGGATGTGGGTTACGCGCTCGCGCGGATTGATGCGCTTCTCGAAGGGCTCGACCTTCTCCCGCTCGGGCGGCAGCTTGCCGGCGCCCATGGTGAAGACCGCGCGGATGCCGGCATCCTGCAGCGCGTCGATGGAGCGCTCGGCCTGCTCGGTCGAAGTGATGTTGTGGCAGTAGTCGTTGAGCGTGGTGCAGCCGCCGTCGATCTGGTTCAGCGCGCCGATGAGATTGCCGAGATAATTGTCCTCGGGGCCGTACTGCGTGGCCATGCCGCCGTGCAGGTACTTGAAATATTCGCCGTGCGCCCATTCGCAGCCGATGGCGCGCAGGCCCGTCTGCCAGGTGTGCATGTGGGCGTTGACGAGGCCGGGCATGGCGATCATGGCCGGCGCATCGATCACCTCGTCGGCGTCGGCCTCGAGGCTCTTGCCGATGGCGACGATGCGGTCGCCATCGATCAGGATTTCGGCGTCCTTCAGGTCGCCGACGGCCGGGTCCATGGAGACGATCCAGCCGCATTTGATCAGTTTGGTGGCCATGGAGATCAGGCCGCCTTCAACGTGAAATTGCCGGCGCGCATGATGCGCTCGATCGAAGCGACAAGCTCCGCCTTGCGCTTTGCCAGCACGTCGTCGCGGAACACCCGCTTGCCGCCCTGCTTCCTGATGACGCCGTCGATGATGACCGTATCGACATTGCCGCCATGGGCCTGGTCGGTGATCGACAGTAGCGGATCGTGAACCGGGAACAGGTTCAGGTCGTTCGCCCGGAGCATGACGATGTCGGCCTTCTTGCCGGGCGTGATCGAGCCGATCTGGTCCTCCATGCCCATGGCGCGGGCATTGCCGATGGTCGCCCACATCAGCGCCTCGCGCGACTTGATCGGGATCGACTGGAACGGCGGATTGCCGGCCGCCTGATTGTCGCGCAGCGAAGCCCAGCGGGCATGCAGCAGCGCCGCCTGCATCTCGCGGAACATCTCGCCGGTGACGATGGGTTCCACGTCGATGCCTATGGACGGCATGCCGCCGAACTTCTTCACCCGCAGCGTCACCGGCTCGGCCGCATGGCCGTGCAGTTCGACCAGCACGGTGCCGGTGATCGAGGCGCCCGCCTCCACCAGCGGCTGCAGTTCCTCATCCTCGATGTAGTTGCCGTGGACGAGGTTGTGATCGGGCCCGATGAGACCGGTCTTGACCAGCTTGCCGTAGCCGCCGGGCGCAACCTGATCGGGGATCTTGCGGGTCGCATGCGAGGTCGACATCAGGTTCAGCTCGCGGGCGAGCTTCAAATCCTGTTCGGCCACTTCGTAAGTGCCCCAGTGCGGGCCGAGGATGGCCATGGAGAGGGTCACGAGCCGGTCGTCGGAGGCAAAGCGGCCGTTACGCAGCGCCTCGATGCGGTCGCGCGGATGCGGAACGTGAGTGTAAGGCAATTCGCCCGGCCTGGTCGGCGGCTTGGCGGTGCCATGGGCGAACAGGGCGCGGATGCCGGACTCCTCCAGCCCGTCCACGGAGCGTTCCGCGTGCTCCAGCGAGGTGATGTTGTGGCACCAGTCCCAGATGGTGGTGACGCCGCCGTCGATCTGGCCGAGCGCGCCGATCAGGTTGCCGACATAGTTGTCCTCGGGGCCGTAATGGGTCGCGAGATTGGCGTGGATGTTCTTGTGGTAGTCCGGCCCCAGCCATTCCGAACCGATGGCGCGCAGGCCCGCCTGCCAGGTGTGGATATGGGCGTCGATCAGGCCCGGCATGACGATCTTGTCGCGGGCATCGATCACCTCGTCGGCATCGGCCTCGATGCCCTTGCCGGCGGCGACGATGCGGCTGCCCTCGATCAGGATGCGCGCGCCCTTGTGGTCGCCGACCTTGTCGTCCATCGAGACGAGCCAGCCGCACTCGATCAGAGTCCGTTTCATGGGAACTTCTCCCGGGCCGTCAGGCGGCCCTCTATCCAGTTGGTCGGATCAGCGGGCGCGGATCAGTTGGCGCGCCAGCGGTTGACGAGGCCGCCGAGCCGGTCCTGGCCCTTGGTCAGCAGGATGCCGAGCACGGCCAGCAGCAGCAGGATCGCGAAGACCTGGCCGGTCTCGAGCACCTGGCCGGCGGCCTGCAGCTTGGCGCCGAGGCCGTAGCGGGCCGTCTGCATCTCGGCCGCGACCACCAGGATGATCGAGATGCCCAGCGCGAGGCGCAGGCCGCCGAAGATGGCGGGGATCGCCGCCGGCAGCACGACCTTACGCTGGATCTGCACCGTGTTCGCGCCGAGGTCGCGAGCCGCGAGGATCAGGCCCTCGTCGCACTGGCGCACGCCGATGATCGTGTTGACGAGGATCGGGAAGATGCAGCCGAGCGCGGACAGCGCGATCTGGAACGAGTTGCCGGTGCCGAGCCAGATGACCAGCAGCGGCACGAGGGCGATCTTCGGCACGGGATAGAGCGCGGCGACGAAGATGTCGGCGATCGCATAGATGCGCTTCGACATGCCCATCAGCAGGCCGAGGCCGATGCCGACGAAGGCGGCGAGGAAGAAGCCGCCGAAGATGCGATAGAGCGTCAGGCCGAGGTCGTAGACGAGACCCTTGGTCGCGAACAGGTCGTAGAGCGTGACGACGACCACTGAGGGACGCGGCAGGAACAGTTCGGGGATGGAGCCGAACATGACGGAGACTTCCCAGAACACCAGGAAGCAGGCCATGGCGACGGGGCCATACCACCAGGTATCGTCGCGCAGACGCTCGTCAGCCTGCGGCGGGGATGCGGGCTTCTCGGCCTGGAAAGCGATTGAGCGGTTCACGTCGGTCATGATCGCAAGCCTTCAGTTCATCATCGACTTGCGGACTTCGTCGCGCAGCAGCCCATAGATCTCGGAGAACAGCTCGCCGAAGCGCTTGTCGTTCTGCACGTCGATGCCGCGCGGGCGCGGCAGATCGACATCGAGGCTGGCGGCGATCTTGCCGGGGCGCGCCGTCATCACCACCACGTGGTCGCCGAGGAAGATCGCTTCCTCGAT
>Ga0209794_1001455_pt1 | contig 17951 bp, 14 predicted proteins | sample EBPBio232013_DNA_FD_185869 | JGI IMG/M metagenome (GOLD analysis project Ga0209794, IMG submission 185869) | Wastewater treatment Type I Accumulibacter community from EBPR Bioreactor in Madison, WI, USA - Reactor 1_5/23/2013_ DNA (SPAdes)... | ecosystem: Engineered > Bioreactor > EBPR >... | reverse complement strand
TGGGGCGGCTGGTGTTGGGCTTCAGCGGCACCGCCAGCTACGCCGTGTTGCCCGAGCTGATCCCGCGCTTTCAGGCCCGCTACCCCAAGGTCGAACTGGTGCTGCACGAATCGACCACCCATGAACTGGTGACCGAGCTGGCCCGGCACACGGTCGACGTGGCCTTGCTGCGCACGCCGCTGCTGGAAGACTGCACCGCCGAGCTGCTCCCGGTAAAAAGCGACCGCTTCGTGCTGGCGGTGCCTCCGGCCCATGCGCTGGCCGCCCGCGAACGTGCACGCATGGCCGATCTGGCCGGCCAGCCCTTCATCATTTATTCGCGCCAAAAGGTGCCGGCCATGCACGCCCTGCTGATGCTGGCCTTCCACCAGGCGGGCGTGGCGCCCCGGGTGGTGCAGGAGTTCGTCCAGGTGCCCACGGCCATGGGCCTGGTCGAAAGCGGCCTGGGGGTGGCCCTGGTGCCGGCGGCCACCGCGCGCTACCTGCCCACCCAGGTCAAGCTGCTGCCGATGGACGATCTGCCGGACACGCTGAACATCGGCATCGCCCTGGCGCACCAGCCGGCCAGCGCCAGCGCACCCACCCAACGCTTTGTCGAAGTGGTTCGGGAGCTGGTGGCCGGGGTACCGGGCGCTGGCGCCTGAGCCCCCAACGGCCGCTTACTCCGGCCGCACCCCGGCCTCGCGCGCGGCGCTGGTCCAGCGCACGATTTCCTTCTTCAGGAAGGCGTCGAATTGGGCGGGCGTCGAGGTGGTCAGCTGCACGCCTTGCGGGCTGTACTGCTTGATCATCTCCGGGTCAGTGGCGAACTTGTTGATCTCGGCATTCAGGCGCGCCACGATGGCAGCGGGCGCGCCTTTGGGCAGGAAAACACCATGCCAGGTCTGGGCGTCGTAGCCAGGCAGCACGGTTTCGGCCACCGTCGGCACCTCGGGCAGGATGGCGGCGCGTTTCGGGCTGGTGACGGCCAGTGCCCGCACCTTCTTTTCGCGCACGAAGGGGTAGGCGCTGCTGAGCGCGTCCAGCATGAAGGTGGTGCGCCCACCGATCAGGTCGGTCATGGCCGGCGCCGTGCCCTTGTACGGCACGTGCACGGCCTGCGCGCCGGTGCCCCTGAGCAGCAATTCAACCCCCAGGTGCGTGATGTTGCCGATGCCGCCCGAGCCGTAGCTGGCCTTGTTGGGATTGGCTTTCAGGTACTCCACCAGCTGCTGCAGGGTGGTCACGCTGTCGGGCAAACCGGGGCCGGCGATAAAGGTGGCGGGAATCGACGCCGGCATGGCCACGGGCGCGAAGTCGGTGGCCGGGTCGTAGCTCATGTTCTTGTACAGCGCCGGGGTGACGGTGATGCCCGACGAGTGGTAGAGCGCGGTGTAGCCGTCGGGACGCGACTTGGCGACGAATTCGCTGGCGATGTTGCCACCGGCGCCCACCTTGTTCTCGACCACCAGTTGCTGACCCAGGGCGTTGCTCAGGTAGGCGGCCACGGCGCGCGCCACCACGTCGGTCGGTCCACCGGCGGCATAGGGCAGGATCAGCTTGATGGGCTTGCTGGGCCAGGCGTCCTGGGCCCGCGCGGGCAAGGACACGGCCGCGCCCAGGGCGCCGCAGGCGGTGAGAAAGTGACGGCGATCGAATGGCATTGCAAAGTCTCCTGAAGGGGTGGGAAAGCGGTCACTGCGCCGATGCGCGTCGGCGCATCATCCGCAGCGGGGTGTAGACCAGCACGACCTGGCCCTGCTGGTTGAGGACGGTGTTGCGGGTGCGCACCAGCCCACGGTCGGGCTTGGAGGTGGCGCGCTGCTCGATGACCTCGCACGCCACGTGCAGCGTGTCGCCGACGAAGGTCGGGCCTTGCATGTCGATCTCGGCGTTCAGAAACGCCATGCCGGCGGCCTGGAACGACGGCGCCACCAGGCCTTCGGCAAAGGTGTAGACCAGCCCGCCCGGCACCACGCGGCCGGTGATGCCCATGCGGGCGCGGTCCTGCGGGTCGGCGTTGCCGAACAGCTCTTCGGTCAGCCAGGTCAGGTTGACGAAGTTGACCAGGTCGGTTTCGGTCACGGTGCGCTTCTTGGTGTGAAAGCGCGTGCCCACGGGCAGATCGTCCCAATGGATGCCCACTTCAAGTGCCAGCTCGGTCATGCGTGATCTCCTCAGTACGACTTGGGCAAACCCAGCACCCGCTCGGCGATGAAGTTCAGGATCATCTGTGGGCTGACCGGGGCAATGCGCGGGATCAGGGCCTCGCGCAGGTACCGCTCGACGTGGTATTCCTTGGCGTAGCCGTAGCCGCCGTGCGTCATCACGGCCGTGGTGCAGGCCTTGAAACCGGCTTCGGCGGCCAGGTACTTGGCGGCGTTGGCCTCGGCGCCGCAGGGCTCGCCCTGGTCAAACTTGGCGGCGGCATGAAAAGTCATCAGATTGGCCGCTTCCAGCTCCATCCAGCTTTCCGCCAACGGGTGCGCCACACCCTGGTTCTTGCCGATCGGGCGGTCGAACACCACGCGCTCCTTGGCGTACTCCGCCGCGCGCGCCAGAGCCACACGCCCCAGCCCGACAGCTTCGCCCGCCACCAGAATGCGCTCGGCGTTCATGCCGTGCAGGATGTAGTGAAAGCCCTTGCCTTCCTCGCCGATGCGATCCGCCAGCGGAATGCGCAGGCCGTCGATGAACACCTGGTTGGTGTCCACCGCCTTGCGCCCCATCTTGTCGATCTCATGCACCTCGATGTGACGCCGATCGAAGTCGGTGTAGAACAGGCTCAGGCCTTCGGTCTTGTGCTTGACCTCTTCCAGCGGCGTGGTGCGCGCCAGCAGCAGCACCTTCTCGGTGATGCTGGCGGTGGAGATGAAGGTCTTGGTGCCGTGCACCACGTAGTGATCGCCCTCGCGCACGGCACGGGTTTTCAGCTGCGTGGTGTTCAGGCCGGTGTTGGGCTCGGTCACGGCGAAACAGGTGCGCTCCTGGCCCGCGATCAGCGGCGGCAGCATGCGCTGCTTCTGCGCCTCTGTACCGAACACCACCACTGGGTTCAGCCCGAAGATGTTCATGTGCACGGCCGAGGCCCCACTCATGCCGGCGCCGGATTCGGCGATGGCCTGCATCACCACCGTGGCCTCGGTAATCCCCAGGCCCGAGCCGCCGTACGCTTGCGGAATGCAGATGCCGAGCCAGCCGGCCTGCGCCATCGCCCGGTGAAAATCGGCCGGAAAGCCGCCCACCTTGTCTTTTTGCAGCCAGTAGTCGGCGTCGAAGTCGGCGCAGATCTTCAGGATCGCGTCGCGGATTTCCTGGTGTTCGGGGGGCAGTGTGGTGTGCATGAGGTGGGGCTCAAAAGAGCGCCGGGCTGGCCGGTCATGCCATGGTTGGCCATCGGGACAGATATTTCAAATACTGTTCATGGCTTGCTCAATACACGGGATGTATTGAGCAAGGCAAGGGACGGCTCGGCTGGGCATCCACCCGCTCGGGACTCAGTCGGCCGGCAGGGTCGTGGTGCCCGAGGCCACCATGGCCTCGATCTCGTCCGGGCTGTAGCCGGCCTGGGTCAGCACCTCGCGCCCGTGCTCGCCCATGCGCGGCGCCTGCCGGGTCACGCGCGGCTGCGACTTGGACCAGGTGGACGGGATGCCGATGGAGCGCATGCGCCCTTCCGTCGGATGCTCCACCGTGTCCAGGAAACCGACCGCTTCAAGGTGCGGGTCGGTCATCAGCGAATCGATGCTGTGCATCGGCATGACGGGGATGTCGGCCGCCTCCAGCAGCTCGCGCCACGCCGCCGTGGTGCGGGTGTGCATGATGTCGGCCAGCAGGCTGTACAGCTCGCGGATGTGCTCGGTGCGTTTCTCCAGCGAGGCAAACCTTGGGTTATCCAGCACGTCGGCACGGTCCACGGCGCGGAAGAAGGTCTGCCACTGTCGATCGTTGTAGGGCATCACGCACAAGTAGCCGTCCTGCGTGGCGTAGGGACGCCGGTACTCGTTCAGCACGCGCGCGTAACCGGTCGGCCCCACGGGAGGGTCGAAGCTGGCGCCGCACATATGGTCCGACAAGGTGAACTGGGCCATGGTTTCGAACATGGGCACCTCGATCGACTGGCCTTCGCCGCTGCGTTCGCGCCAGTACAGCGCCGATGTCACCGCGTTCACCGCGGCCAGCCCGCAGATGCGGTCAGCCAGCGGGCTCGGTGCGTAACGCGGCCGATCGCCCCCGGCCAGCACCGACAGCGCGGGAATGCCGACCGCGCCTTGAATCAGGTCGTCGTAAGCCGCCTTGGCCGCATACGGGCCCTTCTGGCCGTAGCCATAGGTGCCGACGTAGATGATGCGCGAATTCGCCGCCGCCACCTCTTCGTATGACAGTCCCAGGCGCGCCATGGCTTGGGGCCGCACGTTGTAGATCAGCACGTCGGCATCAGTCACCAAGCGCAACAAAGCCTGCCGTCCGGCGGGCTGCTTCAGGTTCAGCACCACGCTGCGCTTGCTGCGGTTAGCGTGCAAAAAGATGGCGGCCATGCCGGGGCGCCGGCGTGGCCCAATGCCGCGCACCCCGTCACCGTCACCGGGCGGCTCGATCTTGATCACGTCGGCGCCGTAATCGCCCAGGATCTGGGTTGCGAACGGCCCCATCAACACCGTAGTCAGGTCGATCACGCGCACGCCTGTCAGCGGGCCTGGTTTGTCGTCGGTGGCTGTTTTCATTCTCATGGTTCCATTCAGATGGGAGGGTGCGCCCTGGCACCCCGCGTAAAGGCTGGCAAAGGATTCACTTCGAAGTCTTGGCGCCCTGTGGCGGCAGCGTGGGCTGCCAGGCCGCGATGCGTTCGGCCGATAGCCAACCGTGTAGGGCCTGCGCCCCGGAAGGTGCTTGCGGCGCGGTCGGCATGGTCGTGGGGGTGGCGCTAAAGCGGGGCGCGGGCGCCGGCTGCGTCACGCCCTCCACCTCCACGAAGGTGCCGCGCGCCTTCAGGTGCGGGTGCGCGGGAGCCTCCCCGAAGGACAGCACCGGCGCGAAGCACACATCGGTGCCTTCCAACAGCTCGCACCAGGCCTGCCGCGGGCGGGTACGGAACACGCGCGCCAGCACGTCGCGCGCCCGAGGCCAGTGCGCGCGGTCGCCGGGGGGCCCCAGTTCGGCCGGATCAAGTCCGAGCCGGCGCGCCAGCTCGGCATGAAAGCGTGCCTCGATCGGGCCGACTGAAATCCAGTGCCCGTCGGCGCACGGGTAGCAGTCGTAATGCGGCGCGCCGGTGTCCAGGATATTGCTGCCGCGCTCGTCATGCCACTGGCCGGAGGCGACCAGACCGTGAAACACGGTGCCCAGCGACGCCGCTCCATCCACGATGGCGGCGTCCACCACCTGCCCCTGTCCGCTACCGCGCGCATGCAGCAAGGCGGCCAGCACGCCCATCACCAGAAACATGGCGCCGCCCCCAAAATCGCCGACCAGCGCCAACGGCGCCGTGGGTGCTTGGCCAACCCGGCCGATCGCGTTCAGCACGCCGGCCACGGCGATGTAGTTGATGTCGTGCCCAGCCGCATGCGCCAGTGGCCCATCCTGTCCCCAACCGGTCATGCGGCCATAGACCAGGCGCGGGTTGCGTGCCAGGCAGACGTCCGGCCCGAGGCCTAGGCGCTCCATTACGCCGGGGCGGAAACCTTCGATCAAGGCGTCGGCCTCTGCCACCAGCTCCAGCACCAGCTCGATAGCCCGTACGTCCTTTAGGTCCAGGGCAATGGCCTGGCGGTTGCGCTTGAGCAGGTCGAACTTCAGCGGGCGCGGCACACCTAGATCGGCCGGCTCGGCGCGCTCGATGCGCAGCACGGTGGCGCCCAGGTCGGCCAGGTGCATGGCAGCCATCGGGCCGGGTCCAATACCGGCCAGTTCGACGATCTTCACGCCTGTCAAAGGTCCCATGTGTAACTCCTCAGTCCGCTTCAACCACGACCACCGGGGCGAGCCAAGCCTGCACGAACCCGGCGAAGGATAGATCGCCCTGCCAGGCAGCTTGACCAATCTCTTGCGCGCATGTCAGTTCGGTGCCACCCGTGGCGCGCCACTCGTGCAAACGGGTGGTGAACACCCCCAGCACATGCTCTTCGGTGATGCCGATGGCGCCAAACACGGCGTGCGCCCCCTGGGCCACGCGCAACGCGGCTTCGCTGGCGCGCAGCTTGGCCGTTGCCGCCAGCAGTGGTGCAGGCCGGCTGCCAGCCGCGTGGCAACCCAGCCGCGCGGCAAACGCGGCCGAACTGGCCTGCTCGGCCATGGCGGCCAGTTCCTGTTGGATGGCCTGAAACTGCCCGATCGCACGCCCGAACTGGCGCCGATCGTTGGCGTAGTCCACACTCAGGGCCAGCACGCGCTCCATGGCCCCCGCCATGGTCGCCGCCTGCACCGCGTTGCGAAAGGGGCGCGCGTCGGCGTCCATGTCGGACCAGCGACATGCCGCCTGGCGGGCCGAAGCCCAGTGCAGGCTGACCGAACTGCGCGGCCGGTAGCTGCCAGGCCGCCTGATGGCCTGCTCGACAGGCAGCAGCAGCCATTCGCCTGGCTGGCTCAGCAGCACGTGCTGCGCTAAGGCGCCACCCGGTACTTCACCACAATCGATCCGCTCACCGTCGCCCGGCCGTGCCTCGGCCAGGGCGATGCAGCCGCTTGGCACCTGCTGACCGGTCGAGGCCAGCAGCGCCCGCGCCACCACGGTGTCGCCAAACGGCTGCGGCAGGCCGCACCGACCAGCCGCCACGAACAGGGGCGCGGCCTGCGCCAGCGACAAGCCGGCGCCGCCCTGCGCCTCGGACACCATGGCGTCGGTGAATCCGAGCGCGTCCACTTCGGCCCACAGTGCCGCTGGGTCGGCACCCGCTTCGAGGGCACGCACACGCTCGTCCGGGCACAAGCGCGTCAGCGCGTCGGCAAAGAAATCAGAAATCGATTCGGACATTCTCTTTCCTCTCAACGCAGCCCGAGCCCGCGCGCGATGATGCCGCGCATGATCTGGCGCGTGCCGCCGCGCAGCGAGAACGTCGGGCTGATCTGGGTCACGTACGCCAGGCTGCGCATCAACTCGGCCGAGGGCGCGAAATCCGGCGTGGCCTCGAGCGTCTCGCGGATCAACTCCGGCACCGCCTGCTCGAACTCGGTGCCCAGGTCTTTCACGAAGGCAGCTTCCAGATCCGGGCGTTCACCGCGCTCCAGCTTGGCCGCCACCGCCAGCGACATGCCGCGCAACACCGCCAGCCGCCCAGCGATGCGTCCGGCGGTGGCGCGCACGGCGGGGGTCTGCAAGCCCGCCGCGCGCACCTCGGCCAGCCAGGTGTCGGCCAGCACGATGCTGGAATACACGCGCTCCGGCCCGCTGCGCTCAAACGCCAGCTCGGCGGTCACCTGCCGCCAGCCCGCGCCCTCCTCGCCCAGCACGGCGTCCGGCGGCAGCAGCACGTTGTCGAACAGCACTTCGTTGAAATGCGTGTCGCCGGCGATGTCGCGCAGCGGCCGCACGCTGACGCCGGGCAGCTTCATGTCGACCAGCACCTGCGACAAGCCCTGGTGGCGGTCCTCGGCGCTGCCCGAGGTGCGCACCAAGGCGCACATGTAGTCGGCGCGGTGCGCGTTGGTGGTCCAGATCTTGCGGCCGTTGAGCAGCCAGCCGTCGGCGGTGCGCGTGGCGCGCGTGCGCACGCTGGCCAGATCGGAACCGGTGTCCGGCTCGCTCATGCCGATGCAGAACACGATGTCGACCCGGGCAATGCGCGGCAGAAAAAACTGGCGTTGCGCCTCGGAGCCAAAGCGCAGGATGAGCTGGGCGGTCTGCCGGTCGGCGATCCAATGCGCCGCCACCGGCGCGCCCGCGGCCAGCAGCTCCTCGCTGAGCACGAAACGCGCAAAGCTGCCCCGGCCCGCGCCCCCGTACTCGCGCGGCAGCGTCAAGCCGATCCAGCCCTGGCGTGCCAGCGCGCGGCTGAACGCCAGGTCGTAGCCCAGCCACGAGCGCGAACGCACGTCGGCGGGCACATCACGCAGGGCCTGGGTCAGCCAGCCGCGCACCTCGGCGCGCAGGGCTTCGTCTTCAGGAGGAATGCCGGCCAGCGGCAGGGATGTCAATGTGGAAGTCACGCTGGTAATCTAGGTGCGGTGGCGCATTGCGTCCAATACCGTCTTCAGACCCCGCGATATGCGACAGGTATAGCCCATGGAATTGCGTCAACTTCGGCAGGTGGTGGTGCTGTCCGAGACCCTCAACTTCAGCCGCGCGGCCGAACGCCTGCACATGGCCCAACCGCCGCTGTCCACCTCGATCAAGAAGCTGGAGGAAGAGCTGGGCGTGCAGTTGTTCCAGCGCCTGAGCACGGGCGTGAAGCTCACCCCAGCCGGTGAGGTGGTGCTGCGGCACGCCAGGCGCACGCTGTTTTGCGCCGAGGAAACCCTGCGCGCCGGACGCGAGGGCGAATCCGGCGAGCAGGGCTTGCTGCGCCTGGGTTTCGTCGGCTCGGCCACCTACTCGCTCATGCCGCGCGTCATCCGCGCGTTTCGGCGCCGCTATCCGCGCGTGGAGCCCGTCATCGACGAATCCACCACCATCGATTTGCTGCGGCGCGTCGAGGAGCACGCGATCGACGTGGCCCTGGTGCGCTTTCCGGTGATGGAGCCGACGGCGGCCCAGCTGACCCTGTTGCAGCCCGAGCGCATGATGGTCGCGGTCAGCGCCGACTCGCCCCTGGCCGCGCACGACAGCGTGTCGCTGGCGGCGCTGGCCGAGCAACCGCTCATCATCTACTCGCGCGAGCGCGTGCCGGGCATGCACGCCTTCGTCATGCAGGCCTACGCCGAAGCCGGGGTGCAGCCGCGCGTGTCGCAAGAAGCGGTGCAGGTGCAGCATTTCCTGGGCCTGGTGGAAAGCGGCCTGGGCGTGGCCTTCGTACCCGAATCGGTCGGACGGCACCTGAGCGCCAGCCTGCGCCTGCTGACCCTCGAGCCCGAGCCGACCGCCTTTCGCGTCGGCCTGGCGCTGGCCTGCATGCCGGACGCGCTGACGCCCACGGCGCGCAACTTCATCGACGTGGCGCGCGCCACGGTGGCCGAGCCGTGAAGCGGCGGCTCACTCCACCGGGATATTCGCCGTCTTGACGATGCGCCGGGTCTGCGCGATCTCGGCCAGCTGGAAATCGGCGAACTGCTGGGCACTGCCGGTGTACACCGCCCCACCCATGTTCTGGATGAAGGCCGTGCCTTCGGGGCCTTGCAGCGTCTTGCGCACCACGTCGCCCACCTGCTGCACGATGGCCTTGGGCGTCTTGGCGGGAAAGAACACCCCCGTCCAGGCGTAGGCCTCGTAGCCGGGGTAGCCGGCCTCGGTGGCGGTCGGCACGTCGGGCAGATCGCGCGCGCGCTGGTCCGCCGCGACGGCCAGCGCGCGCAGCTTGCCGGCCTTGATCAGCGGCGTCACCGAGCTGATCTCGGCGATCGAGTAGTCGCAGACGCCGGCCGCCAGATCGGTCACGGCCGGGCCGGTGCCCTTGTAGTTGATCGGCATGCCGCGAATGCCATTGCGCTCATGAAAAATCTCCATCGCCACGCGGTAGCTGGGCGTGCCACTGGCAAAGTTCAGCTTGCCGGGCGCCGCCTTCATCGCCGCCACCAGCTCGGGCAAGGTCTTGTAGGGCGAGTTGGCTGGCACCACGATCAACATCGGAAAGCGGGCGATCGAAGCCACCGGGGCGAAATCCTTCACCGGGTCGTAGGGCAGCTGCTTGAAGATGGCGGCGTTGGTCACCATCGGCGTGTTGCTGGCCACGAACATGGTGTAGCCGTCCGGCGTGGCCTCGGCCACGGCTCGGGCTGCGATGAAGCTATTGGCGCCGGGCTTGTTGTCCACCACGAAGGCCTGGCCCAGGCTCTGGTGCAGGTGCTGGGACAGAAAACGCGCCGTGGTGTCGGCGCCGCTGCCCGGCGGCAGCGAGACGATCACCTTCACGGCCCGCTCGGGGTACCCGGCGGCCCAGGCCGTCGGCAGGTGCAGGGAAGTGGCGGCCAGCAGCAAGCCGGCGCACGCATCGCGTCGCTTCATGGGTGTACTCCTTGAAAAAGGGAAAGGGTCGGGTGTTCGGCTAGCGTCTGGCGCGCTGGTCCAGCAAGCCTTGCAGGGCGGCTTCGTGGTCCGCCGTGTGGTGCGCCAGCGCCTGGAAGCCCGCCGACATCTCCAGCAAGGTGTCCAGCCGCACGTGCTGACCTTCGCGGATCAGCCGCTTGGTCATGCGCAGGGCATGTGGCGGGTTGGCGGCAATGCGCTTGGCCAGGTCCATGGCCGCGTCCATCAGCTGCTCGGCCGGCACCACGCGCGACACCAGGCCCCAGCGCAGCGCCTGCTCGGCGTCGATCGCCTCACCGGTAAAGGCCATTTCACAGGCGTTCGACAGGCCCACCGCGCGCGGCAACAGCCAGGCCCCGCCATCGCCAGCGATCAGGCCCAACTTGACGAAGGTTTCACTGAACTCGGCGCGCGCCGAGGCGATGCGGATGTCGCACATGGTCGCCAGATCGTTGCCCGCGCCGTAGGCCGGCCCATTCACCGCCGCGATGGTCGGCACCTCCAAGTTACACCAGGCCAGCGGCAGGCGCTGGATGCCGGCGCGGTAGGCTTGGCGGCTCAGCGTTGGCTCGCCGAGGCCGGCACCCATCTTGTCTCGGATCGACTTCAGATTGCCGCCCGAGGAGAACGCCGACCCGGCGCCGGTCAGCACCACCGCGCGCACCGACAGATCGGCGTTGACCTGCTCGCAGCAGGCCACGAACTCTTCCACCACCCCATCGTCGGACAGCGCGTTGCGGGTTTCCGGACGGTTCATGGTGACCCGCAGCACAGGTCCCAGACGTTCAAGCTTCAAAAAATCAGGCATGCGGCCGATACTAGGCACGCCGCGCCAATCAAGAAAATACTTTGTTCGTGTAGCCCGATACACCAGAGGTATCGCCGAGCCCGCGCGCACCATCACTCCGGAGGTGAAATCAAAAGGCCGCGCTGCAGGCCACCCCACGGGCCGCCGCGCACGGCCGCTCCGAAGCGGCCGGCCCGCCCCCTTGGGGGGAGGCGCCGTCAGGCGCTTCGGGGGGAGTTATTTCAATGCGCCCGTTCCCAATTCGGCCCCACGCCCACCTCGGCCAGCAGGGGCACTTTCAGCTCGGCCACGCCGGCCATCAGGCGCGGCACCTCGGCGCGCACCCAGTCGGTCTCGGCCTCGGGCACTTCCAGCACCAGTTCGTCGTGCACCTGCATGATCATGCGGCTGGCGCGTGCCTCATCCCGCAGCACCTGCTGCACCTTCACCATCGCCATCTTGATCAGATCGGCCGCCGTGCCCTGCATCGGCGCGTTGATGGCCTGGCGCTCGGCGGCCTTGCGGCGCGGGCCGTTGCCGCCGCGAATCTCCGGCAGCACCAAGCGCCGGCCCAACACCGTTTCGACGTAGCCGTGCGCCTGGGCAAAGGCCACCGTCTCGTCCATGTAGCGACGCACGCCGGGGTAGCGCTCGAAATAGCGCTCGATGTAGTTGCGCGCCGCCGTGTTGTCTATCCCTAAATTGCGCGCCAGCCCGAAGCTGCTCATGCCGTAGATCAGGCCGAAGTTGATGACCTTGGCGTAGCGGCGCTGCTCGCTGCTGACCTGATCGGGCGCCACGCCGAACACCTCGGCGGCGGTGGCGCGGTGCACGTCGCGCCCCTCGGTGAAGGCGGCCAGCAGCGCCGCGTCGTCCGACAGGTGGGCCATGATGCGCAGCTCGATCTGGCTGTAGTCGCAGCTGACGATGACATGCCCCGGCGAGGCCACGAAAGCCTCGCGGATGCGCCGACCCTCGGCCGTGCGGATCGGAATATTCTGCAGGTTCGGGTCGTTGCTGGACAGGCGCCCGGTCACCGCCACCGCCTGCGCGTAATGCGTGTGCACGCGGCCGGTGGCGGGGTCGGCGGTCTGCGGCAGCTTGTCGGTGTAGGTGCCCTTGAGCTTGGCCAGGCTGCGGTGCTCCAGGATGCGCGCCGGCAGCGGGTAGTCCTCGGCCAGCTTCTCCAGCACCTCCTCGTCGGTGCTGGGTGCGCCGGTGGCGGTTTTCTTCACCACCGGCAGCCCCAGCTTGTTGAAGAAAATTTCGCCAATCTGCTTGGGGCTGCCCAGGTTGAAGGGCTGGCCGGCCAGCTCGTGCGCCTCGCGCTCCAGTTGCAGGATGCGCTGGCCCAGCTCGTGGCTTTGCTGGCGCAGCAGCTCGGCGTCGATCAGCACGCCGTGCCGCTCGATCTGAAACAGCACCTCGCTGGTGGCGATTTCCAGCTCGTAGATGCGGTGCAGCGCGGGCTTGTCCCGCAGGCGCGGCCACAGCGCCAGGTGCACGTCCAGCGTCTGGTCGGCGTCCTCGCAGGCGTAGAAGGCGGCCTTGTCCACCGGCACCTGGGCAAACGGAATCTGGTGCACGCCCTTGCCGCACAGCTCCTCGTAGCTGACGCCGGCGCGGCCCAGATGCCGTTCGGCCAGGCTGGCCAGGCCGTGCGGCTTGTGCGCTTCCAGCACGTAGCTCTCCAGCATGGTGTCGTGCACGAAGCCGGCCACCTCGATGCCGTGGTTGGCGAACACGTGGCGATCGTACTTGACGTGCTGGCCCAGCTTGCGCCGCGCCGGGTTCGTCAGCCACGGAGTCAGGCGCGCCAGCACCTCGTCCAGCGGCAGCTGCACCGGTGCGTCCGGGCCGTCGTGCGCCAGCGGCAGGTAGGCCGCCTCGCCCGGCGCCACGCTGAGCGAAATACCGACGATGCGCGCCTGCATGGCGTCGAGCGAGGTGGTTTCGGTGTCCAGCGCGGTCAGCTCGGCGCCTTCGATCCGGGCCAGCCAGCGCTCGAACGTGGGCCAGTCCAGCACCGTCTCGTAGCGCAGCTCACCGCCGGCGTGCGAGGCGGCCCGCGCATCGGCGAACAAATCGTCGGCCGCCGCCAGCGGCGTGCTCGCCGCCGCCTTGGGTGCCGGCGCTTTGCCTGGCACGGCCTTGGCCAGCGTCTTGAACCCGAATTTTTGATAAAAATCGGCCAAGGCCGGCGTCTGCACATCCGAGGCAGCTATCGAATGAAGAGCAGGCAAGCTGTCCACATACCCCGCCAGATCGCAGTCGGTGCGGATGCGCAGCAGATCGCGCCCGGTCGGCAGCCAGTCCAGCGCGCGGCGCAGGTTCTCGCCCGCCGCGCCCTTGATCTGCCCGGCCTGCGCCACGATGGCGTCCAGCGAGCCGTGCTCGCCCAGCCACTTGGCGGCCGTCTTCGGGCCCACCTTCTCGACGCCTGGCACGTTGTCCACGCTGTCGCCCACCAGGGTCTGGTAGTCCAGCATCTGCGACGCCGGTACGCCAAACTCGGCCTGCACGCCGGCCAAATCGCGCCGCTTGCCGCTCATGGTGTCGATCATCGACACCTGCGCGCTCACCAATTGCGCCAAGTCCTTGTCGCCGCTGGAAATCACCACCTCCACCCCGCGCGCCTCGGCGGCCCGCGCCAGGGTGCCGATGACGTCGTCGGCCTCCACCCCGGGCACCACCAGCACCGGCCAGCCCAGCAGCCGCACCACCTCGTGGATCGGCTCGATCTGGCTGCGCAAATCGTCCGGCATCGGTGAGCGGTTGGCCTTGTACTCGGGGTAGATCGCGTCGCGAAACGTGGGCCCCGAGGCGTCGAACACGCAGGCCGCGTAGCGCGCGCCGGGAAAATCCTTGCGCAGCGCCGTCAGCATGTTCACCATGCCGCGGATCGCCCCCGTCGGCTGGCTGGCCGGATCGGTCGGGTCGGCGCGCAAGTCCGGCATGGCGTGGAAGGCCCGGTACAGGTAGCTGGAGCCGTCGACCAGCAGCAGCAGATCACGGTCGGCGGGAGGGGTGGCGGCAGCGGCGTTGGTCATGCCCGGCATTGTGCACGGCACCCGCGCGCGGCCCGGCCCGGCAGGCCCGCGCCACGCCTGAACCGCACTGGCGAAGTTGGCCGACACCCCTCTGCCGCGCCGCACCCCTAAAATGCCGTCATGCGTGCACATCGCCTCATTTCGGGACTGCTGCTGGCCGGCGGCGCCTTCACGGCGCTGACCGCCCTGGCCCAGCCCAGCCCCGCGCCGGCGCCGGCCACCCCCACGGCACCCCTGGCGCGGGACGAAACCCCGCCCAGTCGCTTCAACCAGCGCATCGAACACCTGCGCACCGAAGACGCCGGCGCCCGCGTGGACGAGCTGCGCACCGGCGGCGAAACCCGCAGCATCACCGTGCAGCCGGCCGCCGAAGTGCCGCCCTACCAGGTGCAGCCGGCCGACGGCGCACGCCCCGAGACCGGCCCGCGCGAGGCCGGCCCCGGCGGCGCCGGCCGCCGCGTCTGGAACGTCATTCAATTCTGATTCCGTCGCCGGCGCGGCCGGCGGCCTTTGTCCCCCATGGCGGTTTACACCCAAATCACGGACGAGCAGGCACGCGGCCTGATGCAGGCGCTGGGCCTGGGCCCCCTCAGCGCGCTGCGCGGCATCGAGGGCGGCATCGAAAACACCAACTACTTCGCCACCACCGATCAGGGCGAATGGGTGCTGACGGTGTTCGAGCGCCTGTCGCACGCCCAGCTACCCTTTTACCTGCACCTGATGAAGCACCTGGCCGAGCACGGCGTGCCCGTGCCCGAGCCACAAGCCAAGCGCGCCGGCGTGCGCCGCGGCCCCGGCGAGGACGACATCCTGCACACCTTGTGTGGCAAGCCCGCCGCCGTGGTCAACCGCCTGCGCGGGCGCAGCGAACTGGCGCCCGGCCCCGCCCACTGCGCCGCTGTCGGCCAGATGCTGGCGCGCGCCCACCTGGCCGCGCGCGACTACAACCGCCACCAACCCAACCTGCGCGGCCTGTCCTGGTGGAACGACACCGCTCCCGTGGTGCTGCCGCAGCTCGGCGCCGAGCAGGCCGCCTTGATGCGCACCGAGCTGGCCTACCAGAACCACGTCGCCGCCAGCTCGGCCTACGCCGCCCTGCCGCGCGGGCCGGTGCACGCCGACCTGTTCCGCGACAACGTCATGTTCGAGGGCAGTGTCGAGCAACCCGTGCTGAGCGGCTTCTTCGACTGGTACTTCGCCGGCATCGACAGCTGGCTGTTCGACCTGGCCGTGGCCCTGAACGACTGGGCCATCGACCTGCCCAGCGGCCGCGCCGACGACGCCCGCGGCCAGGCCCTGCTGAGCGCCTACCAGTCGGTGCGCCCCCTCACCGACGCCGAACGCCGCCTGCTGCCCGCCCTGCTGCGCGCCGGCGCCCTGCGCTTTTGGCTGTCGCGCCTGTGGGACTGGCACCTGCCGCGCGAAGCCAGCATGCTCACCCCGCACGACCCCGGCCATTTCGAGCGCGTGCTGCGCCAGCGCATCGCCGCGCCGCTGCTGCCATGAAGCTGAACATCGTCCCCGCCCGCACCGGCGCCCAGTGGGTGCGCGAAGGCATGCGCGTGTTCCTGCGCCAGCCGCTGGCCTTTGCCGGGTTGTTCTTCATGTTCCTGGCCGCCACCGCCGTCGCCGCCCTGCTGCCCGTGGTCGGCGACGCCCTGGCCCTGGCCCTGATCCCCGCCGTCACCGTGGGCCTGATGGCCGCCACCCAGCAGGCCGTGGAAGGGCGCTTTCCCATGCCCGCCGTCCTGGTCGTCGCCCTACGGCGATCGCCCAGCCAGACCCGCGCCATGCTGGTGCTGGGCGGGCTGTACGCGCTGGCCCTGCTGCTCATCATCGCCATCAGCACCTGGGCCGACGACGGACAGATGGCCCGCTTCGTCGCCAAGCACGGCGGCCGCGTCACCCCCGAAATGATGGCCGACCCCGAAATGCAGGCCGCCGCGCGCGCCTCCATGCAGCAACTCATGCTGGCCGGCCTGCTCTACACGCCGGTGGCGGTGCTGTTCTGGCACGCCCCGGCCCTGGTGCACTGGCACCAGGTGCCGGTCGGCAAAAGCCTGTTCTTCAGCGCCGTGGCTGTGCTGCGCAACACCCCCGCCTACCTGATCTACGGCTTGGCCTGGATTGCCCTGACCACCGTCTGCTCGCTGGCCCTGCTGCTGCTGGCCGCCCTGGTCGGGCGCATGGGCCTGGCCATGAGCGGCATGCTGCCCCTCAGCCTGATGATCGCGGCCATGTTCTACGCCTCGCTCTGGTTCACCTTCCGCGACAGCTTCAGCGCCGACGACGCCCCCGCGCCCCCGGCCGCCGGCTGATCTCCAGGCGTTCGGCCAAGGCCCGGCCGGCGCATCCGCACGCTCCGGGCCGCCCCGTCCCACGCGACCCCGGAGCCCCATGAGACAAAAACCGCCAGCCGCTCGGGTTCCTGGCGCTTGACTTCATCCGCATCCCTAAAAAACAGCTGTCAGCCGGCACCCATCAAGCCTGAACAGCTCTTAAAACCGAAGCAAACAGCTCCCCCAGGGCAGAAGGACTGCCGCAACGTCTCCACGGCACCGATACGGCCGCTTACGGCTTTTCACCTAGGGATTTCCCTCAATCTACCCCCAAGGGATGGATCGATTTCAGGGTTTTGGTTACTTAATCCCTAGGGCATTGGATCGTGCGCGACGGCCCTGTCCGCAACCAAAACCCGTGCCAAGGAGTTTCACGCCATGGCCATTGCCATCACCCAACTGGTCTTCGTCGATGCCCGCGTGGGCGAGCTGCCCAGCGTCCTCAGCCACCTGTCCGCCGACGTGCAGGTGCTGCGCATCGACCCCGGGCAGGACGGCCTGGCCCAGGTGCAGAGTGCCTTGGCCGACTACGCGGGCAACTTGAGCGCCATCCACATCGTCTCGCACGGCAGCAGTGGTCAGCTGTGGCTGGGCCAGAGTTTGCTCACCAGCACCAATCTGCCAAGCCACCAAGGCCAGTTGGCCAGCATCGGCCAGTCGCTCACCGGCTCGGGCGACTTGCTGCTGTACGCCTGCAACCTGGGTGAAGGCCAGCCAGGCCAGGCCTTCGTGGCGCAGTTGGCCCAGCTCACCGGCGCCGACGTGGCCGCCAGCAACAACGACACCGGCGGCGCCCAGGGCGATGGGCGGCTGGAAGTGGCCAGCGGAGCCATTGAAGCCCAGGCCCTGGGCAGCGACACGCAGTGGGCGCAGGCGCCGCGCCTGGCGGTCATCACCGTCACCACCGCCGCCGACGTGGTCGATGCGGGCGATGGCGTGACCTCGCTGCGCGAAGCGCTGGCCCAGGCCGCCGCGGGCGACACCATCACCTTTGACACGGGCATCACGCGCGTGCTGCTGACCGAGCGCATCGACCCCATCGACCCCGACCAGCCCACCCTGTTGCGCATCGACAAGAGCATCACCCTGGACGGCGACTGGGACGACGACGGCATGGCCGACGTGACCCTGGACGGCCAGCTCATGGGCCGGGTGCTGGAGGTGACCAGCGGCAGCACCGTCACGCTGGAGGGGCTGACCATTCAGCACGGCTTGATTGCGGGAAACGGGGGCGATGGGGGCACCACACCCGACGCTTCCGACTCGCTGGGCGCGGGCATCAGCAATGCCGGGCAGCTGACATTGCACAACGTGACCCTCACGCACAACTTCGCCACCGGCGGCGGCGGCGGTGCTACGAATGGGTCGAGCTCGCCCTATTACGGCGGTGGTGGCGGCGGCGGCGGCGGCGCGCGAGTGCCGGCGAGTACGAATGGAGGTAACGAGTTGCTGGGGTCGGGCGGCGATGGCGGTAGCGCCGCTGGCGCCCTCGGCCCGATACAGGGAACCGGGGGAGGCGGCAGCCCAACCGGCGAAAACGGCAGCAACGGTGGTGGTGCTGGTGGCGGTGCTGGTACTGCCGATGCTGGCGGTGCTGGCGGCGGCGGCGGTTGGGCGGGCGGTGGCGGCGGCGGAGGCGGCGGCGGCGGCGCTGGTGACGGTGGTGGTGGTGGTGGCGGTTC
>Ga0209794_1001454_pt1 | contig 17959 bp, 11 predicted proteins | sample EBPBio232013_DNA_FD_185869 | JGI IMG/M metagenome (GOLD analysis project Ga0209794, IMG submission 185869) | Wastewater treatment Type I Accumulibacter community from EBPR Bioreactor in Madison, WI, USA - Reactor 1_5/23/2013_ DNA (SPAdes)... | ecosystem: Engineered > Bioreactor > EBPR >... | reverse complement strand
AAATTCACTTACTCCCCCTACCCTTACCGCATCGGCCTGGATAAAGCCTGCACAGCCGAGTTGCAAATAATTCTTAAACAGAATGCGATTCGGTACATGTTCTCCTAAAGCCAATTTAATGGGCGCCATTTCGGCTGCAAGTATTTTGTGCGCCAATAAATCGTCTGGATGCGTTGGCTCCTCTATCCAATAGGGATTCATTCTTTTTAATACATTACAAATAGATATAGCCTGCGGAAGTGTCCATTGCTGGTTGGCATCGAGCATCACTTTTACATTGTCGCCAGCTATTTCTCTTACAATATTAGCACGTCGTATATCTCTGGCAGGGTCTGCTGACCCAACCTTTAATTTCATCGCAGTAAATCCATTGTCAATCGCCTTTTTACAATTGCTTCGTACTTGTTCATCATCATAGTTAAACCAACCCACAGAAGTGTCATAACCCGGATATCCCAGTTGGATAATTTTTTCTCTTTCCAACCTGGACGACTGCTGTGATCTAAGCATCTCAATGGCTTCTTCTCTTGTCAATATATCTTCTACATAAGAAAGATCAAGGGTGTTGACAATTTCTTGGGGCGACAAATCAACCAATAATTTCCAAAGCGGTACGTCTCGCTTTTTTGCCCAAAAATCATAACAAGCATTGGTGACACTGGCCAGGCCGAGGTGAACCACGCCTTTGTGGGGGCCCAGCCACCTAAATTGCTGTTCATTTGACAGGCTATTAAATGTTTTTCCGAAATCACCCATCAACTCTTCTATTTCTCGTCCTTTTATTCTGTCTGCATAGAATTGGGCGGCCTTACAAACCAAATCATTCCCTTCACCCACCGTAAATGCAAATCCAGTAGCGGTGATACCGTTCCCGTCTGAGAGGTTGGTGACGGCATAAGAATATTGCGGATCTTTATGGATAGCATCGCTTCCAGCACCGATTGACAATGCAAATCGTCTGTCTGTGATCTCAATGTTGTTAATCATACTCCTTCATTACAATTGTGTCCGATACCCGAGTTCGGCACCACCGCTCACAGTTAATATATGTCCGGTAACAAATCTGGCTGCATCACTTATCAAAAAAACACAGGCATCTGCGATGACATCTCCTTCAGGCATTTTACCCAATGGTTGCAGGTTGTCGAGGTAGCGCTCAATCCTGTCGGCATTGGGTTGTTGTTGCCCCCATTTTACCAACATGGGTGTTTTGATAGCTGCGGGGGCAATGGCATTCACCCTGATTCCGGCCTTTGCATAGTCTAATGCCATTGCTTTGGTCAATGCATTTACCGCACCTTTGGTAGCCACATAAGCCGCATGGTTTTCTTGCCCAATATCACCGACAAGCGAGCTGGTATTCAAAATACATCCTTTGGCCGTTTTTAAATACTCTATACTATACCTTGTGGTCAACAAAATACTTTTAAGATTTACATTTAGTATTGTCTCCCATTCCATATCGGTCGTGGTGTCGAGTGGTTTAGAAGGAAACGCCGTGCCTGCATTGTTATGTACCGCATCCAGCCGGCTGTACTTCGATTGTATCGCATTTACTACCCGCTTTACATCATCGGCGTCAGTGATATCGCAAGTAATAAACAGGTGATTGCTTCCAGCCAGCCCCTCTATTTTTTCTTTGCCAGCCGGATTCTTTTCTGCAATACAAACTAATGCCCCTGCCTTTGCATATGCCAAAGCACAGTTCCAGCCGATACCATCAGCGCCGCCGGTCAAAAGAATTACTTTGTTTTCAAGCATGATCGTTATAATAGTTGTCTGCAATCTGTTGTGAAACTGCAATCAAAAAGTAGTGACAATGAACGCTAAGAACCGCTGGTTTTTCCTAAAATATCGCCATTAAAACTAGCACCGAGCGCCATGGCCAACAACAAGTCAATTGATATTTTCTGAACGTATATTAGCAGGTTACCATTAAATCTAAAGCAATTATGACAAATATCTTTACTATCCGACTATTATAGTTGGAGCGCAATAAGGCCGGCAAATCAGGAAAAAAGCGGCTTCAGGAGTGGAGCGGTTTAATTAAACCTACTATTAGCGGAAACAACAAAACTGCATCCCTATTACGGTCAACCCGGGTTTTGGTTTTAGTCAGCTATTTATTTTTGACGGATATCCCAGTATCGGCGGTATCCAAAACACAGTTCAATATATTTTTCATTTCGAATCAGGGCTCGCATGCAGTTTGGGATAAACCAGCCGCGAGTGCTGTTGTAATACTTGCCCCCGTGCAGATTTTGTTCAGGGCAGCATAAATAGAGACATTGGGTGTTGCATTTACTTCATTCCATGCTTCCGCATAATTCAATAATATCTGCGCATACCGGAATTGACCAGTATTAGCCTTATATTAGCGACATTATTAGTTCAGAATTTATTTACTGCTAATATGAAGCCCATTTTTGCTAAAATATTGGAAGACTTGACACAAGAAGTATATGATGTCAGGGTCATAGACCTTCCTTTTTTCTCGACCGAATTTCATTTTCATAGGGAATGTCAAATGGTGTATGTAGTTGAAAGCGAGGGTAAACGAATCATTGGTGATAGTGTTGAAGCTTTCGCCAGCGACGAATTAATCTTGCTGGGATCAGACATACCGCATGTATGGCACAACGACAAAAGCTATTTCGAAAAAAACAACCAAGGCGCCCATGCCGTTTCTTTCGCTTTGTTTTTCAACCCTGATAAACTGATCGAATTGCTGTCGCATTTTATGCCGGTAAAAAAGATAGAAACCGTATTGAAAACAGCAAAATTTGGTATGATGTTTTCGGGGCAAGCAAAACAATCTTTCAAGGAGTTGCTGATCGGCATGATCAGGCAAAACAAACTGAACCAGATGATCTCGCTTTTGAAAATACTGGAGCTGCTTACTATAACCAAAGAATATATATTATTGGCAAGCCGGGGTTATGTCAATACCTACCAGGCGAAGGACAATGATCGGATTGATAAAGTCTTCAAATATGTATTTAGCAATTTTACCAGAGAGATACAACTCGATGAAGTTGCCGACCTCATCAATATGAACAAGCAAGCTTTTTGCCGTTATTTCAAAAGCCGAACACAAAAAACTTTTGTTGAATTTGTAAATGATATTCGAATCAGCCATGCCTGTAAACTCATGCATGACGGCGGCCATTCGATCGGCAGCATTGCGTATGATTGCGGCTTTAACAGTCTGTCGAATTTTAACCGCTTTTTTAAAGAAGTAAAAAGGATCACCCCAAGAGAGTACAAAAAGATGATTGAGGTGTAAGAGCAATCAAAGAAAAGGCCTTTACGCTAAAATAAATCCAGAATCAGTGAAAAAAGGAGGAACCCGGCAATGGGATTGATTGTATTTTTCAACCCCGCATTCTACTCAATACGGGTTTAACAAATAACAGCATGAAACCAGGATTTAATACCAGCTATCCTTCAATAGATGACCTGCGCAACAAGGCTCGAAAAAAGATACCAGCATTCGCTTTTGACTATCTTGATGGCGGATGCAATGAAGACGTCAACCTGTTTAAAAACACCGAAGAGCTGCGCAAGATCGAGTTGACGCCCTACTATTTAAAAAGCCATTCGGGCACTGATCCAAAAACGGAGCTATTCGGCCAGGTTTACGATGCGCCCTTTGGCATTGCACCTGTCGGGTTACAAGGACTGATGTGGCCAGGTGCACCTGAAATATTGGCCAGTGCGGCTTTTCGTCATAATATTCCATTTATTCTAAGCACCGTAACTACGTCTTCGATCGAAACAATCGGTGAGTTGACGCAGGGCAAGGCCTGGTATCAACTTTATCATCCGGCTGAAAATGCTTTACGGGATGATATTATAAAAAGACTACAAGCCGCAAAATATGATGTGCTGGTTTTACTCTGTGATGTACCGTCGTTCGGCTTCCGACCCAGGGATATCCGCAATGGATTGGCCATGCCTCCCCGAATGACGTTGAAAAATATTCTCCAAATCATCGGCAGACCTGATTGGGCATTGCAAACACTGGTACAGGGCCAACCGGCTTTTGCTACCATGAAACCCTATATGCCCCCCGGCATGAACATGAAGCAACTGGGACTATTCATGAACAAAACTTTTTCAGGCAGGCTCAACAAAGAGAAGATAAAACCGATCCGGGATATGTGGAAAGGCAAACTGGTACTCAAAGGCGTTGCCAGCGAAATTGATGCTGAAATGGCGATCGAACTGGGATTGGATGGCATCATTGTTTCCAATCACGGTGGCAGGCAGATCGACGCGGGACAGTCAGCCGTTCATTCTCTCCAGCGCATCAAACAATTTAGTGATAAAATCAAGGTGATGATGGACAGCGGTATTCGTTCCGGTCCGGATATTGCCCGGGCGATGGCTGCAGGCGCTGAATTTACATTCCTTGGACGAAGCTTTATGTATGGCGTAGCTGCCTTGGGCAAGCAAGGGGGCGATCATACCATCGCCTTGTTGAAAGCAGAATTGCAACAAGTGATGGACCAGTTGTGTTGTCATTCGCCGCAACAACTTTCGCAGCATTTGGTCTAACAAAATATACCGCACCATGAAAGAGTAAAAAGACTGGTTCACTTCGTGGCAATTCAACGTATGAAAAACGGGGCGTCGAAACGCCCCGTTACTGATTATTGCACTTCATCCACACCCGATTGTATATAGAGTAAAGTAGCTGTGCCGCCGTCTTTTCGCACCAGGCCAGATTCAGTCAGTTCATTGGCACGCTGAAATTTCCGAATGGCCGCCATCGTCTTCGGACCGTTTTGTCCGTCGACACTGATATTACTACTACCTCCATCGCCATCTGAAATCCTTGTTAGCAAATCCTGCACAATGCGCACATCCACCGCTTTGTTGGCGCCGCCATTTCCCACCGAGTCGCTGATATGCTCTTCATCGCTGCTGTTGTCCATGCCGTCACCACTGTTGTTATTATCGGTATTGTTGCTTCCCGAATCAGACCCTGAGGCTATCAAGTCAAAATAAGGCGCATTTGCATAGTCGCTGTCGTTTATGGTTGTCATCAATCCATTCCAGGTCGTATCAACGGCGGTGCCCATTCTATAATAAATTCTTGACGCGTTTTTAAAGGCATTCCAAACGGCGACTGGTATCTGAAAACAATCGTTGGTTAACAATGCATAATTGGTACTGGGGTCGTTCCAGGTAGCATAGAAATTGACATTGTCTTTCCGCTGGCTGCCAAACTGGCTGTAGTTAAATAATTTGTTGTCGAGTGCCAGTTCCACGTAGTATCTCGGGTTGGATCCTTTGTCGATGGCAAACGTAGGTGCCAATGCATTGGCGTTCCAGGTCGACGGGCCGGTGATATGCGGCCGTCCGTCGCTACTGGACCCACCCGAATTACCGCCACTGGTGGCACCCGACACCGTAAACGGTTTTTGCGCTTCAAAGGAACTTATATTTTTACCCAGCGTCATGTAGTTGGGTGTTTGATCCGCCGGCATATTGGCAATGATGCGCTCGTGAAAATTTTTGTAATTGCCCGAGAAATTTCCGTTGTTCCAGGTCGACAACAATTCAGCCGTGAATGCGCCGTTGCCATCGCCGTCGCTGCTTAACTGATTGTCCTGGCAGCCCGAAATATAAATCAGCGATGCCTTGATATCATCTGCCGCTCTTGTCTTCTTCACACATTGCTGTATGTTGCGGTAGAGTTCTTTTTTGTACACATAATTGTTGAGGCTGGCCACAATGGGAATCATTCTCGACTGCCTGGCAGGTGTAGTCGCCCGCTTTTTCAATAGCTGTGCAATTTTATTTACATCTGTGTTATTGAAACCGTCGCCGATCGAACGGCTTTTCTGCTTGTCCTGCTTCATGTAGTCGGAAATGATGTATTTCACCATGGTGCCGCTGTGGCAACTGTCTGACAACACAAAAATGCGCACGCCCGCGGCAAACTCACACCAGAGGCTGTACAACTCATCGTCGAGTAGCTGTCGGTCATACATAATCCAGGTCTCATCCATATTATCGTCTTCATCGCCGGTTTCATCGGGTATTTGTCCACCGTGACCTGAATAGGTTAGGAAAAAAATATCACCCGCCACCAATTCACGTGCGGCTTGTGAAATTTTATTTTTCACTGCCAGGGCCGTGCCCTGCGCATCGAGAAACACCTGGGTGCTGCTGAAACCAGTGGCGCTGGCAATGGCTTTCATTGCGTTTGCATCGTTGATGCAACCAGCTAATTCCGGAATAATATAATCCGGGTACTGCGATGTGTCTACATGATTCAATCCCACATGCAGGGAAATTCCTCTTGACATAGTATAAAATTTAAGGTTGATGAATGGTTGCTGAGGTGATATTGATAATATTTCTTTCGGTCGATAAATCCTGCTCGCTATATCCCTGCTGGCCCGGTAATTCAGTATTATCGGCCTTTACGATCTTCTCCACCCTGTATTCCACTATCCTTTCCACCATAAAATTGGTGATGGGCATCAATAGAAAAAGTTCGCGCGTAAGCGCATTGGCCTGCAGGCTGATTGGGAACGAATCAATCGTCCCTTTAAGCCGGCAGCTCAGTTCGATTGATTTAATTCCTGATGCCGACAGATCGATGGTGCATACAAAGATGACCTGGCATTTCACGTCTTCGAGGTATTGGTTAATTTGTTCAATGGTAACTTCTGCCGGGTTCACCAGGCTGTAATACGGCACAAAACTTTCTGTAGCCGCCGGCACCAGGGGCATATCGACCGACTGCCCCGCTTCGACCGGTTGTGTCCAATCCTGTTCAATAAAACTGCCATCATCATTTTTATACAGCCTGTACTTTTCAATCAACAAATTGGTCTCCGAAATATTTTCCAGCGACGCCTTCCCTGCTTCTGTCAGTGCCGGATACAGATGACCATACTGCCAGGTGCCGGCAATGCGATTTAGTTGCGGAACAAGGGCCGTCCGAAATAAGTTTCCATCAGCTAGCGTGATATCAAGCTGGCCGCCCAGCGCATTCCGTTTCAACATATTCAGCAAAATCAGGATCGATTCAATATTGGCTTCAATGGTTAAGTGCAATGCAAAGCCCGTGGGCACCATGGTTACATGCACCGACTCCATGCTATCGATCGACAACAAAGCCTGGCAACTCTGGTTGGGGATTTCGGTGATGTATTCAATTTTTGGTTCATACGCAGTTTGTGATTTAAGCGCCAGTAGTATCTCCATTCTTTCGGCCACGGTGAGATCAGGAACGAGGCTGGCATCCATCACCCATTTACTGGTATTGTCGACCATATTGATCGTTGAAAACAAGAGCAAACAGGGTTTAAATTTCCGATTGTCGGCATCAGCTTCCTGTCGACCGATGATATAACTGGTTGGCAATACCAAGAAGCGATCAGGACTTATATTGGATCGATATAGTTTACGACGATCATTGCGCAGGTCTGCCAATTCAGTATATAAACTGATCGGTGGCTCGCCAAGTTTATAGGCCTGCATGCATCCAACGGGTGAAAACACACCTGCATTTTCCTCTTGATAGAAACTGCCAAACTGGGTGCAGGGATAAGAAAGATCAATCGATTTTTCTTTGGCAAATACCTGCTGGCGGTATTTCTTTTTTTTCAGCGGATACCAGGTGGAGAGATCAATGCGATCGATCACCTGCCATTTAACAGGTGCTAAAACCGCTGGCTGCAGGTGCAGGTTATTGTTGAGGCGAATCGACGTAGCCAGCAATGGTGCCCGCGTAGTATGGTTTGCGTGTTGACTGTCGCGATAAGCAATGTCTTCACCATTGCCCGATACCAATTTTCGATGCGTAGCATCAAAATATGCTTCACCATTTTTGGGCATTCCGTTTTTTCGAATCACCGGAATGGCTGATAGCTTATTGCCGATCAAATCAAGTGCATTGAATTGAATGGGTGAAACAGGCACATAGCCATAATAAGACATATTGGCAACAAGACGGATGGGGGTTGTTTTACCATCGTTCGCGGCCGATAGCGCTGCATAACACAAACGTACCGAGCCATTGTTCATGCGGAACAACAAGGCGGCACTGCCGTTGTCGATTGCTGTTACAGACGTGGTTGCTACCAGCATTTCTTTTGCATTTCCTTCTGCATCCGCATAGGGAATGACGAGAGAATAGGTACAACCATTCAGGGCCACCGGCGAAATCTTCAAGCCCGGAAAGGCAGCGTTGGCGGCAGCCTGTGTAGCTGCAGAAATAATTTGTTTTACTGTCAGCCGGCACTCTCCTTCCAGTACCGGTTTTCCATTGCTATCATTCAAGCCGGTTTGGCGGAAAAAGAAACGGAAGGAGGCAGTTGATGGTTGGTCGTTGGGCGCCGGGTCAACAGTTTGCAAATCGGGCAAAGCGAGTAGTTCCTGCGCATTCTTACGGTTCATCCAATAGCCGGTATTGGGATTGTCTACAATCGGAAAATTTTGCAGGATGGTATCGGGCGACAAGATCCAGCTATTGGCCAGCAGCATGGTCAACTGCTGGTTAAAAGGGTTCACGGCGAGTTGGGTAGAGAGCAGGTTCTTGCCGCTTAACACCGCGGTGTTGGCTGCAACAGCGAGACTACGACTGTTGTTGGTCAACATTTTTTTGGGAAGTGGCAGGTACTGGTTACTCGCCTGGTCAAAATAGAGGTAATTCAATTCAACCGATGTTTTCGGTTTTTCTGGCAGTTGGCTGGAGAACAGCGCTTCCAGTTCAGTGGTGGACACAAATTTTCGAACGCGATCACTACCGTTGAAATATACTTTCGATGTTGTTTCCACTACAATACCCGATGCCGCTCCGCGAATAGCATGCAATACATCGGCAGCATAACGAACCGGTATCGTCGCCCTCAACAACAATTGATCACCGCCACCCACTGCTTCTGCAATGGGTGTTCGGTAACCATTTTCCAACACATACAATGCAACTTTGGTGTTTATTCGCCAGGCGATACTGTTGCCATCGCCGGCGGGCGGCAGCAATGTAAATGACAATGTTAGGTTCAACACTGCTTTTTCAAGATAAGGCAGCAGGTCATTGTCTGCAATAGAGGGCAGCGTATGGAGAAAAAGGGAAAAAGCATTATCGCCTTCAGCCAGCATCGGGAACAATTGCATCCAATTACTGCTTCTGGAATCGCCTTCAGCAAGTTCTGCTTGCAGTACAGGTACGGAGCGACCATTTTGCAAAGCAATGGTTTGTTCAGTAAGTGAAAACTGTTTCATGGCAATAATGCTTATTGGTTTATACTTCCGTCCATCCATTTTGCAAGGAGCGGGTATTCGCTGCTATTTTGCGCGACAAAGGCACGCGAATCCCGGGAGGCGTTTTCGGGGTAGCATCGGTTGTTTCTGCTTCATAGGAGAAGTCGGGTGTGGTAACAGCACGGGAAACTGGTGGCTGTACACTACCGGCGTTTGTCGCTGCGCCAAGAGCGCGTACCAAATCAATATCACGTTTCACCACAACACCTTCATCATCGGTTGAAGGAACAGAAATGGTTAACGGGCCATTGCCAATGGTTTTCACCCAGGGGCCTGTCCACTCCATTCCTTTGGTAAACAGACTACCTTTTACGATGACGCGCACCTGGTATTTGTAGAAAGAACGAATGCTGCTATCTGCGCTAAAGATCGACCAGAAGCGGGAGGTCTCCTGCGCTTCAAATTGCCAGATGAATTTTTGTGGCGGGAATTTTGTCAGGTCGTTGCCGTCCTGATCGATGGCCTGGAACGTCACTTCTACCATCTGTTTTGTGTTCTCCAGCTCCACATTTAAGCCCATCGGTCCAACGCGAATTCGACCAGCTTCGTCGGCACGCACTTCGAGCGTAATATCATTGATGAGTGAACCATTGTCGCCCGGATCAAGATCAATCTCATTGTCTTCAATCTGGATGCGTACGAACGGATTCGCAATGGGATCTGGCGGTTCGAGCATGTGAATTTTGCGTTTGACAAAAGTTTTGTCGGGCGACCATCCTGCCGGCGGATTGGTTACGTCGGCCGCCTGTTTTTGCGAAGTTTCCACCTTCCAGGTATCTGTTGGACTGCCATTATTGTCGAATACATGACCAACCCAATTGATTTCGCCGGAGGTATTCGGATATCCCACCTGCACAGACACAAATGATACGGGTTCGCCTGCCCAGTTCTGTGCCGGCTGCGGCCAGTTGACCACCGGCTTGATGATACGGGCAAGTTTGCGTGGCCAATCGTCCATGTACACAGTTAGAAAATATTTCTTCTCTGCGTCGGGGTCTTTTTTGATTTCATCATACACACCTTCGAGGTTACTGGAGATCACATGATCCTGCAGGTAAGCCAGCTGGCGCTTTTCGTAATAGTTCAGTTCCAGTTGTGTACTGTCGCGACGGTATTTCAACGCCACGCCGGCACCCCAGAGGCCAAAGAGTCCGCCGCCACCAGAAGCTTCTGCCGCCTGCACCTGCGGCATTGGTGGATCGAATATGACAGTTTTTGCAGCGTCCATAAATTTCTGAAATACGAGATCGGTTTTCTTGTCAACATATTCCTGAATTTTGTCGGCGCCAGGAATGGTTGGATCTATTTTCACTTCCACTTTGATATCGCCACTGAGTCGAAGGTTGTTGAACTCCGCTTTGATATCGGCCGAGAACCAGAGGTATTTTGCTTTCACGCTGGCAGAGAAATGGGAGAATATTCTTTCCCAACTGCCTTTCATGGAGATTTCAATAATGGGTACCCAGAATTTTACTTTCATTGCCTGGCAAACCCGCACAGGCGTGTAGGCCATTTTAAAAGACTGGTACAGAATACTGGCTGGATAAACACCCATTAAACCCGTGAATGCTGCCTGGCCCATGGGATCAATAGAACCTGGGCCTTGCCCCTGCATATTGAAATACCAGGGATCCACCGATTTGCTTACATCTCTTTTGTCAAAATTCCGGGTTGAAAATCCTTTCTGGGTAATCATGGTGGGGACAGGCACGCTTACATAGCGGATTTGTTTGTTGGGAGCAGCGGGACCGCCTGGTGCGGCTGGACTACCCGGTGCTGCTGGCGTGGCTGGATTCGGTGCCGGGGTGCCCGGATTGCTGTCTTCTACCGGCTGCACCACAGAGCCATCTGCCGCAGGCGATAAATTGGAAATAGATGTGTTGTTAGAAACAATGACAACAGGTCTGAAAATCGGTTTCACGTTAGAGCGGATGCCCCAGAAATAATCCACTTTACCCTGGTAGAGTTGGATGATTTCTTGCTGACCTTGTTCTAATACGTGATCAGGCGGTGCGGTGGTAGTCGTTACCGCCAATACGCCACCGGCCACTTCGCGGCTTTCGCCTTCCGTTACACCAATATTGCCTTCGCTGGTTTGTTTGCCGGCAAACCTGATCATGACAAAATTCAAATCACCATTCTCACGCCCATCCTTACGCGCAATATGCACATAGTTGGGAAGCCAATAGAACACTGGCGGCTTGCCTTCCAATTGTAATGCATCGTTGTTGACGTCGGGATAGTAAATGAGTTCGTATCCATCCTTGATAATGGGTTGGATACCGCCGGCCATGGTGGGGCCCAGAGCAGTGGTTGCCATAAAAAATAATTTTGTGGTTAAAGAAGCAGTGGAAAGGTAGGTTTCGCAACCAGCCTATTCCAAGCGCATTTTCCCCGTAATTAGACCGTTATTTCCCCCGGCTGCGGCGATAGGCACTGGGTGTTTTCTTCACTTTTTTGGTGAAGAATTTGGAGAGGTATTGAATGGAACTAAAACCTGTTTCATGCGCGATTTGTTCGATGGTTAGCGTGGTGCCGGCGAGTAATTCTTTGGCTTTTTCGATGCGCAACATGAGCAGGTAACTTCCGGGCGACATACCCGTTTGTTGTTTAAACAATTTTCCGAATGCTGAATAGCACATATTCACTTGTCGGGCTATTAACGTGATTTGCACTTGCTCATTGAATGCATCCTGCATCAGGTATTTTGCTTTCTCTATTTTATAGGCTTGCTCGTTCTTGCCCCGAAAAATATCTAACTGATGCAAATACAAAATGGTGAGTAATTGAAATAAATAGGCGGCCGATAATCGTTCCCAACCTTTTTCTACCCAGGAGGCTGTGTCGATGATTTTTTTGAACAGGGCTAAGATGTCGTTGTTGTATCCCGCTTGTAACAGCGGCTGCTGTTTGCTAAAACTTTTTTCAAACAAAGCTTCGGCTTGCTTGCCTTTGAAACCAATCCAATACAAGATTCCTTCGATGCCCGCCTTGGGTTTATACAGGTGCCAAAGTCCGGGATACAACAACAAAACATTGCCTTCGTCGACAGGCATTTCGGTACAAATTGCTGTTTCAAACTGGCCGGCGCCTTTGGCCAGTAATACAATATAATAGGCGGACAAAACCCGGCCCTCGCGCCCGGTAAAAAGCTGGGCCGATTACGGTTCAATACAATGCTGCGGCCGATCGGGTTACTGTTTCTCCCGAGTTGAATGCGTTGGTCGATCTCTCCAAAAAAACAGTGACCAGTAATACCGGTCAGCTTAAATGGAATTATGCAACCGGCGTTTGTACCATGGATGCACCGGCGGCGCAGGGCGTGGCAGGCTTTCTTAAAACGGCCTCACCGGTTACACAGTTGAGTGATGTTACCATCGAATCAAATAACGACTATGCCGTTTATAACCTTGTTTCGATGGATGAGAAACCACTTGCAACAGCCGAAAAAATATTAGTACAGGCAGGCACTACCTATCGCCCCCGACAGTGGGCGGAAACCCCCACGCGCTTTCAATTGGGCAACGAGTGGGTCGACGGATTTTCGATTATCAATACCGGCGGCATGCCCTGGGAAGCAGTGAATACCGATGCGACCATTAGCATAAAAAATAGCCTGGTTCGCAGTGCCTTTTTAATTGTCAGGAACATTCACTGAAAACACCCACACATGAAACTGCTCTTCACCTTTGTTTTATTGTTCTGTCTACAGTCATTGTCTGCACAACTGCAAATCATACCGGCAGCCCACAGCTATGCTCCGCTCGATTTGTTGACGTTGCAAACCGACAAACAGCTGACATTAAAAGTGTATGACGTAAAGGAAAAAATGGGCATGCCCGTATTCAGTACATTAAGCGACGAAGACATACTTGCCTTGCAGCATTTCATCCGGCAAAAAGCAAGAGCCGTTGCACCCGCAACCAAAGAAAAGAAAACAGTTGGCTTCTAACTGATCAGGATGTGCAATTGTTGGTTTTCTGCGATTGTACAGTCGCGGTTAAACTTCACAATTATTTTTTCGTTTGTCTGTTGCAATGCGGCAGGGATTTTCTGCGTGCCAAGCACTACAGTTACCGATCCTGGTTTTTGCTTTATCAAAGTATCAAAACTGCACTGTCGCAAACGCAAGGATCCATACTTCAATTCAAACAGATGCTCCTGGCTATTGCCGTTGATTTGTTGCGAATACGTACCCCAACCTTCGGCTGCAGTAAAAGGCGCTTTGAAATTTTCTTTCTGCCATCGCGGCGCAAAATGTATCTGCCCCTTTGGACCATGGTATTCAAAACCACAAGCCGTGATAAATGTACCGTAACTTGCCATGGCGCGCGCATAATGATCGCTGCATTCAATTTCATTGAAGGGATTTCTTTTGGCTGCGTGGTATCGATCGTGAATGGCTCTAGTTAATACCAATGCTTCGTCGGTCATGCCTTCGGCCATCAGGTGACTGGCCACCTGGTGTTCAAATCCACTCATGCATTCGTGGAAATAACCCAATTGCCAGGTGACATCGTCCCCATAAGCCCTGGGTTCATTGTGCGGGTTGGTATTCATGACCATACCGGCTTCGCCCGCTAGGGCATATGGTCGTCCGCCGGTATGAGTTTTTATATACGGGCCAACATCGGGCGCGAAATTGTATTTCCACAAAGAACGCAATGCCGACAATGTTTTTTCTTTGTCCCAGAGTCGCCCAAGCCCCAACTGCCAGGCCCAACCCTGGCCATAAACCTGATCGATATGACAGGTATTATAGGAACCTAGTTTCTTTCTGCCCTGAACTGCATCTGGCCGATGAATAAAATATTCGCCATTGAACAATGTATCGGCCATATTCCTACTGCCTTTTTCCACATAACTGCGGCACAGGTCAGCAAAGCGTTGATCATTCATTTCTTCAGCCATTCGTTGCGCCGCTTTGGCCGCCGCAATACTCAAACCAACGATCCAGGCAATCTCGCCTTCCCAAACAGCATCGAGCGTGTTTTCCATGGGCGTGTCGGTCATTCCATCGCCATTCTTATCCTGTGCCAGCAAGAACTGGGTCGCCTTCTTTATGTGTTGCCAATTGGTTTGGAGAAACCGATCGTCGGCACTCATTTGGTGTTCGCGGTACAGGCGAAGTATCGTGCCTGCCTGGCCATCAATCGCCGGCCGGCTTTCGTATTCAGCGCGAAAAACGATGCCACCGTCGGGCTGCATAGCGATGCCCAGGTCGGTTCTTTGCCGGGCATCTCTTTCCAACGAAGGAAAAATTCTGCCCATGGCTTGTGCATATTGCCAAACATGCGTGCAGGTGCCTTCGCAAGCATTCACGCCTTCCCAACCCCAGAACCTGTCGTTGGCAAATCGATAGGTATTCGCCGTTGCGAGGGTACCGATATTCAAAAATGTTCTTTCTAAAAACCAATGCGGCAATGATGCATCGTACAAAGTTTTTTGCCACAACAGGGTTTGGCCATATAGCCGATCGATGTGTTGCGCTATATAAGCACCTACGGCCGCAGCATCTTTAAACCGCTTGCCATAGTAATACCCCATTTTTGTTTCAGGCAGTTTTGACAATCGATCGACAAATGGATGATCAAAATGCCAGCTCAGGGCATAACGGATTTGGCTCAACTGGCCGGGCTCAATGATTTGCGTTGTGGTAATGCTGCCAACTAATTTTTCAGATGGTTTTCTTTCGGAGCTATTCTCGTTGACCCTTGAAAATGTTTCAGTGTTAACCGGCCAGGGGTCAGCGTCGGTATTCAGCAACCCCTTGCCACCCAAAAAAGTCAAACAAGTACTGCCTGTATCTTTTTGCTGCGCAGTTGCTGGTCTACTAAAGTTAAAATCTGAAAACACAGCGCAGTAGTTGTTCTGCTGCACCACACTGTTACGACGTGTTCCATCTAAATCTTTTGCTGTTATTTTACCCGAACCATTTTCAGACCAGCCACAGATGGAAACGCTGACTTGCTCTTTTGAATTATTCTTGCAGGAAATCGAAAACACCGTAGCCGGCAGGGCCGAATCATCTGCATTTAATGGAATAAACATGGCGCCTGCTCGCAGTATGATGTCAACCGGCAAGGTTTCATCTATATAATATATGGTTGCAAGGGGATAGCTCGCTTCAAAACGAATGTCATCCCAATCGTCTTCTTTCAGTTCTTTGGTGATGGTTTTACCGTTGCATTCAATCTTAACAGCAAAGCCCTGTTCCAGCACTCTTTTGTTATTGGCGATTGCTGGTTCCACATAACTGGCGCCATCTCGATTGCGCACTTTTACATCGCTGGATCCGTCGTTCCACAACACCGTCTTGGGATCAATCCCTTCGCGCTCATCGTTGTAAATGCCCCACAACCACAATCTTCCGTCGCCACCCAGGTAAACGGTGCCGGCATGTAATCCGCCGGCAGGCATACCAATGTATTTCAATTCGTTCTTCGATTTGCAATAGGTAGTGGGTTTACCACGTTCATATAACGACTGTATCCATGTTGGATCCAGTTTTTTATCGGCAGGAATATTGTGCACAGGAAATGCCAAAGGCGCCGGTGCATGCAAAATATCCCTTGCCCAATCGGGCAGTTGCAAGGTAAAAAGGCTTGCCGTACCCAAACCTGTTTGCTGAATGAAAGAACGTCGGTGCATAGTATTGTTTCGTCCACACAAATTAAGAAAAAGCTTAGGGTCGCTGCGCTTTTGCCCAGGCCCTCAACATCGACACGCAGTCGTATAAAACGCCCGCTTCACCGCGAAATTCGCCGGAGCCTTTGGGCGCACCTGTTCTTACATCATACCATTCTGTAAAACCATTCTTCAAGGCCCGATCAATCATCGGGCTCATCTCTGCATAGGCTTCGTTGAGATAGCCATATTGTATGAGTCCCTGGATAAACCGGCCGCCGAACCAGGTCCAGTCACCGGCATTCTGGTAAACATAGGGCGCCATATTCGGAAACTCTTTCAACGGATAGGGCGGATAGACCGTCATTCCGATGGTAGCATGTTTTTCTTTCGCCGCGGCTGCCAACAATTGTTGGTTGATTTTTTTAACTTCTTCCTTCGTATTCAGGTCAGCCAAAATAGCGATCGCGCTTCCGCCCGAATACAACAATGCCTCTTCTTTGAATGCGGCAGAAAAAGGGCTTCCCTGCAGGTAAATATGCGGAATGTATTTCTGCTGTGTCGACTGCCAGAGCTGGCTTCTAATTTGCTTTTTCAATGCCTGGGCAATCTTTTTCCATTTGACTGTTTCCGCCGGCACCAGGTTGATGTAGTTGTTGATGGCAATATAAAACATGGCATTGTCGTACACATCGATCGACCATTTGGTCGACGCATTGATTTCAACACCAATAGCGGTGGTATCGGGTTGCACATCGCCCCAGTCGATCGTAGTGGCGCCGGTAACAAGTCCATATTTCTCAGACCATCTTTCGCGCAATATAAAATCCAATGCCATCTGAATTCGGTCGGCCACAGTTATACCATCTACTTTCTCCCACAAAATCGATTGGTCTTTGGTTACAGCGATGTATTTGGCGACCGCCTGAACAAGGGAGCTTTCCTGGTCTGTTTCTACCGTATTTTTATGTGCAGCATAACCCGGCATCAGGTCACTGTAGATAAACCGGTCGGGCATATAGCTTTTGTCGGCTTTTGCATCGGCAATAAATCCATCCACGATATTGCCATCCTTACGCTGAAATTTAAAGAAACTCAATAAGATGTCTTTCACCTTCTCCGGCGAATGGACCTGAAGAGAGCCAATGATGAATGTATTGAAATCGCGTATCCAAACTTCTCCATACGAAGTACCAGCCGCAAAGCCACTAAGCAAATGGAGGGCGCGGCTTTGAATTGTATCAAGTCGCGCATCGTTGATGATTTTTTTCGCCAGTTCTTTATTGGCTGATGATTGCGCCATGGCCAGGTTGGGGAGAAGAAGCAATCCCAGAAAAAGCCTTTTCATATTCATCTTGTTTACAAGTCTAAAACGAAGGGGCAATATGCCCTTGTAAAATGCGCGGTAAAGGTATTGCGAAACGACCGGGAATTATTCATTAATATGTATTGTAATTTGATTAATTTGTTTGCTGTCATCAATCTTTTTATCCAGTTCAAATTTTTGTATGCCGTGTCAAAAAAACAACTCGCTGTGTACGGCAATCTTTTTGTTGCTGCTGTTGCCGGCTATTACCAGCTATGCACAGCCCAAACAATTTTTGCTGGCGCTGTCGAAACGCGATCGTACGTTGGCCATTGTAGACGCAGCCACCTGGAAGGTTTTGGGGAAAGTTCCGGTGGGTGACGACCCGCACGAAGTGGCTGCTGCTACCGATGGCAAAACCGCCTATGTATCGATCTATGGCGGTGGCAGCTTACATACCATTAATGTAATCGATCTTGAAAAACAAACGCGGCTGGAGGATATTGATACCAAGCCCTTGCAGGGTCCCCACGGACTTGTATTCGCGCACCACAAACTCTGGTTTACGGTGGAAGGCAGTAAGGCAGTGGGGAGCTACGATCCTGTTACCAACACCATCGACTGGGTGATGGGCACCGGGCAAGACCGAACCCATATGCTCTATGTAACCAATAACGGAAAGAAAGTGTACACCAGCAATGTGTCTTCGGGCACCGTGAGCTTACTGGAAAACAACTC
>Ga0209794_1001453_pt1 | contig 17967 bp, 18 predicted proteins | sample EBPBio232013_DNA_FD_185869 | JGI IMG/M metagenome (GOLD analysis project Ga0209794, IMG submission 185869) | Wastewater treatment Type I Accumulibacter community from EBPR Bioreactor in Madison, WI, USA - Reactor 1_5/23/2013_ DNA (SPAdes)... | ecosystem: Engineered > Bioreactor > EBPR >... | reverse complement strand
GGGAACCGACACGACGCGGGTGGAAATCTTCTTCTCTTCCAGCACCTTGCGGGCGGCAAGAGCGATTTCGACTTCCGAGCCGGTGGCGAAGATCGTCACCTGAGCGCCATCTGCCGGGGCAATGTCATAGGCGCCAGCAGCGCAGAGGTTCTTTTCCGAGAACTCGGTGCGGGCGGCAATGAGGTTCTGGCGGGTCAACGCAATGGCCGACGGACGCTCCTTGTCCTCAAGGGCCAGCTGCCAGCACTCGGCCGTTTCCGTGGCGTCGGCCGGGCGGTAGACGGCAAGGTTCGGAATGGCGCGCAGCGAGGCCACGTGTTCCACCGGCTGGTGGGTCGGGCCATCTTCGCCAAGGCCGATGGAATCGTGCGTCAGAACGTGAATGGCGCGAATTCCCATCAGAGCGGCGAGTCGGATCGACGGACGGCAATAGTCCGAGAAGATCAGGAAGCCGCCGGAATAGGGGATCAGGCCGCCATGCAGCGCAATCCCGTTCATGGCAGCAGCCATGCCGTGCTCGCGCACGCCGTAATGCAGGTAGCGACCGGAGAAGTCGGTCGGCGTGATGGAGGCCGTCTGGCTGGTCTTGGTGTTGTTCGAGCCCGTCAGGTCGGCGGAGCCGCCAATGGTTTCGATCAGAACGCCGTTGATGACTTCCAGAGCATCTTCCGATGCCTTGCGGGTGGCGACCACCGGCTTGGTTTCGGCCAGCTTCTTCTTGTAGGCGGAGATCGCCGCATCGAAGCCGCCCGGCAGTTCACCGGCAAAGCGGCGCTCGAACTCGGTCTTCTTTTCAGCGGGCAGGGCGCAAAGGCGGGCTTCCCAGTCCTTGCGGGCCTTGGTGGAACGCAGACCGGCCAGACGCCAGGCATCGAGAACTTCCGCCGGAACGACGAAGGGTTCGGCATCCCAGCCGAGCGCGACGCGCGTTGCGGCAATTTCTTCCGCGCCGAGCGGCGAGCCGTGCACCTTGTGCGTGCCAGCCTTGTTCGGTGAGCCGAAACCGATCACCGTTTTGCAAGCGATCATGGTCGGCTTGTCGGACTTCTTGGCTTCCTCGATGGCAGCGGCAATCGCATCCGGATCATGGCCGTCAACGGCAAGGGTGTTCCAGTTGCAGGCGCGGAAGCGGGCATGCTGATCGGTGGAATCGGACACGGAGACAGCGCCATCAATGGTGATGTTGTTGTCGTCCCACAGAACGATCATCTTGTTGAGCTTCAGATGACCGGCGAGCGCAATGGCTTCCTGGCTGACGCCTTCCATCAGGCAACCGTCGCCGACGAGCACGTAGGTGTAGTGGTTCTGCACGGAAGCGCCGAACTCGGTGGAAAGCTTGCGTTCGGCAATGGCCATGCCAACGGCGGTGGCAATGCCCTGACCGAGCGGGCCGGTGGTCATTTCAATGCCCGAGGCGTGGCCGTATTCCGGGTGGCCGGCGGTCTTGGCTCCAAGCTGGCGGAACTGCTTGATGTCCTCGATGCTCATGTCCTCGTAGCCGGTGAGATAGAGCAGAGAATAAAGAAGCATGGAGCCGTGACCGGCGGACAGCACGAAACGGTCGCGGTCCGGCCAGTTCGGGGTCTTCGGGTCGAAGCTGAGGAAACGGGTAAAGAGGACGGTCGCGATATCGGCTGCGCCCATCGGAAGGCCCGGATGGCCGGACTTCGCCTTTTCGACCGCATCCATGGACAGGAAGCGGATCGCATTGGCCATCTGGTTGTGCTTTTCTCTCGAGATCATGATCGTCCCTTAGTTTTCCGGCGTAAATGTGTTGAAGACGGAAATGCTGCCGGAAGCGGCCTGTTCCATAGCAGTTGCGCGGTTTATGTCAACAAATCCGGGGCGCGGACGGCCTTATCAACGGCTTCTCTCCCCCGATAATCACAGCCCTGTAGCAATTGATCACAACGCGGTCGTGACGCTCAGGCGTCGTCCACAGCCTGTCGCGCCCGTGTCTGTTGCTTTTGTTGACGCGGCGACCTGCCGGTGAATATGCTTCCTGATCAAGGTCAAGGCGCTTTCGGGCGATTCGATGTGACTGCGAGAAGGCCGGGAATACGAAGCATGTCGACAGGAAAAACGGTGGAATCGGCGTTTGCCGGGTTAAGGGCGGCCATGCTCGCCCTTGAAAACGCCGTCGATGTACGGGTCGAGCGCGAGCGCGAAAACGGCGATGCGGATAATGAAGTGCGCCGGGTTCATGCCGACCGCGCCCGGCTGGCGCAGGAACTCGATCAGGCTGAATTCAGGGCCAACCGTCTTGAAGAGGTCAATCGTGAGGTTTCGCGGCGTCTGGTGACGGCGATGGAAACGATCAGGGCGGTTCTCGACCGCTAATCTTGTCGCTTTTTCCGTCTTCGGGGCTTTAGAGCCAGAGCGCGCGGGAATGCAGGGAACGGACAGGCAAGCATGGCACAGGTAACGGTATCCATCGACGGCAAGGCCTATCGCATGGCCTGCGAGGAGGGGCAGGAGCAGCACCTCATCGACCTCGCCAGCCGTTTTGACCGTTATGTCGGGCATCTCAAAGGCCAGTTCGGCGAGATTGGCGATCTGCGCATCACCGTGATGGCGGGCATCATGGTCATGGATGAAATGACGGAGCTGTCGCGTCAGGTGGCTGCCTTGACCGCCGAAGTGGAGGCGCTTCGCAACAACCGGGACGGCACGGCCAGCGCCCGTGACGAGCGCGACCAGCAACTGACCGCCGTTGTCGAGGAGATGACGAGCCGCATCAACGCGCTGGCGGTCAAGCTTTCATCGCGCCCGGCGGCCACGCAGGTCAACTGATCGCCCGCATTCGAATTGTCGCCGATGCCACTGGCGAACGCGTGGATTTCTCTCTATATCTCCTATGCGGTCTGCGCCTCTCGACAGGATACCACATCCCTGGGGCCATACTCGATCCAAAGGGAGCTGTCCCTGACCAGGCCCGTGGGCTTGGACATATGGCGCCCACCTACGTTTGTAGGCACCCAGGATCGTAACTTTCCATCGGTTGTGTGGATCGCACTTTCCCTTTTTTGCCGAGGATTTCAGCTTCAGGTCGCGGGGCGTCTGGCGAGCGCCAGCATGCAGCCGAAAGCAATCATCAAGGCACCGCTGATGCGGTTCATGATGCGGAAATTCCGGGCCTGACGGGTCAGCGCGCGAAGGCGAATGCCGAGCAGCGCATAGACGGCGATGGCCGCAAACTCCAGCACCAGAAAAATGGCGCCGAGCACGGCAAAGCTTGCCAGATAATGGGCGCTATCGATGAATTGCGGGAAGAAGGCCGTGAAAATCAGGATGGCCTTGGGGTTGCCAATGGCAATCAGGAATTCCTGGCGGGCCAGTTCTTTCAGCGATGATTGCTTCGGGGCGTCGCCCAGCGACGCGAGCGCCGGGGTTCCAGCCCGCATCAGCTTGATGCCGAGCCAGACCAGATAGGCCGCGCCGGCCCATTTCACCGCCTGGAAGATGACTTCCGAGGCCAGCAGGATCGCGCCGAGGCCAAGGGCGGTCACGGTGATCATCATGGTGAAGGCGACAAGGCGACCGAGCGAGGCGAGCAGCGTCATCGCCATGCCCTGACGGGCGGCATTGGTCAGCGCCAGAAGGTTGTTCGGACCGAAGGCCATGTTGAGCGCGAAGCAGGCCGGAATGAACCACAGGATGGTCTGGAGCGTCATGGAAACACCACGTTTTGACTTGTCGGACGGCGGGGTATGCGACACCTTGCATACGCCAAGAATACATGGCGTGCCAGTCGTCCGAAATAAGTCATACGCATTGATTTCGATCAATGCCGCCACTTGGTCGCGGGCGGAAACTTGCCTTGTGTTAATTTTCAAGGAGAGGACAGGGACCGGATGACGGACGACAACAACAACGCACCGATGCAAACCTATTATTCCGACAACAACGCCCCGGCGTTTACCACGGACTATCAAGAACAGCCCAATCCGGCACCGTTTGAGGCCCCTGTCGAAGTGATTTCCGAGCCTGAAGTTGTGGACGCACCGTCGATCATCGACACGCTTCCCACGCCGGCCGTGGAGCGCCATTTCGATGTGCGCAGCCTGCGCAAGGACCCGGAGGCGATCCGCCAGACCTTCGAGACGGGCGAATATCCTTACAAGAACCGCATGGGCAACAAGGCCTATGAGGCGCAGATGGAGCATCTGCAGGTCGAGCTTCTGAAGGCCCAGAACTGGGTCAAGGAAACCGGCCAGAAGATCGTGGTGATCTTTGAAGGCCGCGATGCTGCCGGCAAGGGCGGCACGATCAAGCGTTATATGGAACATCTCAACCCGCGCGGTGCGCGTGTCGTGGCCCTGGAAAAGCCGACCGAGCGCGAAAAGACGCAGTGGTATTTCCAGCGCTATCTGGAACACCTGCCCGCCGGTGGTGAAATCGTGTTCTTCGACCGCTCCTGGTACAATCGTGCCGGTGTCGAGCGCGTCATGGGGTTCTGCACGCCGAACGACTATCTGGAGTTCATGCGCGAGTGCCCGGAACTGGAAAAGATGATGGTTCGCTCCGGCATCCGCGTCTTCAAATACTGGTTCTCGGTGACGCGTGAGGAACAGGCCCGTCGCTTCAAGCAGCGTGAGACCGACCCGTTGAAGCAGTGGAAGCTGTCGCCCATCGACAAGGCGTCGCTCGGCAAGTGGGACGATTACACCGAAGCGAAAGAGTCGATGTTCTTCTTCACCGATACGGCGGATGCGCCGTGGACCATCATCAAGTCGGATGACAAGAAGCGCGCGCGCCTGAACTGCATGCGCCACTTCCTGTCCTCGCTGCCCTATCGCAAGAAGGGTGAGGCTGTGGTGGATGAGCCCGATCCGCTGATTGTCGGATCGTCGGCGCATGTGATCGGTCGCGATGACAGCATTCTCGGCAAGACGCTGCATCCCGATGGACGCCGCGCCCGCTAAGTTTGGCATGTGAGCCTAGATAACTGCGGCAGGGCTTTCCAGCCGCAGGGTCACGTTTTATGGTCCCTCCCTGTTCGAGATGACGGGGAGGGATCATGGTTTCCGGGTTCGACAAGGCCAGTTTGCGAGCCGGGCGGCTGAGCGAGCGCGATGCGCTTTCCCCCGATGATCGGGCGGAGAAAAGCCGGGCCATCTGCGCGGCGGCGCTTGCCGGGCTCGACGTTTCGCCGGGCATGGTCATTTCCGGCTATTATCCCATCCGCTCCGAAGCTGACATCATGCCGCTTCTTGAGATGTTTCACGCCCAGGGGGCTGTGGTGGCTCTGCCTGCGGTGATTGACCGCGAAACCATCGTCTTTCGCCAGCATGATCCGGCGCTGGATCTGATCAAGACCGGGTTTGGCACCAAGGGGCCGCCCACCGACCAACCGCTCATCGAGCCGGATCTCATCCTCATGCCGCTTTCGGCATTTGATCATCAGGGCAACCGGATTGGCTACGGAGCGGGTCATTATGACCGCGCGATTGCCCGATTGCGACAAAAGGAACTGAATCCGCGCCTGATCGGCATTGCATTTGCGTGTCAGGAAGTGGCAGAAGTGCCCGCAGGGCCGTATGACATTCCGATGAACGGTGTGCTGACGGAAAATGGCCTGTTCTGGTTTTGACGAAGGTTTTGGACGATGCGTTTGCTGTTTCTGGGTGACTTGGTTGGCAAGACGGGCCGCACGGCGGTCTGGAACAAGTTGCCGGGACTGGTGTCAGACCTGAAACTCGATTTCGTGATCGTCAATGGCGAGAACGCGGCGGGCGGCTTTGGCATTACCGAGGACATTTTCCTCGAAACCATCAATGCCGGGGCCGATGTGGTGACGACCGGCAACCATGTCTGGGACCAGAAGGAAGCCGTGGCCTTCAGCGACCGGCATGACCAGTTCCTGCGCCCGGCCAATTACCCGGCGGGGACGCCGGGCAAGGGCTCCGGTCTCTTTTATGCCCGCAACGGCGCGCGTGTTCTGGTCGCCAACATTATGGGCCGCGTGTTCATGCACCCGGAACTTGATGATCCCTTCAAGTCGGCGGAGGCCATTCTGGCGGCCTGCCCCCTGAAGGAAGAGGCCGATGCCATCGTCTTCGACTTCCACGCCGAAGCGACCAGTGAAAAGCAGTGCTTTGGCCATTTCGTCGACGGACGCGCGAGCTTCGTGGTGGGAACCCATACGCATGTGCCGACGGCGGATCACCAGATCCTCAATGGCGGCACGGCCTATATGTCGGATGCGGGCATGTGCGGCGATTATGACAGTTCGCTTGGCATGGAAAAGGAAGAGCCGCTCAACCGTTTCATTTCGAAAATGCCGAAGGGGCGTTTTGAGGCCGCGCACGGTCCTGCGACCATCTGTGGCGTCGGTGTCGAGATTTCGGATCGCACCGGCCTTGCCGAAAAGATAGCGCCGCTGAGGATCGGGCCGCGCCTTGCCGAGACCATTCCGGATTTCTGGGTCTGATATCCGTCAATACACATCGTTAAAATTGTATAAGGGATGCAAAAGCGTTGGCGTTTTTGCTGAATTTTTCGGCACGAATTCGAGATTTCCCCGAAAAATCAAGCTTCGCTTAACCTAATACGTTTACTCCTCAGTTTCGGGCGTTAGTTGCGCCCGTTAACGATGGAGACTGCATTGACATCCGCTGCCCAGAGCCTTTTTGACAATCAGATTGCTGATGAGGATGACCTCGTGACCTCGATTGAAGCGGCGCTCGCGGGTGATCTGATGCGCGTGCCTGTGGGGCGTGATCCGTTGTCGAATGCCGTTTCGCGCCTGATTGCCCGGATGCGCGAAATGACCATGAAGTCGCTCAACAATACGGTCGATGCCGCGGTCAGCATTAACGAGACGGCGACGCTTTCGGCCAATCTCCTTTACAACTTCCGGCAGGTGGAAGACCAGGCGCAGTCGATCTCGGCCGCGGCAGAGGAAATGGCCTCTACCGTGCGTGAAATCGGTGATCGCAGCCAGGAAGCCACGCAGAAATCGCGTCGCGCCGGGGATGCCTGCGAGCGCGGCTCAGCGGATCTTCGCTATGCGGGCGAGCGTATGCAGCGCATCAATTCGGCCATTGATGACACGAGCCGCCGCATTGGAACTATTGAGGAACTGTCTGAGCGCATTTCCGGTATTTCGACCGGCATCAAGAAGATTGCCTCGCAGACCAACATGCTGGCCATCAATGCGGCCGTGGAAGCGGCACGTGCGGGCGACGCTGGTCGTGGCTTTGCCGTTGTTGCGGCGGAAGTGAAGGCCCTTTCGGACCGCACGGCGTCTGCGACCCATGAAATCAGCGAAATCATCCTCAAGCTTCACAGCGGTCTGACCTCCATGGTGTCTTCCATGGACGAAAGCCGCCGTTGTGCGGCGGAAGGCACGCAATCGCTCGAAAGCCTGCAGGCGTCGCTGGGCAGCGCCGGTGAGCTGATCCACGATGCCATCGACAATGTGGACCGTATTGCCGTTGCGCTGGTTGAGCAGCGTGCCGGGGCCGATGGCGTTGCCAACGGGATTGGTGCCGTTGCCGAAAGCACGGCCAAATCGACCGACGAAATGGGTCGCCTCGTTGATGTTTTGGGTGCCGCGCACAAGGCGCTCGATGGTCAGCTTGTGATGCTCGCCGAGAACGAAGTGCCGGGCAAGGTGGTGAAGCTTGCCCAGTCCGACCACGCGATCTGGAAGAAGCGGCTCGCTAATATGATCGTTGGCCGCGACACGCTGCGTCTCAACGAACTGGCCGATCACCGTTCCTGCCGTCTGGGCAAATGGTATCAGGGTGAACGCTCCGGCTCGTTTGCGTCGGATGCGGATTTCGTCAGCCTCGATGCGCCGCATTGCAGCGTGCACCAGCACGGTATCGAAGCCGTTCGCCTCTACAACAGCGGCGATATTGCCGGTGCTCTTGATGAGCTGACCTATGTGGAGAGCGCCTCCCAGCAGGTTCTCGACAAGTTGCGCCGTCTGGAGCGCAAGGCCGTGCAGCAGGCCTGATTTTCTGCAATTCTATTGGAACGGGGAAGGGGCGTCGCGGCAAAACCGCTGACGCCCCTTCTGGCTTTGCGACCTCTTAAAAAGTCGCTCCCGTCTTGAATACGGGCGATTTCGCTCTTATAAGGCCGCAAATCCAATAAAATTCGATGTCAGGGGTGCCATGGCTGGCCATTCACAGTTCAAGAACATCATGCATCGCAAGGGGAAGCAGGATTCGATCCGTTCGAAGATGTTCTCCAAGCTTGCGCGCGAAATCACCGTTGCCGCCAAGTCCGGTCTGCCGGACCCGGCGATGAACGCGGCGCTGCGTCTGGCGATCCAGAACGCCAAGGCCCAGTCGATGCCGAAGGACAATATCGACCGCGCCATCAAGAAAGCGTCGGGTGCTGATGCGGAAAACTACGATTCCGTGCGTTATGAAGGCTACGGCCCGGGTGGCGTTGCCGTCATCGTCGAGGCGCTGACCGACAACCGCAACCGTACGGCTTCCAACGTCCGTTCCATCTTCACCAAGGCCGGTGGGGCGCTGGGGGAAACCGGCTCGGTCTCCTTTTCCTTCGACCACGTGGGCGAGATCACCTACAAGATTGCCGTCGGCAATGCCGACAAGGTGATGGAAGCGGCCATCGAAGCCGGTGCCGAGGATGTCGAGACCGACGAAGAAGGTCACACCATCTATTGCGGCTTTGAAGATATCGGCGAAGTGTCCAAGGCGCTCGAAGCGACGCTTGGCACGGCTGAAACCGTCAAGGCCATCTGGCGTCCGCAGAACACCATTCCGGTGGACGAGGAAAAGGCCCAGTCGCTGATGAAGCTCATCGACAATCTCGAAGACGATGATGACGTGCAGAACGTCTATTCGAACTTTGAAGTTTCCGATGAAGTGATGGCCAAGCTTTCGGCCTGATCGGACGAGAAACCACAAAAAGCCCGGCCTTTGTGCCGGGCTAAAGTTGATGGCAAACATTGCCTCCCCACTGCCGTCATCCTCGGGCCTGACCCGAGGACCCATGATTTCAATGAGTTATGGATGGTCGGGTCAAGCCCGACCATGACGAAAAGAGAGGTTTTCGATCTTTGTCCGCAGTCTGAGCCCGGCCTTTGTGCCGGGCTTTTTCGTTTCAGGCGGCCTTTGCCATCATCTGGTCAAGACCGGCAAAGATGTCCATCGAGCGCAGGCGGGCCTCGATGCTGTGGATCGGCATGGAGATGATCAGTTCATCCACGCCTGTTTCCTCCAGAAAGCCTTCGACCTGAAGGGCCACGGCGTTCGGATCACCCACAGCGGCAAAGCGCAGCGCATGCTCCACATTGTAGCGCTCCACATCGCTCCACAGGCCGTTCATCGTGGCCACCGGGCGCGGGAATTCGCGCCGCACATTACGGCGCAGGTTGACGAACTGCTGTTGCGCGCTGGTGAAGAGGTATTGCGCTTCCTCATCGGTCTCTGCAGCCACGCCCATGATGCCGGCCATGACATAGGGCTTTTGCAGGGCGCGCGAGGGCTGGAAGCGTTCGCGATAGATGGTGATGGCGTCCATCAACTGGTCCGGCGCGAAATGCGAGGCAAAGGCGTAAGGCAGGCCAAGGGCCGCGGCCAGATGGGCGCTGTAGAGGCTCGATCCCAGAAGCCACATCGGCACATGGCTGCCCTTGCCGGGAATGGCCTGAATGGGTTGTTCAACATCCGCATCGCCCAGATAGCGGGCGAGTTCGGCCAGATCATGCGGGAAGTTTTCAGCGCCCGCATCGAGATTGCGGCGAAGCGCCCGGGCGGTGCGCATATCCGTTCCCGGCGCACGGCCAACGCCCAGATCAATGCGTCCGGGAAAGAGGGCTTCCAGCGTGCCGAACTGCTCGGCAATCGTCAGCGGCGAGTGGTTGGGCAGCATCACGCCGCCCGAACCGACACGAATGCGACGGGTGACCTGTGCGGCATGGCCGATGACGACAGCGGTGGCGGCACTGGCAATGCCGGGCATGCCGTGATGTTCGGCCAGCCAGAAACGTTTGAAGCCATGCTCATCGGCCCGTATGGCCATGCGACGCGTATTGCCAAGCGCAGCCGCCGGGGTTTCTCCTTCGCCGATGGGCGAAAGATCGAGTATGGAGAACGGAATTCTTGTCATATTCACGCAATGTCCTTCCGGCGCGTGGATCTACTACCTGTCTCACATGTAGTGCTTCGACAGGGCGCTTCCACAAATGCCGGGTGCGACAAACCGGCTCAACCCGCCTTGCGCAGGCGGGCTGAGGGCTTGGATGATGCATTCAATGTGAATTGGCCGATGCGGTGATCCATCTGACCGGCCTCGACGGCAAGGCGATGGATGGCCTTGGTGGTGTCATCGACCATCTTGGCGTTATCGCGCGTCACCGTATCCAGTTCCGCAACGGAATGGCTGATTTCGCGAACGACCTCGGCCTCCTTGCGCGTCGAATTCATGATTGACTGAATTTCGCTGTTGATGTGCTCGACATGGGAGCCGATCTCGTGCAGGGCGCGTCCGGCCCGTTCGACGAGTGCCACACCGCTTTCCACTTCGGCGGTGGACTTTTGCAGAAGGCCACCGATTTCGCGGGCGGCGGTGGAGGAGCGCTGTGCCAGTTCGCGCACTTCCTGTGCCACGACGGCAAAGCCCTTGCCCGCCTCACCGGCTCGGGCGGCCTCGACGCCTGCGTTCAGAGCCAGAAGATTGGTCTGGAAGGCGATTTCGTCAATGACGCCAACAATCAGGTTGATCTGCTGCGAGGAGTTCTGGATGGCCTCAATGGCGCTGATCGTGTGGGTCATCACCTCGCCCGACTGGTGGGCTCCGGCCTGCGCGGTGGCGGCGATGCGGGCGGCGTGCTCGGCCTTGGTGATCTGGTCGCCCAGCGCGTTGTTGATCGCTTCGATGGCATTGACGGTCTGGCTGATGGCGGCCGCCTGACGGCTGGTGCGCTGGGCCAGACGATCAGCACCTTCTCGCATTTCCTCGGAATCGGCGCGCACCGTCCATGAGTTCATGCCAATCCCGGCCATGGCTTCGTGAAGCTGGGCCAGGGCGCCATTGAAATTGATGCGCAGCTTTTCGGTTTCGCTCGGGAAGGGGCGCTGGATCGAATAGGCCAGATTGCCGTTAGCCAGTTCGCTGAGGCCACGGTCGAGTTCGGCCACCACCTCTTGCAGGCTGCGGGCTTCCTCTTCGCGTTCGGCCAGGCGCTGCTGGCGCTCTTGCGCCGAGCGGGCTTCGTTTTCGGCATTGGCAGCCTGAAGATGGCGCTGGTCAACAAGGGCCTGACGGAAGGCTTCTAGCGCGCGGGCCATGACGCCGGTTTCATCGCGGCGGTTCTGATCCTTGACGGCCAGATCCAGATCGCCCTGCGACACCGCCTGCGTGGCCTCGGCCAGACGCGACAGCGGCGAAAGAAGAATTTTCATGACGATGATGGTGCCGACGGTGATCGTGGTCAGGGCAAAAAGACCGACAATCAGCAACAGACCGGCAATCAGGCTGGTTCCGGCTTCGATTTCCGAGACCAGAACGCTTTCGCTGACCAGCATGCGCTGGCTGTTGAATTCGATGCTGCGCATGAAGGCGCGGGCAAAGCCATCCGGGCGGTCGCCCTCCAGCGAACTCATCTCGTCCTGCGGGGTGGCGAAGGCCTTGGCAAACTCTTCAGCCGGGGCGCTTTCAATCAGAACCAGCTTCTTGTCCACCTGACCGAAGATCTGGCCGCGGGCGCTGATCAGCGTCGACTGGCGGCTGCTGCCCGACGCATGGGCTTTTTCCAGAATGGAAAGAACCGCGTCATTGCGGACCTGAAACAGGATGACCGTCTTCAGACTGCCGAGACGCACCACCGGGACGGCAAAAACCAGCGAGGCTTCACGCTCGCCGACATTGGTCATCAGGCCGGAGAACTCGGCCTCTGCCGGGGCCTCGTCTGTCACCGTGATGGCGTTCTTGGCAGCGGCAGCGAAGGCCACGCCAAGGCTCGTCGCCTGCCAACTGCCCTTGGCGACGTTTTCCGTAAACGCCGCGCCCTTGCGATAGGAGTAGATGATGCTGCCATCGGGAGCGGCAATCATCATGTCTTCAAACGGCGTATCATCCAGATAGCGACCGATATCGGCCTGTGCGGTTTCGTGGGTCGAATAATAAAAGCCGCTCGGTCCTTCCGCCTTCAAGAGCTTTTCTTTTTCCTTGAAGGGATTGTCGGTCACATAGACCTTCTTCAGCTCGGCGGCGGCGTTGCCATTGGCCTTCTCGATGGTGTTCCAGCCGCTGCGCAGGCTGGTCGCCGCCATCTGCAACGCCTCGATGCGGGCGATGGAACCGGCCTGCTGCGCCATCAGTCGCAGCTGATCCTTCAGCATGTCGCCCCGAAAGGTCAGGATCTGGCGCGTGCTTTCAGAGGCCTCCTTGCGCAACACATTCCGGCTCGTGCCATAGGCCAGCACAATGAAGGTGACCACGGAAAGCAGGCTCAGAACCAGAAAGATGGCCGTGACCTTGAAGGCAAGCGAATGACGATTCATCTGGGCGTCTCGGGAAGGTTGGACGTGGACGACGGACACATGTCCGGTTGTATTAGGTTTTACTGATCAGCCTTAACCGAAGGTAAAAAGCGAACCACAAGTTTGCACAGGCCAGTTGCCGGTTGTTTTTGTTTTGTTCACATTTTGGTGGCACCTCTATCGCACCAGAGTTAGGGTGGCGCATGCAGGAAACGATTCGCATTATCGGCATTGATCCGGGCTTACGGCGCACGGGCTGGGGCATTATCGACACGCTGGGCAACAGCCTCAGGTTCGTGGCCTCCGGTACGGTGACGTCCGATGGCGACATGGATCTCGCCTCACGGCTTTGCCAGTTGCATGACGGGCTTGCCGACGTGGTGCACAGCTATCGCCCGGATGAGGCGGCGGTGGAGCAGACCTTCGTCAACAAGGATGCGGTGGCGACGCTGAAGCTCGGGCAGGCGCGTGGCATTGCCATGCTGGTTCCGGCGCGGGCAGGCCTCCCGGTTTCCGAATATGCGCCGAACGCCGTCAAGAAAGCCGTGATCGGCGTTGGCCACGGCGAAAAGCAGCAGATTCACATGATGCTGAAAATTCTCATGCCGAAGGCGGAGTTCAAGGGCAATGATGCGGCGGATGCGCTGGCGATTGCCATCTGCCATGCCCATAACCGGGGCGGCAACCGCATGCGCATGGCCGCTGTGCTGGCGGCGGGTTAAACGGAGGGGCGCATGATCGGCAAGCTCAAGGGAACGATTGACGAGATTGGCGAGGATTATGCGCTGATCGACGTGCATGGCGTTTGCTATGTCGCCTATTGTTCATCGCGCACGCTTTCCAAACTGGGTGGTGCGGGTGAGGCGGCGGTCCTCTTCATCGAGACCTATGTGCGGGAAGACCAGTTGAAGCTGTTCGGCTTCCTTTCGGGCCTTGAGCGGGAATGGTTCAACCTCCTGCAAAGCGTGCAGGGTGTGGGGGCCAAGGTGGCGCTGGCGCTTTTATCGACGCTTTCGCCGTCCGAACTGGCCAATGCCATTGCGCTTCAGGACAAGACGGCGATTTCGCGTGCGCCGGGCGTTGGCCCGAAGGTGGCGCTGCGGATCGTCACGGAACTCAAGAACAAGGCCCCGGCCTTTGCGGGCGATGCGGCGGGTACCATCGGGTTCAAGCAAGAACTGGGCGAAGGGGTCGCTGCCGCGCCGGTGGCGGATGCCGTTTCGGCGTTGGTCAATCTTGGCTATTCGCGCGACCACGCGGCATCGGCGGTGGCTGCTGCCGTCAAGACCGCAGGCGAGGGGGCGGATAGCGCCAAGCTCATCCGCCTTGGCTTGCGGGAGTTGGCGCGGTAAAGCAATTCGTCCGGAATGGCGGATCATTCCGGCAAAGATGCGCAGCATTGGTTGCCAGAGTGTTGGCCGGGCGGTGTCATAAGAAATGAGTGAGGCAGTATGAGCGAGGCAGACCGGCTGATTTCTGCGGACAAGCGCGGCGAGGATATGGATACCGCGCTGCGCCCGCAGTCGCTTGATGAATTTACCGGCCAGGCCGAGGCGCGCGCCAATCTCAAGATCTTCATCGAAGCGGCGAAGAACCGCGGCGAGGCGCTGGACCATGTGCTGTTCGTGGGGCCGCCGGGCCTTGGCAAAACGACGCTGGCGCAGATCATGGCCAAGGAACTTGGCGTCAACTTCCGCTCGACCTCCGGCCCGGTGATTGCCAAGGCGGGTGATCTCGCGGCCCTTCTGACCAATCTTGAAGAGCGCGACGTGCTCTTTATCGACGAAATTCATCGTCTCAACCCGGCGGTGGAGGAAATCCTCTATCCGGCCATGGAAGATTTCCAGCTGGACCTCATCATCGGTGAGGGTCCGGCGGCGCGTTCGGTGAAGATCGACCTTTCCAAATTCACGCTGGTTGCGGCCACCACCCGCCTCGGGCTTTTGACGACGCCGCTGCGGGATCGTTTCGGCATTCCGGTGCGGCTCAATTTTTATACCGTCGAGGAACTGGAAAGCATCGTGCGGCGCGGGGCGCGGCTGATGGGGCTTGGCATGACCGATGAAGGGGCGCGCGAAGTGGCGCGCCGTTCCCGTGGTACGCCGCGCATCGCCGGGCGTCTGCTTCGCCGCGTGCGTGACTTTGCTGAAGTGGCGCGGGCCGAAGCCGTGACACGCCAGATCGCCGACGAAGCACTCAACCGCCTCAACGTCGACAATATGGGTCTCGACCAGTTGGACCGGCGTTATCTGACCATGATCGCCATGAATTTCGGTGGCGGGCCGGTGGGCATCGAGACGATTGCGGCGGGCTTGTCCGAACCGCGCGATGCCATCGAGGATATTATCGAGCCTTACATGATCCAGCAGGGGTTCATTCAGCGCACACCGCGTGGACGTGTGTTGACGGCCAACGCCTGGCGACATCTGGGCCTTAATCCGCCCAAGGATTTGGAGGCCGCACAGTTTCGGCTTTCGCTGGAGGACGACGCTTGATTGGCCGCCGCGCTTTTCTCAAAGCGATCGGGCTGGGACTGACGAGTATTTCGGCGCTGGCCTTGTATTCAGGCCTTATCGAGCCCTTCATGCGGTTGAATACGACGCGCTATCGCCTCACGCCGAAGGGCTGGCCTGAAGGGTTGAAACTGCGGCTGGTTGTGTTGGCCGATATCCATGCCTGCAATCCGTGGATGCCGGTGGAGCGCGTCTCCCGGCTCTGTGATTATGCTAACAGCCTTGGCGGCGATGCTATTCTGCTGCTGGGCGATTACCTGTCGGGAATGCGGCTGGTGACCGAGCATATTTCGCCGGAGCAGACGGCGAAGGCCCTTTCCGGCCTGCGCGCGCCGCTCGGCGTGCATGCCATTCTGGGCAATCACGACTGGTGGGAAGACCCGGAAGCGCAACGGCTGCGGCTGCCGGAACCGGCGATCCGCAAGGCGCTTGAGGCGGTCGGCATTCCCGTTTTATCAAACCGTGCCGTGCGGCTTGAAAAGGACGGCAAACCGTTCTGGATTACGGGTCTCGAAGACCAGTTGGCCTATCAAAAAGGGTATGACGCCGAAGGACTAGATGACCTTCCGGCGACGCTTGCGCAGGTGACGGATGATGCGCCGGTGATCCTGATGGCGCACGAGCCTGATATTTTCCCGAAGGTACCGGAACGGGTGGCGCTGACGTTAAGCGGCCATACGCATGGCGGACAGATCAATCTTTTCGGGTGGCGTCCCATCGTGCCCTCGGATTACGGCCAGCGTTATGCCTATGGGCATATCGTCGAGGGCGAACGTGACCTGATCGTTTCCGGCGGACTGGGCTGTTCCATCCTGCCGATCCGCTTCCTGTCGCCTCCCGAAGTCCTGATTGTCGAGTTGGGGTAAGCCATGGCCGAGCGCAAGCTGATCCGCATTCATCGCAAGAAGCGCAACGTGATTTTCCAGATGCGGATTGCCGGGCTTGCCTTTCGCAACGGCCATCTTCTGGTGCATCGCGCCACGCATGAGCGCATCTGGACCATTCCGGGTGGTCGGGCCGAGATCGGCGAAACATCCGTCGATACGCTGGTGCGCGAGATGGATGAGGAACTGGGCGTTCAGGCCACCGTCGGACGGCTCTTGTGGTCCGTCGAAAACTTCTTCCATTATGAAGGTGCCGATTTCCACGAATACGGTCTTTATTACCTGATGGAGATCCCCGACAGCTTCCCGTTCCATCCGCGCGACATTGTTCATCGCATTCAGGATGGCAAGAACGAGCTGGAATTCAAATGGGTGCCTGCGACCTCAGCGGCCTTGCGGGCGCTTGATATTCCGCCTTATTTCCTTGCGGAAGACATCGAGGCCCTGCCGGAAACGCCCCGCCATCTCGTCTGGCGTGATGGCGATCTGGATTGAAGGAAAAGAGAACGACATGACCACAGAGCACTTTCCCCTCTCCGGTGAACTCGGTGACGATGGCCGACACCGGCTCGTGCAGCGGGTCTATTATGAAGACACGGATTTTTCCGGCCGCGTCTATCATGCGCGCTATCTGCATTTCCTTGAGCGGGGTCGCACCGATTACCTGCGCTGCCTTGGGGTGGAGCAGGGGGCTTTGGCGGGAAGCGATGATGCCATCGTCTTTGTGGTCGGGCGTATGGAAATCGACTTCAAAGGCCCGGCGGTGATGGATGATATTGTCACCATCCAGACGCATACCAGCGAGGCGGCGGGTGCACGGTTGACCATCGAGCAGGAAATCCGGGTGGGCGAAAAGCTGCTGATCGCGGCAAAAGTGTCCGTTGTCGCCATCTCGTCTTCCGGGCGTCCCCGGCGCCTACCGGCGGATCTGGCGGCGCGCTTCCTCGCGCATTGATCGTGGCGGATGCACTTTCCTTTGCCGCAACGCAAAAATAAAGCGCGTCCGTAACCATCTCTTAACCATAATATTGTCCTAATCCCCGCTAGATGGAATGTGCGCCGAGCGCCTTCCTTTAACCAAATTTGCGGGCAAGAAGGCGCTATGGGGCTTTCAGCCACATTCGGCTTCATGGCCAAGCAACGCTTTGAACCGCCCGGTCCCGCACCGGGCGTTTGGATTCGGGGATATATTCGATGGAACAGGTAGAACTCGCAGCGGCAGCGACGGATGTGGGCCTTTGGTCCTTGTTCATGCAGGCAGGTTTTATCGTCAAGGCGGTGATGCTCGGGCTTCTCGCCGCATCCGTCTGGACGTGGGCGCTGGTGATTGACAAGTACATGACCTACAAGAAGGCGCGTCGTCAGTACGACCACTTCGAGCAGGTTTTCTGGTCCGGCCAGTCGCTGGAAGAGCTTTACCGCACGCTGGCCGACCGGCAGAACACCGGCCTTGCCGCGATCTTCGTCGCCGCCATGCGCGAGTGGAAGAAGAGCTTTGAGCGCGGTGCGCGTTCGCCCATCGGCCTGCAGATGCGTATCGACCGCGCCATGGACGTGACCATGGCCCGCGAAAGCGAATATCTGGAAGCCCGCCTTGCATCGCTCGCCACCATCGGTTCGGCTGGTCCGTTTGTCGGTCTGTTCGGCACCGTGGTCGGTATCATGACCTCATTCATGGCTATTGCCGGCTCAAAGTCCACCAACCTTGCCGTTGTGGCTCCCGGTATCGCCGAAGCGCTTCTGGCCACGGCCATTGGCCTTGTCGCCGCTATTCCGGCGGTTATCGCCTACAACAAGTTCTCGGGTGATGCAGGCAAGCTGACGGCCCGCATGGAAGGCTTTGCGGATGAATTCTCCGCCATTCTTTCGCGCCAGATCGATGAGAAGCTGCAGCCGCGCCAGCAGGCGGCCGAATAAGCGATACGGCGGAAAGCGGAGAGCAATATCATGGGTATGGCAGTTGGCGGAAATGGTGGCGGCGGCGGTGGTCGCAGGCGGCGCGGTGGCGGTCGTAAAGGCCCGATCGGCGAAATCAACGTAACGCCGCTGGTCGACGTCATGCTTGTGCTGCTCATCATCTTCATGGTGGCCGCTCCGATG
>Ga0209794_1001449_pt1 | contig 18069 bp, 19 predicted proteins | sample EBPBio232013_DNA_FD_185869 | JGI IMG/M metagenome (GOLD analysis project Ga0209794, IMG submission 185869) | Wastewater treatment Type I Accumulibacter community from EBPR Bioreactor in Madison, WI, USA - Reactor 1_5/23/2013_ DNA (SPAdes)... | ecosystem: Engineered > Bioreactor > EBPR >... | reverse complement strand
GAGCGCGAAAATCGACTGGAGCGGCTCGCACGGTGCGATGGGCATGAACATGATGGCAATGGGTGACCCGCAGCCGCCCATGCCGGAGCCCTTCCCCTCGCCCATGCCGCCACCGATCCCGCCACAGCCGGAACAGCCGGACCCCGATCCGGGATTGCCGGAACCGGCGGACCCGATCAATCCGCCCGACACGATGTGACGGGCCGCCCGACGCGACGGAGCGGTTCATGGCGCGTCGCATTTTCGTGATCGCTGCGACGGGAACGTCGTGGCGTCCGGCCCGTTGTCCCGTCGAGGGCTGGGACAGCAAAGGGAATGCGACCTATGGGCAATCATCCTCAGGGCCAGAAGCCCGGCATGGACAAGGATCGCGACCAGCAGAACAAGCAGCACCAGCAGGGTGGCGGCGCCGGGCAGCAGCACGGCGGCAAGCACGAGCCTGGTCGCGGCGGCGACAAGGATCAGATGCGCCCGGACCACGACCGCGACAAACAGCGCGGCTGATCCGCCGCCGGTTCGATATGGAAAGGCCCGCCGGACCGGCGGGCCTTGTTGCATGCGCCCAATCGTCGAATGAGACCGCGGCGCCTCGGCGCGGCAGCGGAACGGCCCGCGCCGATCAGCGGGCCGTCCTCAGGCCGGGTTACCAGTAGTAGCGGCGGCGCCAGTAGCGACGGCGCCAGTACCGACGACGCGGCCCCCACCAGCGGCGACGCCAGTAGCGGCGGCGCCAGCGACGGCGACGCCAGCCCCACTGCATCTCGGTCGGAGCCTCGGAAGCCGGCGCGGCGGGAGCCGGCTGCGCCACGGGCGCTGCCATAGCCCCTGTCGAGCCGATGGCGCCGAGCGCTACGGCCCCTGCGGCGACGGATGTGAAGAAATGTCTGCGATCCATGTCTTCCTCCTTGCTTTCGATCCGCCGACGATGGCGGCGGCGAGTTGAACTCGGAATGAACTTCCCTGTTGGGCTATTGTTCAGGAAACTGTTTCCCTTTCGCGCGCCCGAGGCGATAACAACGTACTGCGTGCATGCATTCGTGGAGCGGACCGCCATGACGGCGACCAAAGAGCCCCTGGTCATCGGCCTGTTCGAGAAGCGGACTTTTTCGATCCAGTACATCGTCGCCGACCCCGAGACGCGGCGCTGCGCCATCATCGACCCGGTTCTCGACTACGACGAGAAGGCCGGCGCGACGGCGACGCGCAGCGCCGATGCCCTGCTCGATCTGGTCGCCGAGCACGGCCTCACCGTGGAATGGATTCTCGATACCCATCCGCATGCCGATCATTTCTCGGCGGCGCCCTATCTCAAGAGCCGCACGGGCGCGCCAACCGCGATCGGCGCGAAGGTGGTCGCGGTGCAGAAGCTCTGGCGCGACATCTATCACCTGCCGGATTTTCCCACCGACGGCTCGCAATGGGACCGCCTGTTCGCCGACGGCGACACATTCGCCATCGGCACGATCCCGGTGCGGGTGATGCACTCGCCGGGCCATACCCTGGCTTCGGTTACCTATGTCGCGGGCAATGCCGCCTTCATTCACGACACGCTGTTCATGCCCGACAGCGGCACGGCGCGCTGCGATTTCCCTGGCGGCTCGGCCAGCGCGCTCTGGCGGTCGATCCAGGCCATTCTCTCGCTTCCCCCGGAAACGCGTCTGTTCACCGGCCACGACTACCAGCCCGGCGGACGCGAACCGCTCTGGCAGAGCACGGTGGCCGAACAGGCGCGCCAGAACATTCATCTGACCAAGGCAGGAAGCGAGGACGAGTTCGTCGCGGTGCGGACCGCGCGCGACCGGACCCTGCCGATGCCCAAGCTGATCCTTCATGCGCTGCAGGTGAACATCAACGGCGGTGCGCTGCCGCCGCCCGAGGCCAACGGCAAGCGCTACCTGAAGATCCCGCTCGACGCCCTGCCGGATGCGGTCTGGGGCTGAGGCGCGCCGCCGCTAGCGCGGTGGATTGAGCGCCTCCATCGTCTCCAGCAGCAGCGGCCGCATCCGCTCCAGGAAGGCGGCCGGCGTCCAGTCGCTGACGCGCGCGGCGATGTGAACCGCGCCGAGCGGCTGTCCTTCCTCGTTCACCAGCGCGCCTGCCAGCGTGATGTCGCCCGGCACCGCCTCCTCGACCGCCATCGAGTAGCCATCGGCGCGCGCGCGATCGATCAGCTCCATGATGGCGTCGATGTCGGTGATGGTCTGCGGCGTGCGGGCCTCGCGCGGGGATTCCGCGATGATCCGCCGCGCCTCGTCACGCGGCAGCCTGGCGAGGATCGCCCGCCCGCCAGCGGTGCAGAAGATCGGCATCCGGCGGCCGACGACGGTCGTGTAGAAGGGCGCGAGCCGGCTCGGCTGGCGCATCACATAGACGATCGTCGGCCCGTCGAAGAGGCTGAGATCGACGCGCTCATCGCAGCGCTTCCTCAGCTCGATCAGGTGCGGCGTCGCCAGTTCGACGAGCGGGTGCGAGCGGATGAACTGGAACGAAAAATCGAGGACGGCGGTTCCCAGCGCGTAGCGACGGGTAGCTGCGCATCGTTCGAGGTACCCGAGTTGCGCCAGCGTGTGCACCATGCGCTGCACGGTGCTCTTGTCGAGACCTGAGCGCTCGCTGATCTCCTGCAGCCCGAGTTGCCGGCTCGTTCCGCCGAAAGCGCGCAAGACTGCCATGCACTTGGCGATGGAATTCACAAATAGCGGATTCTCTTTGATTTTTTTGTCCAAAGCCAATGCCTCCCCCGCGTGGACGCCCGCTAGCGTCAGTATTACAATACACTATCACGTATTGCATTGTAATACACCGAGGGGATTGAAATGAGTTCTGCCACGGCCGTATCGGCGGCAAGCGACGGCACCCTGAACGACAAATCGCGCAAGGCGATCTGGGCCGCCTCGATCGGCAACCTGCTCGAATGGTATGATTTCGGCGTGTATGCCTATCTGGCGACCCTGATCGCCGCGAAGTTCTTCCCGAGCACCGACCCCACCGCGTCGCTGCTGGCCGCCTTCGCTGCCTATGGCGTCGGCTTCCTCGCACGCCCCTTCGGCGGCATCGTGATCGGCCGTCTCGGTGACACGAAGGGACGCAAGGCGGCTCTCGTGCTCACCATCTTCATGATGGCCTTCGGCACGATCGGCATCGGCATCCTGCCGTCCTACGAGTCCATCGGCATCTGGGCGCCGATCCTGCTGGTGCTGTTGCGCATCGTGCAGGGCATCGCCGCCGGCGGGGAGTGGGGCACGTCCACCGCCTTCATCATCGAGTGGTCGCCCCCGAAGCGCCGCGGCTTCTTCGGCTCGTTCCAGCAGGTGTCGACTGCCGGCGGCTCGCTGCTCGGCTCCGCCACCGCCGCGATCCTGACCTCGACGCTGACGGCGTCTGCCATGCTCGAATGGGGCTGGCGCGTGCCGTTCCTGCTCGGTGCCGTCCTGCTCGTCGTCGGCGTCTACATGCGCCGGAACGTCGAGGAGACGCCGCACTTCGAGGCGAGCCGCGAAGCGGCAACCGGCGCGCCGGTCGCCTCCGGCTTCCCGCTGGGTGCGATGGCCTTCGGTTTCACCATCTTCTGGACGATCGCCTACTACACGCTGCTCGCCTGGATGCCGAGCTTCACTCAGCGCTTCGCCGGCCTCACGCCGTCCGAGGCGCTCTGGGCGAACACGATCGGCCTGATCGCCATGGTTCTCGCCATCCCCGTGTGGGGCGCGCTGTCGGATCGCATCGGCCGCCGTCCGCTGTTGATGGCGAGCGCGCTGAGCATCGGCGCCCTCGCCTACCCGCTGTTCTCGCTGATGGCGGCGAAGGGCGGCTTCGCGCTGGTCCTGCCGATCCAGATCCTGTTCGGCGTCCTGCTGGCGCTCTATTCCGGCCCTGGCCCGGCGGCGATCTCGGAGATCTTCCCGACCCACCTGCGCTCGACCTGGATGTCGGCCGGCTACACGCTGGCGGTCGCGGTGTTCGGCGGCTTCGCGCCGTTCATCGCGACGTGGCTGATCCAGAAGACGGGCTCGCCTGTCTCGCCGACCTACTTCTACCTGGTGCCGGCGGCGGTCATCTCGCTCGCCGTCATCCTGAAGCTGAAGGAAACGGCCGGCGGCAAGCTGCACTGACGGAACGGCGCGGTCCCTCACGGGGCCGCGCCATCCATCTGGTCTCGTGCGTCACCGGAGCAATGCGCGATGAAACTGCCGAACCGCCGCATTCTCATCACCGGCGCCGCTTCCGGCATCGGCAAGGCGACGGCCGAACTGTTCGCGCGCGAGGGCGCGCAGGTTGCGCTGCTCGACCGGGATGGCGACGCCGTCTCCACGGTGGCGGCCTCGATGTCCGACGCGCGCGCGCATGTCTGCGACGTCACGGACCATGACGCCGTCGGCAAGGCGGTCGCCGCGGCCGCCCGCGCCATGGGCGGCATCGACGGCGTGGTGAACGCCGCCGGCATCGACCTCATCCGCGACTTCGCGACGATGACGCCGGCCGAGTGGCACCGCGTTTTCGCCGTCAACGTCACCGGCACCATGTCGGTCTGCCACGCGGCGCTCGACGCGCTCTCCGCCAATGCGACCGCCAGCATCGTCAATCTCGCCTCGGGCGCGGGCCTCTTCCCCATCGCCAGCCGTACCGCCTATTGCGCTTCCAAGGCAGCCGTCGTGATGTTCTCCAAGGCACTGGCCGTCGATCTCGCGCCCAGCAACATCCGCGTCAACGTGGTCTGCCCCGGCGCCATCGAGACGCCCATGCTGCGCTCCGGCATCGACGCAGCCGAAGACCCGCCCGGCATGCAGGAGGCAGTGCGCAACCGCGTGGTGCTCAAGCGCATCGGCCAGCCGGCCGATATCGCCGCGGCCATTCTATTCCTGACCGGAGCGGATTCGACCTTTGCCACCGGTTCAACCCTCGTCGTGGACGGAGGCCGGGTCTTTCACTGACCGATCCGTTCCCGGCAACAACCATGCGCGGTGCTCGCTGCATCGCAGATCCGGAGTTCGCCCATGCTGATCCGCTTCGACGGACAGACCGCCATCGTCGCCGGGGCCGCGCGCGGTATCGGCCAGGCCATTGCCCGTTCGCTGGCCGCCGACGGGGCGCGCGTCGTCGCCTGCGACCTGCTGGTGGAGGAACTCGAACCGTTGGCTGGCCCCGTCGAGGGTGGCGGCGAGATCATCGCCGCGAAGGTCGATGCGACCGACGAAGCCTCTCTCGCCGCGGTCGTCGCGACCGCCGGCAGGCCTGACATCGCCGTCTATGTGGCGGGCGGCGTGCGCGGACAGAAGCCTCGTCCGCTGGACGAGGTCAGCGCGGCTGATTTCGACGCCATCGTCGATGCCAACCTCAAGGGTGCATTCCTGTTCGCGAAAGCGGTGGCCGCCCCGATGAAGGCGAAGGGCCGCGGCCGCCTCATCACCATTTCGAGCCGTGCCGGCCTTGCGACGAGCTTCACCGGCATCCAGAGCTATGCCGCCTCCAAGCACGGCCAGATCGGCCTCGTGAAGCAGCTCGCGCAGGAGCTCGGACGCTTCGGCATCACCGTCAATTCGGTCGCGCCGGGCTTCATGGCGACCAGCCCCGACTACGAGCGCCAGTGGAACAGCTGGGCGCCGGAGTTCCGCGAGAAATTCGCCGAGAATATCGCCATGCGCCGCATGGGCGAGCCGAAGGACATTGCCGACGCCGTGACCTTCCTCGCCTCCGACCGGGCCTCGTGGATCACCGGGCAGACGCTGGCCGTCACCGGCGGGCCGCTTCTCTAGTCACCGAATCCATCCTCAAGATCAGCCAAGGCGGGAGAGAGACCATGACCGACTATTCCAAGATGGAACCCTGGCAGTGGCCGGAGGAGCACTGGCGCGGCCTCGTCAATCACGTCCGCGCCGGCCGCACCTACAAGCCCAAGGCCTGGAAGGGCGGCGCGCGCTGCGCCTTCGCCCTGTCCTTCGACTCGGATCACGAGACCAACGAGCTGCGCGACGGCGGCAAGTCGGTCGGCCGCATGGCCTGGGGCCAGTACGGCAACCGCGTCGGCGTGCCGATGATCCTCAATCTGCTCAAGAAATACGACGTTCCCGCCACCTTCTTCGTGCCGGCGGTCGCCGCCCTGCTGCATCCGGACGAGCAGCGCCGCGTCGTCGCCGAGGGTCACGAGATCGGCCTTCACTCGTGGATCCACGAGCTCAATTCGGTGCTGTCCTATGACGACGAGCGCAACATCATGATGCGCTCGGCCGACACGCTGGAGAAGGTCACCGGCGTCCGCGTTGTCGGCTCGCGCACGGCATCGTGGGATTTCTCACCCCACACGCTGCGCATCACCAAGGAAATGGGGCTCGCCTACGACACCTCGCTGATGGCCGATATCGACTGCTACGAGTTGCTGCTCGACGGCGAGCCGACCGGCGTGGTCGAACTGCCGGTCGAGTGGATCCGCGACGACGCGCCCTATTTCATGATGCTGCGCTTCCAGAACCTGCGGCCCTACACCCCGCCGGAGGGCGTGTTCGACATCTTCCGCCGCGAGTTCGAGGCAGCCTACGAGGAAGGCGGCATCTTCCAGCTGACCTGCCATCCACACATGATCGGCTATCGCTCCCGCATCTGGATCATCGAGGAGCTCATCCGCCTCGCCAAGGCCAAGGGCGACGTCTGGTTCGCCACCCACGCCGATGTCGCGGCCTACGCCCGCGACAACGCGGCCGACTGAGCGGCGGGGCCATGGCCAAGGTCGCACTGGTCACGGGTGCGGGACGCGGCATCGGCCGCGCCTGCGCCCTCGCGCTGGCGGGGAAAGGCTTCGACATCGCGCTCGTCGATCTGCTCGAGCCGGACATGGAGAAGACCGCCGGCGACATCCGCGCGCTGGGTGTCGCGGCCCTCGCCTTTCAGGCGGATGCGAGCAGCTTCGCGCGCGCCCACGAAATCGTCGATGCCTTGATTGCCGATCGCGGCCGGCTGGACGTGCTGGTCAACAATGCCGGTGCGCCGGCGCCGAAGCCGATACTGGAGATCACCGAAGACGAGTTCGACCGCGCCATGGCGGTCAATCTCAAGAGCTGCTTCAACTATATCCACGCGGCGGCGCCGATCATGCTGAAGCAGGAGGACGGCGGGCGGATCGTCTCGATCTCGTCGCTGAACGCCCTGTCGGGCGGCGTCACCAGCGCCGTGAGCAAGCACGCCTATGCCGCGGCGAAGGCCGGCATTCTCGGCCTGACGCGTTCGCTCGCCAAGGAACTCGGCCCGAAAGTGTCGGTCAACGCCATCTGCCCGGGTGTCATCGCGACCGAACTGCTGCGCGACCTGATAAGCCGCCGCGAGGAGGATCTCGTCTCCGGCATCGCCATGGGGCGTGTCGGCACCCCGGAGGACGTGGCGAGCATCGTCGCCTATCTCAGCACCGACGCGCACATGTTCATCACCGGCCAGCACTTCGTCGTGGACGGCTTTCAGTGGAAGTGCTGACGCGAGACGAGGGGCTAGCGTTTCGTCTTCTAGCGTTTCGTCTTCTTGGGCTGCGCCTTCGGCTCGGCGGGCGCTTCCTGACCGAGCCTCGCTGCCCTCAGGCGGGCCATCGTTGCGGAGCGCTTGGCCTGCTCGGCGTCAACGATAGCGCGGAATGCCTTGTCGGTGGCGGTGTGACGGTCAACTGCTGAAGACTTGGACATGGGCGTCATATGGGGTTGCGGGCAGGAATTGCCACCCCAAGAGCCCGGACGGGCATGTTGCAGACCGGGAGGACGGCTGATCCGCCCCGCCCGACAGCTGCCCGCCAACCCCTAGATCCGGCGCTCGCCGAAAACATGCGGCGTCACTCCGCGCGGGCGCGCGGCGTCAGCCGGCGTGGTCGCCACGAACGAGGACTTGCCGCCCTCCAGCTCGGCCGGCAGGATCATCATGCGGATGAACGTGTTGGTGGCGGCGTTCAGATTGGTGCCGACCACCGGCTCCTGCCCGGACTCGAACCAGGCCTGCCCGGACGTGATGAGGTCGGTGTGGTCGCCGACTTCGGCCAGCAGCCTGCCGGTCAGCAGCCGCCTGATGCCCGGCCCGCGATGGTGATGCGACGGGGTCTGCATGCCGGCTGGCTGGTCGATCCGGTCGACGCGGACGATGGCCGGCCCGGCAACCGGTGGAGCCCGCCGCGACAGGACCGGGGTCAGGGCCTCGCTGCGATGGACTTCGTCGCCCTCCGAGACTTGGAACAGCCAGGCGCCCTCGCCCGCCGTCACCATGTCGCCAGCGTTCAGGAACGTGCCGGCTTCGGCACCGATCCGCTCTTCGGCGCCGCCCGCCGAGACGGTCGCCTCGCCCGCGGGCACGAACAGGAAGCCGAGCGTCGCTGGCGGCAGGCGGCAAGCCTGCCTGGCCTTCAGGTCGAAGACGGAGATGCGCCAGGATCGGTCGGTCATCGCGCCCTCACGCCTTCGCTTGCCGCATCACGGCGTTCAGGATCGGGCTGCCGGCCTCCATATATTCCGACAGGATGTCGAAATGACCCCAGCGCGGCAGGACATGAACCTCCGGGTTCAGGCCGCTGCGGTGGAGGTGGTGACCATAGCGATAGGACTGGTCGATCCACTGCCACGGCTCCAGCCCGCCGACGAAGATCGACACGGGACATGAAGCCTTGACCGGCCGGCGCTCGACATCGCGGCGGCGGGCGATCTCCTCGGTGAGACGCACCTCGGCATTGACGGTGGTGCCCATGACCGGGCGCGGATCAAAGATGCCGCTGATCGCGACCATGCCGGTGATGAAGGATGGGTTGTCCCATGCGTGCGCCAGCACCTCGGCCGCAAGATGCGCGCCGGCGGAATGACCGGACAGCGTGATGCGGGAGGAGTCGCCGCCGAAGCGGCCGATATTGCTACGGACCCAGTCGACCGCCGCGATTGCCGATTCCGCCACGCCGTCGAGCGTCGAAGCCGGGCACAGCTCGTAATTGATCACCACCGTGACGATGCCGGCTGCGACCAGCGGCTCGGCGACGAAGGCGAAGTTCTCCTTGTCCTGGGCACGCCAGTAGCCGCCATGCACGAAGACATGCACCGGTCTCGGGCCAGCGGCTCCAGTCGCGGCATAGACGTCGAGCCGGCGCAGCGGATGGTCGCCGTAGGCGATGTCCGCCTCGCGCGCCAGCCTTCCAAGCGCGGCGGCGTTGACTTCCGCGCGCCCGGCCTGCGCGTCCTTGAAGTTGGGGAATGCCGCCTGCGGATTGTACTGGAACTCGTGTTCCTGCGGCGTGAGGCCGGTCCAGAGCGGGGCGAGGCTCGACATCGCTTGGTCTTCCTTCATGCGCGGCGCCCGTCATGGCGACGGAGCATCAACCATTACCATTCCATTCAAAACCAATACGCCCGATTCCCGCATGCCAGAGTCGCGCGTCACCGACCTTTTGAGTATTGACGACAAATCATGTAGTGACGGACCTTCATCGGCATAACCAAATCGGACCATGCTCCACCCAATGCGCCAGCAGGCCGGATCGGAAGCGATCAACTCCCGCCAGAAGGCCGATTCCGACGGACAGATCATCTATCAGAGCCTGAGCGGCTCGATCGTCGATGGCCGCCTGAAATCGGGAACGCGGCTGCCGACGGAACGGGCGCTCGCCAGCCGCTACGGCGCTGCCCGCAACACCGTGCGCCGGGCCATGTCGCGGCTGGCCGAGGAAGGCCTGATCGAGCGCCATGTCGGCCGCGGAACCTTCGTCGCCAAGGTCGCGGCGCCGGCGCCCGCCGCCCATTCCGAGCCGGAATTCAGCCTCGGCGACCTTCTGGAAGCGCGGCTGATGTTCGAGCCGATGCTGGCCGAACTCGTCACCGAGCGCGCTGCCGACACGACGCTCGCGGCACTTTCGACCTATCTCGAGGCCCTGAACACCGCGTCCACCTGGGCCGAGTTCAAGGAGGCGAAATACGCGCTGCACCTCGCGATCGTGAAGGCTTCGGGCAATGCCTTCCTGGTTTCCGTCTTCGAGCGGATCATCACGGCGCGCAGGCAGGCCGGCTGGGGCCGGCCGGGCGGCCACCACGTTCCCATCGGCGCGGTGCGCGAGGCCGCCGTGCGCGACAACGCCGCCATCGTCGAGGCGCTCGGCCGTCGCGACACGGAGGCGGCGCGCGAGCTTATCCGCGCCTATCTGCTGCGCACGCTCATATCGGTCGGCGGCAGCTGAAACGATCCGGCTTCAGCGGCGGTCGAAGCGGCGCTGAACGGCGCGGCTGACCAGCATGAAAGCGAGCGCGGTGATCAGGATGGCGAGGCCCGGGAAGGCCGACATCCAGGGCGCGAACAGGATGTAGTCCTTGCCCTGCTGGAGGATCGAGCCCCAGTCCGGCGTCGGCGGCTGCACGCCAAGACCGAGAAAGCCGAGCGCCGACTGTATCTGCAGCACCAGCGGGAACAGAACCACGCACTGCATCAGCACCAGCGGCACGACATTGCGTGTCACGTGGTTGACGAGGATGCGACCCTCGCCGAGCCCGGAACTGCGGGCGGCCTCGACATAGGTGCGCCCGGTCTCCGAAATCGCGCCGGAGCGGGCGATCCGGTAGAAGGACGGCACGTAGACGACGGTCAGGGCGAGCGCGAGATTGGTGGTGCTCGGCCCGAGGATTCCCGTGACCATGATGCCGAGAATGATCGGCGGAAAGCTCAGCACGACATCAGTGAGCCGGCCCAGCAGCATGTCGATCCGCCCGCCGAGAAAGCCGGACACGATGCCGAGCGCTCCGCCGATGACGGCCGCCGCCGCCAGCGCGCCGGCGCAGACCAGCAGGGTGATCCGGGCGCCGTAGACGATGCGCGCGAAGACATCGCGGCCGACATCGTCCGTGCCGAACAGATGAAGTGCGGACGGCCCTTCCAGCGACTTGTCGACATTGATCGCGAGAGGCGAATAACCGGTGAAGAGACCCGGAAACAACACGACCACGGCAATGAAAGCGGTGATGGCGAGTCCCACCGCAAGATCGGGCTCGCGGCGGAGCCTGCGCAGCAAGGCGGAACCCCCACGAGGCGAAACGGTCTCCACCGCCGTCATGATTTCCGTCCCTCGCCGGCTGTGCGCATCGTGCCCATAAAATCCGCCCCTAGCCCACCTGCACGCGCGGATCGATCACGCGGTAGAGCATGTCGACGCCGAGGTTCACCGCCATGGCCAGCACCACGACAATGAGCAGCGCCCCCTGCAGAACGGGATAATCGCGCGTCTCGATGGCCGAGAGCATGAGCCGGCCGAGGCCGGGTAGCGAAAACAGGCTCTCGATGATCACGGCGCCGCCGAGGATCTGGACGAGGATCAGCCCCATGAAGGTGACGAGCGGGATCGCGACATTGCGTAGCACATGGCGGAAGAACACCACGTTGCGCGTCATGCCCTTGGCGACGGCTGTGCGCACATAGTCATCGGAAAAGGCCGAGACGACGCTCTGCCGGACGAACTGGCTGTAGGCGGCGGCTTGCAGAACCGCGAGGCTGACGATGGGCAGCGCCATGATCGACAGGTTCTCGCGGAGCGACTGGGCCGGCGACACGTAGAGCAGCGGCGGTGACCAGCCCGTCGCGGTGGAAATGCCGACGAGCAGCATCAGCCCGACCCAGAAGACCGGCGCGGCAAGCCCCAGAAGCGTGAAGGACTGAATGGCACGGTCGACCAGTTTGCCTTCGTTCATGGCCGCGACCACGCCGAGCGGCACGCCGATGGCGGTGGCGAGCACGAGGGTCGCCACCGAGAGCTGGAGCGTCACCAGCAGCGCCGAGCCGATCAGCCCGCCGACCGGCTGGCCGCGCGTCCAGCTGGTGCCGAGATCGCCTGAGACGACCCGCGACAACCAGCCGAGATATTGCCGCCAGGCCGGCTGGTCGAGCCCGAAGAACTCGCGCAGCGCCTGCGTCGCGACGGGGTCGCTGGTCTGGCCGAGCATCTGGCCCACCACGTCCCCCGGCACGCTGCGCATCATCAGGAACACGACGATGGAGGCGAGGAGCGCAGTCAGCACCGACGCGGCCAGCCGCTTGATCAGATAGACGGCCATGGCTCTCTTTCAGATGGGCCGGACCGGCCGGGGCGCCGAACGCCCCGGCCTGTTGCACCGTCGCGTCAGGACGCTATCCACGTCCTGGCGAGACCGTAGAACCAGCCGGTGGCGTGCTGGTCGTAGTTGCGTACCTTCTCGGCGCGCACCGTCACGTGATCAGCGCTGAACAGCATGATGGTCGGGACGCTCTCGGCCATGATCTGCTGGAAGCGGCCGTAGATGTCCTTGCGCTTGGCCGGATCGCTTTCGGTCCGCCCCTCGTCGAGCAGCTTGCTCGCCGCCTCGTTCTTCCAGTTGCGGAAGTCGGCGCCCTGCGGCATCGACCGGAAGTGCCGGTAGAACAGCAGGTTCGGGTCAGGAACCGTCGCCCAGTCGTTGAAGGTGAACCCCATCTGCTTCGACTGGAAATTGCGGATCCAGACGCCGATCTCGACGCGCTGGATGGCGAGCCTCACGCCGATCTTCGCGAGCTGTTCGCGCAGCGTGACGGCCGCCGCATCCATCCAGTCATAGCCGATGATGGTGGTCAGGGTCAGGTCGAAGCCATTGGGATGACCGGCATCGGCAAGGAGCTTCTTCGCTGCCGCGATATCGACCTTCTGGTTCGGCAGCTTGTCGATGGGAACGCCCCAGGCTTCCTGCATGCTGGCGACCATCGTGCCGATCACCACGCCGTAGCCGCCGACCGAGGCGCGCATGATCTCGTCCTTGTCGACAGCCAGCGAGATGGCGCGCCTGACGCGCTCGTCGTCCAGCGGCTTCAGTTCGGAGCCGAGGTCGATGGCCTTCTGGTTGAACGAGGGCGTCCGCCCGACCACGAGGCCGCGGACGTTCTCGACCTGCCGGATGTCCTGCGGCCGGGTCAGCGGCGCCATGTCGATGCGGCCGTTGCGCAGGCCGACGAGCAGGCTGGCGCCGCTCGGCACGCTGACGAAATTGATGCGGTCGAGATAGGGAACGCCCGGCTCCCAGTAGTCGGCATTCTTGTCCAGCGTCACGTTGCTGTTCGGCTTGAACTCGGCGAGCTTGAACGGGCCGGTGCCGACCGAGACCTGATTGAGCCTGGTCTTGGCGTCGGGCGCGTCGAAATAGCCCGTCGGCACCACCGCGCCGTATTTGTTACCCATCGTCATCAGGATGGCGGCATTGGGCGACGACAACGTCATCTTGATCGTGTGGTCGTCGGTCGCCTCGATCGCGCTGATCAGGCCGAAATCGCCGGCGCCGGGCGAGCCGTTCTTGGAATCGCGGATGTAGTTGTAGCTGTAGGCGACGTCCTTGGCGGTCATTGCCCCGCCGGTATGGAACTTCACGCCCTTGCGGATGCGGATCGTATAGGTCAGCCCGTCCGGCGACAGGTCATAGCCCTCGGCGAGAAGCGGCAGCGCCTTGCCGCCGGAGGTCTCGTAGAAGAGGCCCTGATACATCAGCACGGTGATGCGGATGCGTGCCTCGGCGCCCTGATGGAAGGGGTCGAGGCCCGGGGCCTCCAGCAGCAGGCCGACATTCAGCGTGCCGCCGCTCCTGGCGCCGGTCGCCTTCGGACCGTAGAGGTCGTCCGCGAGCGCAGGGCCGACCAGGGCAGCGGCAACAGCCATGCCGCCAAGCGCCAGCAGGGCGCGGCGATCCAGATGGTTGAGAAGGGTCGGTAGCGTCATAGCTCGTCTCCGTTCGGGCCGTGTCCCCTCTGTCCCCCGTCCGAGCCCGCGGCGGAGGCGGTAGAATGGCGTAGGCCTATTCGCGATAGGCGACGGTCATCTCGATCTCGACCGCGGCATTGCGCGGCAGTTCGGCGACGCCGATGGCGGAACGCGCGTGGCGGCCGGCCTCGCCGAAAATGTCGCCCAGCAGGTTGGAGGCCGCGTCGAGCACCTTCGGCTGGTCGTTGAAACCGGGCGCGGAGGCGACGAAGCCGCCGACCTTCAGGATGCGCTCGATGCGGTCGAGCGATCCGAGCGCCTGTTTCAGGCAGGCAAGGCCCTGAAGGATGCAGATGCGGGCCTCGCCCTGCGCCGTTTCGAGCGACACCTCGGCGCCAACCTTGCCGCGCACCAGAATGTCGCTGCCGATCTTCGGCAATTGCCCCGAGACATGGGCAAGGCCGCGATGCAGCGTCACGGGAATGTAGTTGAAGGCGGGCTTTGCGGCCTCAGGCAGATCGATGCCAAGGTCGGCGAGCTTCTTCTCAAACATGGGCGGGCTCTGTTTCGTTCAGGAGCGATCGGACGAGGCCGTCGAGATCAAGCACCGGCTGAAATCCGGCATCGGCCTCGAAGCGGCTGCCATCGACCAGCGGGAACAGCGCCGCCGGCGCAATCCGCTCATAGGCGATGCGCGCCGCGGGACGGAGGTCGCGGATCCGCGCGAGGATGTCGGGCACCGAGGCCGTGAAGCCGGCAAGGTTGTAGATGCCGCGCAGCGGCGCGCCATGTGTCAGGGCCGCAAGCATGGCCTCGGCGACGTCGGAAACCGCCATGAAGTCGAGCGGCCGGTCGTGGAAGGCGATGTTCGCCGGCTGGCCTGCGGCAACCTCGGTGAAAACCCTGACGATGGCGCTCGCGACGCCCTCGTACCAGAGGCCGGGGCCAAGGACCAAGGGAAGGCGGAGGCCGACGACCTCCAGCCTGCCACGCCGCGAATGATAGGCGGCGGCGCGCTCGGCCAGTTCCTTGGTCAACCCATAGGCGGGCAGCGGGCCGGTCGGGTCGTCTTCGGTGACGGGCGCGGGGCCATAGGCGGAGGCCGGCCCATAGACCACAGTCGAGCTCGCCCAGACGACCCGCGACACGCCTGCCTTCGCAGCTTCGTCGAGAAGCGTCGAGAAGCCGCTGACGTTCACGGCGATGGAGCGGGAAAGATCGGCCTCGCCTGTGCGCATCAGGCCGAGACGCCCGGCGCCATGCGCGACGCAGGACACGACGAAGCGCGGCCGATAGCGCGCGAAGACTGCCGCGACCGCCTCCCTGTCCTCGATCGAGCCGGTGACATCCGTCAACGCGTCCGCCACGTCTGCAAGCAGGTCGTCCGCCATGACCGGACCGAAGACGACCGGACACGCGCCTGCGCGCACCAGCGCGCGCACGACATGCGATCCAACGAAACCACGGCCGCCCGCGACCAGAACGGTCGTGCCTGAGAGGTCCTGACGGGCGGAAGACGGTGTCATCGCCGGCGCCTATTTGACCGCGAAGCGTTCGACCGCCTGCCAGTCGATCTCGACGCCAAGGCCGGGCGCGTCGGGGACGGGAAGACGGTCGCCCGACGCTCGCAACGGATTGCGCAGAAGGCCGTCACGCAGCGGATTGGTGCCGAGATCGTACTCGACGAGCGTCGGCCGCGGCACGTTGTTCGAGTGCGGCGAGGCTGGCAGCGACGCCACGAAGTGCACGGCCGCCGCGAGGCCGATGCCGCTGCCCCAGACATGAGGCGACAGCCTCAGGTGATGCTGGATCGCGAGCGCGGCGATCAGCCTGCCCTGCCATAGCCCGCCGCACAGCGACAGATCCGGCTGGAGCACGTCGACGGCGCGCCGCTCGACGAGATGCTGGAAGTCGTGGACCGTATAGAGAGCCTCGCCGGTCGCGATCGGCACCGGGCTCCAGCGCTGCAACAGCTCATAACCGCGGATGTCCTGCGGCCCCAGCGGCTCCTCGACCCAGCCGATGCCGTGCGGCGCCATGCGCGCGATGCTCTCGCGCGCGAGATCGAACGTATAGTTGGAATTGATGTCGACCATGATCTCGACATCGGGCCCGAGGATGCGGCGGGCCGTGGCGACACGGTGCTCGTCATTGGCCGGCGAGACGCCGATCTTGATCTTGACCGCCTTGTGGCCGGCTTCGGCCATTGCGGCGATCTGCGGCTCGAAATCGCGCTCGCTGTTCTCGGTGAGATAGCCGCCGGAGGCGTAGATGCTGACCTCGCTGGCCTGCCGGCCGCCGATCAGGCGATGGACCGGCAGCTTCAGCACCTTGCCGGCGGCGTCCTTGGCGGCCATGTCGATGCCCGAGACCGACCAGGTCAGAGCGCCCTGCACGCCGAAATGGTAGTGCCGCGCGTAGATCAGCGCGAAGACCTGCTCGACATCGAAGACATCCGCGCCGACCAGATAGGTCTTCAGCAGCGGCAGCATGGCGATGTTGACCTGCGGAATGCCCCAGGCCTCGCCGATGCCCTCGGTCCCGTCCTCCAGCGTCAGGCGCACGATGGTCGTCGCGCGGGCGGTGGCCAGCGACTTCGCCATGCCATAGGCCTTGCCCGCCGGCAGGGCCGCCTGAACCGCGATGAAGGCGATATCCTTGATTTTCATGGGCGCTGCGCCGCTCACCAGTTCAAGCCGGATCATTCTCGCCCAATAGTGAGCCAATCCAACAGCCGGTCAAGGCGGCAGGGCCGCCGATGGGGAGCAGGGCCGCCATGCCCAAACGCTTCCGGTCGCGGTCAGGTGGAGCAATTCGACGAGCCGGCAGGTGCGGAGGCCGCAATGGCGCGACGCCGCTGGTTCGCGCGACGCGCCGGGACCACCACGCGATTCTCCCGCCCGACAGGAGGCGCCCGCGTGTGCGCTACCCCTTGTCGAAACAGCGCCGGTCCCGCGCGGCAAGGCGCCCGAACGGACACCGCGAGCGCAAGCGTTCGAGGGGCGCGAGCCCCGGAACAAGATGCTGATTTTGCTGGGAAACGCCGGCTGGCTGGGGGACCTGGACTCTCAGCCACAGTGGGCAACGCGAAACTCGGGCGAAAAGCGCGAAAAATGCCCTGTTTCAGTAGGTTGCCCGACGGTCAGAAGAGCGCCGTGACAGGCCCAGTGGTCACACCGGTGGGCAGAAAAGTCAAGCTTCACACGCCCATCGAGAAGCCAAGCGACCTATCGCTCCAAGTTCGCGACATTCGTATCAACCACCTGACCTCAGACCCATTGCGGTGGGCTGCGAGGGCCGGCAACATGGCGGGCTCAGAAAACCGGCCTCCAATTTGCGGCCGACCAACAAGCCGCCGGAAGCATTGTCTGCCAATTGGACCGACGAGGAAAACGACGCGCTCGTGGCGGACTATTTCGCCATGCTGGCCGACGATTTTGCCGGTCGGCCTTACAACAAGGCCGCCAACAATCGCTCCCTTCAGACACGCATCGGCCGAAGCCGAGGGGCGATCGAGTACAAACATCAGAACGTGAGTGCCGTTCTCCTTGGCCTCGGGCTCGACTGGCTGGAGGGCTACAAGCCTGCTTTGAACTTCCAAACTCCGCTCGTGGATGCCGTCGTTGGTTGGCTCAACAACCATCCTGACTGGTTTGCCAATATCTCGATCCGCGTGGCTCTACCCGGGTTCGAGGAGGCACCTCCTCTTTGGATTGGCCCTCCCCCGCAGATGCGGAATGCGCCCGAACCCGAAGAGTGGGCTCGCCTTCATGAGGTGGCTCTCCAACATAACGTGGCTGAACGTGATTCCCGGAACCGGCTCTTGGGCCGAGCGGGCGAGGAAACAGTTCTCGCCTACGAGCGCAAAGCTCTCCGCGGCGTCGGTCGTCCCGATCTCGCCGAGGCTGTGCGATGGGTCTCAGACGAAGATGGCGACGGGGCTGGTTACGATATTCACAGCTTCGAACCGAGCGGCCGTCGCAGGCTCATCGAGGTTAAGACGACGGCAGGCTGGGAAAGGACCCCGTTCTATCTAACACGTAACGAGTTAGCCGTTGCCGAAGCCAGCCCCGACGAGTGGCGGCTGGTCAGGGTCTGGAATTTCCGTCGGGAACCTAAGGCGTTCGAACTCCAGCCCCCGCTCTTGGCCTCACTTGCACTCACGCCGACGGTATTCGAGGCACATTTGCGATGAGTAGAACGCAATTGACTGGTCGCCCCTCTCCCGAGGTCGGCTAACCGGCTGATGAATTTAACGATCAATTCAGCTGAGAGTCTGACTCATAAAGATCTGCTTTGGGATCAATGGCTTGCGATGCGCCTGGCGAGGAGCTGGACGGAGGCGATGAAGAGCCAGGCGGTGGCGCTTTCGATGGTTCTCTCGAAGTCCT
>Ga0209794_1001447_pt1 | contig 18106 bp, 15 predicted proteins | sample EBPBio232013_DNA_FD_185869 | JGI IMG/M metagenome (GOLD analysis project Ga0209794, IMG submission 185869) | Wastewater treatment Type I Accumulibacter community from EBPR Bioreactor in Madison, WI, USA - Reactor 1_5/23/2013_ DNA (SPAdes)... | ecosystem: Engineered > Bioreactor > EBPR >... | reverse complement strand
CCCAGCGCGTCACTTCAATCGCGCCGTTGATATTGGTGTCGTAATATTCCCAGAAGGGGTGGCCGGGCGTCGTATGAATGGCCGCGAAGTTATAGATGCGCGTGACCGGACCTTCGACCGTGAAGCTCTTCAGATCGCGCACATCACCGATAACATAGCGAACGCCGGACAGCGTTTCGCGCTGCGGCTTGAGATCCAGCGAGACAACGGATTCACCCGCAGCCACAAGCTTGCGAATGAGATGCGTACCCACGAAGCCGGAGCCGCCAAAAACAACAGTGACCATTAAGCTTTGAAACTCCTCATGTTTCAGGAAGCCTGCGCTGGCTTCGGGAGAAACAGCGCATGCTCTATTTCTTCCGCATTATTCTTGCGTCGCAAGATGAATGCAAGCGAGCTTGTCGGCATGACTGCCTCAATCTTCACCATGGTCAAGATTTGTGCCGTTGATTGCGCATATTCGGAAAGAATTTCAAGGCTCTCCGCCATACGGACTGACAGGCGGAAAGGGCCAATCGGCAAGGGCTGCCAAGTCCGGCTTCCAGATTTCCACCTTCAGCGGGTAGCAGGGCACGGCATCACTGGAATGGCTATCGCCGCAATCGCCGCCGGGGCAGGCCGAAAGCGCGCCGATCAGGTCCACTTCGGCAAAAAGTTCCAGATAATCGCCGGGGCGCACCGGGCTTGCCTTCATGAAATACTGCTTCGTGTCATGGGTGAAGCCCGTGCACATGAAGACGTTCAGCACGTCATGCACATGCGGTTCGGCCTCCTTCCACGAAACGCCGAGTTCGTTCGCGAGCGCCCGTGTCAGGTTCGAATGGCAGCAATGGTGGTAATCCGTGCCGGACAGCAGGCGGTTGGTGTAAGGGTCACAGCGCGTGCCGATCACATCGTGAATTCCGCCGCCATCCTGATCGAAGCCATACCAGCCAAGCGTATCATGGCTGATGGTCGCCAAAGGGCGCAGATAGGGCATAGTGCTCCACAGCCGGTCGCCGGTCGAGACATGGGTGGCGTGCAGCGCGCGCGTCTTGCCGCTGAAAAAGCGCTCCGCCAGATTGTCGGCATTCCACAGGTTCAGATCGCCCACCTGCGGACCATCGACGCTGACGATGCGGATGAAATGGCCCTTTGGTGCGCGAAACGTTGCGCCCTCACGCGGCGGCACGATGACCTCATCGATCTTCTCCAGCGTTGCCTTGGCCTTTTCCAGCCGCGAAAGGTCCGGCCTTTTCAGCGTGCCGTTCGGATAAACGACAACCGGCTTGCGGGCGCGGCGTTGATCGGCATCGGCAGGGGCTACAACGGGTAGGGGCATGGCTTCGCTTCAATCTGTGTCATGGAGCCGATATTATTGGTGCGGTCCAGAGCCTTTGTCTACAGCGGAGGCGGGGATCGGGTGTCGCACTTTGTTGCCATGGATCAGTTTGTGGGGTACGGGGGTTTATCCACATGGACCCGGTGAAATTCCGGGTGGCTCTTCTGGCCGCCAATCCGCCAGACAACACATGAACGCAACCTCACCATGGGCCGATCCCTTTCGGCAGGTTGCCTTCCAATGTGATACCTCCTCTTATGATCCAGAAAATGTCCAAATACCGCCAGGAATGGCTGTGCAATATTCGTGGCGACGTTCTCTCCGGCATTGTGGTGGCGCTCGCCCTGATCCCGGAAGCCATCGGCTTTTCCGTGATTGCGGGCGTCGATCCGAAAGTCGGCCTTTATGCGTCCTTTGCCATCGCCTGTGTTGCGGCCATCACCGGTGGCCGGCCCGGCATGATTTCTGCCGCGACGGCGGCGACGGCTGTGGTGATGGTCTCCCTCGTCAAAGAGCATGGGCTGAACTATCTCTTTGCCGCCACCATTTTGATGGGCATCATCCAGATTGGCGCTGGCATCCTCAGGCTCGGTCGTGTGATGCGTTTCGTCTCGCGCTCGGTCATCACCGGCTTCGTCAATGCGCTGGCGATCCTGATCTTCATGGCGCAATTGCCGGAGTTGATTGGCGTTCCCGTCGAGACCTATTTCATGATCGCCGGTGGCTTAGCGATCATCTATCTCTTTCCACGCATCACGAAGGCCGTGCCGTCACCGCTCGTGGCGATTGCTGTCCTCACCCTGATTGCATGGTCGACGGGCATGCCATTGCGGACGGTGGCCGACCTCGGAGACCTGCCCGACAGCCTGCCTGTCTTTGCATTTCCGCAGGTTCCGCTCACCCTTGAAACGCTCCGGATCATCCTTCCGTATTCGGCAACCCTTGCGGCGGTCGGCCTGCTGGAATCCTTGCTGACGGCCCAGATCGTTGATGACATGACCGATACACCCAGCAACAAGAGCCAGGAATGCATTGGTCAGGGCGCGGGCAACATCGCCTCAGCCTTCATCGGCGGCATGGGCGGATGCGCCATGATCGGGCAATCGGTCATCAATGTGACGTCCGGGGGCCGGGGACGGCTTTCGACGTTTGTGGCCGGAGCCTTTCTGCTGTTCCTGATTGTGGTCCTCAATGACCTTGTGCGGATCATTCCGATGGCCGCTCTGGTGGCCGTCATGATCATGGTTTCGATCGGCACGTTTTCCTGGCGCTCCCTTCTGGATCTCAAGCGACACCCGACATCTTCGTCCCTTGTGATGCTGGCAACCGTCGTGACCGTTGTCGTGACACATGACCTTGCCAAGGGCGTCGTTGTGGGGGTTCTTCTTTCGGGTATCCTCTTTGCCGGAAAGGTGGCCCAGCTTTTCCGGGTTACACGCCACCATGACCAGCAGGCCGGTAAGGTCACCTATGTCGTTCAGGGCCAGATCTTCTTCGCCTCGGCCGAAAAATTCATGCACGCCTTCGATTTCGACGAACCCGTGAAGACGGTGATCATCGACCTGACGAAGGCGCACCTATGGGATATCACCGCCGTCGGCGCCCTGGACAAGGCCGTCATGAAGTTCAGGAAAGCAGAAAAAGAGGTCGAGGTTCTTGGCTTCAATGAGGCCAGCGCCGACATGATCGACCGTTTCGCGCTTCACGACAAGGAAACGCGCCTTGCCGCCAGTGCCTCTGTCCATTGAGGGTATGTGTGGAGCAAGACAGCTTTCTGAATTGACCTGAACCAGGCAGAGCCTGAACTTGGCCTGACCGGAGAAAATGACGGATTGTCATACCGCATCCCGCGTCGCGGCAATGCCTTCGGCGAGAATGTCTGCAAGTGCTGCCACCTCATCTTCGAGATGGCCGGGCGTGATGCCGGTGAACCTATCTTCAAGACTGATCGAAACAACCCCATGTACGGCGCCAAACAGCGTGCGGGCGCGGATCGCCAGCGCATCCGGGTTTGCACCGGGCATGGCAATCGAAAGCGGCGCGGCGATCAATTGAATAAGGAAAGCCTGCTGCGCCAGATGCCAATCCGGCGGCGCGGCACCTTCCGGCAGGCGGTGCTCGAAAAGCGCTTTCCAGAGATTGCGATTGTCCTGCGCAAACGCGAGGTAGGCAAGGGCCAGATGGCGAAACGTCTCCCGCGGCGTGGCCGCCTCCGGCACGGAACCGCGCAGTTGTTCTTCTATGCGCTTCAGCGTGCCGGAATGGACATGCAGGATCAATTCGTCGAGATCGGCAAAGACGGTGTAGAGCCCACCCAGGGCGCAACCGACCCGTTCTGCGATATCTCTTGCACGCAATCCGGAAACACCATGCGCCTCGATGATCTCGCTTGCGGCCTTCAGCACGCGCTCGCGCAGTTCCTCTTTCTTCGTTTCCCGTTTGCCCGCCATTAACCACGCTCCATATTCCTGAACGATGTTCATTTTTATTATTGAACAACGTTCATTTTCATGCGACAACACATTCATGAACAACGTTCATACAAGGAGTCGCCCAAATGTTCAAACACATCATGACGCTTTTACGTGGTCAGGCCCAACAGGCTGAAGACGCGTTTGCAGACCGGAATGCTCTTCCAATCCTCAACCAACAAATCCGCGATGCGGCGCGAGGTCTAGAAGCGGCCCGGCGGGCGCTTGCCGCTGCGATGGCACAGGCCCGCATGGAGAAGGAAAACACCGCGCGACTGAGCGCCCGTAAACTCGATCTTGAGGGCAGGGCGCTGACGGCCCTTCAATCCGGCCGCGAAGACCTCGCCACGGAAGCCGCAACGACACTTGCAGCACTTGAAGACGACCTTGCCAATGCAGAGCGCGCCGAGGCGGAATATGCCCAGGGCATCGACAAGCTTTCGCGGATTATCAAAGCCGGTGAAACGCGCCTGACGGACCTCGAACGTGGCAAACGTCTGGCGGTTGCCCGCGACCGCGCCCAGCGCCTCACCCATTCCGTGCATGGCCAACCTCTGGCAACGCTTGAAGATGCGGAAGCCACGCTTTCCCGTCTGAAAACCCGCCAGCAACAAACCGATGCAACGGCGCAAGCCTTGAGCGAACTCACTGACACTGGCCCGGAAGCCCTCGTTCGCAAACTGGCGGATGCCGGCTGCGGCAAACCCGTCGGCACAAAGGCCGAAGATGTGCTGGCGCGCCTTCGCAGCCGGCTGAACACTATCAACTGACCACCGGCAACTGACCCATTCCTCCCCTCTCGAAACAGGAACACGATCATGAACAACGGCCTTATGAAACATTCTTCCGCCTGGATCAGCTTCTCTTACCTGAGCTTCGGCTTCGCCGCCTTCATGCTGGCGCTCGGCCTCTGGATGATGCCGCTTGATCTCTGGGGCAAAGGCTATCTCACCATGGGCATTCTCATGCTCGTGCAAACGACGGTCAATGTGACGAAGACGCTGCGCGACAATCAGGAAGCCGACAAGCTGGTTCGCAAGATTGAGGATGCCAAGACCGAAAAGCTGCTCCTCGGCCTCAAGGATGGCGAGCGTTAAACACAGTTTTTACCATGCTGGGTTGTTGATGTGAGCGTCAACAATCCGGCAAGGCTTCTGACCTATCCCTTTTCACCGAACCGGGGACCCGCCATGCAAACCAATCTGATGACTTCGCGCCGTTTTGCTCCGCTCTTCTGGACGCAGTTTCTTTCGGCCTTCAATGACAATTTCCTGAAAAACACGCTGGTCTTCATGATTCTGGCGACGGTCGCGGCCAATCACGCGGCCACGCTGGTGACGCTGGCCGGAGCCATCTTCATGCTGCCGTTCCTGATGTTTTCAGCGATGGGCGGTGAGCTCGCTGACAAGTTTGACAAAGCGGTCATGGCAGAGCGGCTGAAGCGCGCCGAAATCGGCGCTGCTGCCGTTGCCGTGGTGGGCCTGGCATTTTCCTCGATTTTCATCCTGATGGCCGCGCTCTTCCTGTTCGGCGTCATTTCCGCCCTGTTCGGCCCGGTCAAATACGGCATTTTGCCCGACCATCTGGAGCGCCGCGAATTGCCGCGCGCCAATGCCTGGATCGAGGGCGCGACCTTCATTGCCATCCTGACCGGCACGCTGGTTGCCGGACTTGCTGCCACCGGCGGTGTCAATCCGTGGGTCTTCGGCCCGATGATGATGGGCCTTTCGCTCGCCTGCTGGGCGACGAGCGGTTTCATTCCGCGCGTGGGCGCCAAGGCGCCCGATCTCGTCGTGGAACGCAATATTGTCCGCTCGACCATCAACCTCGTCCAGAGCCTGCGCGAAGACCGTCGCATCTGGCGTTCGGCACTGATGGCTTCCTGGTTCTGGCTGGTTGGTGCAATCGTGCTTTCGCTTCTGCCGCCGCTGGTGAAGAACCATCTGGGTGGCAGCGAGGCCAATATCACCGCTTATCTTGGCGTCTTCGCCGTCGCCATCGGCATCGGTTCAGGTCTTGCCGCGTGGATGTCGGCAGGTCGCATCGTTCTGCTTCCCGCTCCGATCGGCACGCTTTTGATGGCGCTCTTCGGCCTTGACCTCGCCTTTGCCGTTGCAGGCGCAGAGGCTGCCGCCCGGGTGGCGGAAGAGGGGGCCGCATTCTTCGCCAATCCCAAGACGATCCGCATCGCCATCGATCTGGCAGGCATGGCGATTGCCGGTGCCTTTCTCGTGGTGCCGAGCTTCTCGGCCCTTCAGGCCTGGGCGCATGAGGACCGTCGCGCTCGCGTCATCGGGGCCGCCAATGTCGTGCAAGCCGGTTTCATGACCGCAGGCGGGGCAACTGTGGCCATCCTTCAGGCCCTTGGCGTCACCATTCCGATGCTCCTCTTCACGCTGGCTGTTCTCAACGCCGTGGCCGCATGGGTCATGCTGCGCACGCTGCCCACCAACCCGTTCCGCGATTTTGTGTCCATCCTTTTCCGCGCTTTTCTGCGTCTGGAAGTGGAGGGGCTCGAAAACATCAAGAAGGCCGGCCGGGCGCCCATTCTGGCCCTCAACCACGTCTCCTTCCTCGACGGCCCGCTAGCGCTGGCCTTGACCGAGGAAGAGCCGGTCTTCGCTGTCGATTACAACATCGCCAAGGCCTGGTGGGTGAAGCCCTTCCTGAACATGTGCCATTTCCTGCCGCTGGACCCGACCAAGCCCATGGCCACCCGCACGCTGATCAAGGCAGTGCAGGGCGGCGATCCACTGGTCATCTTCCCTGAAGGCCGCATCACCGTCACCGGCACGCTGATGAAGGTCTATGACGGGGCCGCCATGGTGGCCGACAAGACCGGCTCGATGGTCGTTCCGATCCGCATCGACGGACTGGAAAAGAGCTACTTCTCGCGCCTCACCTCCAAGCATGTGCGCCGCCGCCTGTTCCCCAAGGTGAAGGTGACGATCTTGGAACCGGTGAAGCTTGAAGTCCCCGCCGAACTCAAGGGCCGCAAGCGCCGCATGGCCGCAGGGGCAGCGCTCTATCAGGTCATGTCGAACCTGATGTTCGAGACCTCGAACACGCGCACCACTGTTCTGGAAAAGATCATCGCCACCGCTGATGAACGCGGCATGGGTGAACTGGCCATCGAAGATCCGGTCACCGGCGCGATGAACTATGGCAAGCTTCTGACTGCGGCTGCCGTTCTTGGTGGCAAGTTCAAGTCGCTCTATCGCGGTGAAAAGACACTGGGCGTTCTTTTGCCCAATGCCAACGGCTCGGTCGTCACCGTTCTCGGCCTGATGTCGGCGGGCAAAGTTCCGGCCATGCTGAACTTTACGGCAGGTGCCGCGAACCTCGCATCGGCCTGCAAAGCCGCCGAAATCCGCCATGTCCTGACCTCGCGCGCCTTCATCCAGCAGGCCAAGCTTGGCCCGGTTGTGGAAGAGCTTGGCCGCACGGTGGACATCGTCTGGCTGGACGACCTCCGCCAGACCGTCACCTTCAAGGACAAACTCCTTGGCCTGCTTAACCGCGGCAAGCCGCTTGTGAAGCGCAATGCCGATGACCCGGCTGTGATCCTCTTCACCTCCGGTTCCGAAGGCACGCCGAAGGGCGTGGTACTGACGCATCACAATGTTCTGTCAAACGCCGCGCAGGCTGCCTCGCGCATTGACTTCAACCCCGGCGACAAGGTGTTCAACATCCTGCCGGTCTTCCATTCCTTCGGCCTGACGGCAGGCACCATTCTGCCGCTGACCTCCGGCGTGCCGGTCTATTTCTACCCGTCGCCGCTGCACTATCGCATCGTGCCGGAACTGATCTATGCCTCGAACGCGACGATCATCTTCGGCACGGACACCTTCCTGAACGGCTACGCCCGCACGGCGCACCCTTATGACTTCCGCTCGATCCGCTATTGCTTTGCCGGTGCGGAACCGGTGAAGGCGGCCACCCGCGCGCTGTATATGGAGAAGTTCGGCGTCCGCATTCTCGAAGGCTATGGCGTGACGGAAGCGGCTCCGGTCATTTCGCTCAATACGCCGATGTTCAACAAGCCGGGCTCGGTCGGCAAGATCATGACCGGCATGGAATATCGTCTGGAACCGGTTCCGGGCGTTACTGAAGGCGGGCGGCTTTATGTGCGCGGTGACAACGTGATGGCGGGCTATCTGCGCGCCGAAAATCCGGGCGTTCTCGAAACGCTCGCCGATGGCTGGCACGACACCGGCGATATCGTCACGGTGGATGAAGACGGTTTCATCTTCATTCGTGGCCGCGCCAAGCGCTTTGCCAAGGTCGGCGGAGAAATGGTCTCGCTGGCGGCCATCGAGGCGATTGCGGGCGAGCTTTGGCCGCAAAACCTGACCGTCGTCGTCTCGCTGCCCGATCCGAAGAAGGGCGAAAAGCTGGTCATGTTGACGGATGCCGAAAACGCGACCCGTGCCACCTTCCTCGAATTCGCCCGTTCCAAGGGTGCGACGGAAATGATGGTGCCCGGGGAAGTGCGCATCGGCAAGGTGCCGGTTCTGGGATCAGGCAAAGTGGATTTCGTCACCGCCCGCACGGAACTGGAAGCGGCATTGGCCTGATCCGGCATTATGAGCAGGAGCGCCACTCTTTCAGAAGCAATCTTGTTGCGATGTAAGGGTGCCGCGCTGCCGTGCCGTCACGCGCCAAAGCTTACGGCGTGCGTCCTCTGCTTCGAGATGGCGGTACTTGCCGCCAGAAAACTTTGCCCAGTCCAGAGCAAGGCCCATTCGAACAAGTTCTGCCGACAGGTCACGTCCGTCCGGCAAATAGCAGTCGGCAACGACGCGGTCATAGGAAATTTCAGGTCTGATATGGGCCGTCACGACGTGCCCCTTGCACAGTTTGACCATCGCCCACTTCGCCTGCTTGCCCCAGGGATCATCGAGTTCCGGCGCATCAATTCCCGCCAGTCGAATACGCACATCACCAATTGAAATCGTGTCGCCATCCACAACCCAGCAGCGCCCCTGTATGACCTTTAACGGCAGGGCTTCTTGCCTGCGCGGTGAAGGCACACGAACAGCAGTCGTCTTCCTTGGGAAATTTCGACGGCTGGAGCGCCTGAAAAACAGGCTCACAATAATACGAATCAAACCCAATATGCATTCCCCATGCGAAAACTAAAACATTAACAATTTCAATAAGATATCTCTACTATCTCGAATTCGACATAACAAGGCGGATGTTTTAATCCCAATTTTTCAAAATATTTCAGATCGTTATCGGATACATATCTGACCGACAATTTGGTTTCTAGTCCATCTCTGGCGTAAACGGGCGTCCATGCATCAAGGTGCCAATATCCAAAGCGATCCATCTGTAAACCTTTGTCAAAAGAAATCCTGTCAAATGCATGGGTGATGGTCGTCATGCTCAGGATTTCAACAATGACCTTGAAAGACTGGGGCTTTGCTGCAAGACGAATTTTGAGGACTTTGCGACTTGGAGACGGGCGCGAAGTCTCAATGGCAAGAAGGAGTGACGTGTCTCCATCCGCAATTGTGAAACATGTCAGCTCATAGTACCGCTCTGCGGCCATTTGATTGAAAATTTGGATATGACTTTTTATCTTGGTCAGGACAGAACCAACTTGTTCGGCAGCATCCTCGAGTTTTACGGACTTCATAAGTTTGGTGTTGTCTCTCAGGCATTGAGCACCTGCCTGATACTCAAGGTCCATCGTCTCTGCGTTTTCTGGCGCGGGCTTCCATCCTACGGACTGCAAATATTGACGCGCCGCCATTCCGAGCACCTCAATATTCGGCGCAAGCATACCGTGAGCATATTTGACGCAATTGTCCAAGATGACACCGCAGACTGCTGCTATTTCTTCTTCGTGATTCTCATCAGGAGGTGCCGCCTTCGGCTCTGCTTCAGCCGACGCAAGTCCAAAAGCCGTCATCGCAGCCTTTGAATAGGCCTCAACCCTTTCTTGTGCCTCTCGACGCGCGCGCAAAGCCGGATTCTCAAATTGCGGATACACTATTGCCTCTCGCTTGATCGCCGGTAGGCTTTCCTTCTGTGTGAGCATGATGAGCAAGAAGGACCAAAAGAAAAGAACGGCACCTGCTGTCGGTAGACGCGACAGAAAATGATAAGGCACACTGAGCGCAAACGAATTCTCAATCATCAGCTCAAGCGCGCTGAAGACGATGAAAGTGATGGGTGGACAAAAAAGGGCCAGCAGTACGAGTTTTGGCTGCACCCCCGCATCACGGAGCCTGCGGATCGCCACCGCCGCGAACGGGACTGCACACACCACCAGACTGTATTTTATCAGCCCAAAATGATGGGCGAAGATGCCTATGACGACACAAAACCAGACAAACCACCAGAATTCCGGTCTTGAACTTTTCCCGGCGAAGTCGAATGAGCGCCGCAAACCATCGACAATGCCTGAAATAATCACTGAAAACATATTCATGGAAGACCTTCTGCCCTTTGATTGAGGACAGCATAGAAGTCTTACAATTTTTGAAAGATTCGATCGATCATGCCGCCCGCTATGCGTGTTGAGCCGACGTTTCGAGCCGATAATCAGCGGGCAGGCTTTCGGCGAGGATCAGATCGGCATTGGGAAGGTCGTTGCCCTCTGCCTTGGCGCGGGCCGTCGCCTCGTCGAAGCCGAAACCCAGCCAGCGCGCCATGAGACGTTCGGCGAGAACGTCTCGCGGCACATTGATGAACACCGAAAGGTCGAAGAGCGGCTTCAATCCGGACCACGGCGCGCGGTTCAGCAGCAGGTAATTGCCTTCGACCAGCACGAGACGGCTTGATGCGGGAATGATGGCGGCGGCGGCGCGGGCGATTTCCAGAGAACGATCAAAGACCGGAACGGCGATGTCTGATCCGTCATTCGCCTTCAAGCGATGAAGCATGGCGGCAAGGCCCGCCACATCGAATGTGTGCGGCGCGCCTTTTCGGTCTCTATGGCCCCGCGCTTCCAGCACGCGGTCATCGAAGTGATAGCCATCCATGGCCAGAATACTGCAGCAGCCCGGATCGGCTGCATTCAGCCGGTCATTCAAAGTCTCTGCCGTCGTGCTTTTGCCTGAGCCCGGCGCGCCGACCAGCGCCACCAAATGCCGCCGGTCGGGTGAAAGCGACAGAAGCCGCCTTTCCAGTTCATCGAGCGTCAGCGGGGTGGTCATCGTCTGCCATCAGTCCAGTTCGCTTCGCCACGGCGGGTTGGCCCCGGCGCGCGAGACGGTCACCGCCGCGGCCTTTACACCGAGGTCCAGCGCCTGTTTTACGGATTCTGTGGTCAGATGCGCAATGGCGCTTTTCGTCAACAGACCCTGATCGTGGAAGGAAGCAAGCACCGCCGCATCAAACGTATCACCGGCGCCGACGGTATCAACCACAGTCACCCGGCGGGCTTCGACAGCCACCTCGAAACGGTTCGTCAAGGCAATGGCCCCCTCCGCACCCTTGGTGACAATCACCAGCTTTGCGCCCTGCTTCAGCCACCATTCCGGGTCCTTGCCCGGATCATTGCGGCTTTCGAACCAGGCCAGATCATCATCGGAGAATTTGACGATATCGGCAACGCTAGCCATGCGGCGAATGCGGGCGATATAGGCTTCGGGAAACTCGATCATGCCGGGACGGATATTGGGATCGATCGAGATCACGCGGTAAACGCTCTCTCGCATGGCGAAATGCTCGAGCGTCGAGCCGCAGGGTTCGGAAATCAGGCTGATACCACCGAAATGCATGGCGTCGCAGGCCGCTTCCAATCGCGGCAGGTCATGCGGCATGAGCATCCGCCCGGCGGAGGCCTCATCGTAGAAGGCATAGGTCGCCTGTCCGTTGACCAGCTTGACGAAGGCAAGCGTGGCCGGACGCGGCGAGCGGGCGCTGAGGCTGAAATCCACCTGACTGCGGCTTAATTCCGCGCACAGCATCTCGCCGAGCATGTCGGTGGAAATGCCGCCGAAAAAGCCGGAGGGCGCGCCAAGTCTGCCAAGGGCCATGGCCGTATTGTAAATGGCACCGCCCATATGAGGAACATAGGCCGCTTCACCCGTGCCGGTCTGCCCCGGCAGCATGTCAATGATGGCCTCGCCGCAGCACAGGATCATTCTCGGTTCTCCGCGCGGTTGAAATGCAAAGAAAGCGATACGCCGGACCTTTGTCGGCCCGGCGTATCAGGGTCTGATCGCTCAGGCCACCGCAAGATGGGTTTCGGGGGCAGGGCGCGCGCCGGTCATGAAGGCCACCGCATCCGACATGGAATATTCCTTCGGATTGATGACACAGAGACGACGGCCCAGACGGTGAACATGGATGCGGTCGGCCACCTCGAACACATGCGGCATGTTGTGCGAGATGAGAACGATCGGCAGGCCGCGCGAGCGCACTTCCAGAATGAGTTCGAGCACGCGGCGAGATTCCTTGACGCCAAGGGCTGCGGTCGGCTCATCGAGAATGATGACGCGCGAGCCGAAGGCAGCGGCACGGGCCACGGCCACGCCCTGACGCTGGCCGCCCGAAAGCGTTTCCACCGCCTGATGGATGTTCTGGATCGTCATCAGGCCGAGTTCCGACAGCTTTTCGCGGGCAAACTTCGCCATGGCCGGACGGTCGAGCGAGCGGAAGACCGAGCCCATGATGCCGGGACGCAGGATTTCGCGACCCAGGAACATGTTGTCGGCAATCGACAGTGCGGGCGAGAGCGCCAGGTTCTGGTACACCGTCTCGATCCCGGCCTTGCGGGCCTCAATCGGGCTTTTGAACGAGATCGGCTTGCCATCCATGCGGATTTCGCCTTCGTCGGGCGCAATTGCACCCGACAGCGCCTTGATGAGCGAGGACTTGCCCGCACCGTTATCGCCAATCACCGCAAGGATCTCGCCGGGGTAGAGGTCGAAATCGGCATTATCGAGAGCGGTCACGCGGCCATAACGCTTCACAAGGCCGTGGGCGGAGAGAATAGGGGTCTTTTCCATTAGCCTGCTACCTTTCTGATCCACTGGTCGATGGCGACAGCCGCGATGATGAGCACGCCAATCAGGAGATAGGTCCATTGCGGGTCGGTGCCGATGAGGCGAAGGCCGAGCGAGAAGACGCCGACGATCAAGGCCCCGAAGAGCATGCCGAGGATGGAGCCGCGACCGCCGAAGAGGGACAGACCGCCAATCACCACAGCCGTGATGGATTCAATGTTGGCGAACTGGCCTGCGGTGGGCGAAACCGAACCGATGCGGCCGATGAGAGCCCAGCCGGCCAGCGCGCAGATCAGGCCGGACACCGTGTAAACCGAAATGAGCATGCGCTTAACGTTGACGCCCGCCAGATCCGCTGCGTCCGGATCGTCGCCCGTTGCGTAGAGGTGGCGACCCCAGGCCGTACGGTTCAGCACATACCAGAGGAGAGCCACGAGCAGCACCATGGCAACCACGCCGTAGGTGAAGACCGCGCCGCCGATGCGGATGTTCTCACCGAAGAATTGCAGGATCGGCGCGGTGGTTTCGATGTCCTGCGCGCGGATCGTCTCGTTGGCGGAATAGAGGAAGTTCGCGGCCAGCACGATCTGCCACATGCCGAGCGTGACAATGAAAGGCGGCAGGCGAACATAGGCAATCAACGCGCCGTTCAGCCAGCCGCAGGCAGCCCCCACGGCAAAGCCGCAGAGAACCGCCAGTTCAGCAGGCATGCCGTAACGGAAGGTGAACTGGCCCATGACGACCGAGGACAGCACCATGATGGCACCCACCGAAAGGTCGATCCCTGCCGTCAAAATCACCAGCGTCTGGGCTGCGCCGACAATGCCGACAATCGCCACCTGCTGCAGAATGAGCGTCAGCGTGAAGGCCGAGAAGAACTTGCCGCCAAGGATCAACCCGAAGGCAATCAGCGACAGAATGAGGACGATCAACGGAACCGCTGCGGGGCTCTGGTGAAGGAAATGCTGGAAACGCTCTGTTGGCGTTTTGTCGTGATCGAAGGAGGCGACCTGCGTCGCACTGTCAACGAGCACCTTTTCGAATTCCTGACTTGGCTGTGGAGCCGCGTTGGCGGACATGATCCATCCTCCCGAAGAAAATATCAGCACAATCACCATGTAGCGCGGCGCGAAGCCGCAACGAGTGTGCCGTTCACAAAAAGAGCGCGTTCGCTCTACCGTGCAGGCGGCCGGTCTAAGGCGACGCTTGGCAGATCGCTTCAAACCGGCCGCACCAGGGCCGAGGGTTGTGGCGGAGAGGAATCCGCCGGCCCTTGCATTAACGGTTCAGGGCCTGATCAGCCCCAGCACTTGCCAAGGCCAGCCTTGGAGTCGATGGACTCGATGCCCTTGGCAGGCTTGTCGGTGACGAGCGTCACGCCGGTATCAAAGAAGTTCTTGCCTTCGGTTGCCTTCGGCTTTTCGCCGGACTTGGCAAAGGTGGCGATGGCTTCGATGCCCTTGGAGGCCATCAGCAGCGGATACTGCTGCGACGTGGCACCGATAACGCCGCCCGCCACGTTCTTGACGCCCGGGCAACCACCGTCAACCGAAACGATCAGCGTGTCCTTCTCGCGACCCACAGCCTTCAGCGCTTCATAAGCGCCAGCGGCAGCCGGTTCGTTGATGGTGTAGACGACGTTGATGGTCGGGTCCTTCTGGAGAAGGTTTTCCATGGCCGAGCGGCCGCCTTCTTCGTTGCCGTTGGTAATGTCGTGACCAGCCACGCGCTTGTCGTCTTCATCGCCGATCTTGTTGGCGTCCTTGGTGTCGATGCCAAAGCCCATCATGAAGCCCTGGTCGCGCAGAACGTCAACGGAAGGCTGCGAGGGGGTCAGGTCGAGGAAGGCAACGCGCGCATCCTTGGCCTTGTCGCCAAGCGTTGCGGCGGCCCACTGGCCAATCAGCTTGCCAGCCAGAAGGTTGTCGGTGGCAAAGGTCATGTCGGCCGAGTCAATCGGCTCCAGCGGCGTGTCGAGGGCGATCACCAGAAGACCGGCGTCGCGCGCCTTCTTCACGGCCGGAACAATGCCCTTGGTGTCCGAAGCGGTAATGAGAATGCCCTTGGCGCCATCGGCGATGCAGGTCTCGATAGCGGCGACCTGGCTTTCGCTGTCACCGTCGATCTTGCCAGCATAGGACTTCAGCGTCACGCCCAGTTCCTTGGCCTTGGCGGTGGCGCCTTCCTTCATCTTCACGAAGAAAGGGTTGGTATCCGTCTTGGTGATCAGGCAGGCCGAGGTGCCAGCCGCAGAAGCGGGCATCGCAAAAGCAACGCCAACAGCAAGGGTCGACAGGGCTGCAAATACGGTCTTTTTCATCATTTCCTCCCAGAATGAAAATCGCGGGCCGCTCTCCGGCGCACGGTGTCGGACAAGGCGCTCTCAGCGACCTAAACCAGACAGGCCCTCCAGCCCGTCTTCCTCCACGACGCCAATATCAGCACTCATTGGTCGGCCTGTCAATAAATAAATCAAATTGACTTATTAATTTTGCATGCGATGATTTGCATCTATCCAGGAGGTGTGGAAAGACGAAAAGCATGCCGATGCATCGGTCGAAGGAGGAGCGACCTTGAGCGTTATCGAAACCATTCAGGACATATCCGAACCGATCTCCGTTCAGGCGATTTCGGGCGGTGCCAATCTGGTGCGCGTGAGGGCTTATAACGAGCGCCTCGTGCTCTCGATCGTGCGTCGTCAGGACGGTATTTCGAAGGCGGAAATCGCAAGGCTGACAGGGCTTTCGCCGCAAACCGTGTCCGTCATCATGCGGGCCTTGGAAAACGATGGACTGCTGTTGCGCGGGGAACCGCAGCGCGGGCGCGTCGGCCAGCCATCGGTGCCGATGCACATCAATCCCGATGCGGTGTATTCCTTCGGCCTGAAAATCGGGCGACGCAGTGCCGACCTCGTTTTGATGGATTTCGTGGGCACGATTCGCCACCAGACCCACACCACCTATCCCTATCCCCGCCCGCGGGAGATTTTGACCTTTCTCAGCGAAGGCATCGCCCTTCTGGAAAGCAGGCTGGACGACAAGGCCCGCACAGCGATTGCCGGGGTCGGGGTCGCCGCCCCCTTTGAACTGTGGAACTGGGCCAGCGAAGTGGGCGCGCCCGAAGGGGCCATGGATCTGTGGCGCGGCTTTGATCTGCAAAGCGAGCTTTCCGCCGTCTCCGGCTATCCCGTATTCCTGCAAAACGACGCCACCAGCGCCTGCGGGGCCGAACTCGTCTTCGGCCATGGCGTGCGCTACAGCGATTTCGTCTATTTCTACGTCGGCTCCTTCATCGGCGGCGGCATTGTCCTCAACTCGTCGATCTTCGTTGGCCGCACCGGCACGGCGGGCGCGATTGCGCCGCTTCCGGTTCGCGATTCTTCCGGCGAAACCCGCCAGCTCGTCAAAATCGCCTCGATCTTCCGGCTGGAGCGCATGTTGCGCGAGGCGGGCATCGACCCGCAGCCGCTCTGGCATTCCGCCGACCAGTGGATCGATTTCGGTGAGCCGCTCGAACTATGGATTCGCGAAAGCGCCGCCGCACTCGCGCAGGCCATTGTAGCCGCCTGTTCGATCATCGACTTTTCCGCCGTTATCATCGATGGCGGCTTCCCGGACTGGGTGAAGGCGCGATTTGTCGCCGCCACCATCGAGGAAGTGGGCAAGCTCGACCTGCAAGGCATTGTCGTGCCTGACATTCTCGAAGGCATGGTTGGCCCGCCCGCCCGCTCCATCGGCGGTGCCAGCCTGCCGATTTTCGCGCGCTATCTCATCGACCAGAACGTACTCTTCAAGGAGGTCTCGAATGCTGAAGGGAATTGACCCGATATTGGGGCCTGAACTTCTGTCCACCCTCAGAGCCATGGGCCATGGCGACGAAATCGCCATCGTGGACGGCAATTATCCGGGCGTCGAACATGCCCGCCGACTGGTGCGCGCCGATGGGCTCGCGCTCATCCCCGTTCTCAACGCGGTGTTGAGCGTCATGCCGATTGACGACTTCGTGCCGCAAGCCATCTTCCGCTCCATCGTGCGCAATGACATGGACAAGCTTGATCCGGTCCATGCCGAAATCATCGACTGCTGCAAGGCGCATGAGCCTGAGCAGCCGGTCGTGCCCTTGCCGGGGCCGGACTTCTATGCCCGGGTCAAGGCGGCGCATACGGTTGTGCAGACCGCCGAGCCGCGCCTTTACGCCAATGTCATCCTGCGCAAGGGCGTGATCTACCCCGCCACGTGACCGGCTCCCGAATTTGCCCGCTTTCGCCTTGTTGTCGCCGCCGCTATGGTCGCGACCATGATGCCTGACACGGGCAGGTTCGGGAGGATTTGATGCCGCTTCATCCGCGCGAGTTTTTAACGTCGCTGTTTGACGCCGCCGTAAAGGCCGCCGATCCCTTTGCTGCGATGGCCCGCCACCTGCCCGAACGCCCGAAAGGCCGCGTCGTGGTTATCGGGGCGGGCAAAGCAGCGAGCCAGATGGCAGCGGCTTTTGAGCAATTAGCGGCGCAGGCGTGGGACAAGCCGGTGGAGGGCGTTGTCGTGGCGCGCCATGGGCCGGTTGAAACCTGCCGGCATATACGCGTGCTCACAGCCGCCCATCCCGTACCCGATGCGGCGGGCCTTGCAGCCAGTGACGCGCTTTTATCCGCCGTCTCAAATCTCGGGCCGGATGATCTGGTCGTGGCCCTTGTATCGGGCGGCGGTTCCGCGCTTCTGCCCGCCCCGCCGGAAGGCTTTTCGCTGGACGATGAGCGGGCGCTGAACCAAACGCTTCTCGCGTCGGGTGCGCCGATTGGCGCGATGAACACGGTGCGGCGACATTTTTCCCGCATCAAGGGCGGGCGACTGGCCGTGGCGGCCCATCCGGCCCGCGTGCTGACGCTCGTCGTCTCCGATGTGCCGGGGGACGATCCGGCATTGGTCGCTTCCGGCCCAACGGTTGCCGATCATGCCGGGGCGGACGAAGCGCTCCGGGTCATCCGCGATTACCGCATCGATCTTTCGCCTGAAATCATCTCCCATATTGCCGGGGCCAGGGCCCCGAAGCCGGACGATCCCGTCTTTGCAAACCATGAGGTGCAGGTCATTGCCTCGGCGCAGGTGTCGCTCAAGGCAGCGGCACGCGCGGCGGAATCAGCGGGCGTCGGCGCGCTGATCCTGTCGGATGCCATCGAGGGCGAGGCGCGCGATATTGGCCGGATGCATGCCGCGCTGGCCCGGCAGTTTCATACCGATCCATCCTTCCAGAAGCCCTTCGTGCTTCTCTCCGGCGGCGAAACGACCGTCACCATCGGCAAGGGCAGCTTTGGCAAGGGCGGTCGCAACAGCGAGTTTCTACTCGCCGCC
>Ga0209794_1001439_pt1 | contig 18226 bp, 11 predicted proteins | sample EBPBio232013_DNA_FD_185869 | JGI IMG/M metagenome (GOLD analysis project Ga0209794, IMG submission 185869) | Wastewater treatment Type I Accumulibacter community from EBPR Bioreactor in Madison, WI, USA - Reactor 1_5/23/2013_ DNA (SPAdes)... | ecosystem: Engineered > Bioreactor > EBPR >... | reverse complement strand
GCTGGCCAACGACACCTATGGCGGTTCCTTCCTTTACCACCTGGAAAACAACCTGGTCGCCGTCGGCTTCGTCGTCGGCCTCGACTACCGGAATCCCTGGCTGTCGCCGTTCGAGGAATTCCAGCGCTACAAGACGCATCCGGCGATCCGCGGCTTTTTCGAAGGCGGCCGGCGCATCTCCTACGGCGCCCGCGCACTTTCGGAAGGCGGCTTCCAGTCGCTGCCCCGGCTGACCTTCCCGGGCGGCCTGCTGGTCGGTGATACCGCCGGCTTCCTCAACGTGCCGAAGATCAAGGGTACGCACATGGCGATGCAGTCGGCCATGCTCGCCGCCGATGCCGTCGTCGCGCTGCTGAGCAATGCCGAAGGCGGGCAGGAAGCTCATGCCTACCCGCAAGCCCTGCGCGACAACTGGCTGTGGGATGAACTCTATCGGGTGCGCAACGTGCGCCCGGCGTTCAAGTGGGGGCTGTGGGGCGGCCTCGCCTACGGTGCGCTCGACACCTTCCTGTTCCGCGGCAAGGCGCCGTGGACCATGGCGCATCACGACGACCACAGTCAGTTGGGCAGCAAGACGGCCTACGCCAAGATCGACTATCCGAAGCCGGACGGCAAGCTAACCTTCGACCGCCTGTCGTCGGTCTTCCTGTCGGCGACCAACCACGAGGAAAATCAGCCCAGTCACCTGCGGCTGAAGGACGCGTCGGTACCGGTGTCGATCAATTACGCGAAGTACGGTGCGCCGGAAACCCGTTACTGCCCGGCCGGCGTTTATGAAATCCTCGGCGAGGACGAAGGTGCGCCGCGTTTGCAGATCAACGCCCAGAACTGCCTGCACTGCAAGACCTGCGACATCAAGGACCCGACCCAGAACATCGTATGGACGGTGCCGGAAGGTGGCGGCGGGCCGAACTATCCGAACATGTGATACCGACTCTGCGCAAGAGACCCAGGGAGAACAGCAAACGACTTGAGTCTCTTTCCTTCACGGGGCCACGGGCCCCGTTTTTTTGCCTTTTACAAAAATTGATTTCTGCTGCGCATCGGCAGATTATGATTGAAAGCCGTCTTGGACGATAATCACGGCATGCGCATGTTGAACAACAACCCGTTCCGGGTGCCCGGTCTGCTCGGCAAGCTGGGCATGATGACCTCGATCCGCGATACCGAATTGCTGGAACAGAGCCTGCTGCGTACGCTCGGTCCGCTACTCGGCGTGCTCGACACTTCGCTATACCGCCTCGATGACGGCCAGTTGCTGGCGCGGGTGATTCACTATCATCGTTCCAAGGTGGTCGAGGCCGACGGCGTGGCCCGGCTTGTCGAGCGGATTGAGGAAGTGGTCCAGCTTTCCGAGGTGTCGCCCGAGGTGATCGCTCTCACCGAAAACGTTCGTTTGCTGGGCAAGCCCTGCGCCCGCGCACTGGATGGCGAAATGCTGATGGCCTATCCTCTGCTCGGCGGTGACGAGGTCTGTGGTTACTTTGTCTTTCGCCGTGACCGCGAGGCCTCGCCCAACGAGGATGCGACCATCCGTGGCGTGCTCGAAGTCTTTTCCAATTACTACGCACTGCTCGATGTCAGCCAGCGCGACCGGCTGACCGGCTTGCTCAACCGGCAGGCACTGGAAAACAACTTCGAGCGGATCTGGACCGCGATGTCCCGGCCGGATGCCTACCATGAGCGGGCCGACGGCCGTCGGCACAGCAAGCATGCGGACAAGTTCTGGCTGGCGGTGATCGATATCGACCACTTCAAGCGGATCAACGACTCCTTCGGTCATATGGTCGGCGACGAAATCCTGCTGCTGGCAACCCGAGTGATGCAGCACACTTTCCGCTCGTCGGACCTGCTTTACCGCTATGGCGGCGAGGAATTCGTCGCCATCATCTCGGCCGAAAACGAGGCCATTGCGCGCAATGTTTTCGAACGTGTGCGTCTGGCCATCGAGGCACACGTCTTTCCGCGGATCGAGGCAATGACGATCAGCATCGGTTACGCCGAGGTGGATCCCGATGTGCTTCCAGTCGAGGTGCTCAGCCGTGCCGACCGCAGCCTCTACCAGGCCAAGCAGGACGGGCGCAACCGGGTGTACGACTTCAGCGAACTGGTTGCGCGCGGTACTTTTGCCAGCCCGAGTTACGGCGAAACCGAGCTGTTCTAGGCCACCGCCGGTTGCTCGATCGGCAGCCAGATGCGGAAAGTCGTTCCCTTGCCCGGCTCGCTTTGAACGTCCAGCCGACCGTGGTGGCGTTTGACGATGATGTCGTAGGAAATCGACAAGCCGAGCCCGGTCCCTTTGCCGACCGGTTTGGTCGTGAAGAAGGGCTCGAAAATGCGTTCGCGTGTTTCCGGCGACATCCCGCACCCGGTATCCTCGATCTCGAACCACACCTGATCGCCTTCGGTGCCGGAACGTACGAATATCTTGCCGCGCTCGGGAATGGCCTGGGCGGCGTTGACCAGCAGGTTCATGAACACCTGGTTCAGTTGCGCGGGAACACAGTCGACTTCGGGAACCTCGCCAAGCTCGACAATGACGTCGGCCTTGTACTTGAGTTCGTTGCGCACCACGTTGAGCGTACTGTGCATGGCCGAATTGAGGTCGGCGCGCTGGCGTTCGGCCTGATCGATACGGGAGAAGTCCTTCAAATCCTGAACGATGCGGGTGACCCGGTCGAGGCCCTCCTGCGATTCCGCGAGCAGCGACGGCAGGTCTTCACGCAGGAACTCCAGATCGGCGGCCTGCCGTGCGGCGGCGATCGCCTCTGGCTGCCCGCTTTCGTAGGCTGTGATCAGGTTCAGCAAATTGGTGGTGTAGCCTTTCAGCGAGCCGAGATTGGAATTGACGAAGCCGATCGGATTGTTGATCTCGTGGGCGACGCCCGCTGCCAGCTGACCGATGGCCGCCATTTTCTCCGACTGCAGCAGTTGTTGCTGGGCCAGTCGAACCTGAGAGAGCAGGGACTTCATTTCTGCATGCTCGGTCGCCAGCTTCTGGTTGGCGATGGCCAGTTCGTGCGTGCGGGCCTCGACCTTGGCTTCCAGGTTGCGGTTGAGCTCGGTCAGCGCATCGTTGCGGGCGCTGATGATGCGATAGAGCGAGGCCATGGCGTCGAGCATGCTCGACGTCGCAGGGTCGGTGGTGATCTTCGCGGCCATGTCGTAGGCCGCTTGCGGCGTGTTGCCACCGCGGATCAACTCGATCTGGCGGACCATGGCCTTGTCCAGGCCCAGAATGTGCTGGGCCAGCCAGCTGGTCAGGAAATTGAGCAGGTATTCGAGGTCGCTTCCATCCACTGATGAGGCGCGCAGTCGCACGACCTGCTCGGCAAAGCTGCGATGGACGGCGACGTGCCGGTCGACAAAACGCGGGTCGCACTGATTCTCGGCCATCAGGGCTTCTTCGTTGGCAAAGTGCACCACTGCGTAATTCACCAACTGGTCGAGTACCTGGGTCACTGTCTCCGGCGAGGCATATTTCGACTCAAGGTCGATCAGCGCATTGATGATGCGCACGAGTTCCTGGTGCTCGTTATCGACCTGCGTCTCGCCGGTCACGTAGCGGTGGTCCCAGACAAAGGCGTCCATGTTTCTCCTCGTTGCGCTGGGTGCTTCAGTTTTCGTCGTCAAGGACAACCGAGCCGTCCGGTCCCCAATTGACGCGCGTGATACCCGGTTCCAGCCGCTCCAGCCGTTCCGCTTCGACCTGTTCGGCGGTCTTGTCGCCCATTTCCATGCGCACCAGATCGGCCAGCTGGCGGTTTTCCAGCAGCAGTTCGCGGTGGGCCAGGGCCTGGGCAATGGCCGACATCAGCTCGTAATCGTTCCACGGCTTGCCGACGAAACGTTCGATGCCGACCTCGTTGACCGCACGAACCAGTGCATTCAGATCGGCATAGCCGGACAGGATCAGCCGGGCGGCGTCGGGCTGGATGGCCCGGGCCTGCTTCAGGAATTCGATGCCATCCATTTCCGGCATCCGGTAGTCGCTGATGAACAGGTCGAATTCCTCCTGTCGAGCGCGCTTCAGCGCTTCGCTGGGCAACTCGCAGGCCACGACTTCGAGCGCGAACTGCTTGGTGCCATAGACGCAGGGGGCGGCCCGCAGCAGTCGTTGCAGGGCTTTCAAGATGGAGGTTTCGTCGTCGACGATCAGGATGCGGCTCATTTTTCTTCCTGGCGAATGTGGACCGTGAGGTTGTATTGCTCGACCTGTTCCAGGCGCTCCAGCTGGGCGATGATCTCGGCCTTGAGGACGCTGCCGGTGGCGAGCAGCAGGTAGCCGTCCCGGTGCATCAGGTCGCGGCTGACGACCATGCCGGGCTTCAGGTGCATGGTGCGCAAAGGGAGTTCGACCGGCCCGGTCTTCAGTGTCTCGGCAATCATCGGCACGAAGACATCGACTGCCGTCGGGTCGTAGCGCCGGCCGCGGTTCTCGATCAGGAAATCGAGTGCCTCGGCGGGCTTCAGCGGCCGCTGTACCAGCGTGCCGACCTGTAGTGCGTCATAGTCGTTGGCCACCGCCAGCAAGCGCGCCCCCTGGGGAATGGCGATGCCGGCCAGGTGGTCCGGGTAGCCGCTGCCGTCGTAGAGCTCGTGATGGTGGCGGACGATCAGCGCTGCGTCGCGGAAGCGTTCGATGCCGAGCAGGAGGTTCTGGCCGATGACCGGGTGCTTCATTACCAGCGTGCGCTGTTCGGCGCCGAGCAGGTTGTAGGGTTTGCCGAGCAACTCGTCGGGCAGGCCGAGCTTGCCGATGTCGTGGAGCAGGCCGGCGAGCATGATGTTCTGGACCTCGGCTTCGCCCAGGTCGAGCCGCCTGGCCAGCTTGCGCGCGTTCTCGGCGACGCGCCGGCCGTGGCCGGCCAACTGCTTGCCGGCGGGGCCACTGCGCAGCTCGATCAGGCCGGCGAAGACCTGGACGCTGGTCATGAAGGATTTCTTCAATTCACCATGCGCCTGCTCGACAAAGGCCAGGGCCTGGCTCAATTCGGCCGTACGTTCGGCGACTTTCTGTTCCAGGCTGGCATTGAGGGTTTTCAGTTCCTCGTTCTGCGTTTGTGTAAGCGCGGTCAGGCGCCGGTTCTCGGACTCCAGTCGCTGTCGTTCCAGGGCTTCGCGGACAACGCTCTGAATCTCGTTGTCGTCCCAGGGTTTTGCGATGTAGCGATAAATCTCCCCCTCGTTGATCGCCGCCACGGTGGAGCTGATGTCGGCATAACCGGTGAGCAGGATGCGTATGATCTGCGGCCAGTGCTGGCGGACCTGCTTGAGGAAAGTGGCTCCGTCCATTTCCGGCATGCGCATGTCGGAAATGATCAGGTCGACCGTTTCGCGTTCGAGGATTTCCAGGCCGGCGGCGCCGCTTTCGGCCGTCAGGATGCGGTAGCCCTGCGGACGAAACAGGCGGCGGAGGGCGGACAGGATGCTCGCTTCGTCGTCGACGAGGAGCAGGGTGGGGGCGTCGCGGGCTTCGCTCATTGTTTTTTCTCCTGGGCGGCGCTGGTGTCGGGGTGAATCGGCAGGGTGACGCGGAAGGTCGTACCAACACCGGGTTGGCTGTCCACGGTGATCTGACCCTGATGGCGGCGGACGATGTTATAGGAGACCGAGAGCCCGAGACCGGTGCCCTTGCCCACCGCTTTGGTCGTGAAGAAGGGCTCGAAAATGCGGCGCAGGTTTTCCGGTGGAATGCCCTCGCCAGTATCGGTGATCTCGATGATCACCTTGTCCTCATCCTGACGGCGGGTACGGATGGTGATCGTGCCTTTTTGCTCGATCGCATGGCCGGCGTTGACCAGCAGGTTCATGAACACCTGGTTGAGTTGCGAGATCAGGCAATAGACTGGCGGGATGTCGCCATATTCCTTGATCACCTGACATTTGTACTTGAGTTCGTTCCAGACGATGTTCAGGGTCGAGTCCAGGCCCTGGTGCAGGTCGGCTTCCTGCCATTCCTGCTCGCCGACACGGGCGAAGGTCTTCAGGTCCTGAACGATCTTGCGGACACGGCTGATCCCGTCCTTGGATTCGGCGAGCAGCTTGAAGATGTCCTCGCGAACGAAATCGAAATCGCGTTCCTCGCGCAATTGCTCGATCGCTTTCAGGTTGGGGCAGTTTTCTCCCTGTTGGCTTGCGGCGTTGGCGTAGGCGTCGAGGATGGTCATCAGATCGTCGAGGTAGCCGGTCAGCGTACCCAGGTTGGAATGGACGAAGCCGATCGGATTGTTCAGTTCGTGGGCGATGCCGGCGGCCAGTTGGCCGATCGAGGCCATTTTTTCCGATTGCAGCAACTGGCTGTTGGCTTCCTCCAGGCGTTTGTTCAATTGTTGCTGGTGGGCCAGGTTGTCGGCGATCAGAATTTGCTGTTGCTTGCGCTCGGTGATGTCGGTCAGCACCCCGTCATAGAACAATACTTGCCCGTTCTCGTCGCGGCTGACCTTGGTCCGGTCGACCACCCAGACCACCCGCCCGTCGGCGGTGATCAGGCGGTATTCCTGTTCGTAGCCGGCAACGCCGGTTGTGGTATGGCGCATCACCTCGTCACCGATGCGGGCCCGGTCGTCGGGGTGCACAATGCTGGCGAAATCGGGCCGGCTGGATTGCAGTTGTTCCGGGGTGTAGCCCCACTGGCTGATGTTTTCCGAGACGAAAACCACAGGCCAGCCGTCGCTGGGAGCCCAGCGAAAGCACACCACCGGGCTGGCATTGACGACCTGCATGGCTAGCCGCAGGGCACGGTCGACGCGCTGGCGGCGAACGATGCGCCAGGTTTCGTTGGCGATCAACTGCAGCGTTTCGACATCGTGGATCGTATAGCTTTCTGCCTTGTTGCCGACGCCGGCCATCAGGCGGACAACGCCATCCTCGACCACCGGCACGCTGATCAGCCGGGTCAGGACGGAGTGACCATCGGGTAGTCCGCGGCGATTGGCGGCGTTGGCATAATCGTTGACCACGAGAGGTTCGCGCGTTCGTGCGGCATCTGCCCAGATGCCGGCCTCGCTGATTGGATAGTGGCGTTCGGGGACCGCGGTGCAGTAGTTCTCCAGCGTGCTATGCGACCAGGCCACCAGTTCAATGCTCTCCTCATCGTCGTTGACCAGATGCATGAAGCTGATCCGGCTGTCGGTGAGTACTTCCGCACGCTCCAGGGCGTACTGCATGAAATCGTGTTCGTTGAGGGTTTCCGCCTTCTGTGGCAATTCGATCAGCGCCAGCGAGCGGCTGACCTGTTGGGCGAATTGCCGCTCGGCAATCTGGCGCTGGGTGATGTCCTCGATGACCACGGTGAAATAATCGACCTCGCCGTTGTTCCGCCGGACGGCGCGTGCCGCCAGACTGACGAAGACAATGCCGCCGTCGGCGCGGACGAAGCGCTTTTCCAGGTTGAATCCGTCACGCTCGCCGTTCAGGACGCTGTTGAACAGCTTGATGTTGAATTCCCGGTCATCGGGGTGGGTCAGGGTGATCCAGTCGCACTGCGTCAGATATGTCTCGTTGTAGCCGAGCATGTGGCACAGCGCCGGGTTGACCTCGACCCAGTGGCGATCGACGCTCGAGCGGGCCATGCCGACTGTGGCGTGGTCGAAAAATGCGCGGAACTGGCGCTTGTTGTGCTGCAGTCGGGTCAGCAGCAGGCGCGGCAGGATCAGCGCCAGGAGGCTGATCAGGCCGAGCAGGGCAAACAGGTGCCAGGTCAGGCTGGATGCACTGCCGGGGTCGCTCGGGTTCATGGCGTATCCCGTTCGTGGCTGTCACGCTGCTTTTCCTTGGCCATGCGGAAGGCCTCCCGGATTTCCTCGCGTAACTGGTCATCGTCCCAGGGTTTGGTCAGGAACTTGTAGATGGCACCCCGGTTGATTGCGCCGGTGACCGATTCAATGTCGGTATAGCCGGTGAGCACGATGCGGATGGTTTCCGGGTAAAGCTGGCGTACACGAGCAAAGAACTCGGTGCCGGACATGTCGGGCATGCGCTGGTCGGAGAGGATGACGTGTACCGGTTGCTTGGCCAGATGCTCGAAGGCGTCAAGCGGCGAATTTGCGGTCAGGATCTGGAAGCCTTCGCGGCGCAACAGGCGCGACAGCGCGTTGAGGATGTTCGGCTCGTCGTCAACGATGAGCAGGGTCTGCTTGCCGCTCGACGGTATGTCGGCGATCGGCAGGCTGGTCCGTCCGGCCAGCAGTTGTTCGAATTCGGTCGCTGGCAGGGCCGGGCTGAACAGGTACCCTTGAATCGCGTCGCACCGGCGGCCGCGCAGGAAGCGCGCCTGGGCCTCGGTTTCGACGCCCTCGGCGAGAATGGACAGGTTCAGGCTGCGGGCCATGACAATGGCGGCCGTGGCGATGGCAGCATTGACCGGATTCTCGATGATGTCGCTGACGAAGCTCTGGTCGATCTTGATCTTGTCGAAGGGGAAGCGCGAAACGTAGGAGAGCGAGGAGTAGCCGGTGCCGAAGTCGTCGAGCGAGAGCTTGACGCCGAGCTGCTTGAGCTTGCGGCACATGGCGATGGCTTCGTCGGCATCGTGGATGAAGGCGCTTTCGGTGATTTCCAGTTCGAGCAGTTCGGCTGGCAGACCGCTTTCCGCCAGCGCCCTGGCCACCGTGCGATCGAGGTCGGGCTGCCGGAACTGGCGGGCCGACAGGTTGACGGCCAGGCGCAGTGGTCCGGTCAGGCCGAGGTCGTGCCAGCGCCGAGCCTGGGTGCAGGCGGTGAACAGTACCCATTCGCCGATCGGCAGAATCATGCCGTTGTCTTCGGCGAGCGGGATGAACTCGGCCGGAGAGACCTTGCCGAACGCCGGATTCTGCCAGCGCAGCAGGGCTTCCATGCCGATCACCCGGCCGGTTTCGAGGCTGACCTGGGGCTGGTAGTGAATCGACAGTTCATCGTTCTTGAGGGCGCCACGCAAGGCGCTTTCCAGGCCGAGGCGGCGGGCGGCGTCGGCATCCATTTCCGGGGCGTAGAAGCGGAAGGTGTTGCGGCCCGCCTGCTTGGCGCGGGACAGGGCGATGTCGGCCGCCTTGAGCAGGTCATCGGCGCTCCTGCCATCACGTGGTGCCAGGCTGATGCCGATGCTGGCCGACAGCAGCAACGTCTGTTCGCCCACTGTGAAGGGTTCGGCGATGGCGTCGAGCAGGCGCTTGGCAAGGGCAATGGCGTCGCGTTCGTGGCTGAGGTTGGCCAGGACGAAGCCGAATTCGGCGCCCGAACGTCGGCCCAGGGTGTCGCCTTCGCGTAGCATGCCCTGCAGGCGGCAGGCGACTTCCTGGAGCAGCGCATCGCCTACCGGCGGTCCGAAACTTTCGTTGACCAGGCGGAAATGGTCGAGGTCGAGCAGAATGACCGCGGTCTGTCGTTCGAAGCGATCGGCGTTCAGCAGGCCCTGCGCCAGACGGTCGGTCAGCAGGCTGCGGTTGGGCAAGCCGGTCAACGGATCGTGGCTCGACAGATACTGGATGCGCTCGGCCGCCTCGCGTCGTTCCGACAGGTCGCCGAACAGTCCCACGTAGTTGGTCAGCTTGCCATCGCTGTCGCGGACCGCCGAGATATGCAGCCATTCGTTGACCAATTCCCCGCTCTTGCGCCGGTTGGTGATTTCGCCCTGCCAGTTGTCCTCACGATTGAGCTTGTCCCACAATTCCCGGTAAAACGCCTGGCCGTGGATGCCTGACTTGAGCACCGCCGGCGTCTTGCCGACGATTTCGTCGGCGTTGTAGCCGGTGACCTGGACGAAAGCCTCGTTGACGGTGAGGATGCGGGTGTCCGGGTCGGTGATGCAAACGCCGTCACTGATGCCGGTGAATACCACGGAGGTGAGCTGGCGTTCGCTTTCGAGTTGCTTGCGCCGGCTGATGTCGGCGATCGTGCCGACGCTCAGAAGATAGCTGCCGCCTGAGTCGAGTGACGAGGATTGGCTGCGTCCCTCGACCCACAACCAATGTCCGTCAGCATGGCGAAGGCGGAATTCTTCCACCGAGATTTCCGCGCCGGGCTGCGGATGAAGGATGGCGCGCTCGATGCGGATGCGATCTTCCGGATGCACATAGGTGAGACAGGCGGTCAATGTTCCCGGTGACTCGCTGACACCCAGCATCCGGCAAAGATCGGGATTCCATTCCATGCGCAGGCCATCGCGATGCAGTTCCCAGATGCCAAGACCGGTGGCGGACAAGGTCAATTGCAGGCGCGTGGCCAGTTGCTGGTTTTCCTGCAGGCGGCGGGAGACTTCCTGCTCCAGCGAGGTGTTCTGGCGGGCCAGTTGATCCCGGGTCAGCTTGAGTTCCAGATGATTTCTGACGCGTGCCTGGAAAACCGTCGCCTGGAGGGGTTTGGCGATGTAGTCCACAGCACCTTCGAGCAGGCCGGAGTACTCCTCATCGGCGGAATTGAGGGCGGTGACGAAAATCACCGGAATATGCCGGGTGAGCGGGTTGGCCCGCAGATGCGCAAGCACCTTGTGGCCGTCCATTCCGGGCATCATGACGTCGAGCAGGATGAGATCGGGTTGCGGCGCGAGTTCGGCGTAGCGCAGTGCCGTCGGGCCGTCTTCGGCGAAGCGGATGTCGACGTTCAGGTTTTCCAGCATGGCCGCCTCAACCGCAAGATTTGACGGCTGGTCGTCAACGACCAACACAACCGGGCGCTGTACGCCGTTTGCCAGTAATTCCGGTTCAGCCATCAGGCGCTCCCTGCGAATTTGTTGATATTGTTATTTTGTTCCACCGCTTCAGACCAGGCAAGCCAGCAAGGTTAAAATGTGCAACTTTTACGTGTCATGGGCAAGCGCAATGGGTGCTTGCCCGCACACTGGGTCAATTTTCTGCAGGAAATCCGCATGCTGCAAAAACTCTCCAACTCTTCCGGCATTGCCGGTCCGGTTCTCGTCATCGTCATGGATGGCTACGGTTTGCCTGCCAACGATCTCGGCAGCGCCATCGCTGCTGCTCGCAAGCCCAATCTCGACCGCCTTTTCGCCAGCTGTCCGAACGTCCGCCTGCGCGCCCACGGCACTGCGGTCGGCATGCCGTCGGATGACGATATGGGCAACTCCGAAGTCGGTCACAACGCCATTGGCGCCGGCCAGGTTTATGCCCAGGGGGCTGCACTGGTCGCCAACGCCATCGGCGACGGTTCGATCTGGGCCGGCCAGGCCTGGCAGGAGATCGTCGCCGGGGCCAAGGCCGGGCGTGGGGTGATCCACTTCATCGGCCTGTTCTCGGACGGTAATGTGCACAGCCATATCGATCACCTCAAGGCGATGGTGGTGCGGGCCAAGGCGGAGGGGGTGCCGACTGTGCGCATCCATGCCCTGCTCGATGGCCGTGACGTGCCGGAAACCAGTGCCCTGGACTACGTCGTTCCCTTCGAGGCTTTCCTCGCCGAGCAGTCGACGGCGGGCTTCGATGCCCGCATCGCTTCCGGTGGTGGCCGCCAGTACATCACCATGGATCGTTACGATGCCAACTGGCCGATGGTCGAAAAGGGCTGGCGCACCCATGTGCTCGGCGAAGGGTCTCAGTTTCCGAACGCAACGGCAGCGGTTCAAGGGCTGCGCGAACGCCACCCCGGCACCATCGACCAGGACTTGCCGGAGTTCGTCATTGCTGACGCCGGCAAGGCCATCGGTACCATCGAGGATGGCGATTCGGTCGTCTTCTTCAATTTCCGCGGCGATCGCGCCATCGAAATCACGCGCGCCTTCGTTGAGGCCGATTTCGATCGCTTCGACCGGGTCCGTTATCCGCGCGTGACCTACGCCGGCATGTTGCAGTACGACGGCGACCTGCACCTGCCCGAGCGTTTCCTGGTAGCGCCGCCGGCCATCCGCGACACTTCGGGCGAGTTGTTCAGCCAGTTGGGCTTGGCGCAGTTCGCCTGTTCCGAAACGCAGAAATTCGGTCATGTCACTTATTTCTGGAACGGCAACCGCTCCGGCAAGTTCGACGGCGAAACCTGGCAGGAAGTCCCGAGCGACGTCGTTCCCTTCGAGCAGCGGCCGTGGATGAAGGCAGCGGAAATCGCCGACGCGATGATTGCGGCCATTGAGTCCGGCCAGTACCGGCTGCTCCGCTGCAATTTCGCCAACGGCGACATGGTCGGCCATACCGGCAATTTCCGGGCCGCGACCATGGCCGTTGAAGCCGTCGATCTGGCGCTCGGGCGTCTGCTCAAGGCGGTCGAGGCGGCGGGCGGGGTGGCGCTGATCACCGCCGACCACGGCAACGCCGACGAGATGTTCGAACTCGACAAGAAAACCCGGCAGCCGGCCACCAACCCCGATGGCTCGTACAAGGCCAAGACCGCGCACACGCTGAACCCGGTGCCTCTGATCCTGTTCGACGCCGCCAGCGGCGGACGCCTCGGCTTGCGTCAGAGCGAAGACGCCGGCTTGGCGAATATCGCCGCAACCGTCGCCGCGCTGCTGGGCTACGAGCGCCATCCATCCTGGGGTGAGAGTCTGCTGACGATCGCCTGAGGGCAGAGGAGGCCGGTCATGGAAAAATCAAAGGTCGCGGCGCTGGAAGCGCTGATCAATAGCTTGCGCGAACGCGAGCGCGACCTGCTGGTAATCCTTGACCACATGCCGGCGATGATCGGCTGTTGGGACCGCGAACTGCGCAACCGCTTCAGCAATCAGGCGTATCGGGAATGGTTGGGGGTCGATCCGGAAACGCTCGCCGGTCGGCATATCCGTGACGTTGTCGGCGAAACGCTTTACCGCAACAACCTGCCGCGCATCGAGGCGGTCCTGCGTGGTGAGCCGCAAGTCTTCGAGCGGCTCATCCCGGGGCCGGGTGGCCGGCAGATCCGCCATGCCCTGACCCACTACATTCCCGATCGGGTCGGTGGCGAAATACGTGGTTTTTTCGTCCTTGCCACGGACGTTTCAGCGGTCAAGGATATCGAACGCAAGTTGCTTGATAGCGAAGAACGCTATCGGGCGGTGCTTGATGCGCAGACCGACGCCATTTCCCGGTTCCGTGCCGACGGTGTCTTTCTCTACGTCAATGAGGTTTATTGCCGGTTCTTCGGCAAAACTCGTGACGAATTGCTGGGCCAGCGCTGGCATCCGGTTGCTCATCCCGATGATCTGCCCATGATCGAGGCGGCGCTGAACGAGCTTGCTGCTGATAATCCGGTGGTGACGATAGAGAACCGGGTCTATTCCGGAACCGGCGAACTACGGTGGATGCAGTTCATCAATCGTGGCTTTTTCGATGGCGAAGGACGCTTGTGCGAAGTGCAGTCGGTCGGCCGCGACGTTACTGCACGCCGGGAGGCTAAGCAAGCGCTACAGGAGGCCAACGAGCGCCTGGAGCAGCGGGTTGCCCAGCGCACCGAGGAACTGCACCGGCTGGCCGTCGAAATGACGCTGGCCGAAAGCCGCGAGAGAAAGGCGATCGCCCGCGACCTGCATGACGAGTTGGGGCAGTTGCTGCATGTGGCCAAGCTCAAGCTTGACGCGCTCGGGCAGCTGGACAGGAGCGAGCCGGGGCGCTCGCTGTGCCGCCAACTGGACATCCTGCTGTCCGACGCCAGTTCGCGGGTACGCTCGCTCACCGGCCAGCTGTCGCCGCCGGTGCTGGAACAACTGGGGCTGCTGCCCGCGCTTTACTGGCTCGCTGCGGAAATGGCCGATGCCTACGCGCTCGACGTCCATGTTTCCGCTGACGGTAGGGGGTGCAGGCGGCTGGCCGGCGTGCAGGCCACCATCCTGTTTCGTTGCGTTCGTGAACTGCTGATCAACGTGGCGCGGCATGCGACCACCCGGACGGCCAGCCTGGACGTGCTCGAAACGACGTCGGAACTGCTGATCGTGGTCGAGGACATGGGGCGGGGGTACGATCCTGCGCTGACGGAAAAATCAGAAACCGGTTTTGGCCTGGCCAGTATTCGCGAGCGTATGTACTACATGGGCGGCAGTTTCCAGGTCGATAGTCGGCCTGGCGGGGGCACGCGAGCGCGACTTCGGTTGCCTTTGCTCGGGGAGGAAGGGTAATGGAGCTGATACGGGTCGGGCTGATCGACGATCACCGGATCTTCAGGGAGGCGCTTCGGCTTGAACTGCTGCGTGTTCCCGATCTTGCCGTGATCGGCGTGGCCGCCAATGCCCGCGAGGCGCTGATCCTGGTGGAAGCCATGCGGCCCGATGTCGTCGTTCTTGATATCGGCTTGCCCGATGCGACCGGGGCCGAACTGGCCGTCCAGTTGCGGGCGCTGGCGCCGGCTACGAAAATCGTTGCCCTTTCCGGGTATGCCGACAGGTTCTTCATCGAGGCCATGCTGCAGGCTGGTGCGGGGGCCTACGTCGTCAAATCGGCCGGGGTCGAGGATCTGGTTGCCGCCATTCGTGCCGTTCTGGCCGGCAAGATACACCTGTGCGCGGACGCCAGGCTGGCGCTGCAGCCACCAGCTGCGGCCGATTGCCGAATGCTGACCACACGCGAAACAGCCGTCCTGCGCTGCATCGCCAGCGGCATGCGGACCGCCGAAATTGCCATCATGCTCGGGATTTCCGGGGCCACGGTGGATACGCACCGCAAGAACATCAAGGCCAAACTCGGCTTGCGCACCATCGCCGAACTGACCCGCTACGCATTGGGTGAGGGTTTGCTCAAGCACTGAACGGGAGGCAGATCAGCCGTTTCCTACCCAGATTTGGGGATGGCGCTTTTGTCGGCTTGCGCTAGAGTGGGACAAGTTGGGAAAAATGCGAAATCCGGGAGGATGCATGAACTGGTTCGACAATCTTTCGATTCGCCAAAAACTGATGGCGAATTTTTTCATGAGCGGTGGCGTGCTGATTGCTGCCCTCATCTTCGCGGTCTATGAACTGAACCTGGTGCATGACGATGTTGATGCCATTACTGAAAGGGAAGTGCCAGCGCTGAAGCTGGTCGCCGACATCGGCGAGATTCGTCTGCGTTACCGCGTACGCAGCCTGGAATACATGCTGCCGGGCACGCCTGAAGCCAAAGCCAGGATGGCGCAGGATATGGAAAAGCTCGACGGGATGTTGCGTGTTGCTTTTGCCGATTACGAGAAACTCCTGAGCAGCGATCAGGAACGCTCTGTCCTTGATGCCGCCCGCAAGGCCGCCGACGCTTACAAGGCCTCCGTTGACAAGGCGGTGGCGCTGGCTGCGGGCGGAGACGAAGCAGCGGCACAGGAGCTGCGGCGGACCGAATGGGTCAGCAATGCCAACCTGTTGCGTGACCGGGTCGGTGACCTGGCCGGGATCAAGCGCGAAGATACCAAGCGCTACACCGAAGATGCTCGCCGGGAACTTGAGCTCGGGCGTGACGCCTCATTGATCAGCCTGGTCGGCGGCAGCTTGCTGGCTTTGTTGTTCTCCTACCTGATCGCTCAGCGGATGGGGGGGCAGCTCAATCGGGTGGTGGCAGCAACCGAGCGGATCGCTGGCGGTAATCTGACCGAGGATGTCCCCCTGGGCGGGCGTGACGAGATCGGCAAGCTGCTGCAGGCGGTGGCACACATGCAGCATTCACTGCGCCAGACGATCGGCGATTCGCTACTGGGAGCAAGCCAGGTCCTGGAATCTTCCGGTTCGCTCAAGCACTCGGTGAACATGATCGACGAATCGTCGTCGATTCAGAGTTCCGCGGCTTCGGCGATTGCTGCCAACGTGGAGCAGCTGACTGTTTCGATCAACCATGTCTCCGACAGCACCACCGAAGCGGCTCGCCTTGCTGCAGCCTCCGACCGGCAGGCCGATCAGGGGCACGATGCCATCCATGCGCTGGTGGCGAGCATCAGCCAGGTTTCCGGTGTGGTGCGCAGCGCGGCGACCCAGATCGACGAGCTGCAGAGTGAGTCGGAGAAGATATCGAGCATCGTCCTGGTGATCCGCGACATCGCCGACCAGACCAACCTGCTGGCGCTCAATGCGGCGATTGAAGCGGCGCGGGCGGGTGAGAGCGGGCGTGGATTTGCAGTGGTGGCCGACGAGGTGCGCAAGCTGGCTGAGAGAACCTCGGTGTCCACCGGCGAGATCGGCGCCATGGTCAAGGCGATCCAGCAATCAACCGGGCAGGTGGTTGGTGGCGTCAATCACGGCGTTGAGCTGGCCGATAGCAGCGTCAGGCTGGCTGAACAGGCGGGCGCTTCAATCGCCCAGTTGCGGGATATGGCGCAACAGGTGGCTGATGTCATTCGCGATGTCGACAGCGGCTTGCGCGAACAGTCGACGGCGGCCAACGACGTGGCGGTCAGGATCGAGCAGATCGCCACCCAGGCCGAGGAGGCCAGCGCCATCGCTCACCAGACCTCGAAGGCGGCGGATGCGCTGGACCAGACGGCTCGCCAGTTGCAGTCCGCAGTCTCCCGCTTCAGGGTTTGATCGGGCGTCAGCTCATGTCGGTACGCCCTTTTTCTCCAGCTGCAACGCAGGAAAACTGCCCGACCGAGGTGGGCAGTTCGCCGGCCATGCAGCGCATCCTTGCCCTGCTGAGCATGCGTTCCCCGCTGTCGGCAAAGGAAATCGCCGAACATGCCTATGTTGCTCTGAGCACGCTGGCGGGTGGCGGCTACCTCAAAACCATGAAAGGCCTGGGGCTGATCCGAATCGAAGGTTGGGCCAAGAACAGCAACGGCTTTACTACGGCCCTCTATGCCCGGGGGGCCGGTCCGGATTGCCCGCGCCCGCGTTTCGTCGCTGCCGACCGGGATTCGCTCGGGATGGCGCGAATCGTTGCCGTGCTCAAGCGTTTTCCGCGCCTCGACTATCGGGAAATCGCCCGCGAAGCGGCGATTTCGGCAAACACGATACGTAACGCGGGTTACATGGATTCGCTGGTTCAGCAAGGGCGGATTCATGTGTCTGCCTGGCGGCGTAATCGGCAGGGACGTCCTTGCGCCCTCTACAGCTTTGGCGCTGGCGATAACGTGCCAGAACCTCAACCGCTCGGTCGCCAGGAAATCATGCGCCGTCATCGTGAGCGCAAGCGCGTCCTGTCGCCGCTAACGGGCTCGCTGCAGCAGCAGTTGAAGGCGGTGCAGGTTTAAGGCTCGGCGTGCCCCAGCCATTTCCTGAGCATGGCAAACAGCACCTCCGGACGGGCCGGCTTGGCGATGAAGTCGTTCATCCCGGCGGCGAAGCAGCGAGCCTTGTCCTCGACGAAAGCGTTGGCGGTCATCGCCAGGATCGGGGTGGTCGCGTAGGCCGGTAGCTGGCGGATGCGGCGGGTGGCTTCGAGACCGTCCATATTGGGCATCTGCATGTCCATCAGGATCAAGTGGTAATGGCCGTTAGTGGCCAGGCGTACCGCTTCGGCGCCATCTTCGGCACAATCGACCTGGAGGCCGATTTCGTCGAGCAGCATCTGGGTGATTTCGCGGTTGATCGGCTCGTCTTCGGCCAGCAGCAGGCGGATGTCACGGCCGCGCAGTTCCGTTGGCAGCATGTCCGGTGTTGTCGTGGAATCGGCTGTATCCAGTGATCGCTCATGCCGCAGGCGGGCGGTGAACCAGAAGGTGCTGCCGGTGCCTGGCGTGCTGTTTGCGCCGACTTGTCCGCCCATCAATTCTGCCAGCTTGCGGGTGATCGCCAGGCCGAGTCCAGTACCGCCGTATTTGCGTGTGGTCGAATTGTCGGCCTGCTCGAAAGCGGAAAACAGGCGCTCCAGGGTTTGCGCCTCGATGCCGATTCCGGTGTCCTCGACCGCAAAACGCAGCAGTGTCGAATCGTCGGTGTTTTCGAGCACGCTGACCGAGATGCGGATGCTGCCCTGCTCGGTGAACTTCAGCGCATTGGCGGCGTAATTGAGCAGCGCTTGTTGCAGACGGGTGGGGTCGCCGATCAGTGGTTCGGGCAGCGCTGTTGCTTCGACAAGCAGGCGGATCCCCTTGTGCTCGGCACGCGGTTGCAACATCGAAACGATGTTGCCGAGCAAGCCGGCGATATTGACCGGCACGTTTTCTAGCGTGAATTTGCCGGCCTCGATCTTGGACAGGTCGAGAACTGCATTGATGATTTCGAGCAGGTGAGTGCTTGCTGACTCCAGCTTGCTCAGGCGATCGCTCTGTTCCTCGCTGAGACCGCCACGGCGGATCAGGTGGGCCATGCCGGTGATCGCGTTGAGCGGGGTGCGAATCTCGTGACTCATGTTGGCCAGGAACACGCTCTTTGCGATATTGGCGCTTTCGGCGGCTTCCTTGGCGATTTCCAGTTCCTCGGTGCGCCGTGCGACCAGTT
>Ga0209794_1001438_pt1 | contig 18231 bp, 14 predicted proteins | sample EBPBio232013_DNA_FD_185869 | JGI IMG/M metagenome (GOLD analysis project Ga0209794, IMG submission 185869) | Wastewater treatment Type I Accumulibacter community from EBPR Bioreactor in Madison, WI, USA - Reactor 1_5/23/2013_ DNA (SPAdes)... | ecosystem: Engineered > Bioreactor > EBPR >... | reverse complement strand
GGTGTTGCAGGGGTTGCCGACGACCAGGACCTTGACGTCTTCCTTGGCGTTTTCGGCGATGGCCTTGCCTTGAACCGTGAAGATGGCGCCGTTGGCGGTCAGCAGGTCGGCACGTTCCATGCCGGGGCCGCGCGGACGGGCACCGACCAGCAGGCAGACGTCGGCGTCCTTGAAGGCGACGTTCGGGTCGTCGGTGGCGACCATGCCGGCGAGCAGCGGGAAGGCGCAGTCGTCGAGTTCCATCATCACGCCCTGCACGGCCTTCTGGGCTTGCGGCAGGTCGAGCAGTTGCAGGATGACCGGCTGATCCTTGCCGAGCATTTCGCCCGAGGCAATACGGAACAGCAGGCTATAACCGATCTGGCCGGCGGCGCCGGTGACGGCAACGCGCATGGGGGCTTTGGACATGAGTCGCTCCTGGTCTTGAGTAGCTTGGTTAAATTGTGTTTGCGCATCCAGTTGCCGAATTTTTCTGAGCTTGCGTTGGGTCGGCAGTGGAAGCGAGGATGTTAGAAGTTCGGCGTGGCGCTGTCAATTCATCATGTGTCTTATATAAGACAACTTTTCGTGGACGCTGCACCGGAATTGTGCTGAAATTCCAGGCCATGAACCGAGAAGCAAACCGTCCTGCAGCGCGCTCCGCGGCGCCCACGTTCAGTCCGCTCTACCGGCAGATCAAGGATTTCCTGATTGCCAGTCTGGAGCAGGGCGAGTGGGGGCCGGGTGATGCAATCCCGAGCGAGGGTGAACTGGCGCAGCGTTTCAATGTCAGTCAGGGAACCGTGCGCAAGGCCATAGACGAAATGGCCGCCGAGAATCTGCTGGTTCGCCGTCAGGGTAAAGGGACCTTCGTTTCAACGCATAGCGATCCGCGCTCCTTCTACCGTTTCCTGCGTCTGTTGCCGGACGACGGTGTTGCTGTCCAGTCGGTCAGTAATCCTTTCCTGTGCGAGACGGTGCAGGCATCACCCGAGGTGGCGGGGGTGCTTGGTTTGCAGCCCGCTGACCCGGTAATACATGTAAAGCGTTTGTTGAGCTTTTCTGGGCAAACCGTTGTTTTTGATCAGATTTACTTGCTTGCTGAGCTCTTTTCGGGTTTGACGCTCGAAGCGCTCCGGGCTGGCGAACGTTCCCTCTATAGTCTCTTTGAGAGCGATTTCGGTGTCCGCATGATCAATGCGGAGGAGCGTTTGCGCGCGGTGGCGGCGGATGCCGAGAGTGCCGGTCATCTCGGGGTGGCGGTTGGTGCTCCCTTGCTCCTGGTTGAGCGGACTGCTTACACCTACGGTAACAAGCCGGTCGAGTGGCGGCGCGGACTGTACTGCACGGAGAAGCATTACTACCGCAATGACCTTGGCTGACCGAGGGCTTTGTCGAGTCGCGAAAGCGTTACTTGGCGCGCCTTCCGGGGCTTTTTAACTGTATAATTATGGTTCTTTTCAAACCACGTACAAGCGGATAATCCGCACTCTAACGCGAGGGATGATGTCCATGGCAGAGATGTCCATCAAGAAAAAACGTCCAAAAAACTTGGACTTGACAACTATCAGGCTACCGTTGCCTGGCAAGGTTTCAATCCTGCACCGCGTCAGCGGCGCCGGCTTGTTTCTCTGCCTCCCGGTAATCGTCTGGCTGTTCGGTGCCAGCTTCGAGTCGCCTGAGATGTTTTCCGCGGTTGCCAGCTTCTGGCTGGTTAAAGTGGTCATCGCTGGCCTGATCTGGGCTTTCGTTCATCACTTCTGTGCCGGTATCCGCTTCCTGTTGCTTGATCTGCACGTCGGCATCGAGAAGGAAGCTGCCCGCAAGTCGGCGGCGGTCGTGTTTGCTGTCAGCATTCCGCTGACCTTGGTCCTGTGGGGGGTTCTGCTGTGATCAATCGTATTGTTGTTGGCGCGCATTACGGCCTCAAGGACTGGATCGCCCAGCGTGCCACCGCCGTCATCATGGCGCTGTACACGGTGGTGATGGTAGCTGTCCTGCTTGTCGTCCAGCCTTCGGGCTTCGAGGCCTGGAAATCGATTTTCGCGATCGGTGTGATCAAGTTCCTGACCTTCCTGTTTTTTGTCAGCCTGTTCTATCACGCCTGGATCGGCATGCGTGACCTGTGGATGGATTACGTCAAGCCGACCGGCATTCGCCTGTCGCTGCATGTGCTGACTGTCGCCCTGCTGGTGGGTTACACCGCCTGGGTCGCCGCGATTCTCTGGAGGCTGTAAGCGTGAGTATTCCTGTTCTGAAGTTTGATGCGGTCATCGTCGGTGCTGGTGGCGCCGGTCTGCGTTCCGCGATCCAGTTGTCCGAAGCCGGCCTGAAGACGGCTGTTCTGTCCAAGGTCTTCCCGACTCGTTCGCATACCGTTGCCGCCCAGGGTGGCGTCGCCGCTTCGCTCGGTAACTCCGAGGAAGATCACTGGCATTGGCACATGTACGATACCGTCAAGGGCTCCGACTGGCTCGGCGACCAGGATGCGATCGAATTCATGGTGCGCAAGGCCAACGAATGCGTCGTTGAGCTCGAACACTACGGCATGCCCTTCGACCGTACCGACGACGGCAAGATTTACCAGCGTCCGTTCGGTGGCCACATGTCCAACTTCGGCGAAAAGCCGGTGCGCCGCTCCTGTGCTGCTGCCGACCGTACCGGTCACGCCATGCTGCACGCGATGTACCAGCGCAACGTCAAGGCCAACACCCAGTTCTTCGTCGAATGGATGGCGCTCGACCTGATCCGCGATGCGGAAGGCCATGTCGTCGGCGTCACGGCGATGGAAATGGAAACCGGTCAGGTTGTCATCTTCCACACTCGCGCCACCATCTTCGCGACCGGCGGGGCCGGCCGCATCTATTACTCTTCGACCAATGCCTTCATCAATACCGGTGACGGCCTGGGTATGGCGGCACGCGCCGGCATCCCGCTCGAAGACATGGAATTCTGGCAATTCCACCCGACCGGCGTTGCCGGTGCCGGCGTGCTGATCACCGAAGGTGTCCGTGGCGAAGGCGGCATTCTGCGCAACTCCAGCAAGGAACGCTTCATGGAGCGCTATGCGCCGAACGCCAAGGATCTGGCGTCGCGCGACGTGGTTTCCCGCGCCATGACCACCGAAATCAACGAAGGTCGCGGTTGTGGTGTGAACAAGGACTACGTCCTGCTCGACATCACCCACCTCGATCCGGCCACGATCATGAAGCGTTTGCCGGGTATCCGTGAAATCGGTCTGCAGTTCGCCGGTGTCGATTGCATCAAGGAACCGCTGCCGGTCGTGCCGACCTGCCACTACCAGATGGGCGGCATCCCGACGCATTACTCCGGTCGTGTGGTGACCCCGCAGAACGGCGACTTCAATACCGTCGTCCCGGGCTTCTACGCCGCCGGTGAGTGCGCCTGTGCCTCGGTGCACGGTGCCAACCGTCTCGGTACCAACTCGCTGCTCGACCTGCTGGTCTTCGGCAAGTCGGCCGGTGATTCCGCCGTGGAAGACCTCAAGGCCGGCAAGGCGCATCGCGAACTGCCGAAGGATGCGGCCGAGAAGTCGCTGGCTCGCATCTCGGCCATCGACAACCGCAAGGGCGGTGCCAACGTGCACGAAACCCGCCTGGCCATGCAACGTACGATGCAGAACCATGCCGGCGTGTTCCGTTTCGGCGACATGCTCAAGAGCGGCGTCGAGAAGATCCTCGAAGTCGAGAAGGCTGCCCGCGAACTGGAAATCAAGGACAAGTCGATGGCCTGGAACACGGCTCGTACCGAAGCCCTCGAAATGGAAAACCTGATCGAGGTCGCCAAGGCGACGATGCTCTCCGCCGAAGCCCGCAAGGAATCGCGCGGCGCCCACGTGCGCGACGATGCTCCCGATACCCCGGAATTCCCGAATGGCCGCAACGACGCCGAATGGCTCAAGCACACGCTGTTCAACCCGGTCGATAACAGCATCTCGTACAAGCCGGTCAACATGCAACCGCTGACCGTCGAACCCATCGCGCTGAAGACGCGTTCGTACTAACGGAGAAGAACATGAGCAAACGCATGGTTCAATTCAGCATCTACCGCTACGATCCGGACAAGGACGACGCGCCCTACATGCAGGACATCTCGGTCGAACTCGAACCGACCGACCGCAAGCTGCTCGATGCCCTGACCAAGCTGAAGGCGAAGGACGACACGCTGTCGTACCGTCGTTCCTGCCGCGAGGGCGTCTGCGGTTCCGACGCCATGAACATCAACGGCAAGAACGGTCTGGCCTGCCTGACCGACATCGACGAACTGAAGCAGCCGATCGTGCTGCGTCCGCTGCCTGGCCTGCCGGTCATCCGCGACCTGATCGTTGACATGACCCAGTTCTTCAAGCAGTACCACTCGATCAAGCCCTACCTGATCAACAACGATCCGCCGCCGGAACGCGAACGTCTGCAGTCGCCGGAAGATCGCGAAGAGCTGAACGGTCTCTACGAGTGCATCCTGTGTGCCTGCTGCTCGACGGCCTGCCCGTCGTTCTGGTGGAATCCGGACAAGTTCGTCGGCCCGGCCGGCCTGCTGGCTGCCTACCGCTTCATCGCCGATACGCGCGACCAGGCGACCAACGAGCGCCTCGACAACCTCGAGGACCCGTACCGTCTGTTCCGTTGCCATACCATCATGAACTGTGTTGACGTGTGCCCGAAGGGTCTGAACCCGACCAAGGCCATCGGCAAGATCAAGGACATGATGGTCGCCCGCGCCGTCTGATGGAACGCCAGGACTACGAACGCCTGCGCTGGCGGTGCATCCGCCGTGCACTGCTCGAACTCGACATCACGCTGACGCGTTTCCTTGATGACGGATTCGATCAGTTGAGCGAGGAAGAGCAGGCGGCGTTCGTGGATCTGGTCGCGCTGGAGGATCACGACCTCTGGTACCTGATCAGCGGCAAGGAAGAATGTAACGAGGATGAGGCACGCTTCGTGCCCGTCGTCGAAAAACTACGTAAGTGTTCAGTAAGGTTAGCGGGCTAATTTTGTAACGTTGACCGTATTTTGGCAGCGCAGTGATAACCAACACCTGTAAAGGGAATAAAACCATGACGACCGAACGCAAGGCAACTCTGAGCATCGACGGACAAGCACCTGTCGATTTCCCGATCATGTCCCCGACGCACGGCAACGACTGTGTCGACATCCGTACCCTGGGCGGCAAGACCGGCCTGTTCACCTACGACTCCGGTTTCCTGTCTACCGCCAGCTGCAAGTCCACGATCACCTTCATCGACGGCGACAAGGGCGAACTGCTGTACCGCGGTTACCCCATCGAGCAACTGGCCGAGAACTGCAACTTCCTGGAAGTTGCCTACCTGCTGAAGAATGGCGAGCTGCCGAACGCGACCGAGAAGGTCAATTTCGAAAACACCATCAAGAAGCACACGATGGTGCATGACCAGCTGACCCGCTTCTACAACGGTTTCCGCCGTGACGCCCACCCGATGGCGGTCATGGTCGGTGTCGTCGGCGCCCTGTCCGCCTTCTACCACGAAGCCATGGATTACTCGGATGCCGAGCACCGCAACATCAGCTTCAACCGCATTGTTGCCAAGTTGCCGACCATCGTTGCCATGGCCTACAACTACAACAAGGGCATGCCCTTCATGTACCCGGACAACGAGCTGGATTACACCGCCAACTTCATGCGCATGATGTTTGGTAATCCGTGCGAGAAGTACGTGCCGAACCCGGTCCTGGTCAATGCCCTGGATACCATCTTCACGCTGCATGCCGACCACGAGCAGAACGCCTCGACCTCGACCGTCCGTCTGGCCGGTTCGTCGGGTGCCAACCCGTTCGCCTGCATCTCGGCCGGTATCGCCTGCCTGTGGGGCCCGGCACACGGTGGTGCGAACGAAGCCTGCCTGCAGATGCTGGAAGAAATCGGTGACGTCTCGCGCGTCGGCGAGTACATCAAGCGCGCCAAGGACAAGAACGATTCCTTCAAGCTGATGGGCTTCGGTCACCGCGTTTACAAGAACTTCGACCCGCGTGCCAAACTGATGCGCAAGGTGTGCAACGAAGTTCTCGGTGAACTGGGGCTGGAAAACGATCGCCTGTTCAAGCTGGCCATGGAACTGGAAAAGATCGCCCTGGAAGATCCGTACTTCGTCGAGAAGAAGCTCTATCCGAACGTCGACTTCTACTCCGGCATCGTCCAGAAGGCGATTGGCATCCCGACCGAGATGTTCACCTGCATCTTCGCGCTGGCCCGCACCGTCGGCTGGATGACCCAGTGGGAAGAAATGATTTCCGATCCGGAATACAAGATCGGCCGTCCGCGGCAACTGTACATCGGTGCAGCGAAGCGCGACGTGGTACCGCTCGCCCAACGCGGCTAATAAGAAGAAATGGGCGGCCGTGGGCCGCCCTTTTTTACATGCGGAGAATTGTCGGACTGCATCCGCAGCGACACATAACAGACCCTGGTGGGGACGCCTATGACTACGATGAACGAAAAATTCGACAGCACGCTTTACTTTGGCGGTAATGCACCTTTCGTCGAAGAGATTTACGAAAATTACCTCAACGATCCGACCTCGGTTTCGGCCGAGTGGCGCGATTACTTTGATCACCTGGCCCAGATGCCCGGCTTCGTCGCCCGCGATGTGGCGCATGCCCCGGTGGTCTCGGCCTTTGCCGAACTGGCCAAGAGCGGCGGTTTCAAGCCAGCTGTACCGGCTTCGTCGACGACCGAACACAAGAAGCAGTCGGCTGTTGGCCAACTGGTCACCGCTTACCGTTCGCTCGGCACCCGCTGGGCTGATCTCGATCCGCTCAAGCGCCTGCCGCGCCCGAAGCTCGATGAACTGGAGCCGTCCTTTTACGGTTTCACCGACGCTGACCTGAACCAGGCCTTCAACGTCGGTTCGCTCAAGGGTTTGCCGGAAAACGCCAAGCTCAGCGACATCCTTGAAACGCTCAAGCAAACCTACTGCGGCACCATTGGTGTCGAGTACATGTACATGAGCGACTACAACGAGAAGCGCTGGCTGCAGGAAAAGCTGGAAAGCATCCGTTCGCGTCCGACCTTCAATGTTGATCAGAAGAAGCGCATCCTCGAGCGCCTGACGGCTGCCGAGACCCTGGAGCGCTACCTGCACACCAAGTATGTCGGCCAGAAGCGTTTTTCCCTTGAAGGCGGCGAATCGCTGATTGTCGCCATGGACGAAGCCGTGCGTACCGGCGGCGCCATGGGCGTTGACGAAGTCGTCGTCGGCATGGCGCACCGCGGTCGTTTGAACGTCCTGGTCAACACCCTGGGCAAGGCGCCGTCGATGCTCTTCGCCGAATTCGAAGGCAAGAAGAAGAGCGACCTGTCGGCCGGCGACGTCAAGTACCACATGGGCTTCTCGTCCGACGTGTCCACGCCTGGCGGCGCCTGCCACCTGACGCTGGCTTTCAACCCGTCGCACCTCGAAATCGTCAACCCGGTGGTCGAAGGCTCGGTCTATGCCCGCCAGGTCCGTCGCGGTGAAGGCAGCAAGCACAAGGTCATGCCCATCCTGATCCACGGTGATGCCGCCGTTGCCGGTCAGGGCGTGAACCAGGAAATGCTCAATTTCTCGCAGACGCGCGGTTACGGTGTCGGCGGCACGCTGCACATCGTGGTCAACAATCAGGTCGGTTTCACCACCTCCGACCCGCGTGACTACCGTTCCGGCCACTACTGTACCGACATCTTCAAGATGTCCGATGCCCCGATCTTCCACGTCAATGGTGACGATCCGGAAGCTGTGGCGCTGGTTACCCAACTGGCTGTCGAGTATCGCCAGACCTTCCAGAAGAACGTCGTCGTCGACATCATCTGCTACCGCAAGCTCGGCCACAACGAGCAGGACGAGCCGATGGTCACGCAGCCGTTGATGTACAAGATCATTGCCAAGCATCCGGGGACGCGCAAGCTCTACGGCGACAAGCTGATCGCCGAAGGCACGCTGTCTGCCGACGGTCCGGACCAGATGATCAAGGAATACCGCGAGCATCTGGACAAGGGCGAACTGTTGTACAACCCGGTGCTGGCTGGTTACAAGCATCCGATGACCATCGACTGGACGCCGTTCCTGACGAAGAACTACATCGAGACCTGCGACACCCGCGTGCCGGTTGCCGAACTGCAACGCCTGGCCCAGCGCCTGACCACCTTGCCGGAAGGCTTCACGCTGCATTCGCGCGTCAAGAAGATCGTCGAGGATCGTGCCGCCATGGGCGAGGGCAAGCTGCCGGTCGACTGGGGCATGGCCGAAAACCTGGCCTACGCCTCGCTGCTGGTTTCCGGCTACGGCGTCCGCATCTCCGGTGAAGACGTCGGCCGTGGCACCTTCTTCCACCGTCATGCCGCCTTCCATGACCAGAATCGCACCAACTGGGATATCGGCACCTACCATCCGCTGAAGAACCTGCAGGAAAAGCAGGCCGGTTTCCAGTGCTATGACTCGGTGCTGTCCGAAGAGGCCGTCCTCGCCTTCGACTACGGCTACGCCTCGGCCAACCCGTACGAGCTGGTGATCTGGGAAGGCCAGTTCGGCGACTTCGCCAACGGTGCCCAGGTCGTCATCGACCAGTTCATCGCTTCCGGCGAGGCCAAGTGGGGCCGCGCCTGCGGCCTGGTCATGCTGTTGCCGCATGGCTACGAAGGTCAGGGTCCTGAGCACTCGTCCGCCCGCCTGGAGCGCTTCATGCAGCTGTGCGCCGAGATGAACATGGAAGTCTGCGTGCCGACCACGGCCGCTCAGGTCTTCCACATGCTGCGCCGTCAGGCGGTGCGCATGCAGCGCAAGCCGCTGGTGGTCATGTCGCCGAAGTCCCTGCTGCGTCACAAGGACGCTGCTTCGTCGCTGGATGAACTGGCCAACGGCGAATTCAAGCGCGTCATCGGCGAAGTGGACGAACTCGATGCGAAGAAGGTCAAGCGCGTCGTCCTCTGCTGCGGCAAGGTTTACTACGACCTGGTCAATGCCCGTCGCGAGAAGAAGATCAACGATATTGCCATCGTCCGTCTCGAGCAGCTGTATCCCTTCCCGAAGGAATCGCTTGAGCAGGAACTGGCGAAGTATCCGAAGGCGACCGAAATCGTCTGGGCCCAGGAAGAACCCCGCAACCAGGGTGCCTGGTACTGGATCGCCTCGCGTCACCACCTGGATTCGCAACTCGGCAGCAAGCAGAAGATGCTGCTGGTGTCCCGCCCGGCTTCCTCGTCCCCGGCGGTTGGCTACCTGGCCAAGCACAACGAGCAACAAAAGGCACTGATCGAGTCCGCCCTGGGCAAGATCGAGTACTGATAACTAAAGCAGAGTGGAGTCACCATGAGCATTATCGAAGTCCAAGTTCCGCAACTGTCCGAATCCGTCGCCGAAGGCACGCTGGCCTCCTGGAAGAAGAAGATCGGCGAAGCCGTCGCCCGCGACGAAATCCTGATCGACATCGAAACCGACAAGGTCGTCCTCGAAGTTCCGTCGCCCGGCGCTGGTGTGCTGGTCGAAATCATCAAGGCTGACGGTGAGACCGTTGTTTCCGGCGAACTGATCGCCCGCATCGACACCGCCGCCGTCGCTGGCGCTGCTGCGCCGGCCCCGGCCGCCGAAGCCCCGAAGGCGGCTGCGCCTGCCGCCGCTCCGGCACCGGCCGCTGCTGCGCCGGCCGGTACGGCCAGCCCGGCTGCCCGCAAGATCCTCGACGAGAAGGGCATTGCTGCTGCTGACGTCGCCGGTTCGGGCCGTGGCGGTCGCGTCACCAAGGAAGATGCCGTTGCCGCCCAGGCCAAGCCGGCTGCCGGTCCGGTCGTTGCTGCCAAGTCGACCGCCTCGCTGCCGGTGCCGCCGACCGGTGTCGCCCTCGGCGACCGTACCGAAGAGCGCGTGCCGATGACCCGTCTGCGTGCCCGTATCGCCGAGCGTCTGCTGCAGTCGCAACAGACCAACGCCATCCTGACCACGTTCAACGAAGTGAACATGGCCCCGGTCATGGCCCTGCGCAAGCAATACGGCGAGAAGTTCGAGAAGACCCACGGCGTTCGCCTCGGCTTCATGGGCTTCTTCGTCAAGGCCGCCGTTGCCGCGCTGCAGAAGTTCCCGATCCTGAACGCTTCGGTCGATGGTAACGACATTGTCTACCACGGCTACATCGACATCGGTATCGCCGTCGGTTCGCCGCGTGGCCTGGTCGTGCCGATCATCCGCAACGCCGACCAGATGTCGATCGCCGACATCGAGAAGAAGATCGCCGAGTTCGGCAACAAGGCCAAGGACGGCAAGCTGTCGATCGAAGAACTGACCGGCGGCACCTTCTCGATCTCGAACGGCGGCATCTTCGGTTCGATGATGTCCACCCCGATCATCAACCCGCCGCAGTCCGCGATCCTCGGCATCCACGCGACCAAGGACCGTGCTGTCGTCGAAAACGGTCAGGTCGTCGTGCGTCCGATGAACTACCTCGCCATGTCCTACGATCACCGCATCATCGACGGCCGCGAAGCCGTCCTCGGTCTGGTGACCATGAAGGAAGCGCTGGAAGATCCGGCCCGCCTGCTGCTCAACGTCTAAGCCAGCATCGCCGGCGCCAGTGTTCCCGCACGGGCGCTGGCGCCTTTGCACATCTGAAATCTGAAAGGTTGATCCATGTCCAAGCAATTTGACGTGCTCGTTATCGGCGGTGGTCCCGGCGGCTATGTCGCCGCCATCCGCGCCGCCCAGCTCGGCTTCAACACCGCCTGCGCCGAATCCAACGCCTATGCCGATCCCAAGGGCGAGCCGCGTCTTGGTGGCACCTGCCTGAACGTCGGCTGCATCCCGTCGAAGGCCCTGCTGCGCTCTTCCGAACTGTACGAAGAAGCCAACCACAGCTTCGCCATGCACGGCATCTCGGCCAAGGGCGTTGCCATCGACGTGCCGACCATGATCGGCCGCAAGAACACCATCGTTACCCAGCTGACCGGCGGCATCCGTGGCCTGTTCAAGAAGAACAAGGTCACCGGCCTCAACGGTCATGCCAGCTTTGCCGGCAAGGAAGGCGAGCTGTACAAGGTCAAGGTTGGCGAGGAAGAAGTCCTGGCCAAGCACGTGATCATCGCCACCGGCTCCAAGCCGCGCCACCTCGACGGCATCCCGGTCGATAACAAGGTGATCTGCGACAACGTCGGCGCGCTCGATTTCGACGCCGCGCCGAAGCGCCTGGGCGTCATCGGCGCCGGTGTCATCGGCCTGGAAATGGGTTCGGTCTGGCGCCGTCTCGGTACCGACGTTACCGTCCTCGAAGCCGCGCCGGATTTCCTGCCCTTCGCCGACCAGGACATCGCCAAGGAAGCACTCAAGCTGTTCACCAAGCAGGGCCTGAAGATCACCACCGGCATCAAGCTGGGCAAGGTCACGGTTGCCAAGAAGGGTGTCACCGTTGAATACGAGGACAAGGAAGGCGCCAAGAAGCTCGAATGCGACAAGCTGATCGTCTCGGTCGGGCGCATCCCGAACACCGACGGTCTCAACGGTGATGCCGTCGGCCTCAAGCTCAACGAGCGCGGTCAGGTTGAAGTCAACGGCCACTGCCAGACCAACCTGCCCAACGTCTGGGCGGTCGGCGACGTCGTTCGCGGTCCGATGCTGGCGCACAAGGCCTCGGAAGAGGGCGTCATGGTTGCCGAACTGATCGCCGGTCAGGCCGGTCACTGCAACTTCGACACCATCCCGGGCGTGGTCTACACCCATCCGGAAATCGCCTGGGTCGGCAAGACCGAACAGCAGCTCAAGGCTGAAGGCATTGCCTACAAGCCGGGCAAGGTGCCGTTCATGGCCAGCGGCCGGGCACTCGGCAACGGCGACGCCAGCGGCTTCGTCAAGGTCCTGGCCTGCGCCAAGACCGACCGCATCCTCGGTGTGCACATCATCGGCAACAGCGCCTCCGAGCTGATCGCCGAAGCTGTCGTCACGATGGAATTTGCCGGTGCTTCCGAAGACCTCGGCCGCATCTGCCATGCCCACCCGACCCTGTCGGAAATCGTGCATGAGGCCGCGCTGGCCTGCGACAAGCGCTCGCTGCACTTCTAAGCCCGGTTTTTCCGGCACGAAAGGCGGTTGCGGAAACGCACCCGCCTTTTTTATTTGCGAAAATAACGCCTTCTCATCAACCAAAAACGACGCCTCGATGCCCCATAGAAAACTCAATGTCTCGCCGACCGGCATGATCGATGCCTATAACGCGCTGCTTGGCGAGCGCGGTTATGTCGCCGATGCGGCACAGATGAACGCGGCGAATGCCCTGCAGAATCTCTATACCCTCCTGTTGCAGTTCAAGGTCCAGCGTGGCAGCACGCTCAAGCGCCTGCTCAGCGCGCCCAAGCCGCCGCGGGGCGTGTATTTCTGGGGCGGTGTCGGGCGCGGCAAGAGCTTCCTGATGGATTGCTTCTACGCGGCGGTGCCCTATCGGCGCAAGAAGCGTCTGCATTTCCATTCCTTCATGCAGCAAATCCACCGCGACCTGGAAAAATACAAGGGCGAGCCGGACCCCATGCTCAAGCTGGCCGCAGCCATTGCCAAGGATGTCCGGCTGCTCTGCTTCGACGAATTCCACGTCTCCGACATCGCCGACGCGATGATCCTCGGTCGCCTGATGGAAGGCTTGTTCAGCCAGGGCGTGATCCTGGTGATGACCTCCAACTATCCGCCGTCCATGCTTTACCCCAACGGCCTGCACCGCGAAAGCTTCCTGCCGACCATCGCCCTGCTCGAAAAGCACCTCGATGTGTTCGAGGTCGAAGCCGGTATCGACTACCGCTTGCGGGCGCTTGAGCAGGTCGAGATTTATCACTATCCGGCCGATGATGCTGCCGAGAAGAAGATGCTCGACTACTTCCGCATGGTGGCCGGCGAAGAGGGAAAGAAGGGGGGCCATGTCGAGGTGCTCGGTCGCGACATCGCGACGCTGCGGCGGGGCCATGGCGTGATCTGGTTCGATTTCCGCACGCTATGCGGTGGACCGCGCTCGCAAAACGATTACCTGGAAATCTCGCGTGGCTACCACACGGTCCTGCTGTCGCATATTCCGCGCATGACCCAGCACCAGTCGTCGGAAGCACGTCGCTTCACCTGGCTGGTCGATGTCTTCTACGACAACAAGGTCAAGCTGATTGCCACTGCCGATTGTCCGGCCGAAGAACTCTATGTCGAGGGCACCCAGGCCAGCGAATTCAAGCGTACTGTGAGTCGCCTGACCGAAATGAACTCGCGCGAGTATCTGGCCCAGCCGCATATTGTCGCCCCTTGAGGAGAGCACCATGAGATCCGTCCTGAAGTTCCTGTTTGCTGCCCTCGTCGTCCTGTGGGCCGGGGGCGCTTCGGCGCAAATGCAAGTCATCGAACTCAAGAGCAAGACGGCCGATGAAGTCCTGCCGGTACTACTGCCGCTGGTCGAGCCGGGCGGCACGCTGACCGGGATGAACAACCAGCTTTTCCTGCGGACCTCGCCGCGAAATCGCGAGGACATCAAGCGGGCGCTGGCGGCGATCGATAAACCGGCCCGGCGCCTGATCATCCACGTTGCCAATGACCGGCAGCGGATGAACGTCCAGCGTGAGGCCGAGGCCATCGGTCAGGTCGTGCTCGGCGGCAACAGCCGGGTCGAGGTTGAAGGCCGGGTCTGGGATACCCAGAGTCAACGCGAAGAAAGGGCGACACAGCGGGTGCAGACGGTCGAGGGCGGACGCGCTTTCATTCAGGTGGGCCGTTCGCTACCGGTACCGATGCGCCAGCTTGTCGTCGGACCGGGTGGAGCAATCGTCAACGAGGGTGTTGTCTACCGGGACATCGGTAGCGGTTTCTACGCTACCCCGCGCCTCAACCGCGACCGGGTGACGCTGGACATCACCCAGCAGGCCGAACAACTCGAACGCGGACGTCCGGGCAGCATTGCCACGCAGCAACTGGCGACCACGGTCAGCGGCCGCCTCGGCGAATGGATCGAGCTGGGCGGCACCGGCCAGCAAGCTGGCAATCAGCGCGACGGCTCGTTCAGTGTCGGTACCGGACAGACGCGCGACCAGCGATCGATCTGGCTGCGGGTCGAAGAGGTGGAATGAAAAACGGGCCGCACTTGCGGCCCGTGTGCTAATTGCCGCCTGTGCTTCTCAGGCGGCGGCCTTGGCCGGCAGCGGGGTGACGACCGGCGCTGCCCCCTTGCTGATCAAGCCCAGCGGCTTGCCGAGGGGCAACAGGTTACGCCCGAAGAAATTGTTCAGGAAAACTGCGCCGGCGGCGTAGAAGCCGAGTAGCGATATCCCCAGTTCCGACCAGGCGGCGAGCGCCCCGAACAGTTCCTTGTTGATACCGAGGATGGACAGCGCCAGCGACGGCAGCAGCACGTTGATCAACACCAGGATGACGGCGAACACCTTGTTGGCTTCGAAGGCGGCGACCATGATGAAGAGCGAGAAGATGAAATAGCCGATGCAGGCGAAAGCGAGTTGCCTGGGGTCAGCATTGGCGCCGACATCGCCCAGCCAGCCGAGGCTAATCGCCCAGTGCATGGCGACGGCGATCCAGAACAGGCCGTAGGCACCGAGAACGATGGCGCCAAAATAGTTGTTCTTCTTGAAGTCGACCATCGACGCCCAGATCTGGGCAATCGAACCGAGGAAGAGCGCCCACGGAATCAGGTAGGCGACGCCGGTAGTCCAGCCCATCTTGGCCGATGCGGCGACAAAAGTAACCATCGACAGACCGAATACCCCCAGGGCGGTGGGGTCGGACATGAGGATTTTGGTTTCAGTGACTTGCTGTTGCATACGCGCTCCCTCGAATTGGTTTATGTTTTTTGCTGCATTGCGTCAAACGGTCGTTTGGACGATCCGGGTGATTTTCGACAGGGGCATGCGAACGCCATGTGATCTAGATCAATAAAACGAAATATTTATTTAAAATCATTAAGTTACGAATAATTCAATGCATTATGGCTGAGTTGATCGAGAGTCTGGTGAACGAAAAAAAGCCCGGGATCGCCGGGCTTTCTGTGGGGCTTGCTGCGCTCAGGCGGCGTTGAGCGCCTGATCGAGGTCGGCGATCAGGTCATCGACGTGCTCGATGCCGACCGACAGGCGGATCATGTCTTCGGAGACACCGGCCTTGGCCAGTTCTTCCGGCGACAGCTGGCGGTGCGTGGTCGACGCCGGGTGGCAGGCGAGCGTCTTGCAGTCGCCGATATTGACCAGGCGGGTGACCAGTTGCAGTGCATCCTGGAACTTGCCGCCGCCTTCGCGGCCGCCCTTGACGCCGAAGTTGAGGATGCCGGAAGCGCGGCCGCCCATGTACTTCTGCACCAGCGCGTGGTCCTTGTGGTCGGGCAGGCCGGCGTAGTTGACCCAGCTGACCTTCGGATGCGTCTTGAGGAATTCAGCAATCTTAAGCGAGTTTTCGCAGATGCGGTCCATGCGCAGCGCCAGCGTCTCGATCCCCTGCAGGATCAGGAAGGCGTTGAACGGGCTGATGGCGGCGCCCATGTTGCGCAGCGGCACGACGCGGGCGCGGCCGATGTAGGCGGCGGCACCGAGGGCTTCGGTGTAGACGACGCCGTGGTAGGACACATCCGGCTCGTTGAGGCGCTTGAACTTCGCCTTGTGCTCGGCCCACGGGAACTTGCCGCTATCGACGATGATGCCGCCGATGGAGTTGCCATGGCCGCCAAGGTACTTGGTCAGCGCATGGACGACGATGTCGGCGCCGTGTTCGAACGGGCGGCACAGGTAGGGCGAGGGCACGGTGTTGTCGACGATGACCGGCACGCCATGCTTGTGGGCGATCTCGGCGAGTTTTTCGAAGTCGGTGACGTTGCCGAGCGGGTTGCCGACCGATTCGCAGAAGACGGCCTTGGTTCTGGCGTCGATCAGCTTCTCGAAGGCATCCGGGTCGCGGTAGTCGGCGAAGCGCACTTCGATGCCGTACTGCGGCAGCGTGTGCGCGAACAGGTTGTAGGTGCCGCCGTACAGGGTGCTCGAGGTGACGATGTTGTCGCCGGCCTCGGCAATCGTCTGGATCGAGGCGGTGATCGCCGCCATGCCGGAGGCCATGGCCAGCGCGGCAACGCCGCCTTCCATCGCGGCGACGCGCTTTTCCAGCACGTCCTGGGTCGGATTCATGATCCGCGTGTAGATGTTGCCGGCGACCTTGAGGTCGAACAGGTCGGCGCCGTGCTGGGTGCTGTCGAAGGCGTAGGAGGTGGTCTGGTAGATCGGCACGGCGACTGCCTTGGTCGTCGGGTCCGGGCTGTAGCCGCCATGAACGGCGAGGGTTTCGATCTTCATCCGCGTGTCTCTCTTTTGTGTTTGAAAAAGTGAAGTTTACAGGAGCCCGGCTAGCTTAACCGGGCGTGATGCGGGCTGCCAATAACATCGGCAGCTAAGCTTATGCCGGTTTCAGGTGCGGTCGTCGAAGCCGTCGTCTTCCTGCAGCCGGCTGACCGGTTTGAGCAGGAAGCGGCCGGGATCGACGGCGTCCACCAGATCGTTCTCCAGCGGTAGCGGCTCGCCTTCCAGACGCGACAGCAGCAGGTCGGCCATCAGCGCCGACCAGACGATGCCGCGCGCGCCGAAACCCTGCACGCACCACAGGCCGGGGTGGCGGGGCAGGGCCGGCAGGCGGGGCTGGCCCTTGAGCGCGGCAAGGTCGGGCAGCGGGCCGACGATGGGCAAGCGGTCGGGCGACATGGGGCGGACGCCGCAGCGGCCGTCGAGCGCCGCCGGGTCAATGGTGGCGGCGAAGCCGGGCAGACTGCGCTGCAGGCGGGCCAGGTTTTCCGCGTGGTCGGCCGGATGCAGCGCCAGATCGGCTTCGCCTGGCTGCAGCGTGGCGCCGGTCAGGCAGATGCCGTCGATTTCCGGCATCAGGTAGCCATGGCGGCAGACGACGTGTGGCAGCGGCGTGATGCTGGCGGCTGGCAGGTGGCTGACCTGGCCGCGGGCGCCTTTCTGCGGCTGGCCGGCGAACTGCGCAAAATGCGTGGCGCCGGCACCGGCGGCCAGGATCACCACCGGCGCGCGGGCAATCTCGCTGCCGTCGGCGGCGAGCAGGCGCCAGCCGTCGTCCGTTTTTTCCAGGCGGTCGACGGCGACACCGTAGCGCGTGGCGATGCGTTGCGGAAAAGCCGCCAGCGCGGCGCGGCAGACCGAGGCCGGATTGACCCAGCCGCCCTGCGGGAACCACCAGCCGCCGGTTTCCACCGGCCGGCCGAGGCGTTCGGCAACGGCGTCGGCGGCGGCGAACTGGAGCAGTTCGGGCGGCAGTTGCAGGCGCTCGACGACGCGGCGCTGGGTCGCTTCATGCGCCGCGTCGCGGCCGAGATGCAGCACGCCGCACGGCGACCAGCGGGCGTCGGGCAGCGTCTGCAGAAGGGCGCGGGTAGCCAGGTAGCCGGCGCGGGTCAGGCGCGACAGGCGGTTGTCGTCGGCGCTGGGTAGCGGCCGCAGCACCCCGGCGATGTTGTTCGAGGCGCCGGTGGCCGGCGTCGCCGCGCTGTCGATCACCTCGACCTGCCAGCCGGCGCCGGCCAGTGCGCTGGCCGTGGCGCAGCCGGCGATGCCGGCACCGATGACGATGGCGCGCCGTTCGGCTGGCGGGCGGTGGCGGTCGGGCCGGCGCGAGCGGAAACGGCCGTGCAGCATCTGCCGCTTGCCGGCGAAGCCGGGGCGTTTTTCCAGGTCGAACTCGGCGGCTTCCAGTGCTGCCCGGACGTGGCCGGCAACCGACCAGGTGGCCAGCGTGGCGCCCGGCGCGGCGAGGCGCGACAGCGCGCGGCACAGTTCCGGCGTCCACAGTTCGGGGTTCTTCGCCGGCGAGAAACCGTCGAGAAAAAAGGCGTCGACCGAGGCGTCGAGCTGGCGCAACTGCGTCGTCGCGTCGCCGAAGAACAGGGTCAGGATGACCTGCCGGTTGTCGAGGAAAAGGCGATGCACGCCCGGCGTCAGCAGCGGCCAGCGGGCCTGCAGCTGCGCCGCCAGTTCGGCGAACTCCGGCCAGGCGCGCTGGGCGATGGCGAGGTCGGCGGCGGAGAAGGGATGTTTTTCGAAGGAAACGAAGTGCAGCCGCCGGCAGCGTTGCGGGTCGGCGCGCCAGGCCTGCCAGGTGGCGAGGAAGTTCAGCCCGAGGCCGAAGCCGGTTTCGAGGATGACGCAGCGGTCGCGTCCCTGCCAGCGCTGCGGCAGTTCGTTGCCGCCAAGAAAGACGTGGCGCGCCTGCGCCGG
>Ga0209794_1001434_pt1 | contig 18273 bp, 20 predicted proteins | sample EBPBio232013_DNA_FD_185869 | JGI IMG/M metagenome (GOLD analysis project Ga0209794, IMG submission 185869) | Wastewater treatment Type I Accumulibacter community from EBPR Bioreactor in Madison, WI, USA - Reactor 1_5/23/2013_ DNA (SPAdes)... | ecosystem: Engineered > Bioreactor > EBPR >... | reverse complement strand
CGAGCGCCGCGCCCGCGATCTCGCCGCCCTGCCCTACGAGGCGCCGCGCAACGAATTGCCGCAGCCCCTGCAGGCGCTCACCTTCGACCAGTATCGCGATCTGCGCTTCCGCACCGACCGGTCCTTCCTCGGTCAGGCCGGCGGGCCGTTCCGCATGCAGATGTTCCATCTCGGCTTCATCTATCGCACGCCGGTCGTGGTGAACGTGATCCGCGACGGCATCGCGACGCCGATCCCCTATGCCGCCTCGCTGTTCGACTACGGTCGCAACCGGTTCGAGCGGCCGTTGCCGGTCGATCTCGGCTTTGCCGGTTTCCGCATTCATCACCCGCTCAACGATCCGCGCGTCCACGACGAACTGATCTCGTTCCTCGGCGCGAGCTATTTCCGTTTCCTCGGGCGTGGCCAGAAATATGGCCTTTCGGCCCGCGGCATCGCCGTCAACACGGCCGGCCCCGGGCAGGAGGAATTCCCCTACTTCCGCGAGTTCTGGGTCGACACTCCCGCCGCCGATTCACAATCCTGCGTGATCTACGCCCTGCTCGACGGCGAGAGCCTCACGGGCGCGTTCCGCTTCACGGTCTTCCCGGCCCAGGAAACCGTGCTGGACGTGCGCTGCACGCTGTTTCCCCGCCGCGCCATCCCGAAGCTCGGCGTCGCGCCCCTCACCTCGATGTTCTTCTATGCGGAGAACGACCGGCGCAGCTTCGACGACTACCGGCCGGAACTGCACGATTCCGACGGCCTGCTGATCCACTCCGATACCGGCGAGTGGATTTGGCGCCCCTTGCGCAATCCGCGCAGCGTCGAGGTCTCGCAATTCGCCGACCGGCAGGTGCGCGGCTTCGGCCTGATGCAGCGCGACCGCATCTTCGAGCACTATCAGGACCTCGACCTCGCCTATGAACAGCGGCCGAGCTACTGGGTCGAGCCGCGCGAGGGCTTCACCGAGGGCCGGGTCGAACTGGTCGAAATCCCGACCTCCGACGAGACCAACGACAACATCGTCGCCTACTGGGTGCCGAACCGCGCGGTCGAGCAGGGACAGACGCTGACCTTCGCCTATCGCATCGTCTCGACCATCAACGAGGCGCGGCTGCATCCCGGCGGCTACGCCAGCAACACCTACCGCACGCGGCCGGTGGCGCTCGGCTCGGGCGAGACCGTCGCGCCCAATTCCACGCGCTTCATCATCGATTTCGTCGGCGGCGACCTCGAATACCACCTGCCGCACCCGGATTCGGTGCAGATCGTGCCCTCGGCCACGCAGGCGCGGATCATTCGCACCTTCCTCGTGCCCAACGCCCAGACGCGCGGCTTCCGGGCCGGCATCGACGTGGTCGGCGAGGCCGGCCAGACCGCCAACCTGCGGGCCTTCCTGCGCACCGGCAACCGGGCGCTGACCGAGACCTGGACCTTCCCCTGGAAGGTCGACTGACGCGGCTCATGTCCGGTAGGCAGGCGGGCTCGATCGACGGGCCCGCCGAGGCCGCCATTCCTAGGCCGTGAGCGCCTCGAAGCCGGCCTTGATCTTGTCGATCGGCAACTCCCGGCCGATGAAGACGAGCCGGCTCTCGCGCTTCTCGTCATCCTTCCAGGCGCGCTGATGGTCGCCGTCGAGGATCATGTGCACGCCCTGGAACACGAAGCGGTCGGGGTCGTCCCTGAACGCCACGATGCCCTTGCAGCGCAGGATCTTCGGTCCCTCGACCTGCGTCAGGTCCTGAATCCAGGGAAAGAACCGGTCGGGATCCAGCGCCTTGTCGGTGCGCAGCGACAGCGATTGCATGTGCTCGTCGTGATAGTGCTTCAGGCCGCCATGGCTCGGATGGTCGCAGGCCGGGCCGCAGGCATGGTCATGGTGATCGTGGTCATGCCCGTGATCATGGTCATGCCCATGATGGTGGTCGTGATCGTGGTGATGATCATGGCCGTGATGATGGTGGTGGCCGTCGTCCTTCTCGAGGAAGGCCGGCTCGATCTCCAGGATGCGCTCCAGGTCGAAGGCGCCGCGCCCGAGCACATCCTCCAGCGCCACGGCGCATTTCTGCGTCCGGTGCAGCACGGCATAGGGATTGATGGCGCGGATGCGCGCCTCGACCTCGCGCAACTGCGCCGGCGTCACGAGATCGGTCTTGTTCAGAAGGATCACGTCGGCGAAGGCGATCTGGTTCTTCGCCTCCGGTGCGTCCTTCAGCCGGTCGAGCAGCCATTTGGCGTCGGCGACCGTCACGACGGCGTCGAGCGCCGTTTTCGCGCCGACTTCCTCGTCGACGAAGAAGGTCTGGGCGACGGGAGCCGGATCGGCGAGGCCCGTCGTCTCGACGATGATCGCGTCGAACTTGCCCTTGCGCCGCATCAGGCCCTCGATGATGCGGATGAGATCGCCGCGCACGGTGCAGCAGATGCAGCCGTTGTTCATCTCGAACACTTCCTCGTCCGCGCCGACGACGAGGTCGTTGTCGATGCCGATCTCGCCGAACTCGTTGACGATCACCGCAAAGCGCTTGCCGTGGTTCTCGGTGAGGATGCGGTTGAGCAGGGTCGTCTTGCCCGCGCCGAGATAGCCGGTCAGCACGGTGACGGGGATCTTGCTCAGGGCGGCGGCGGTCGGGGCGGCGTCGGTCATGTCGGTCGTCCGGCTGAAAGGGGTCGGGACATCATATAGGAAGCGGTGCGGCGTGCGGAATGGCCGCTCACGCCGGGCTGATCGCGCCGACGATCTGGCGCGTATTGTGGCGGATGAGCTCGATATAGGTCGCGGCCGGGCCGCCGGCCTCCGACAGCGCGTCGGAATAAAGCCGCCCGCCGATCTTCGCGCCGGTCTCCGCCGCGATTCGCTGGATCGAGCGCGGATCGGCGATGTTCTCCATGAACACCGCGGCGACCTTCCGCTCGCGCACCTGCCGGATGATGGCGGCAACCTCGCGGGCGGAGGGTTCGGATTCCGAGGACACGCCGCGCAGCGCTATGAACTCCACGCCATAGGCTCGCGCATAATAGCGGAAGGCGTCGTGGGTGGTGAGGATGCGCCGCTGCTCGGCCGGAATGGCCGCGATCGCCGCCTTCACTTCCGCGTCGAGCGCGTCGAGCTTCGCGACATAGGCCTGCGCCGCGGCCGCGAAGGTCTCGCGGCGCGCCGGGTCGGCCTCGCCCAGCGCTGCGGCGATGTTCGCGGCATAGGTCTTCACATTCGCGACGTTCTGCCAGGCATGAGGGTCGTTGGCGCCGTGGGAATGACCGTGCGCATGGCCGTGGGAGTGCCCGCCTTCGGCCTTCAGCGGCGTCACGCCCTCGCTGGCCGTGACGACTTTCGCGCGCGTGCCGGAGGACCGGATCAGCCTCTGGATCCAGCCCTCGAAGCCGAGGCCGTTGACGACGATCAGCCGGGCCTGCGCCAGTTGCCGGGCATCGGCGGGGGTCGGCGCGTAGGAATGGGCGTCGCCATCCGCGCCGACCAGCGCGGTAACGGCGACATGGTCGCCGCCGATCGCCCTCACGATGTCCGCGAGGATGGAGAAGGTTGCGACCACCGGAACCGGACCCTGCTGCGCGATACCGGCGCGGGACAGGAACGGCACGGCCAACAGACCGGAGACGGCGGAACGGCGCGATAGCATGCGGGCAGTCCTCTACTGACGGGCCGCCCTAGGCCTCCCGGTGTCGCGCTGGCCAGTAGGTGGGCACGAGCCCTCCCCGCGGACCGAAGACCAGCGACACCAGATAGATCACCCCCGCCACGAGGACGATCGAAGGGCCGGACGGTGTCGACATGTTATAAGATAACATTAGACCTGCATAGCCCGAAACGACGCCGATCAGGACGGCGGTCGCCGCCAGCGCGGTGACGTCGCGCGCCCAGAACCGCGCGGCGATGGCCGGCAGCATCATCAGGCCGACCGCCAGCAGGGTGCCGAGCGCGTGGAAGCCGGCGACCAGGTTGAGCACGACCAGAGCCAGAAAGACGAGGTGCGCGGGCGCGCCCGCGCGTGACACCGAACGCAGGAATCCGGGATCGACGCAGTCCAGCACCAGCGGCCGCCAGAGCACGGCGAGCGCGACCAGCGTCACCGTGGCGATGCCGGCGAGCAGCAGCAGGGTCGGGTCGTCGAGGGCGAGGACCGAGCCGAACAGCACGCGGAACAGGTCGACATTCGAGCCGCGCATGGAGATGACGATCACGCCGAGCGCCAGCGAGATCAGGTAGAAGGCGGCCAGCGAGGCATCCTCCTTGAGCGCGGTGAAGCGGGCGACCAGCCCGGCCGTGAGCGCGACCGCGAAGCCCGCGGCAATGCCGCCGAGGGTCATCGGCACCAGAGCCAGCCCAAACAGGAGATAGCCCATCGCCGCCCCCGGCAGGATCGCATGGGCCATGGCGTCGCCCATCAGCGACATGCGCCGCAGCATGAGGAAAACGCCCACCGGCGCGCCGCCGAGCGACAGCGCGACCGTGCCGACGAGCGCGCGCCGCATGAACTCGAATTCGACGAAGGGGCCGATGAGAAGATCGTACATGGTTCGCCGTTCAGGCCGCCGCGGCGCAGATGTCGGCGTGATCGTCGAAGGCTTCCGTCATCCGCCGCGCCGCGAGCAGGTTCTCGGGGGTCAGAACCTCGTCGGTCGGGCCCCAGGCGATGGAGCGGCGCGCCAGCAGCAGCGATTGCGGGAAGGCCTGACGCACCGTCTCCATGTCGTGCAGGACCGCGACCACGGTGCGCTTCTCGGCGTTCCAGCGGCGCACGAGATCGAGGAGATCGGCGCAGGTCTTGGCATCGATGGCGGTGAACGGTTCGTCGAGCAGGATCAGCCGCGCGTCCTGCACGAGAAGGCGGGCGAACAGCATCCGCTGGAGCTGCCCGCCGGACAGGGTGCCGATGGGCCGCCGCTCGAAGCCGGTGAGACCGACCGCCGCCAGCGCGTGATCGACGGCAGCGCGGTCGGCCTTCGACAGCCCGCCGAACAACCCGGTGCGCTTCCACAGGCCCATGGCGACGAGTTCCATCACCGTGATCGGAAACGACCGGTCGATCTCGGCGGCCTGCGGCAGGTAGGCGACCGCGTGCCGGTCGGCGCGCGCGATCTCGATGGCGCCGCTCAAGGGGCTGATCGCACCCGCGAGGCCCTTCAGCAGGGTCGATTTGCCTGCGCCATTGGGGCCGACGACAGCCAGCATGGCGCCCTCCTCGATCGTGCCGTCGAGGTGGTGCACGGCCGGATGGCGGTCGTAGCCGAGGGTCAGGTTGCGGATTCGGACAGAGGACATGGGCGACTCAGGCAATGGCCCAGGCGACGAGGCCCCAGAGCAGGACGGCGAGCCCGGCCGCGACGCCGAAGCGCGCCGGCGCGGACATCAGCATGGCCGAGGCCATGCGCGCGGGCTCGTCGCGCCCGTGGCCATGCGGATGGCCGTGATCGTGCGCGTGACCGTGATGGTCGCGGTGATCATGGCCGGAGGCATGGGTGTGGGCGGACACGGATCGGCAATCCCGGGAAATCAGCACTGGACGTTATAATATCACGCGCCTTTCGTCCATCGCGGATCATCCGGCCGTGACGCCCGTTGCGATGGCGGTTAATCTCGCGTCCATGGAATGCCGCGCAGGACCGACCGAACCATGACGCCCGACATACTCGGCGGCGACTGGATTGCGCGCGCCATCCCGCTTCGCCCCGACGAGGAGGGCGAGACGGTCGCGACTCTCGTTCATCGGGCGGGCTCTCCACGGTCGCGGCGCGCCGTCCTCTACGTCCACGGCTTCGTCGACTACTTCTTTCAGACGCACCTGGCCGCGCACTGGGAAAGGCTCGGATTCGACTTCTATGCGCTGGATCTGCGCAAATATGGCCGCTCGCTGCGGCCGCACCAGACGCCGAATTTCTGCACGGACCTTGCCGTCTATGACGAGGAACTGGACGCGGCGGTGCAGATCATCCGCTCGGAACATGGCCACGACGTGCTGGTGCTGATGGGCCATTCCACCGGCGGGCTGATCACCAGTCTCTGGGCTAACCGCCGCAACGGCAGCGGCCTGGTTCAGGCTCTGGTGCTGAACAGCCCCTGGTTCGACCTCGCGGGCAACTGGTTCCTGCGCGGCCCCATGACGGCCGCCATCGACCGGATCGGCACCTTTGCGCCAAAGCTCGCCATCAATGGCCTCGACAAGCACTATGGCCGCAGCCTGCACAGCTCGACCGGCGGCGAGTGGGACTACAGGCTCGACTGGAAGCCGATCGACGGTTTCCCGGTCGTGCTCGGCTGGCTGCGCGCGATCCGGCGCGGGCATGGCGAGCTCGGGCGCGGTCTTGGCATCGACTGTCCGTCGCTGGTCTGCTGCTCGGCGCTCAGCGGACCGAACCACCGCGCCCACGAGGCGATCCTGCGCACCGACAGCGTGCTGGACGTCACGCAGATCGCCGGTCGTGCCCACCTGCTGGGGCCGGATGTTACGATCCGGCGCATCGCCGACGGCATTCACGACCTCGCGCTGTCGTCTGAACCCGCCCGCGGCCGGTTCTTCGCCGCCGTCGCCGAGTGGGTGCAGGCAAGGCTACCGGCTGCCGCAAACGGGCAGGGCTGACGCGCGCGCTGCAACCTTTCGGCCGCCCGCGCATTGTTACCGCAGTCCCCGCAACCATCGGAGCCTGCCATGACAATCCGATCCGTTTCGCTCGCCATCGCGGGTGCCGCCGCGCTCGGCGCCATGATCGCCCTGCCCTCGCAGGCGGATGCCCAGAGCCGCGTCCGCGTCGGCATGCTGACCTGCAACGTCGCGCCGGGCGTCGGCTTCATCATTGCCTCGCAGCGCGACATGACCTGCGTCTTCCGGCCGGATCGCCGCCGTGGCGGCCGCGAGGCCTATGTCGGCCGCATCACCCGCGTCGGCCTCGATGTGGGCGTCACCGGCCGCGGCGTTTTGGCCTGGACGGTGTTCGCGGCGACGCCCCGTCTCACGCGCTGGCAGCTGGCGGGCGAATATGCCGGCGCGAGCGCACAGGCGACGCTGGGCGTCGGCCTCGGCGCCAACGTGCTGGTCGGCGGATCACGCAACACGGTGGCGCTGCAGCCCCTCTCGGTTCAGGCGCAGACCGGCCTCAACCTCGCTCTCGGCGTGGGCGATCTCAGGCTCAGCCCGGCGCGCATCAGGCGCTGATCGCCTGCCCAGACGAACGAAAGCGCCGGACCCGTCGGGTGCCGGCGCTTTTCGTGGAGCAAGGTTGCCTACTGGCGATACTGCTGGATGCGCGTGGTGCGCAGGCCGGCGAGGCCATGACGGTCGATGGAAGCCTGCCAGTTGAGGAATTCTTCGACGGTGAGCGTGTAGCGCTTGCAGGCTTCTTCGAGGCTCAGCAGCCCGCCGCGCACGGCAGCCACGACCTCGGCTTTGCGCCGGATCACCCAGCGATGGGTATCGGGCGGGGGGAGATCAGCGATCGTCAGCGGACTGCCGTCCGGCCCGATCACATATTTCACCCTGGGACGCATGGGCTCGGTCATTCTCACTCTCACACAACGCACGCGACTGACCACGTCTGAAGCGAAGAGTACCGGCAGGGTGTTAAATTTGGCCTAAATGGGAATCGACAAAGAAACTCAACGTTTTCGTTGATCGATTCCGCACGGGACATGCGGAATATCGACGTTTCCGCAGTGGCTGGAATACCGCCCACGGCCCGCTCCGCCGGTCAGAGCGAGATGCCGGTGAGCCGCGCGATCGGGATGTTCAGGGTGCCGACGGTGACGCGCGGCGTGCCGGTCGACATGTCGACGGCTGAGACGGTGCCTGTGTGATTGACCGCCACCTGCGCCGCCGTGCTGCCGGTGCCGCGGTAGAGTTCGAGCGTATAGGGCTGGGTTCCCAGCGGCTTGCCGTCGCTCCGCTTGCCGTCCCAGGCATATTCCTGCGCCTGATTGGCGGTCAGCGAAGCCGTCGTCTCCTTGACGAGATTGCCCGCGGAATCGCGAATGCGGACGGTGTACTCGCCGCTTGTCGTCGGCGTGAAGGTCCAGGTCGCGCCCGTGCTGGTCGGCGAGACCGTGCTGGCGTCATAGGTGACCTTCTTGCCGAGATAGCCGAGCGAGGCGGTCGTCTGGTTGCCCGAGAACGCGGCCGCCATGGCATCGAGCTTGGAGTTCGTGGCGATCTGCTGCTCGACCTGCGAATACTGCACCAGCTGCTGGGTGAACTGGTTGGCGTCCATCGGCTGGGTCGGATCCTGGTTCTTCAGCTGCGTCGTGAGCAGTTGAAGAAACGTGTCGAAATTGTTCGACAGCCGCGCCCCCGCGGTCGATGTCGTCGAGGTCGCGGTGTTGCTCGAAACGCCGGAGGTCGTGGCCATGGCTTCCCCCTAGATCCGGATGTCGATGCCGCCGCGCGCAGCGGCAAGGCGTGAATAGGTTGCTGCATTCGCCGCAAGGGTTGCGGTCGCATCGGGATCCTCGACCGCCGCCTGCCAGGTGCGGGCCGGACGGTCGCCATTGCCCTGACGGTCGTTGCCGCCCTGGTCCTTCAGCGAGAACTCGATGCTGCCCTCGGTCGTCTCCAGGCCGGCCTGCGCCAGCGTGCGCTCGAGGTTGCGCTGGTCGCGCTGGAGCAGGTCCAGCGTCTCCTGCTTCTCGACCACCAGCCGCGACTTCACCCGCCCCTCGCGATCGAGGGTCATCTGCACCTCGATGCGACCGAGCTCCGGCGGGTCCAGCTTGATGTCGAAGCGGGTCGAGCCGGAGGACGCGCGCGCGGCAATGGTGACGGCCAGCGCGTGGACAGGAACGACGGAGCCGGCAGCCTGCGTCTGGGCGGCCACCTTCTGCGCCACCTCGTGGGCGAAGGAGAGCGGGCCTGCGGAGGCGGCCGGCGGCTGGGCCGGCGGCGGTGCTGCATCCGTCGCCGGGGCGGCGGCCTGCTGCTGCGGAGCCGGCGCCTCGGGGCGCACCTCCGCGCGAACTTCGGCCCGCATCTCCGGGCGTGCCTCGGCCTTCGCCGCTGCCTTCATCTCGGGCTGTGGCTCAGGCGCAGCAGCAGCCACGGCCGCGTCCGGCGCAGATGCGGTCGGCGGTGTGGCCGACGGCGCGGTCTCCGAAGCCGTAGGTTTGGCGGCGGCCGGCTGAGCGACGGCGGTCAGCTCGGCGGCGGGAGACGCTGTCTGGGCGTCCGCCGGCTGAGCCGCCACGGGCGCCGGCGCGGCGGCAGCCGCAACGGGTTGAGGGGTCTCGCCCTCCATCGGAGCCACCGGCGCTGCCTCGGCGGCCACGACCGCAGGCGCGGCGGTCTGGACCGGCACAGGCTGGGGCGCCTCCTGCTGCACCGCCGCAGGCTGATCGCCCTCGACAGGCTTTGCTTCCGTGGGCTTGGCCGCATCCGTGGCGACGCTGGCGTCCGCGGGCACCACGGGTTTGTCGGAACCGGCCGTCGCCTCGGCCATCGCATCGGCGTCGGCAACCGGCTTGTCGTCGGAGAGGCGGCGCGAAACCACGCTGTCGGTTGTGGCGCTGATCGCTTCGGGCTGGGCCGTCGAACGGCGCTGCTGCCGACTGCGCGCGATCCGGCTGTCCTGCTCGGCCTCGCCAAGCGCGCGCTGCTGCTCGTCCAGCGCCTCCGCGAAGGCCGATGTCGCGCCGCCCTCCCGCAAGGACCGTGAACGCTGCGCGCTGTCGCCCGTGCGGACGCTCTGCGAAGAACCTGTTGCCGTCGTCGACGATGCCGCCACGGTATGCCCCACCCGGCCTGAAAACATGACCGGGATGGCATCAGCAAGCCTCGGGCCAGCGCCAGAACAGCAAAAAGCCAAGTCATTTCAATATCGAAACACTCGCCCCCCGCGAACACCGCGCGGCAGCCCCTGCCGGTGCGGCACAATTTGCCGGGTGCCATTCAAACGGTTAGACCATGGAGACGACCACGAGGACGGGGTATCGCGACATGCTTCTCGGCTGCATCGCCGACGATTTCACCGGCGCGAGCGACCTCGCCAACACCCTCGCCAAGGGCGGCATGGCGACCATGCAGTTCGTCGGCATCCCGCGCGGACCGGCTCCGAGCGAATGTGAGGCCGGCGTGGTGGCGCTGAAGAGCCGCACCATCCCCGTGGCCGATGCAGTGGCGCAGTCGCTGGCCGCCTGCGAGTGGCTGCTGGCGCAGGGTGCGCGGCAGATCCTGTTCAAATACTGCTCGACCTTCGATTCCACGAAGGAAGGCAATATCGGCCCGGTCGCCGAGGCGCTGATCGAGCGGCTGGGCGCCGATGTCGCGGTGGTCTGCCCGGTCTTCCCTGCGACCGGCCGGACGCTGTTCATGGGCCATCTCTTCGTCAACGGCGTGCTGCTCAGCGAAAGCGGGATGCAGAACCACCCGCTCACCCCGATGACCGATCCGGATATCCGGCGCTGGCTCAAGCATCAGACGAAGGGCGAAGTCGGGCTGGTGCCCTTCTCCGTCGTGCGCCAGGGCTTCGATGCCATCGGCCTCGCCCTCGCCGATGAGGCGACGGCCGGTCGCCGGCTGGCCGTGATCGACGCGGTCGCCGACGACGACCTGCTCGCCATCGGTGGCGCGCTCGGCGAGGCGAAGCTGGTCACCGGCGGCTCCGGCATCGCCCTCGGCCTGCCCGAGAACTTCCGCAAGAAGGGCCTGCTGTCCGGCCATGGCACGGGCTTCACGAGAGGGCGCGGCGGAGCCGCCGTCCTGTCCGGATCCTGCTCGAACCAGTCCCGCGCGCAGGTGAAGGCCTATACGGCGAAGCATCCCGGCCTCGCCGTCATGCCGGACGACGTCGTCAGCGGCGCGATGACCGCGAAGGCCGCCTTCGAACATGTGATGCAGCGCATCGGCCACGCGCCGATGGTCTATTCCTCGGCCGACCCTTCGGAGGTGAAGGCGGCGCAGGAGCGTCATGGCAAGGCGGAGGTGGCCGAGGCCATCGAAGGCTTCTTCGGGGAGCTCGCGGTGATGCTCGCCGATGCCGGCGTCGCCCGCCTCGTCGTCGGCGGCGGCGAAACGTCCGGCGCGGTGGTGACCGCGCTGGAGGTCGACCGTTTCCATATCGGGCCGGAGATCGATCCGGGCGTGCCGGCGCTCGCGGCGGAAGGCCCCCGGCCGATCCGGCTCGCGCTCAAGAGCGGCAATTTCGGCGCGCTCGATTTCTACGAGAAGGCGCTCGACGCGTTGGGTACGCCATGAGCAGCGGGACTATGAGCAGCGGGACCATGACCGGCGCGGCGATGTCCGACGAGGAAAGCCGGGCCCGCGCGGGCCTCGTCCGCTGGGGCAAGTCGCTGTTCGACCGGGGACTGACGCCGGGTTCGTCCGGCAACCTGAGCGTCCGGCTGGCGGACGGCTACCTGTTCACGCCGACCAATTCCTGCCTCGGCTTTCTCGACGCGGAGCGCCTGTCGAAGCTCGATGAAGCGGGCAGGCATGTCGGCGGCGATCCGCCGACCAAGGAACTGCCGCTGCATTTCGCCTTCTACGAGTCGCGGCCGACGGCGCGGGCCGTGGTGCATCTCCATTCGACCTTCGCCACCGCCCTCTCCTGCCTCGCCGATGCCGACCCGGACGATGCCATCCCGCCGATCACCCCCTATGTCGTGATGCGCGTCGGGAAAGTGCCGGTGGTCGCCTATACGCGCCCCGGTTCGCCGGAGGTCGCGCCGCTGATCCGGGCGAAGGCCCCGCGGCACCCGGCGATCCTGCTCGGCAATCACGGCCCGGTGGTCGCGGGCGCGAGCCTCGATGCGGCGGTCTTCGCGATGGAGGAACTGGAAGAAACCGCGCGCCTCGTCATGATGACGCGCGGCATGGCGATCCGGCCGCTGGGCGCGGCCGAGATCGCGGATCTGGAGGCAACCTTCAAGCTGAAGGGGTAGGCGTCGCGTCAGTCGCCCATGCCGCGATGGTTGTCGGCGTCCTGCTGCGCGCGGGTGGGCCCGGTCGAATTGTTGGAGGCACAGCCGGCGAGCGGGACGAGCAGAAGGAGCAGGATGAGCAGCTTGTTCATGGAACGACCTTGATGATGTCCTTTGGCCGGCCCTTATAGACCGAACTGCGGCTTCGTTGTCATCATGATCCGAACCGCGGCTTCAAGCGGTGCCTGGCCGCCACCGAGCAACAAGACCAGACGAGGAAACATGCCCCGCTTCTCCGCCAATCTCGGCTTTCTCTGGCAGGGCCTGCCGCTGCTGGACCAGATCGAGGCCGCCGCAAAGGCCGGCTTCCGGGCCGTCGAGATGCACTGGCCCTACGACACCGACCCGAAAGCCGTGCGCGCCGCCTGCACCCGGCTGGGACTGGCCATGCTCGGCGTCAACACCGTGCGCGGCGATACCGCGAAGGGCGAGAACGGCCTTGGCGCCCTGCCCGGCCGGCAGGCGGAGTTTCAGGCGGCGATCGATCAGGCCATCGCCTGGCAGGTCGCGGCGGGCGGCACCGCGATCCATGCCATGGCCGGCATCGTCAAGCCCGCCGCAAAGCCCGAGGCGACCGGCGTCTGGGCCGAGAACCTGTCGCTTGCGGCCGACAAGGCCGCCAGGCACGGCCTGACCATCCTGCTCGAGCCGCTCAATCCCCGCGCTTCGCCGGGCTACTTCTATTCGACCCTGCGCGGGGCCGGCGAGATGATCGCCCGCGTCGGCAAGCCGAACGTCAAGATCATGTTCGACGTCCACCACGTCGGCATTTCCGAGGGCGACGTGCTGACCAATCTCGATACGTGGTGGCCGATGATCGGCCATGTCCAGATCGCCGCCGTGCCGAGCCGCGCCGAGCCCGACGAGGGCGAGATCAACTTCCGCGCCGTGTTCGAGAAGCTCGACGCCAAGGGCTATGACGGCTGGGTCGGCGCCGAATATCGCCCGCGCGGCGACATGGAAGCCGGCCTCGCCTGGGTGAGGAATCTCGGCGTCAGCCTGTGAGGCATCAGGCCTTGGCCAGCGCCTTCGCGAAGGCATAGCTGTCCGGGTAGACCTCGTAGGAACCGGAACACGTTCGCCGCCCGGATGTGCAGTTCCTCGCCCGTCGCCTTCACGCGCCAGTGCCCCTGCAGGACGATGGCGACGCTGTCTTGCGCCTCGATCCGGTGAACGGTCTCGATGGCGAGCACGTCGAGATGCTCCGCGACGCGCCGGAAGAAGGTCAGCACCTTGGTCCGCCCCTCCCACGCGCCGGCCCAGGGCACGACGCCCGGCGGGCCGTTCCAGCGCACGGTCACGTCGTCCGTGGTGACGGCGGCAAGGGCGGAGGCATCGCCGGCGCGAATGGCGGCATACCAGCGGTCGAGAATGGCGGTGCTCATCCGCCAGTGATGCCGGCTGGCAAGGCTCAGCGCAAGACGCGGATGATCCGGGTGAGATCCAGCAATGTGACCAGTGCGGCCGCGACATAGGTCAGCGCCGCCGCGCGCAGCACGGATTTCGCCGCCGGCAGGTCGGCGGACGGCAGATAGCCGCCCTGGTCGAGGATGGGCAGCGCCTTGCCGAAGCTCGCGTCGAACTCCACCGGCAGGGTGACGAGATGCATCACGAGGCGCGAGGTCAGCAGCGCCAGGGCCACGACGATCTGCAGGATCACCAGCGGCATGGAATGGACGAAGGCCAGCACCAGCGGCGCGGTGGCGAAGAGCACGGCCGCCGCTACTTCCAGCTTCTGCGCGCCGCCCGCCATGCGGATGCGGGTCACGAGCAACGGGTCGCCGTCGCGATGCTGGATCGCATGACCGACCTCGTGGGCGGCGACCGCAACCGCCGTTACCGAGCGGCCGTCATGCACGTCGGGCGAGAGGCGGACGACCTTGTCGATGGGGTCGTAATGGTCGCCGGCATCGGTGACCTCGACCTTCACGCCCGAGAGGCCGGCGCGATCCAGAAGGTGAGCCGCCAGCTCGCCGCCGGTGCCGGGAAAATCGGCGCGCTCGGCCGAATGCCGCTTCATCTGGGCCTTCACCCAGAATTGCGGACCGAAGATCAGCGCCAGGAAGGCAAGGATGCCGAGGATGATGAGAACGGGCATGACGACTTACAAGTCGGCATGAGCGGCCCGGAAGTTCAAGGGCCGCGACGGAATGTCGTGGCTCACGCCAGCCAGCGCTTGCGCCGCTTGTAGCTTTTCACCTCGCGGAAGCTCTTCTTGTTGCCCTCCGCGACGCCCAGATAGAACTCCTTGACGTCCTCGTTCTCGCGCAACGATGCGGCATCGCCGTCCATGACGATGCGGCCGGTCTCCATGATGTAGCCGAAGGTGGCGTACTTCAGCGCCATGTTGGTGTTCTGCTCGGCGATCAGGAAGGAAACGCCCTCCTTGGAATTGATGTCGCGGACGATGTCGAAGATCTGTTCGACGATCTGCGGCGCCAGCCCCATCGACGGCTCGTCCAGCAGGATCATCTTCGGCTTCGACATCAGCGCGCGGCCGATGGCGCACATCTGCTGCTCGCCGCCGGACGTATAGCCGGACATCGAGTTGCGACGCTCCTTGAGGCGCGGGAAATAGGCGTAGATCTTGTCGAGATCGTCCTTGATCGCCCCGCGCCCGTCGCGGCGGGTGAAGGCGCCGGTGAGGAGATTCTCCTCGATGGTCAGGTGGCCGAAACAGTGCCGGCCCTCCATGACCTGGATGCAGCCGCGGCGCACGAGATCGTTGGGCGAGAGGCTCTGCACCTCCTCGCCCTCGAACAGGATCGAGCCCTTGGTGACTTCGCCCCGCTCGGCATGGAGCAGGTTGGAGATGGCCTTCAGCGTCGTGGTCTTGCCCGCGCCGTTGGCCCCGAGAATGGCGACGATGCCGCCGCGCGGCACGACCAGCGACACGCCCTTCAGCACGAGGATGACGTGGTCGTAGATGACCTCGATGTTGTTGACCGCGAGGATCAGGTCCTGCGCGGCTTCGGCAGAGGGCGTCGGGTGGGTCTGGGCGGTCATGACAGGCGCTCTGGTCCACCCTCCCTTGAGGGGGAGGGTCGCGCCGCAAGGCGCGGGGTGGGGTGAAGCGATGCGGGATGAGGCTGCACCCCATCCCGGCTTGCTCTCGCTGACGCTCGGCAAACCGACCCTCCCCCTCAAGGGGAGGGTGAAGCTCGCCGGGAGCCGCGTTCGCCGCGGCCCCCGATTCGCGTCAGAGACTCACGACCGCTGGTCGCAGGTCTCCGTGCGGCGCGGCCAGCCGGCATTGGCTTCCGCGTATTTCTTCGCTGCGTCCTCGATCAGCGGGCGCACGACATCGCGGATCGGCGAGATCCAGTCGGTGTCGCGCACGTAGCGCTGGCCGTCCCAGCGGGCCACGAACACGTTGTTGTGGCCGTTGTGGTCGGCGCAGTTCAGCCGCACGGGAGCCGCGAAGCCCTCCATGCCGATCTCCTTCAGCCGCGCCTCGGTCAGGTTCATCGTCTCGAAGCCGCGGCGCACGTCCTCGCCCGTCACCACCTTCTTGCCGGTGAGCTGCTGGGCGTGGCGGATAGCCTCGACCATCAGCATCGAATTGTAGACGCCGCGGTTGTAGAGGTTCTCGCCGATGCGCTCGCGGCTGGCGACACGGGAGAGGTTCTTGTCCGCGACATGCCGCAGGATGTCCTGGATGACCGGGAAGTTGGTCCCGGCTGCATGGAACGACAGGGAGCGGTAGCCCGCCGCCTGCGCGCCGCCCGCGCGGGCATCGTCGTCACCGCCGGCCCACCAGACGCCGACCAGCTTGTCGATCGGGAAGTTGTTGCGGATCGCCTCACGCACGGCGGTGGGGTTCATCGCGCCCCAGCCCTGATTGTAGAGGTAGTCCGGCCGGTCGCGGCGGATGTTGAGCCAGATGGCGCTCTGGTTCTGCATGTCGGCGGCGGCCACCGGATAGAGCTTCAGGGTGAAGCCGTATTTCTCGGCCATGGCCTGAAGCACCGGGATCGGCTCCTTGCCGTAGGGCGCGTCGAGGTGGATGAGGCCGAGCGTCTTGCCGCGCAGCTTGTCGAAACCGCCCTCGCGCTGGGCCATGTAGCTGACCATCACCGAGGCGCCGTCCCAGTAAGTCGCCGGCGGGTTGAAGATCCACGGGAAGATGTTGCCGTCGGCCGAGGCCGAGAGGCCGTAGGCCATGGACAGCATCGGGATGCGGTCGACCGCCGCGCGCGGGATGAGCTGCAGCGTGATGCCCGTGGAATAGGGGTTCACGACCACGGGGTTGCGCGAGCGCAGCGAGTCGTAGCACTCGACACCCTTCTTGGTGTCGTAACCCGTCTCGCATTCCTCGATCACGATCCTGACGCCGTTGATGCCGCCGTCGCGCTGGTTGATCATTTCGAGGTAGTCGCGCATGCCGTCGGCGATCGGGATGCCCGACGAGGCGAACGGCCCGGTGCGGTAGCTAAGCAGCGGGATGAAGATAGTGTCCTGCGTCTGGGCCTGCGCCGGCACGGGCGCCGCCGCGGCGATGCCGGCGGCGAAGGCCGCGGCGATCGTCCATTTGAAGGCTTTCATCGGTGTTCCTCCTTGGGTGACCGGGTTTGCCCGGAGCGATTTGTTGTCTCGTGCCCGCCTTGCCGGCGGGTCTCGTTCTGGCGCGTGACCGGCCTCTCAGTAAGGGAAAGGCCAGACCCGCAGTTTCTGCTTGGCGATCTGCCACAGGCGCGCGAGGCCGTGCGGCTCGACGATCAGGAAGAAGATGATCAGCGCGCCGACCATCACATGGGTCAGGTGTTCGGCGAAGGCGCCGGTGAGCGGAATGCCGATGGCCGGCACGCCGAACTTCAGGATGGTCGGCAGCGTCGAGATGAAGAAGGCGCCGAAGAACGAGCCGATCAGCGAGCCGAGGCCGCCGATGATGACCATGAACAGCACGTTGAAGCTCTGGTTGACGTTGAAGGCGTCGTTGGCCTCGCCGCCGCCGTACCAGAGGAACATCATGCAGGCGCCCGCGACGCCGCAGTAGAAGGACGATACCGCGAAGGCGAGCAGCTTGGTCGGCAGGAGCCGGATGCCCATCAGTTCGGCGGCAATATCCATGTCGCGCACCGCCATCCACGAGCGGCCGATGCGGCCATGGACGAGGTTGGAGGCGAGCCAGGCGAGCACCACGACGATGGACAGCAGCACCAGGTAGCGCACCTCTGGCGTCGCCCTCGCACCCGTGATCGCGATGCCGAACAGCGTGCGTTCCGGCACCTCGATCGCGCCCGAGGCGTTGTAGTTGTAGAGCCAGGGAATGCGGACGAAGCACCATTGCAGGAAGAACTGCGCGGCGAGCGTCGCAACCGCCAGGTAGAAGCCCTTGATCCTCAGGCTCGGCAGGCCGAACACCACGCCGATGGCTGCGGAGAAGAAGCCGGAGACGATGATCCAGACGATGATGTTCACGCCCGGGAAGATCGTCGTCAGCTTGTAGCAGGCATAGGCGCCGACCCCCATGAACGCGCCGGTGCCGAGGGAAATCAGGCCGGTATAGCCGGTGAGGATGTTGAGCCCGATCGCGGCGAGCGCGAACACGAGGAAGGGCACCATCACCGACAGGATGATGAACTCGGACGCCAGCAGCGGCACGCCGATGAAGGCGATGGCGAGGATGGCGATGATGCCGATGCGGTCCTGCACGAGCGGGAACACCGCCATGTCGGCCTTGTAGGTCGTCTTGTACTGGCCGGCTTCACGGTAGAACACGTCGCTTCTCCTCAGATCCGCTCGATGATCTTGTCGCCGAACAGGCCCTGCGGCCGGAACATCAGGAAGGCGAGCGCGATGACATAGGCGAGCCAGCTCTCGATGCCGTTGCCGAACAGCGGGCCCCAGTAGAACTCGCCGATCTTCTCGCCGATGCCGATGATCAGGCCGCCGACGATGGCGCCGGGGACCGACGTGAAGCCGCCAAGGATCAGCACCGGCAGCGCCTTCAGCGCAATGGTCTGGAGGCCGAACGAGACGTCCGAGCGCGCGCCCCACATGATGCCGGTGATCAGCGCCACGATGCCGGCCGTGAACCAGACGATGATCCAGATCTGGTTCAGCGAGATGCCGACCGAGAGAGCCGCCTTGTGGCTGTCGGCGACGGCGCGGAGCGCGCGGCCGATCCGCGTGTACTGGAAGAAGAAGGCCAGCACCGCGATCATCGCGACCGCGATCACCGCCGCGGCGATGTCGAGCTTCTGCAGCGTCACCCGCCCGCCGAGGATGTCGAAGTCGATGGCGCCCTTCGGCAGGCCGAGCTGGTCGGCGATCATCACCTTGGCCGAACCGCCATAGATCGTCTCGCCGAGGCCGATCAGAAGGTAGGTGAGCCCGAAGGTCGCCATGAACAGGATGATGTCCGGCTGGTT
>Ga0209794_1001432_pt1 | contig 18307 bp, 18 predicted proteins | sample EBPBio232013_DNA_FD_185869 | JGI IMG/M metagenome (GOLD analysis project Ga0209794, IMG submission 185869) | Wastewater treatment Type I Accumulibacter community from EBPR Bioreactor in Madison, WI, USA - Reactor 1_5/23/2013_ DNA (SPAdes)... | ecosystem: Engineered > Bioreactor > EBPR >... | reverse complement strand
CAGCTCGATCGCGTCGAAGCCGAGCCGGGCGGCGCGCCTGGCCGCATCGACGAAGGCGCAGCCGATGCGCATCTTGTCCTGGCCGGTCAGCTCACGCGGCATGTGCCAGCCCTCGTCGAAGGGAATGGCGGACGCCGCCACGGTCGGCCACGGGTCGGCATTGTCCTTCAGAGGGCCGCCGCCTTCCCACGGCCGCTCGGAGGAGGCCTTTCGGCCGGCATGGCCGATCTGGATGCAGAACTTCGTGCCGGGCAGGGCGACGCCCCGGGCCGCGGCCAGAACCCGGCCCAGCGCCAGTTCGTTGCTGTCGGAATAGAGGCCGACGCAGCCATGTGTGATCCGGCCGTGCCGCTCGACCGCCGTCGCCTCGACCACCACCATCGCCGCGCCGGACATGGCCAGGCTCATCAGGTGCTGCAGGTGCCAGTCGTTCATGGAGCCGTCGTCGGCGGAATACTGGCACATGGGCGCAACCACGATGCGGTTGGCGAGGGTCACGGGACCGATGGCGAAGGGCGAGAAGAGCTGGCTCATGCGGCCTCTTGCAGTCTGAACAGGGCATTCGGGGCATTTCGCCCGGCGTTTCGGGGCCGATGTGGCCGCAATCGATGCCCTACGGCAAGCGCCGGGCATGCAGGGCTGCCTGTCCGCTTCGTAGCTCCGTGCCGGCGGCACCATGCCCGGCACGCAGCCCACTCCGTCTGAAGGCGTCTGGCTGGCGCTGTCGATTCCGGCTAATCGAGTGAGAAATTCTCCCCGTGCCGGCTTCCTGCGTCACGGGCTTCCCGATCGAGGCCAGGGCGGGAAATAACCGTCCTGTGACGCCATGACAGCTTCCGTCTCCGACACTGCGCACCACCACGACGACCGGCTGGCGCGGCGCAACGCCTTCATTCTGGCGTTGGCGACGGCGCTGGCCGGCGCCAATACGACCGTCATGTTCGCCACCGGCGCGATCGTCGGCGCGCAGCTCGCGCCGGTCCGCTCGCTGGCGACACTCCCCATTTCGATCTTCGTCGTCGGCCTTGCCGCGGCCTCGCTGCCGGTGGGCATGCTCGTGCGCCGCTACGGCCGCCGCACCGCCTACCAGATGGCGACGGCCGCCGGCGTGCTCACCGGCCTGTTCGGCTATCTCGGCGTCGTCTGGTCGAGCTTCCCGATCTTCTGTCTCGCGACGTTCTCGGCCGGATTCTATGCCTCCGCCGCGCAGAGCTACCGCTTCGCGGCTGCCGATACGGCTTCCGACGCGTTCCGGCCGAAGGCGATCTCCTGGGTCATGACGGGCGGCATCATCGCGGGCGTGGTCGGACCGCAGCTCGTCGTCTGGACCAAGGATGCGATGCCGCCGGTGCTGTTCGCCGGCACCTATCTCGGCCAGGCGGTGGTGGCGCTGGCCGCCGGCGTGATCCTCTCCTTCATCGACATTCCGAAGCCGAAGCCGGCGCCCGCGGGCACGGTGCGCCGGCCGATCTCGGACTATTTCCGCGACCGCTCGTTCCTGACCGCCGTCATCTGCGGGGCGGGGACCTACATGCTGATGAACTTCGTCATGACGGCCGCGCCGCTCGCCATGATCGCCTGCGACCACACGGTGGACGCGGCGGCCTACGGCATCCAGTGGCACGTCATCGCCATGTATGCGCCGAGCTTCTTCACCGGACATTTCATCACCCGCTACGGTGCGCCCAAGGTGGTGGCGGTCGGCCTGGCGCTGACGGCCTTCTCGGCGGTCGTGGCGCTGCTCGGCATCACCGTGGCGCATTTCTACGTGGCGCTGGTCCTGCTCGGGCTCGGCTGGAACTTCGGCTATATCGGCGCCAGCGCCATGGTCGCCGCTGCCGCGCGGCCGGAGGAGCGCACCCACGTCCAGTCGGTCAACGACTTCTGCGTCTTCGGCGTGATGGCGGTCGGCTCGTTCTCGTCGGGCCAGATCGTCACGACCTATGGCTGGGATGCGGTGAACTGGGTGGTCTTTCCGATCGTTGCGGCTGCGGCCGTGGCGCTTGTGGTCGGCACGCGGCGGCGGGTGGCGGTGGCCTGACCGGGCGGTCCTTTCTGGAATCCCTCGAAATCCCTGAATAACCGCCAAAAGACCGAGCCGCGCACGGCTCCCATCCGTTGCTTCGCCCGCGCGACTTTGGCAAAAAAGCGTCGGACTCGTGGTGGGGTGGGCGTGAGCCGGTCCGAGCCGCAAAAAGAACGAGCAGGCAATATCCGGCACGGGAAGGCCGGTCGGACGCCCCGCGTGCGGGCGCCGCGACAGAGGAAACATCGATGACGACAGCCTTGTGGGTAATTATCGGCTGCGGACTTCTGTCCGTGGTCTATGGCGTATGGGCGACCAAGTCGCTGCTGGCGGCCGATGCAGGCAGTGCCCGCATGCAGGAGATCGCCGGCGCGGTCGCCGAGGGCGCCGCGGCCTATCTGCGCCGCCAGTATCTGACCATCTCGGTCGTCGGCCTCGTCATCCTCGTCCTCGTCGGTTACCTGCTCGGCACCACCGTCGCGATCGGCTTCCTGATCGGCGCGGTCCTGTCGGGCGCCGCCGGCTTCATCGGCATGAACGTCTCGGTGCGTGCCAACGTGCGCACGGCGCAGGCGGCGTCGAAGTCGCTTGCCGCCGGCCTCGACATCGCCTTCAAGGCGGGCGCGGTCACCGGCCTGCTGGTCGCCGGCCTCGCACTGCTCGGTGTCGCCGTCTATTTCTGGGCCCTGACCGGTCCGGGCGGCCTTGCCCCGAACAGCCGCACGGTCATCGACGGCCTCGTGGCCCTCGGCTTCGGCGCTTCGCTGATCTCGATCTTCGCCCGTCTCGGCGGCGGCATCTTCACCAAGGGCGCCGATGTCGGCGCCGACCTCGTCGGCAAGGTCGAGGCCGGCATTCCGGAGGATGATCCGCGCAACCCCGCGACCATCGCCGACAACGTGGGCGACAATGTCGGCGACTGCGCCGGCATGGCCGCCGACCTGTTCGAGACCTACGCCGTGACCGTGGTCGCGACCATGGTGCTCGCGGCGATCTTCTTCGCGGGCACGCCCGCGCTCACCTCGGCGCTGATCTACCCGCTGGCGATCTGCGCGGTCTGCATCGTGACCTCCATCGTCGGCACCTTCTTCGTGAAGCTCGGCGCCAACAACTCGATCATGGGCGCGCTCTACAAGGGCCTGATCGTCACCGGCATCCTGTCGGTGGGCGGACTTGCCCTCGCTACCCAGTTCGTCACCGGCTGGGGCGTCATCGGTACGGTCGCCGGCAAGACCGTCACCGGCTCGGCCCTGTTCGCCTGCGGCCTCGTCGGCCTCGTGGTCACCGGCCTGATCGTCTGGATCACCGAATACTATACCGGCACGGGCAAGCGTCCGGTGGTCTCGATCGCCCAGGCTTCGGTCACCGGCCATGGCACCAACGTCATCCAGGGCCTCGCGGTCAGCCTGGAATCGACGGCGCTGCCGGCCATGGTCATCGTCGGCGGCATCATCGCCACCTTCCAGCTGGCCGGCCTGTTCGGCACGGCCATCGCGGTGACGACCATGCTCGGCCTCGCCGGCATGATCGTCGCGCTCGACGCCTTCGGCCCGGTCACCGACAATGCCGGCGGCATTGCCGAAATGGCCGGCCTCCCGAAGGAAGTCCGCCACTCGACGGATGCGCTCGACGCGGTCGGCAACACCACCAAGGCCGTGACCAAGGGCTATGCCATCGGCTCCGCCGGCCTCGGCGCGCTGGTGCTGTTCGCCGCCTACAGCTACGACCTCAACTACTTCATCGCTGAAGCCAACAAGGCGGGCTCGACCGCCTACAGCTACTTCAAGGGCATGACGCCGGTCACCTTCGACCTGTCGGATCCCTATGTGGTCGCCGGCCTGATCTTCGGCGGCCTCATCCCCTACCTGTTCGGCGGCATCGCCATGACCGCCGTCGGCCGCGCCGCCGGCTCGGTCGTGGAAGAGGTTCGCCGTCAGTTCAAGGAGAAGCCGGGCATCATGGCCGGCACCGACAAGCCGGACTATGCCCGCGCCGTCGACATGCTGACCAAGGCCGCGATCAAGGAGATGATCATACCCTCGCTGCTGCCGGTTCTGGCGCCGATCGTCGCCTATTTCGGCGTGCTGTGGATGTCGGGCTCGAAGGCCTCGGCCTTCGCGGCGCTCGGCGCCTCGCTGCTCGGCGTGATCGTCAACGGCCTGTTCGTCGCGATCTCGATGACCTCGGGCGGCGGCGCCTGGGACAATGCCAAGAAGAGCTTCGAGGACGGCTTCGTCGACAAGGACGGCGTGACCCACCTGAAGGGCTCGGACGCGCACAAGGCCTCGGTCACCGGCGACACCGTCGGCGACCCCTACAAGGACACGGCGGGTCCCGCCGTGAACCCGGCCATCAAGATCTGCAACATCGTGGCGCTGCTCCTCCTCGCGATCCTCGCGCACTGAGTTCGGCTCACGTCATGCAACGAGCCCCGCGGGAGCGATCCCGCGGGGCTTTTGCTTTCGGGGCGTCGGGGGCGGGCGGACGTCGCGGTCCGCGAAGCTCGGCTCGCGAGCCGCAGGTTGCCGCGCCGGAATACGAAAAAGCCCCGCCGGAGCGGGGCTTGTCTCATGCGGACCGGAAGGCCCTGCGCCGCGCAGCTATCAGGTGCGCGGACCCTGGATGATCTGGCGCAGCAGGTTCGCTTCCTCGCCGCCGGTGACCGTCGAGCGCGATATGAAGTCGAAGACCTTGCCGTCCTGAAGGCCGTAATTGGCCATGCGCTCGACCTTGCGCTCGCGGTTGAAATAGATGGCGAGCACGTTGCGCTCGACCGTGCGCGGCGCCTGGAACTGGAAGGTGCGGGTCTGGCGCTCGGAGATGTAATAGAAAACGTCGCCGTTGATCGTGGAGATCGTCGTCGGCGTGCCGAGCGCGATCATCACCTGATCCTGGCTGTTGCCTTCCTTGACCTGGGCCAGCGCTTCCTCGGAGGGGACGTAGCCGCGGTTGAAGGTTTCGCCGAAGCCCATGCGCTCCTGCTGCGGCAGGGAGGGGGTCAGCGAGGAGATGCTCGGGCCGGACGAGCAGGCTGCGAGCGTGACCGCGGCGCCGGCGATCAGCGCGAGCCGCGCCGCGGCGATACGGCGCGAACCCACGGAAATTGCGGCCTCGGCGGGACTGGACGGCACGCGCTTCATCTTGTCGAAACCTCTGGACCCAACCTGATCGCGCCCCTGGCGCGGCGCGCCACGCTTGAACGCGGCGGCGCGATGACTTAACCCCCGGCTGCGGCCATTTCAACCCGAAGGCACCAAAACCGATGATTCTGGGCCTGTTCAGGCGAAGCGCGCGCGACGCGACCATCGAGAGGCTTTACGGCGCCATCGTGGCGCAGGCGCGCGAGCCTGCCTTCTTCCGCGACCATGGCGTTCCCGATACGGTCGACGGGCGGTTCGAGATGGTCGTTCTGCACGTCTTTCTGGTGCTTCACCGCCTGAAGCAGGAAAGCGAGGAACGCCGGGAGCTGGGGCAGGTGCTGTTCGACCTGCTGTTCGCTGATTTCGACCGCGCGCTGCGCGAACTGGGCGTCGCGGACACCAAGGTGCCGAAGAAGATCCGTCAGATGAGCCAGGCCTTCTACGGGCGCACCAAGGCCTATGACGAGGCGCTCGCGAGCGGCGAGGGGCAGGCGCTGGAGGAGGCGCTGGCGCGCAATGTTCGCGCCGACGCGACCGCTGACACGACCGCGCTCGCTTCCTATGTGAGGGCTGCGGCGGCTGATATAGCCGCGATCCCCTATGCCACGTTGGCGGGCGGGTCGATCACCTTCCCACCGGTGCCGAAAGGGCCTCAGCCGAAAGGACCGCTGTCATGACCGGTAAAACGCCATCCGGGGACGGTCTGCCACGCTGGCCGGTGCGCCTCGCCGATGTTCCCGCCGGCGGCGTCCATGTCCGCAAGCGCGGGCTGGCCGCGGCGGAGCTGGCGGCCTTCGCCGCCGCCGTCGGCGTCGAATCGATGTCGGAGCTCGACGTCGATCTGCACGTGAAGCCCTATCGCGGCGATGGTCTGGCCGTTGAGGGCAGGGTGCGCGCGACGGTCGGGCAGATCTGCGTCGTCACCCTCGATCCCGTCGAGAACGAGATCGACGAGGAAGTCGAGGCGACTTTCCGCCCCGAGGCGACGCTGAAGCCGCATCTCGTCCATGACGAGGACGAGGGCATGGCGATCGACGCCTCGGTCGCCGCCGACGACCCGCTGGTCGGAGGCGTCATCGACGCGGCGGCCATCGCGGCGGAATTCCTCGCGCTCGGCGTCGATCCCTACCCGCGCAAGCCGGGCGTCGCCTTCGAGGCGCCGGAAGGCGCTGGCGAAGGCTCGGCCTTTGCAGGCCTTGCCAAACTGAAGCGCGGCGGCTGAATGACGCGGCGAATGAACCGATCCGGCCTGCCCGCCTCTTGTGCAGGCGCGGGCAGCCGCTATTGTCCCGGCTCCCTGCGTCGGTCGCTGCCGCGCGGTCTTGAATGGCGCAGAGCGCCGCGCGAACGGACGTGACGATGTCGGAGAAGGTCAGACTGGCGCTCGATGTGATGGGGGGCGATTTCGGCCCGTCCGTCGTCGTGCCCGGCGCCGAAATTGCTCTCTCGAGGCATCGCGACATCGAGTTCGTGCTGGTTGGCGACGAGCGCCAGATCACGCCGCTCCTGGCCGCCAATCCGCGGGTCAAGGCGCATTCCGAGATCGTTCATACCGACATCGCCATCCGCATGGACGACAAGCCGTCCAAGGCCCTGCGCTACGGCCGGCGGGTCTCGTCGATGTGGAAGGCGATGGACGAGGTGAAGTTCGGCCGGGCCGCCGCCGCCGTTTCAGCCGGCAATACCGGCGCGCTGATGGCCATGGCCGCCTTCAACCTGAAGACCATGGAGGGCATCGAGCGCCCGGCGCTCGCCGCGCTCTGGCCGACGCTCCGCGGCGAATCCATCGTGCTCGACATGGGCGCCTCCATCGGCGCCGATGCGCGGGCGCTGGTCGACATGGCGGTGATGGGCGCGGCCATGGCGCGCGTCGTCTTCGATCTCGAAACGCCGACGGTCGGCCTGCTCAATATCGGCGTGGAAGAGGTCAAGGGCCTCGAATTCATCCGCGAAGCCGGTCAGATGCTGCGCGACACGCCCATTCCGGGCCTCGACTATCGCGGGTTCGTCGAAGGCGACGATATCGGCAAGGGCGCGACCGACGTGATCGTCACCGAGGGCTTCACCGGCAACATCGCGCTGAAGACCGGCGAGGGCACCGCCAAGCAGATCGGCGAATATCTGCGCGCGGCCATGGCCCGCACCTGGCGCTCGCGCCTAGGCTACCTGCTCGCCCGCAACGCCTTTTCGACGCTTCGAGAGAAGATGGACCCGCGCAAGAGCAATGGCGCGGTGTTCCTTGGCCTCAACGGCGTCGTGATCAAGAGCCATGGCGGCACCGACCCGCTCGGCTTCGCCAGCGCGGTCGATGTCGCCTACGACATGGCGCGCTACGACCTTCAGTCGAAGATCCGGTCCATGCTCGACGCCTATCATGCATCCCGGCCGGCAGTTCCGGCCGTTCCCCTCGAGGCCGCATCGTGACACGCCGTTCCGTGGTGCGCGGCGTGGGCAGCCATCTGCCCGCCCGTGTCCTGACAAATGCCGAACTGTCGACCATGGTCGACACATCCGACGACTGGATCGTCCAGCGCTCGGGCATCCGCCAGCGGCACATCGCGGCGGAGGGCGAGACCACAGCCGAGCTCGGGCTGAAGGCCGCGCAGGCGGCGCTCGCCCATGCCGGGCTCGACGCACAGGACATCGACCTGATCGTGCTGGCGACATCGACGCCGGACCGCACTTTTCCGGCCTCGGCCACCGCGATCCAGGATCGGCTGGGCATCCGCCACGGCGTCGCCTTCGATCTCCAGGCGGTGTGCTCGGGCTTCGTCTTCGGCGTGTCGACGGCGGACAAGTTCCTGCGCTCGGGCAGCCACAAGCGGGCTCTGGTCATCGGCGCCGAGACCTTCTCGCGCATTCTCGACTGGTCCGACCGCACGACCTGCGTGCTGTTCGGCGACGGCGCCGGCGCCATCGTGCTCGAGGCGCAGGACCAGCCGGACGGCACCGCGGGCAGGGGCGTGCTGACCACGCATCTGCGTTCGGACGGACGGCACACCCCGAAACTCTATGTCGATGGCGGCCCGTCGCTGACGGGAACGGTCGGGCATCTGCGCATGGAGGGCCGCGAGGTCTTCAAACATGCGGTCGGCATGATCACCGACGTGATGAACGACGCCTATGCCGCGACCGGCACGACCTCCGAGGATCTCGACTGGTTCGTGCCGCACCAGGCGAACAAGCGGATCATCGACGCCTCGGCCGAGAAGCTGAAGATCGCGCCGGAGAAGGTGGTCATCACCGTCGATCGCCACGGCAATACCTCTGCGGCCTCGATCCCGCTGGCGCTGGACGTTGCGGTGAAGGACGGCCGGATCAAGCAGGGCGATCTCGTCATGCTGGAGGCCATGGGCGGCGGCTTCACCTGGGGATCGGCACTGATCCGTTGGTGACGATGCCGGTGCGGACGGGTTGACCGTCGCGTGCCTAGCTCATAGTGATAATGAAATCAGAGTGATAAGGCGGATGGCGGCGATGCGGCCGCTATTGAGGCATGGGTCCTGGGGGGGTCGATATGGCGGGCAAGACCGTCACGCGCGCTGATCTTTGCGAGGCCGTCTATCAGAAGGTCGGGCTGTCGCGGACCGAGTCGGCGCAGCTCGTCGAACTCGTCCTGAAGGAGATCACCGACTGCCTCGCCGATGGCGAGACGGTGAAGCTGTCCTCGTTCGGTTCGTTCATCGTCCGCTCGAAGGGCGAACGCATCGGGCGCAATCCGAAGACTGGCCAGGAAGTGCCCATCGCGCCGCGTCGCGTCATGGTGTTCAAGCCCTCGAACATTCTGAAGGCCCAGATCAACGGCCAGAGCGGCGAGGGCCTGAAGGACTGATTCCGTCCGTCCGGCGCCGTCCGTATTTTGCGCCCCCGGCGCGACGTTTGCGATTGCCGCTCCGACACGAATCCGCCACCGTTCCGCCGCCCGATACGGCTAGGACCTTCGGGCCTTCTCGCGACAAACCGGATTGATTGGTGGACAAGGCCCCGGACGCATATCGCACGATCAGCGAGGTCGCCGACGACCTCGATCTGCCCCAGCACGTCCTGCGCTTCTGGGAGACGCGGTTTGCCCAGATCAGGCCGCTGAAGCGCGGCGGCGGCCGGCGCTATTACCGTCCCGAGGACATCGACCTCCTGAAAGGCATCCGCCATCTGCTCTATGGCGAGGGCTACACGATCCGCGGCGTCCAGCGGATCATCAAGGAGAGCGGGGTCAAGGCCATCCAGGCGCTCGGGCGCGGGGAGGGCGCGGGGAGCCTGCCGAAGCCGAAGGGGCCGGAGATCATCGGCTCGGACATGGCCAGCCCCGGTGCTGCGGCCCGCGATGGGCTGGCCGAGGACGAGATCGGACCAGACGAAGCGGCGGATGCCGAGATTGAGGCCGACGAGCCTGCGGCACCGGCACAGGGCGGGCTTCGCCCCGGCCTCAAGGGACTGTTCCGCGGCGAGCGGGCCGATACGGTCCGGCCATCGTCGCCGCTGGTGCTTGGCGCGGAGCCTGCGGGCCGGTCGCTCGGCGGCGACAATTACGGCGAGCGGCCCTTCGCGGCGTTCCGGCGCGAGCCGGTGCTGGAAGCACCGACGCATCGCGAGGTTGCGGCGCAGGATGCCCGCCCGTCGCATGCTGGCGAGGAGGCCGGCAGCGAGACGAGAATTGCCGGCGAAGCCGCTGATTTCCGCGCTCCGGTCCGTCCGGTGGCCGCCCCTGAAATGCCCCGCCGGATGGCGGAAATGACACCGCCGCACGACGAGCTGCGGATGCCGTCGCGGGCGGCCGAATCTGCTCCCGCCCCGCCGGCTCAGCGCCGGCTCAGTGCCGAGGACGTCCGCAGGCTTCAGGCGGCGATCTACGAGCTGACCGAGTGCCGGAAGCGGCTCGATCAGGCGATCGTCGTTCGCTGACGGGCTTCGCCGTCGTCAATCGACGGCGATATTGTCGAGCAGCCTCGTCGTGCCGAGCGTCGCCGCTGCCAGCAGCCTGCGGGGCCTGCCGATGCGCGGCTCGCCGAGATCGGCGGCATCGCGCAGTTCCAGGTAGTCGGGCGTGAAGCCGGCGGCCGCGATTGCCTTGCGGGCGCGGGCGAGGGTGCTCTCGGGCGCCTCTCCGGCCACGATGCCAGAGGAGGCGGCCTGCATGATGCGGTGCAGTTCGGGCGCTTTCGCGCGATTTTCGGCCGAGAGGTAGACGTTGCGCGAGGACATGGCGAGCCCGTCGGCCTCGCGGACGGTCGGCGCGCCGATGACCTCCACGGGCAGGTCGAGATCGGCCGCCATGCGGCGGATCACGGCGAGCTGCTGGAAATCCTTCTCGCCGAAGACGGCGACGTCGGGCGCGCTCTGGGTGAATAGCTTGGCGACGATGGTGGCGACCCCGGCGAAGTGGAACGGCCGCGCGATATCCTCGAGGCCTGCCGTCGCGGGCCCCTTCAGGCTGACGGTCGTGGCCGCGTCCGGCGGGTACATGACCTCCACCGTCGGCGCATAGACCGCGTCGGTGCCGATCCCGGTGAGTTTCGCGAGATCCGCCTCGAAGGTGCGGGGATATTTCGAGAAATCCTCGGTCGGGGCGAACTGCGTGGGGTTGACGAAGATCGAGACGATGATCCGGTCGGCGTGACGCCGCGCGATCTCGACCAGCGAGATGTGTCCGGCATGCAATGCGCCCATGGTCGGAACGAGGCCGACGCGCTTGCCCTCGGCTCGCCACGAAGCGACGAGGGCGCGAAGGTCGGGGACGGTGCGGGCGATGGCCGGCGCGATGTCGGTCAAGGCGGAACTCCGATGCTGCGACTGCGAAGGTCAGGCAGTCTCGTCATCCGGATCCGGTTTGGCCATCCACCAGATGACCAGCATGGCCACCGGAATCCAGGCGATGCCGGCGAGCGCATAGAAGACCGGTTCGCCAACCGGGCCGAAGCGGCGCACGGCATTGTGCATGATCGCCATGACCAGAAGGGCGTAGAACGCCACCCAGGCGACGAGCAGGACGGTGCCGAAAAGCTTGCGGGTGCGCTGGCGCATGAAGGGGTCCGGTCCGGCGTGCCTTGTTCGGCACCGGCCGGGTCTATATCTCTCCGGCGGTGCCCATCACAAGCCGGAGGTTTGCCGCATGACGGCCGCTGCAGCGCGTTCCGCGAGCCCGAAGTCCGACCGCATCGTGCGGTTGTGGCTGTTCGCCGTGGCGGCGCTGGTCTTCGCGATCGTCGTCGTGGGCGGCGCGACCCGGCTGACGGATTCTGGGCTCTCGATCACCGAATGGAAGCCGGTGACGGGCGCCTTGCCACCGCTGTCGCACGCACAATGGCTGGAGGAATTCGCCAAGTACCGCGCCAGCCCGCAATATGAGGCAGTCAATCGCGGCATGAGCCTCGGCGATTTCCAGTTCATCTTCTGGTGGGAATGGGCGCACCGCTTTCTCGGGCGGTTGATCGGCGCGGCCATGCTGCTGCCGTGGCTGTTCTTCGTCGCCAGGGGCTGGCTGCGCGGCCGGATGGCGGCAGCGACCTTCGGCATCGGACTTCTGATGGGTCTTCAGGGTCTCGTCGGCTGGCTGATGGTCGCTTCCGGCCTGCAGCCCGGCATGGTGGCGGTCGCGCCGCTGAAGCTGATGTTCCACCTGACGCTCGCCTGCCTGATCTTCGCCCTGCTGGTCTGGCTGGCGCTCGGGCTCGGGCAGGGCCGGGAACGCGCACCCGCTCCCGGCCGCGTCCGGTTGGGCGGCGTAGCGGTGCTCGCGCTGCTGTCGCTGCAGATCGCGCTCGGCGCGCTGGTCGCCGGCAACCGCGCCGGCATGCGGTTCAACGACTGGCCGCTGATGGACGGCGCGTGGATCCCCCCCGCGAACGTGCTGTTCGACCGGCCGACCGTCGCCGAGGCCTTCGTGGATTCGCTGGCGCTGGTGCAGTTCAACCACCGCCTCGCCGCCTATGCGCTGCTGGCTCTGGCGCTGTGGCACCTGCTCGCCGCGCGCGGCACCGCCTTCGCGAAAGGGGCGGTGGTGCTGTTCGGCCTGATCGCCGCGCAGGCGGTGATCGGCATCGTGACGCTGGTGCTGGTCGTGCCGCTCTGGGCCGGCCTCGTTCATCAGGGCTTTGCGGTGCTGGTCCTCGGCCACGCGCTCGCGCATGTCCACGGCCTGACGCGGGCACCACGACCGGTGCTGCACGTCATCGGTCACACGGCAGCGCCGGCATAGCTCCCGCTGTCCGTCATGGCCGGGCCTGTCCCGGCCATCCACGTCTTGATCCCGCCCTGACTAGGGAAGGCGTGGATGCCCGGCACAAGGCCGGGCATGACGGAGGAGAAGACCGTCCCGTCGCTCACGCCGCCGCCAGCGCGCTTTCCAGATCGGCAATGATGTCGGCGGCGTCCTCGATGCCGATGGACAGGCGGACGACCTCCGGGCCGGCGCCGGCCAACGTCTTCTGCTCGTCCGAGAGTTGCCGGTGGGTGGTCGAGGCCGGGTGGATGATCAGCGAACGCGTGTCGCCGACATTGGCGAGATGCGAGAACAGCTTCACCTCCGAGACCACCTTCACGCCCGCGTCGAATCCGCCCTTGAGGCCGAAGGTGAACACCGCGCCTGCGCCCTTCGGGGCATATTTCCGGGCGAGGGCGTGGCCCTTGTCGGACGGCAGGCCGGGATAGCTGACCCAGGCGACCTTCGGGTGCTTCGACAGGAATTCCGCAACCTTCAGCGCATTGGCCGAATGCCGCTCCATGCGCAGCGGCAACGTCTCGATGCCGGTGAGGATCTGGAAGGCGTTGAACGGCGACAGCGCCGGCCCGAGATCGCGCAGGCCGAGCACGCGTACGGCGATGGCGAAGGCGAAGTTGCCGAAGGTCTCGGCGAGGACGATGCCGCCATATTCCGGGCGCGGCGAGGTCAGGAACGGATAGCGGCCGGACTTGGCCCAGTCGAACGAGCCGCCGTCGACGATGACGCCGCCGATGGAATTGCCGTGGCCGCCGAGGAACTTGGTGGCGGAGTGCACGACGATGTCGGCGCCGTGCTCGAACGGCCTGATCAGGTAGGGCGTCGCCAGGGTGTTGTCGACGATCAGCGGGATGCCGTGCTTCTTGGCGATCGCCGAGATGCCGGCAATGTCGGTGATGTTGCCGGCCGGGTTGGCGATGCTCTCGATGAAGATCGCCTTGGTCTTCGGCGTCACCGCCTTCTCGAACGAGGCAAGGTCGTCCTGGTCGGCCCAGGTCACGCGCCAGTCGAAGCTCTTGTAGGAGTGATTGAACTGGTTGATCGAGCCGCCATAGAGCTTCTTCGATGCAACGAACTCGTCGCCCGGCTGCAGCAGGGCATGGAAGACGAGGAACTGCGCTGCATGGCCGGAGGCGACGCCGAGCGCCGCGGTGCCGCCTTCGAGGGCGGCGACGCGCTCTTCCAGCACGGCATTGGTCGGGTTGCCGATGCGTGTGTAGATGTTGCCGAACGCCTGCAGGCCAAACAGCGAGGCCGCGTGGTCGACATCGTCGAACACGAAGGAGGTCGTCTGGTAGATGGGCGTCGCGCGCGCGCCGGTGGTCGGGTCGGGCTGCGCCCCCGCGTGAACGGCAAGGGTCGAGAAGCCCGGAACGCGATCAGCCATCATTTCCTCCATGGGCCGCAGAGCGGCTTGATTTCTCCCCAAGCGGGGATTGATTTTCTAGTTGCGTGGCCGCACGAGCGTCAAGCGAATGGAATTTTCTATGTTTCGCTCGATCCGGAACCGAAGGTCTGCCTGAGCCCCAGCTTCTGGAACTTGCCTTCCTTGAGCTGCGGCGCGCGCTTGGCGGAGATGGTCCGCGAGTTGACCCCCATCCACGCGATCTCGGAGGACAGCCGCCCGAGCTCGATCTTCGGGCAGCGGTTCATCACCACTTTCAGACCGGCGGCCTCGGCTCTCGCGGCGGCGTCGTCGTTGCGCACGGAGAGCTGCATCCAGATGACGCCAGGCTTCGGGTCGAGGAGGAGCGCTTCGTCCACGACCGCTCCCGCGGCCTCCGAATTGCGGAAGACATCGACCATGTCGATCGGCTCCGGGACGTCTTTCAGCGCCGTATAAACGGTGCGGCCGAGGATTTCCCTGCCGGCGAGGCCCGGATTGATCGGATGGACGCGATAGCCGCGGTCGAGCAGGTATTTCAGCACGAAGAAGCTCGGCCGCACCTCGTTCGCGGAGGCGCCGACCATGGCGATGGATTTCACCGAGGCGAGAATGCCGCGGATGTAGTCGTTGGAATAGCTGTCGTGATTCACCGGTCTTCCCACCGCGGCTCGCGCTTGGTCAGCAGCGCCTCGATGCCCTCGGCGGCGTCGCGCGCGAGCATGTTCTCGACCATCACGGCGCTGGCATGGTCGTAGGCTTGCGACAGCGTCATGTCGATCTGGCGGTAGAAGGTGGATTTGCCGGTCTTGACGGTCAGCGCGGATTTCGAGGCGATGATGGCGGCCAGCGCATGTGCCGCTGCCACTTCCTCGCCGGCGGGCACCACGCGATTGACGAGGCCCATGCGGAAGGCCTCTTCGGCCGGTGCCTGCTGTCCCAGCAGCAGCATTTCCATGGCGTGCTTGGGCGCGACGTTGCGCGAGAGCGCGACCATCGGCGTCGAGCAGAACAGCCCGAAGTTGACGCCCGGCGTGCAGAACCGCGCGTCTGCCGATGCCACGGCCAGATCGCAGGAGGCGACGAGCTGACAGCCGGCGGCGGTTGCAAGCCCCTGGACGGCGGCGATGACCGGCTGCGGCAGGTTGACGATCTGCTGCATCACCTGGGAGCAGCGGCCCATGATGTCGGCGTAATAGGCGCGGCCGCGATCCGGATCGGCGCGGTGCGCGGTCATTTCCTTGAGATTGTGGCCCGACGAATAGACCGGACCTACGGCCGTCAGGATCACCACGCGCACGGAGCGGTCGACCGCGATCGCGCGGAGCGTTTCGGAGAGGGCCGCGAGCATGGCCTCCGACAGGCTGTTGCGGCTCGACGGATCGTCCATCGTCAGCGTCGCGACGCCGGCCGCATCCTCACGCGCGAGGACGCGGGGGCCGGTCGAAGGGGTGGGCGAGGGTGCGTGCATCTCCATCCGCCTTTTGCAAGAGGGGACGGCCGCGACCTTGGCCCGCTAACTTCGGCGCTTCAAGGCGGCCGAACGGCCGCAGCAGGATTGGCCGCCATGTCCGACGCGCAGACAACGTCCCCGAAGATGACGACGGAGGCCATGGAAGCATTCCTCGAACGCGAATTCCCGCAGGTCTTCGGGGCGGGCAAGCTCTATCATGTCGAGGCGGTCGGCCATCGCTTCGCGCGCATGCGCTGCCGCTACGACGCCCGCCAACTCCGCCCGGGCGGAACGATCTCGGGTCCGACCATGATGACGCTGGCCGATACCGGGCTCTACGTGGCGATCCTTGCCTCGATCGGCCCGGTGGCGCTGGCGGTCACCACCAACCTCAACATCAACTTCCTGAAGAAGCCGGCGCAGCGCGACCTGATCGCGGAATGCCGGCTGGTGAAGCTCGGCAAGCGGCTCGCGGTCGGCGAGGTCTCCATCTGGTCGGACGGCGAGGCGGATGAACTGGTCGCCCATGCCACGGGCACCTATTCGATCCCGCCGGAGCGATAGGGCGCGTCAGGCGTCCTGCAACCGTTTCCGCAACTCCGCCTTGGCGATCTTCTCCAGCGTCGAGCGCGGCATGTCGTCGACGAGGTGGATTTCGCGCGGCACCTTGAAGTCGGCGAGGGCGGAGCGGCAGGCGGCGAGGACGGTATCGGCGAAGCCGGGCGGAGCGCCGTCGAGGCCGCCCTGCGGGATGACGAAGGCGACGGGCACCTCGTCCAGCATCGGATGCTTCTTCGCGACGACGGCCACTTCGCGCACGCCCGCGACCTGCACGATGGTCTGCTCGATCTCGGAGGCCGCGACGTTCTCGCCGCCGACCTTCAGCATGTCCTTGTCGCGGTCGGCGAAGCGGATGAAGCCGTTGTCCAGCAGCATCACCCGGTCGCCGGTGATGAAATAGCCGTGCTCGTCGAAGCTCTCGCGCATGGCCTTGTCGTTGAACAGGTACTCCTTGAACAGCGACAGGCCGGGAATGCCCTTGATGAGCAGATGGCCGGTTCCTCCCGGCGGCGTCGGCGAACCATCGGCGTCCACGACCCGGATGTCGTATTCGGGCGCGGCGCGACCGATGGCCATGGGCGTGTTCGGCTGGTGCAACTCGCCGACGATGCCGTGGGTGATGGTCTCGGTCATGCCCCACCAGCCGATGGTCCTGATGCCGATCGCGGCATCGGCGGGCGGTGACGAGACCGCATTCCCCCAAAGGCGGAAGGTGTGGCTCTTGGGGATGTCGCGCTCCATCAGCGCGCGCACGCAGAAGGGGACGACAGATGTCCAGGTGCAGCGGTGCTCGGCGGCGGCCGACCAGAAGCGGCTCGCCGAGAAGCGCGGCTGGACGACCGCGGTTCCGCCCACCCACAGCGTCGCCAGCACCGAATAGGCCAGCGCATTGGTGTGGAACAGCGGCAGGTGGACGAGGTGGATGTCGTCGGGCCTGAGATCCTCGTGGGCGGCGTTGATCTTCGCTCCCCAGAGGGCGTTGGCGTGGGTCCAGAGCACGGCTTTCGGCCGCGCCGTGGTGCCGGACGTGTACTGGACGCTGCACGGCCAGAGCGGGTCGTGCGGCCGGCGCGGGCGGTCGCTCGCATCGGCGAACAGGGCGTCGAAGCGTTCCGCCTTCTCCGGCAGATGCGCGCCGGTTGCGGGCTCGCCGCCGTCATTGTCGGTGACGGCCAGCCAGCGCAGCGCCGGACAGTTGGCGGCGACGATACCCGCATAGGCCGGCTGGGTGATGGCGGCGACCGCGCCGCAATGTTCGGCGAAATAGGCGACTTCCGGCCCGGCCGAACGCGTATTCGTGGTGACGGCCACCGCGCCGAGTTCGATGCAGGCATACCAGGCGAGAAGTGCTTCCAGGCAGTTGTCGAGATGGATCAGCACGAACTCGCCCGGCTTCACGCCGCGCCTCGCAAGACCTGCCGCGAGTGCGCCGACGCGAGCGTGGAAGGCGGCGTAGGTGAGGGTGACGGGCGGGCGCTCGAACGGCGCCCAGACGATGAACGGATGATCGCGCCGGGTTTCCGCGCGCAGCTGGAGAAGCCAGGGCACGTCCAGTCCGGCGAAGGGGCCGACATGGCCCGGCGCGAGGGTCGGCATCGGCATCTGGCAGTTCCCCCTTGGGATGGCCGGGCGGCTAGGGCCGCCTCTTGTCGCGGATCAGCCTAGCAAGCGCCGCGTGCGTCTCAACACGGCCATTCCGGAGAGAGGTTGCGCGGCCCGCGACCTGCGCGTGGCGCAGGCGGCCTGCTGCCAAAATGCGCCTTGTTCGCGGGATGGCGCTGCCCATCTGTGCCGGGCGGCCCCGCCATGCCCGGCCGACCAGGAGCATCCATGACCGATCTTGCCGCCTTCCCGATCACACGCCGCTGGCCGGCCCGGCATCCCGACCGCATCCAGCTCTATTCGCTGCCCACCCCGAACGGCGTGAAGGTGTCGATCATGCTGGAGGAAACCGGGCTCCCCTACGAGCCGCACACGATCAATATCGGCCAGAACGAGACCTGGGGCCCCGAATTCCTGTCGCTGAACCCGAACGGCAAGATTCCCGCGATCATCGATCCGAACGGCCCCGGCGGAAAGCCGCTCGGCCTGTTCGAGTCCGGCGCGATCCTCCTCTACCTCGCCGAGAAATCCGGCAAGCTTCTGCCGGCCGATCCCGCGCTGCGCATCGAGACGATCCAGTGGGTGTTCTTCCAGATGGCCTCCGTCGGCCCGATGTTCGGGCAGGTCGGCTTCTTCCACAAATTCGCCGGCCGCGAATACGAGGACAAGCGCCCGCTGCAGCGCTACGTGGCGGAGTCGAAGCGCCTGCTCGGCGTGCTGGAGACGCGGCTTGCCGGGCGCAGCTACATCATGGGCGACGACTACACCATCGCCGACATCTCGCTGCTCGGCTGGGTGCGCAACCTGGTCGGCTTCTACGGAGCAGGGGAGCTCGTCGAGTATGGCAGGCTGAAGGAGGTTCCGGCCTGGCTGGAGCGCTGCCTGGCGCGGCCGGCGGTGCAGCGCGGGCTGGAGATCCCGAAGC
>Ga0209794_1001426_pt1 | contig 18344 bp, 22 predicted proteins | sample EBPBio232013_DNA_FD_185869 | JGI IMG/M metagenome (GOLD analysis project Ga0209794, IMG submission 185869) | Wastewater treatment Type I Accumulibacter community from EBPR Bioreactor in Madison, WI, USA - Reactor 1_5/23/2013_ DNA (SPAdes)... | ecosystem: Engineered > Bioreactor > EBPR >... | reverse complement strand
CTGCCTGGCGCGAGCCGGGAGCGACAGACGATAGGCATTGCTCGTCTGCTTCACCTGGGGGCCGCGCCCTTCGTTGCCGGTCGGCACGTAGCGCCGCATCCAGTCGAGGAAGCCATGCGCCCGTAAGTTCTTCAGCGCTCGCACGATCGCGTCACGCGACCGTCTGAGCTTGCCCATGAGCGTGTCTATCGCCGGATCGAGCCGGCCGGTCCTGAAATCCACCAGATTGGCGAATAGCTCTAGCACCTCGATCGCCACCGATCCCAGCGGTCCGCTGCGCTCGCCTGGCTGGCGCTGGGCTAGCTCATAGCGCTTGGCGGCTAGGAGGATCGTGTGCACCTCCTGACGGTTCGTCCGTCGCCAGAATACCCCTTCGCAGCGTCCGGCCGCGCGGGAATGCCGCCGAATGGGCGTGAGCTCCCGTTCGGCGGGTGCCCCTGCGAGCACCGCCCCAATTTGTTCAAACATAGTTCCTTCGTCCCTCTCCGTTTGGAGGGCATGAAGAAAGTGGACAACGGACAAAGATTCAGCGTTCCCACAAGACGTACATCTTGCAGGTTCACTTATGAACGGCTATGTTGGGAGCTGCTTATGGCGGTTCCAACATAGCCGTTTCCGTAATCCGAAAACCCCTTGCCGCTGCGAACGGCTAGGGGTTTTTCATTTCATGCCCTCGGTGCGTTCTCGATATAGAACCTCAAAGCTTCTTCGATGATCGGCATGCGCGATGGCGCACCCCGTTGCTCCTTGATGTGATCGATTGCCTCGATCACATCACTCGGAACATAGGTGTTAAGCGCGACACGACCGGCAGCAAGTTGCCGCGCACGATGAGCAGCGACATTCTTACGAACCTCTTCCGCTCTCCGAATCTCTGTCGTTTCCTGCTTCATAATTAGTAGTAATCGGCTATTTCCGCGATTCTGCAACCCCTTATCTCTAACTTGCGGAAATCTCGCGCAAATCGGACGCTATAGAGGCGCTTGATAGGTGCCAGGTAAACAATCTGAGGCCGGTGCAACATCTCGAATAAACGTGAATACGTCAGTACGTATCAACGCCAGTACGTTTAATGGACCTTGTCGGCGCGAAGCTGCGAAAATGGCCAACTCAAAGAACAAAAAGGGCACATGGCAAAAGGCCAAACCATGCCACCTGAGCCGCATGGACAATTCTGCAATAATACCATCTAACGAGATTTTAGGGGTCAAGTAGCAACGGAACAGAAAACCGACATAAGCGGTCATCGCAGTTTTGTCAGTTTGCTTCCCTGAAGCGCGTCAGCGATAGCGGCCCAGATCCTTGATCGTTCTCCTGTGGCATGTGAGATGATGTTTCATCAATCTGATATCGTGGAGGTAGTCCTGCTCCGGCAAGAACACATAATCGGGATCGATATGGAAGGGATTGCGGGTAAAGCACTCGAACAGGTTGATATCGTCGTAGGTATCGATAACCTTCTCAAGGCTTTTCGCGATATGTTGCAAGGGCGAGCCGGGTTCATTTTCGTCCCTCATCCTATGAAGACGCAGATGAATGTGGCTGAGCATGTCTGTCCGCATGTAGTTGTTCAAAAGCTGTAGGGAATGCGCCGGCGTCTTCGGAATGGCGAAGCCCATTTTGTCTTCCGGATAAAGGTCAACAATATCCGCTTCCTCGTAAGCTTCGGTCATTGCGTTTCACCCATGACGATTTTGCCCCTGCTGGCACTTTCTATCGCCCGGTAAAGGGTGGCCGGGTGAACCTTGAGGATCTGGGCGACGGCACGGGGCTTCTGGCCCTCATCGATGAGCTGACGTGCAAGCGCGATCTGCTCGGCCGATAGGGCAGGGGGGCGACCAAACCGGACCCCCTTGGCCTTCGCAGCGGCTCGGCCGCTGCTCGTGCGCTCATGGATTAAGGACCGCTCGAACTCGGCAATGCCAGCGAAGATGGTCAGCACCATTCGACCGGCAGGCGACGTGGTATCGGCCCATGGCTCGGCCAAAGACCGCAAGCCGGCCTTGGCCGCGTCCAGCAGCTCCGCAATGTCGAGAAGATGGCGGGTCGATCGGGCGAGGCGGTCCAGACGGGTGACCGTCACCACGTCGCCATCGCGGAGCTGGTGAAGCAACGCAGCCAGTTGCGGCCGATCGCGCTTCGCTCCGGACACCTTTTCCTCGAAAATGCGCTTGCACCCCGCCGCCGTCAGCGCCGCGCGCTGCTGGTCTAGAGTCTGATCGTCTGTCGAAACGCGGGCATATCCAATGAGCAAGGCGGTTTCCGTTCGCTATGGCACTGCCCGGAATCTACCGCGTGCAATCCGCCGCGGAAATCCCTATTGTGCGACGGAACAAATATCAGGCGCAAAACCGCGAAAAAACTTGGGAGTTTTGCGAATCTAATCTGGAATAATGGAGCCATTGTGAAAATAGCTTGTCTACATACAGCCGAGAGTAATGTTTCCGTTTTTGAAACGGCCTCTAAAGAGATCGGCCTGCCTAGCGGCTCTCTCGCACACGAGGTTCGCCCCGATCTTCTTGCGAAGGCAGAACAGGCCGGAGGGCTGACGCTTGATATAGCGAATGAAACAACATTGGCCTTGACCGCTCTCTGTCAGGGTGTCGATGCCGTCATCTTGACCTGCTCGACCTTGGGGCCTGTTGTTGACGAGCTTGCCGGGAAAACGTCGATTCCGGTCCTTCGGGTGGACGCGGCGTTGGCAAGACGCGCCATCGACAGCGGTGGAAAGGTGGTCGTGCTTTGCGCCGTGGAAACGACATTAGGGCCTACGACGCAATTGTTTGCCGAGATAGCCGGTCCATCTCAGGCACAGTATGAGGTTCGCCTAGTACCCGGCGCGTGGGCGCGCTTCAAGGCGGGCGATCGCCACGGTTATCTTACAGCCGTCGCGGAAGCAGCCGAGACGGCCTATCGAGAAGGCGCTTCCATCGTCGCCCTCGCTCAATCATCCATGGCCGGTGCGTCCGATCTTGTAAACAACGGCCCCAAACCACTCAGCAGCCCAATAACGGGCCTTGCTGCGGCAAAAGATATGGTGTTGCGGAAATCCTGATTTTGCAGCGTTGCAAAAGTCGGGGTATCATATCGAACAAATGTCGGGAACATCGCGACAGCCCAGAACGGCCTTTCGTGCTTTGCTTGAACTGCAATGCTTCGATCGGGACCGAAGCGTTGCATCTGAATGTTGAGCTATGATCCGCTTCAACGGAGGCCAGAGTGAAAAAACCATCCTATACACCTGCCGATCTCAACGTTGGATTTGTCGTCGCAATCGAAATCACAGCCAAGCCGGGGGAGGAGGATACCGTCGGCGCAATCCTGCAGGGGCTTGTAGCCCCGACCACAGCTGAGCCCGGCGTCAAGCTCTTCTTGCCGTACCGCTCGCCGACCAACCCCGCGAGTTTTTTCCTCTACGAACTATATATTGACGAGGTCGGATGGCAGCAACACCAGGAGACACCGCATTTCAAAGCTGCAATTGCCGAGTTGTTGCCGCGCACATCAACACGAGAGCGTGTGCCGTTCATCCCCTACTTTGAATAAATCTGGTTTAGGAGCACGATTTTGGATCAACTGTTTATTTATTTGCCCGGCATCCTGCTCGCATACGCGGCTTTTCTAATCGCGATGATCAGTCCGGGGCCGAATGTCCTTGCCGTTATGGGAACATCGATGAGCTTTGGGCGGTTGCAAGGCATGGCCTTGGCGCTCGGAATCTCGGCAGGGTCATTCCTATGGGGAACGCTCGCCGCGACAGGTTTGTCGGCACTGCTCACGACCTACGCCGCGACGCTCACCATCATCAAGATCGCTGGCGGTATGTATCTCTTGTGGCTCGCTTACAAAGCGTTTCGGGCAGCAGCAGCGGAACAGACTGTGGAAGCGCGGGTGTTTGACGATGACGGGACGACAGGTCTGCGACACTTCACGCGGGGTCTTCTGGTGCAGATGACGAATCCGAAAGCTGCGCTGGCATGGGTTGCGATTATCTCTCTCGGTCTGCAACCTAATGCCCCCGTATGGGTTGCCGGCCTAATTGTAGTCGGGACTACTGTTCTCTCTGTCATCATCCATTTGATCTATGCACTTGTTTTTTCTTCGCGGCCGATGGTGCGACTTTATGCGAGGGCGCGACGGCCAATTCAGGCCACGCTCGGGCTGTTCTTTACGTTCGCTGGAATCAAATTGCTTGCGACCAAGATTTAACCGGCCGAGCTACGTGTCGCAAAAATACTAACATTCGCGACAAAATCGGCGGCGCTGAATTTGCAGGGAAATTTCTGTCGCAAAAATCGGTCGCGAAAGTCTGCCTTTTGCGACCGATTTTTGCGAAGGGTTTGGATGACCGGAGGCGACCCCATTACGGACCTACATGCTCTGATCGCGAAATTCCCTAAGCGGTCATTGGGTCGCTCTAGTTTCTGTCATCCAACTGTTAGTTTTGGATGATACGGGCGCGTCTCCAATGATCTCGACATGGCACAAGAATGTTAGAAACCGAGCGTCTGCTGTTACGAAGGCCCGAGCAGGCTGATCTTCCCGCTTGGACCGCATTTCTCTCCGATATTGAGGCGACACGCTTCATTGGGGGGCCGCAAGATGCCTATGGCGCTTGGCGCAACATGTGTCTTTTCACCGGAGCTTGGGCTGTCCAAGGATACAGCAATTTCTCGGTGATAGAGAAGGCAACCGGACGCTGGGTAGGCCGCGCGGGAGCTTGGTCCCCACCTGGATGGGCTGGCCAAGAAATTGGCTGGGCATTCAGCCGCGACGTGTGGGGCCAAGGATATGCAACGGAAGCAGCCATCCGTTGCTTAACTTGGGTCTTTGAAGAACTTGGGTGGAAAGAGGCAATTCACGTTATTCACCCTGAGAACGCCGCTTCCATTGCACTTGCAAAAAGGATCGGTGCAGCTCCAAGAGAACCTAACGACGCTCGTGGAAATCTGATCTATGTCAGCACCACAGACACGCTGCTCTGAACTCGGGAGCAGCGAGGTAAGGAACGGCTGACGACGGCTTTCTGCTCGCTATTGCCGAAACCTGCCAGTCCCCTTTCCACCCCGTTTCAGCCGGCTCAATTTTCGCAAAACTTAGGCGTTCTGCAACACTACGCCCTCGACCGATGGTCGGCGGCGGCTGAGCAAAAACAGGTTCAGGAGCGCGCCGCATGAACATAGTGTGGCGAGTCCAAGGAGGACGTGACTGCCAAACTGTGTCAGCAGACTGATAAGGATCGGAGGTGATGCGGCCGAAATCAGATTGAGCGGCAGTGCGATGCGCGACGTTGCCTTGGCAAATTCGGCCTTGTCGTAGAATACCAAAGGGATGGTGGCCCGGGACACCGCCAGAGCGCCGCTGCCCAGGCCATAAATCAGGATGAAGCCGGCGATTGTCCAATAAGTGCCATCGCCCACGATGAGCAGCAGCATGGCGACAGGCAGGCCGATACCGGCGACCAGGCCGGTGGTGATCCCATCCCATCGACCGCCACCCACGAAATCCAGTCCGCGAGCACACACCTGAATGACCCCCAGCATCGAGCCGAAGGCAATCGCCTGGGGCGTTGGCAGTCCCTCAGTCCGCAGGAGTTCGATCAGTACGGCAGAAAAGCCGAAGGTAACGAAGGCATTGAGCGCGATGGCCGTGACGATAAGAGCGAAAGTGCCTTTGCGTGTAATAGTCGCCGGCCCAGTTTCCGGCTCTGACGGGCTCGACGCCGCCCCCAGAGATGCCCGGCGCGGCAAGCCAAAGAAATAAAACGGCAGGCATACCAGCACCATCATTGCTGCATAGACGAGGCAGGTGCCACGCCAGCCAACTGCTCCAGAAAGAAATGCGGTCGTCGGCCAGAAGATGCTGCTAGACAGCCCCGTTACCAACATGAGTGCGCCGATGGCGCTCTTGGCATTCCGTCCGGCGATCTCATTGAGCATGATATAGGCGGCTGTGGTCAGTGTAGCGCTGCCGGCCGTGCCCAGGATCACCCAGGCGGCGAAATAGAGCACTGGCCCTGTTGAAACGGAAAGTAGCACGAAGCCGGGCGCAGCAAGAACAGCCCCGGCCATCATTACTCGGCGAGCGCCGAACCGCATAAATCCCTTCGCCAACACCGGAGCCCACAGGCCCATAACGACATACAGGACTGAACTGCCAGCGAAGGCCGCCTCAATGTTCATACCGAGATCGGCGGCAACCTGCCGGCCGATGATCGCGGGAAGGCTGACCGTACCCCACCCGATGACCTGCGTCACGGCAAGGACGAAGAGGACACTGATGATTTTTCTGTCGGGTCCCGAGAACCGCATAGGCCTGCCAATAACAATGAAAATTGCTGATTAGCAGGCTTCACATATCAAGTGGATGACAGCTGGGGTGAGTGCGCCGAATCAATGCTGAAAAGTCAGGATTTTTGCGGCACAAAGAATGCCGAATATGCGGCGGGAGGCGGAAGTACGCTGCAGGGGGAATGAATGGCGGCTTGTAGGAAAGGTCAGGGCAACATGCTGATTTTCTTCAGCCAGATAATCACCAATTCAGGCCATTGGCCTATTGGAAGGTCCGGTTTTCGCAGTGCGAACGCATGTCCGCCCTTATCAAAGATGTGCAACTCTGTGGGCACATCTGCCTTCTTAAGCCTTTCGGCATAGACCAAGCTGTTGCAAACATTGTCGACGTCATCGTCGCGTGCGTGAACAAGGAAGGTCGGCGGTGCTTGCTTTGTAACTTTAAATTCTGTCCGTCGCGGCTGTCCGGAGTCAAAACACATATGCCCTGGGAAAGCCGCGATAGCGAAGTCCGGTCGGCTGCTTAACGCATCCGACGCATCAACGATCGTATAATTGGGCTTTAGAATGTTGCTTATTTCCGCCACCAGATAACCGCCAGCGGAAAACCCGATCACGCCAATTTTGTGCGGATCTATATTCAATGTGTGCGATCTTGCCCGGACAAGCCTGACCGTGCGTTGAGCGTCCTGAAGGGCCCGGCGAATCTTAGGGGTAATCCGACACTTGCATTCCGTATTCCAATAGTCATCGCTTCCCGGCACACGATATTTGAGAAGAATACAAGTTATGCCATTGGCGGTTATCCAATCGCAGATTTCAGTGCCCTCCAGGTCCATCGGCAGAACACGGAACCCGCCGCCCGGAAACACCACCATCGCCACGCCGGTGTTCTCTCCTTTGGGCGGATAGATCGTCATTGTTGGATCGGTAACATTAAGAACAGTCTGTGTTCCCGGTTTCAAGCTTTCCGGCGGGAGCGAAATGCCCTCCATGTCGGGCGCGCCATGCGGCCAGATTGGAATTTGCTCGACGCCGCCTTGGGGCCGCCAGACTTCACTGTCTTTCGCTTCGGTTTGCCCGCTCACGACAATCGAGTTGATTAGCCACAAAATCACAAAGAAAAATATCCGCGCCACTTTTCTCAAACTTTCTTTTCCGACACCGGCCAATCCTATTGCCGTTCATAGAAACCAGAAATGTTTGAATTTAGGAACAGCGTATTCAAAGTGGACATTGCACCCTTTGGAAAGGAATGTCGGCTCTGGATCTTTTTGCCATTTCGCTGTCGCGAAACTCCCGCTTTTTGCGCGTGGGCACAATAGAGTATTTCCGTAGTGACTTGCACGCGCTACATTTCCAGCGAGACGAGGACAGAAGACGCCCAGATCAGGCGAGGAGGCGATGCTCAAAACCGATACCCGGCAGGCGAACTGGCGACGGGCAAATCCCGCCAAATATGATGCTCACCTTGCCGTGCAACGCGCCATAAAGGCTGGCGAGCTGGAAAGGCAGACATGCGAAGTCTGCGGCGGCGAAGCGGTCGATGCCCATCACGATCAATATGATGAACCGCTTAAGGTACGATGGCTTTGCCGAAAGCATCACACCCGGCTTCACCACTATGGCGAGGACATGTTTCCGATCAGGAGCTCGTGAAACCTCAAGCCTATGGTCTGTCCATGGTGGTGAGATTTTGCGGCTCTCCGATTTCTACGGCATGCCCATCAGGATCGTAGAACCGAAACACACGCTGCCCCCAGGCCTGCCGCTCGACCGGATGGATCAGCTCGACATGCGGCGCGATGCTATCAAACGCCGCATCCACATCATCATGCTCGAAATACAGCAGCAGATTTCGCCGCCCGTAGGCCTCGCTCGTCTCCGACCGTTCCCCCCAGACCGTCTGTTCCAGCGCCGCCCCCTCGTGGATCGCAAACCCTGTCTCGAACAGGACAAAATTTCCCGCATCCTCCCGCACCTTCAGGCCAAGCCTCCTTTCATAGAATTCCCTGGACAGGCGGATATCGCGAACGAACGGGATCGGATTGATAAAACGCATGGAAGGCCGGTCACTCATGGCGTCTTCTCCGGCGCTGGCACGGTGATGGTGCATTTCTGGTCTTTACCGGCCTGCCTGGCCTTCTCCAGGCATGCCGTAATCTCCCCGCCGCCGGCGTCATAAAACTGAGCACCCCAGTTCATCTTCTTGACGATAACAGGATCGACGGAATTCATGATGGCGCTGGCCGCCTCGATGCGATCGCCACCCATGACGAGGGCAGCAACACGGCTGTCAGCCGAAAACGGCAGGAAGCGCGGCAAAAGCACAAGCAGGAATGCTCCGGCGATGACGCCAATCCCGGCCGCCATCCACATCCGGAAATCCTGATCCTGCCGATGAAGGGCGCTTTTGGTGTGAGACGCGAGCACATTGCCGGCGCGCTCGAGGTCGGACGCCTGCCGCTCAAGCTGCTGCACGGCGGCCTTTACCAAGCCCTCGCCACTGCGCTCGAGCACGCGGGCGTAGTGCTCGGCACCCTGACGGAGAACAGGAGATTTCTCGACGGCCTGAAGCCGTTCGCCCACCGTGGCGAACTGCTGCGCCATACGGCCAAGCTCGGCGCTGTAATCGACCGGCGCACCCTGCCGCTCGAACTGATCGAAGGCGGATTCCACGCCCTTGCGGATGGTGGTCATTTCCCGACCTAGATCGGCGGCAAGGTCTTCGATCGTCTGCCGCAACGCCTCGAACGCTGCGGCCGGATCGCTGGCGTCATCCTCGTGGAATGCTTCTGGCTCAATGTCCTCCCGGTGCTGATTGCGATCATCGTCCGTCATGCCGTCTCCTTCTATCGTTCCATCCCCAAGCTTTGGCTCCGGCTCTGCGTAATCTGCCGCTCCATTTCGCGGGCAAGGGTCTGCTCCTGTCGAATATGATTGATCCCGAGCTCCTGGCTTCGATTGCGCAAGGTCGATTCAAGCTGCGGATCGCGTTCGAGGCTTTGGCTCATGCCGCGCATCTGGCTTTCGACCTTGCCGCGCGCCTCGTCGTTCTGCCAGCCGCGAAGCTGCTGGCGCTCGGAACGCAACTCGTTCCAGCGCTCTATGAAGCGCTCCGCGCGCACATTCGGGTCCGCCTGCAGGGCGCGTTCCCGATCCATGCCGGCGACGAGCTGGCCGATGCGCTCGCGACCGGAAAGCTGCGTCATCGCCTCTGATGTCTTCGGGTCGTATTGCAAAGCCGATCGGATCAACGCATGCGACCCCGGCCGCGCCTGATCCAGCTCGACCGCCGCCGTGCGATAGGCCTGCTTCTGCGTTTCGAGAACAGGCAAATCTTGGCTTAGCTGCCGATCGACCGAACTGTAGACCCGTGCATACTGGTCAACGGCCCGCTCAAAAGCCGACATGGGCCGAACCCGCTCCGACAGACGATCGCTTGACGCACGATCCTGCGTCAGTCGCTCGCCTTCCCTTTCCGGCCGCTCCGCTGCCCCCCCACGGTTGGCATTCAGCTTCAGCCCGTCGAACATGCTGCGCTTCTGGCGCTCGACCCTCTCCGGCCTTTCCTGGGCAGGCTTGGCGCGGTCCTGCTGCTGCCGCTCGGTCGCGGCTCCCCGCCCGAGTTTCAGGCCCTCGAACGGGTTGCGGCGCTGCCGCTGCTGCCGATCGTCCCCATGTTCCTGAATATGATCCTGGGCGCGATCCTCCGCGCGGGAAACTTGGCGTGGATCCTCGCCCCTTTTTTCGACCTCGATACTCGGCCTTGGCGATTGACGCTCGGCCCGGATTTTCTCCTGGGTCGGCTCCCTGTCCGGATTGAGCTCGATCTCGCTGCGGACGCCCAATTGTTCCGCGATCCCGCGCCGCTCGGCAAAATCGCGGGAATAATCCAACGTTGTTTCCTTCGCGCCCGATCGGCTGAGCCGGTTTTCAAGTTGGGAATAGGCCAGATCGCTGCCCTCATGGACCTTCCACGCATTGCGCTCGGCCGTGCTGCCATCGGGCAGACGAATCGTTTCCGAGCCACGATGCTCAAGGGCCATCCTGTCCCCGATCTCCGGCGCAGCCTCTTTCATCGCCCGTTCGAGGTCCACACCCCAAACCGTGTGTTTCTGGCCGCGATCACTTTCTAGCGTCACGAAATAGCTGTCGCGGTTCTTCGGGTCATGATGATAGGGCGCAGTCCCGTGCTCCACCAGGCGGCCCGCCTGCCGGCTGCTGAACTCGTCCATGCCGGCATAGAGCTGCGCGCCGTCGCGATGCCGCGTCATGGCGACATAGGTCAGATGCCGGTCCATCGTGCCCGACGCCAAGACGAAGGCGCGATCGACGGTCGCGCCCTGGTTCTTGTGGATCGTCGTCGCATAGCCGTGGTCGACGGCGCGATAATCGTTCATCGGCACGCTGATGCTGTCGCCCTTTCCCTGTCCCCCTGGGCCGTCGAGCTGCGCGACGATCTTCCCAGGCTCGACGCGCTCGACCGTGCCAAGCATCCCATTTTTCACGCCAAGGTCGCGGCTGTTTTCGAGGAACACGATACGGTCGCCCGGCGCGAATGAACGCTTGCCGTCATTGGTCTGAAACGACACCTCACCGCCTTCTTCACCGCGTCCCAGCCGATGGCTGTCCTGCAGGGCCGATCTGATCGCATCATTGATGGCGCGAACATCGGCGCGGCGGTGCGCCATCGCAACGCGGGTGCCCTCTGGCCGCTCAGCCAAGTCGGCAAGGTAGTCACGCACGATCTCGCCGCGCGCCTCGTCCCGCGTTTCGCTAAGCCGAATGTTCCCATTATCTCGATAGGCGGCCAGGCCATCGGCTGTGCGATGCGTGGCAAAGGCAACCGACGCCTCCCGCTGCCAGTCCACGCGCTGCCGGCGAATCTCCGAAAGCTCGGCATGGCCTATTCTCTCAGCAATGGCGCGGAACGGTGCGCCGGCCCCGATCGCCTGGAGCTGTTCGTGGTCGCCGACAAGGACGATCTTCGCGCCGCGCGCCTCGGCCTCGGTGACGAAGCGGGAGAGCTGCCGACTCCCGATCATGCCCGCCTCGTCGATGACGAACACGTCGCCGCGACCGAGCTGACGCTTCTCGTTCTGCCAGCTCATGTCCCATGACGCGAGCGTGCGGCTCTGTATCCCGGAACTTTCCTCCAAACCCTCGGCCGCCTTCCCCGACAGGGCCGCGCCGTGAACTGTGTAGCCCTGAGCCTCCCATGCCTCACGCGCCGCCGCTAGCATGGTGGATTTACCAGCGCCGGCAAATCCGACGACAGCCGCAATCCGCTCCGACCCGGTGATATGCTCGATTGCCCGGCGCTGCTCGTCCGACAGCCTGGCCGAAGCATCGCCCCCGGCACTTGTACGGATGGCCGCATCCTGCTTTTCTATCGCTCGATCGACATGATGACGATCAACGCCATGGCTCCGCGCATGTTGCAAGACCTCCGCGCGGTCGGCCATGGCGCTTTCGATTTCGACCATTTCGCGGGTCGAATATCGCGCAAGCGCGATCTCGCCTGTCTCGGGGTCCGTCCGCTCCCCTTGTAACTCCACCAGCGCCGGCGATGCCATGACGGTGGCAAAGGCGTTCTGGAATGCCTGCGCGTCGTCGTTGATGTAACGATGCAGCGTGCGCGCTATGTCGTGCCGATCGAACACGCTTTTCTCGGCCGTGATGATTGCAAGAACCTGTTCCGGCTTTTCCCGGATCAGTTCGGCGTTGCGCCGCGCAGCTTCCTCATCAAGCCGGGTGCGCGACACGTCCAAGCCGCGCCGCTGCATCTGCGTGGCATGGACACCCATATGCTCGGTCGGCTCAAGCTCAAGTCCCCGCTCTTGATGCGACCGATGATCGATCCGAACATCAAGTCCGGCCATCGCCAGATGCTCGTTCGCATGCTGCTCCCACGACTGCCGGATATCGCGCAGCTGCATTTGCGTCGTCGGCAACCCCTCGTTCAGCAGGCGCACATTCTTCCATTCGATATGCGTTTTCTCGCCAAGTCCTTCCTCTGTGACCTGGCGCGTCGTCATCAAAAGGTGCGCATGATGGTTCCGAACGTCACTCGCCGAATGCGGCGCATGGATCGCGAAATCGACCGCCCCACCATAGCGGTTCGCCAAATCCTGCGCGAACGACCGCGTTAACTCCAACCGTTGCTCGGCTGTCATCTCGTGCGGTAGCGCAATCTCGAATTCACGAGCGACACGCGCGTCCTTCCGATTTTCAGCCGCCTCCGCTGCATTCCACAACACAGAACGGTCCTTCGCCCATTCCGCATTCGCGATCATGGCGCCGGAATCCCGATCGGGAAGTACGATATCCGCATGCTCCACGCCTTGCTTGCGAGAAAAATCATGCGTGAGTCCATCACGTTCGTTCGTCAGGCGTTCGCCGGCACGATAAGCGGCAGAGGCAACGGCACTTCTGCCGCTGTTCCGCGAGATCGGCTTTGCGCTGAGATGATAGATCGCCAAACGATAGTCTCCGAACTTAGCCGGAGGATATCAAGCACTGACTTGCGCAGCAAGTCGTAAGTGCGCCCTTGTCATTCATCCGCTACGCTACTTCATGCCATCGGTGTGGCGCAAGACGCACGCATATCGCCCTAATTAATGAGTAGAACAATCAGGAAAATTCAGGCCGAATGTTGAACAAACGTCAACCACAGGTAAAATGCTGATTGAAAGTAACGATCCAAAGGAGTGAACATGGCCGATGAAACCAGTCACCTGCTCGACGCGGCTCAAGCCCTCAATGGCAAGCTTTGCGACAAGCCGATGAACCCCGAGAATGTTGCGAAAGATGATCCCGACATGATTCCGGAAGATGTGACGGAGGTGCCTGACATTCGCGAAATGACGGCGATAAGGGGCGACCGGAGCAAGTCACGGCAACAGGACGGATAAGAGGAAACAGGTATGGCTCGCAAAACCATCGAACAGCGCCTGGCGGAACTGGATGCACAGCGCTCTGCACTCAAGGCGCGGCTCGGAAAGCAGGAACGCGCCAACGACACGCGCCGCAAGGTGCTGCTTGGAGCGCTCGTCCTGCACCGGCTCGAAAACGCCAACGATCCGGAATTTACCAAACGGCTGGGCGACTGGTTGCGCCGCGAACTGCCCGGCTTCCTCACCCGAGACAATGACAAGCTGTTGTTTGCTGATCTGATCGGCGGAACAGAACACAACACGAAGTCCGATATCGCAGGGGAGACAGACTCGTGAGCCAATTCAAGCTTGCCGGGGCGGCCTTCAAGAACATGGTGCGGTCCACCGCCAGCGATCCGATCTGGGCCATTGTCGCTTTGTGCATGGCCCCTTTCCGCGCCTTCAAACCTGTGGTCGGTAGCATCGTTCTCTTAGGTCTCGTCGGCATGATCGTCGCCGTGGTTGGCGACCTGATACTGGCCCCTTTTGGCCTATCTAAACAGACGGCAAGATTGATCATTGGCCTCGTTGTGATAGCGGTGCTGCTCCCCCTGGCTTTCCGGCTCATCACAAATCCCATGATCCACCATTTCGGCAGCTTGGGAGGAGACACCCACGGTTCTGCCCGCTTTGCCACGGATAAGGAAGTCGCTCCCCTCGCCCGCGCCGATACCGGCCTGCTTATCGGTCGCGACGCAAAGACCGGAAAACCGCTGCGCTATAGTGGGCCGGCCCATCTTCTAACCATGGCACCGACCCGAACCGGCAAAGGTGTCGGAACCATCATCCCAAATTTGTTGACCGCCGATCGCTCTGTGATCTGTATCGACCCTAAGGGAGAGAATGCCAAAATCGCCGGGCGTGCCCGCCGACAGTTCGGTCCGGTTCATGTCCTCGATCCCTTCGGAGTTACCGGCCTACCCTCGGCCGCCTTCAACCCTCTCGATACACTTAACCCAGATGGCCTTGATGTCGCCGAAGACGCAAGCACGCTGGCCGACGCTCTCGTCTTCGATGAGCCAGGCACCGCAGGCGAGGCACACTGGAATGAGGAAGCCAAAGCCCTGATTGGCGGCCTGATCCTCCATCTCGTCGCCCAAGAAACTCGTGACAGGAGAACCCTTGCCACGCTGCGCGAATACCTCACCTTGGCCCCGGAAGCCTTTGCCGCGCTCCTGAAGGACATGCAGGCATCAACTGCCGCCTCTGGCCTGGTCGCCCGCGCTGCAAATCGTCACCTCGGCAAGTCCGATCGGGAAGCCGCTGGCGTGCTGTCGGCCGCCCAACGCCACACCCATTTCCTCGACAGCCCGCGCATGCACCGCGTGCTGGATGAGAGTTACTTTTCCTTTGCCGATCTCAAGCGTCAGAACATCACGGTGTTCCTCGTTCTGCCGCCCGATCGCCTGTCCACCTATTCGCGATGGCTACGCCTGCTGGTGACGCAAAGCCTACTCGATATGGCCCGCACTCCTGAGAAGCCGAAAGTACCTGTTCTCTATCTGCTCGATGAGTTCGCAGCTCTCGGCCACCTGGCTCCCGTCGAGCGCGCCATGGGCCTCATGGCTGGCTACGGCGTCCAGCTCTGGCCGATCCTTCAGGACGTCCACCAATTGCGCGCCACCTACGGACAGCGCGCCGGCACCTTCCTGTCGAATGCCGGCGTCCTCCAGGTCTTCGGCGTCAACGATCATGACAGCGCCCGCCTTGTCTCCGATCTGCTCGGGCAAGAGACGGTCGTGTTCCAGACCATGGCGCGCGCCATCGATGCCGAACAGTCCGGTATTACCTACAGCCAGCACCATACAGCGCGCCCGCTGCTGACGCCGGATGAAATCCGAAGCCTCCCCGCCCATACGCAATTGCTGTTTCTGGCCGGCCAACGGCCGATCGTCGCCGGCAAACTCGCCTACTATGCCGATCCGCAATTCAAGGGGATGTTCGATGCCGCCTAAGGACCCGCTACCTATCGTCATCGCGATCGGAGCGCTTCTGGCGCTTGCTGCCTGCACTCAGGCCCTCGCTCCTACGGTCACGGCAGAAACGGGCATCTGCGATCCTGGCGCAGCGAAACGCCTCGTCGGCCGACCCACGATAACCGACGACGAGGCCAAGCGGCTCACCGGGGCTGGCTCCGTGCGCCAGATCGCACTTGGTCAGCCCGTCATCCAGAACTACAGCAACACCCGTCTCACCATTGAAACCGATCCGGCAACCGGCCGGATCACGGCAGCATCCTGCGGGTAAACGGACCCGGCTAGCGCCGGGACTTCTGAGTGCGGCCCTTCGGCTCTCTACGGCGCTGTGGTAAGCGCGCTCGCCTCCGGGCCGGGCCCGTGCCCCTGGAACATCCGCAAGAAATCCGCATGGGCTCGCACCGCTTCGGCAGCGCCAACCGCTGCCTCGTCGCCCTGCCGCGCCCGTAACTCCATCACGATGGCAGCCAGATCATAGAAGCTGGCGCGTTGTGCCAACCAATTCCGATCCGCCGAACTCCAAAGATGCGGGCGGCGTTCATACTGCCGCCGATCTCCCTCGACGTAATCGCGCACCCACGTCGCCGGCATCAGCGGAATGATACGGTCGGGCATGGCAACCTCGTCCCCGCGTAACGTCGAGTGGATGACATTGATGGTGAGGTCGATCTCTTGGGGTGCGATACCGAGACGAGTGAGGAAGACACGATGCGCCTCGATCTCGGCCGCACTCATGACCATTGCCTTGTTGTCGTGACGGACTGCAGCGAGCGCCCTTTCCAATCCTCTGGTCATTTCGTGTTCCTTCGACGGTAGCCCTCGGCCGGTCCGCTCTCATCATCTTGGGCCGTAGGAGCGGTCGGGGGCGGGTTAAGCCCATCTTCAGCTATTTACGTATTAGCGTATTAACGTGAATAGGGATCAATTGGCGGCAAACCATGTTCGCCAAGCACGGCCGAAAATCCCACCTCGGCCATGGCTTGGATCGTCGTTCCCTCGGCATCTGCGAGCTGGCGCAGGCGCTGCCAGTCCGACCGCCGAACCTTCACCGTGAGCGCAACGGTTTCCCCCCCGCCCCTTTTGCGCCTCGGCGTCGGAATCTCGACACTTGGCCGGGCCGCCTCGGTCATTGTGTCGCCAGAGTTCTCTGTCGCCTTCTGGCGGGTGAAAGCAGCAAGCCCGGTTTTCTTGGTCACCATCTAAGAACCTCCTTACTTTACGTTGATACGTATCGAGCTATTAACGTTTTAGCGTATCTTTAATCCAAGCCCAAAGAGCGCGTATTTCCTCGGCCGCCTTGCCGTCACTCTCGAACTCAGTCACGGCGCTGCCAGTCGTCACCGCGCGGGAGAATGCTCGCCTGTCTATGATTTCGTGGGGAACGATTGGTAGGCCATACGCTTCCAGCGCAGCGCGTGTTTCCCCAATCTCCGGGGCGCGGAACGGGCAAGCCGACAAGATGAAAGCGCCGCGCACCTTCGCAGCCCTGATGATCTCGACGGCGGCCGGGACCGCTGCAAGGTCGAAGGCCGAAGGGCGGACTGGAATCAAGACCAGTTCAGATCTTCTGGCGATCTGACTGGCAGCCGGCGCTGCGTGTGGTGGGCTATCCACCACGACAAGGCTCATGCCTTCATCCTTGGCCGCTTTGAGCGCCGCCTCTAGGTCTCCGGCTTGGGCCGTCGCCACGATCGGCGTTTGCGCCTCCCGTGCATTCGCCCAAGCCGTGGCGCTCTCCTGGGGATCGGCATCGATGACGCAAACCCGCTCGCCACTGGCTTCGGCAGCAACAGCGGTATGAACGGACAACGTGGTTTTACCGCTTCCGCCCTTCTGACTTAAAAACGCAATCACGTTCATGCGTTAATCCTTCTGTGCGCCAATACGTATTCAAGCATAAAGCTAAAGACGTTAAGACGTCTTTAATTCAGTGCGGCCATTCCTCAACGGGCCAGTCCCGCGCCGTGTGGATCACGCGCAAGATGACGACGCTTTCACGGCTGGCGATCGGCCGCAACTCATAGGAAATAATGTAAGGCAGGCGGGTGACGGACTTCTCATAGGTGCCGGTCACTCGTCCAGGCCTACCGGTCGCGATCTCACCAAGGGCCTCGCCAGTGTCGCGGAGTCGATCCGCGACACGTCGTGCCGCCGCAGGATTGTCCTCGGCGATAAACGCGATCTGCTCCCGCATGTCGTCCAGGGCTTCGCGCGCCCACGTGACTGGCCGCCTCACGCCTTGCCAGCTCGCTTTGCTTCCGCTGCGTCGATCACGCCGTAGAGTTCGGCCATGGCCTGGTCATGCGGCACGACTCGGCCAGCTGCGGCGTCGGCCATACCACGCTTGATGCCGTCGATGATTTCAAGCTCGCGCTCAACGTAGGCCGCAACGGCCTCACCGGCCAAGAATGATTTGCTGCGCCGGGTGTCGGTAGCGATCCGATCGAGCTTTTGCTTTACCTCGGGACTGACCCGAATTGTCATCGTGGTGCTGGCTGTCACGGCAGGACCTCCTGTGTTTAATTGTGTACACCTTAACACACAGGAGCTCAGCCCGCCAAGCGCTTTCGATGAAAGCGTACGTACAAACTTTAATACGTATTGACGCATTTATGTTTCGCACCACCTTAACTGCACGCTTTCTTCGAAAGCCAATTTCGTCCTTTCCGCAAGTTCGGCGGTTGAAATTGAGGATGAAGGTGCCTCACCGGCCCGCACTTAATGCGGGCCGGAACCGCCGCAGGGCCGCTATAGCGGCCCGAACAGCGGCGTCCGCTTATTCTTTCCTATCTTTTATAAAACTAGATTGGGATTCAGTCTGTTTGGCGGACTCACGTTGTTTTATCGATCTCGCAAGGCGGGCAAGCGCCTGGCCCAAGGGGTTGTCGCCAACGTCGAACAAGGCCAATTCGTCCATGGGAAGACTTGCCCGGTGTGCCTCGGTCTCGGCCATGCGCTCGGCCTCGGCCTGTACGTGATCGTCGGGCGGGGGAGGGGTCATGCCGAAACGGCCAAGAAACTGCCTGGCGCGAGCCGGGAGCGACAGACGATAGGCATTGCTCGTCTGCTTCACCTGGGGGCCGCGCCCTTCGTTGCCGGTCGGCACGTAGCGCCGCATCCAGTCGAGGAAGCCATGCGCC
>Ga0209794_1001425_pt1 | contig 18365 bp, 15 predicted proteins | sample EBPBio232013_DNA_FD_185869 | JGI IMG/M metagenome (GOLD analysis project Ga0209794, IMG submission 185869) | Wastewater treatment Type I Accumulibacter community from EBPR Bioreactor in Madison, WI, USA - Reactor 1_5/23/2013_ DNA (SPAdes)... | ecosystem: Engineered > Bioreactor > EBPR >... | reverse complement strand
GGGGGTCGGCATGGTTAAGCCCGCAAAGCGTCCGTGGTGGGCAAGCCGGTGGGCAGGGACGCGAGTCCACAGCCGGCAAGGCCACGTGCTTCTTCTGATTTTTCAGGGCTTTAAGTCAGATATCCGCGCCGGGATGGCTGGGGGACCTGGATTCGAACCAAGATTCTCGGAGTCAGAGTCCGATGTTCTACCGTTGAACTATCCCCCAGCAGGGCCGTGCGAAACGACCCGGTCGCCGGTGCGAGGCGCGGTCATAGTCGATTGCCGCGCGGTGTTCAAGACCCGAAGCCGGAGCCATGCGCGAGACGGCCTTCGCGCTTGCGGCGCGAGGTGCGGCTGTTACATTGGGTGCAACTGAACAGATCAATCGGTTCGTCCGTCGAGCGCGCCCGCGTGCTCCGGGCACCGATGGAAAGGTCGCCATGGCCCACGGACCGCCGAGCGGTTCGCCGGGAGTATCGGGCGTGCAACCGGCAACGGCGGCGGGAGCGGGCGATGACCGCGCCCGGCAGCCGCACCGGCCGCGCAGGCTTTATGCCGCGCTCGACCTCGGAACCAACAATTGCCGCCTTCTGGTGGCGAAGCCCGAAGGCGCGAGCTTCCGGGTCGTGGATGCGTTTTCGCGCATCGTCCGGCTCGGCGAAGGGCTCGGCCAGACCGGCCGCCTGAGCGATGCGGCCATGGACCGCGCCGTCGAGGCGCTGAAGGTCTGCCGCATGAAGCTGCGGGACCGGCAGGTGGCCCGCGCCCGGCTGATTGCGACGGAAGCCTGCCGGCAGGCGTCGAACGGCGAGGAGTTCATCCGGCGGGTGAAGGACGAAACCGGCCTCGCGCTGGAGATCGTCGACCGCCACACCGAGGCCCAGCTCGCCGCCCAGGGCTGCGTGCCGCTGGCCGACCCGAAGGCACGCGGCGTCATTCTGTTCGATATCGGCGGCGGCTCGTCCGAACTGGTCTGGCTGCTGCCGCGCGGGCCGGGCCGCAATGGCGGACCGCCGACGGCGGAAATCCTCGGCTGGACCTCGCTCCCCGTCGGCGTGGTGACGCTGGCCGAGCGCCACGACGGCAAGCACGTCACGCGCGAGAGTTTCGACCGCATGGTCGATGAGGTCGCCGCCATGATCGAGCCCTTCGCCCATCGCGCGGCGATCCAGGGCCAGATCGAGCACCTGCACATGCTCGGCACGTCCGGCACGGTGACGACGCTCGCGGGCGTCCATCTCGGCCTGCCGAAATACGACCGCCGCCGCGTCGACGGCGCCTGGCTCGGCGCGAACGAGGTGGACGTGATCCTCGACCAGTTGCTCGCCATGACCTACGAGGACCGCATCGCTCATCCCTGCATCGGGGCCGAGCGTGCCGATCTCGTCCTTGCCGGCTGCGCCATTCTCGAAGGCATGCGCCGGCATTTCCCCTGCCAGCGCCTGCGCGTCGCCGATCGCGGCCTGCGCGAGGGCATCCTCGTCGGCCTGATGCGGCAGGACGGCGTGTGGCGCAGGCCCTTCCACCACCGGCCCCATGATTCCGGCTATCAGGGAGAGCGGCGATGACCACCAAGACCGGCGGCGGCCGCCAGCTCGCAGTGCGCCTGAAGACCGCCAAGAAGCGCACCACCAGCCAGCAGAAGTGGCTGGAGCGCCAGCTCAACGACCCCTACGTCGCCCGTGCCAAGCGCGAAGGCTGGCGCTCGCGCGCGGCGTTCAAGCTGATCGAGATCGACGACAAGGCGAAGATCCTGAAGCCCGGTCAGCGGATCGTCGACCTCGGCGCAGCCCCCGGCGGCTGGCTGCAGGTCGCGGCCAAGCGCATCGGGCTCGACCAGGGCCGCGGCAAGATCGTCGGCATCGACCTTCTCGACATCGACCCGGTGCCGGGCGTCGCCTTCATGAAGGGCGACTTCACCGCCGACGACGCGCCGGACCGGCTCAAGGACATGCTCGGCGGCGAGGCCGATATCGTGCTGTCCGACATGGCGGCCAATGCGACCGGCCATCGCAAGACCGACCAGATCAAGATCATCTATCTCGCCGAGCTCGCGATCCAGTTCGCGCGCGAGGTGCTGGCGCCCGGCGGCCATTTCCTGTGCAAGGTGCTGCAGGGCGGCACCGAGGGGGATCTGCTCACCGACCTGAAGCGCGATTTCGCCACGGTGAAGCACATCAAGCCGCAGGCGAGCCGCGCCGATTCCAAGGAACTCTACGTGCTCGCCATGGGCTTCCGGGGCCGCGCCGAGGAGGCGTGACAGGCTCCGGGCCCGGCCCGCGCTCGCCCCGCGCGATCGGAGACTGCGGCCATGGACAAGACTGCCAGGATCCTGATCGCCGGTGCCGGCCCGGTCGGCCTCGCCGCCGCGCTGGAGCTGGCGCGCCGCGGCTTTCGGCCCGAGATCATCGACAATGACGGCGAGCCGACGCCGGAATCGCGCGCGCTGGCGGTCAATCCGCGCACGCTGGCGCTGCTGGCTCCGAGCGGCGTCACCCGACGGCTGCTCGCCAAGGGGCATAGGGTCGACGGGTTTCTGCTGATGGATGGCGACGAGCCGCTCGTCCGCATGGACATGGGCAATGCCAGCGGCCCCTATCCCTTCCTGCTGAGCTATCCGCAATCCGAGACCGAGAAGCTATTGATCGGCGCGCTGGCGGAGCGCGGCATCGCCGTCGGCTGGCATACCCCGCTGGAAAGCCTCGATACCGACGAGGCGGGCATCATCGCCAATGGCACGCCCTTTGACGCGCTGATCGGCGCGGACGGATCACATTCCTTCGTCCGCAAGGCGATGGGCATTGGCTTTCCGGGCACCAGCGAACAGCAGGAATTCGGCCTCGCCGACATCCGCTTCAAGGACTGGCCTCACCCGTGGGACAAGGCCGTCGGCATGTTCCGCGGCGACCACGTGCTGGCCTTTATTCCGATGGGCGAAGGCTTCGGCCGGTTCATCTCGACGCGGCCCGACACGCTCTCGGTCCTGCCGGACGGCGCGAAAGCCGGCGACGTCGTCTGGCAATCGGCATTCAGGATCAGCTACCGGCAGGCCGAGACCTATCAGAAAGGCAATGTCTTCCTCGCCGGCGACGCCGCCCACATCCATTCGCCGATTGGCGGGCGCGGCATGAACCTCGGCATCGAGGATGCCTGCTGGCTCGCCTGGATGCTCGCCGAGGGCCGCAGCGACGGCTACACCGAGGCACGCCACCCCGTCGGGGCCCAGGTGCTGCGGATGACCAGCATTCCCACCGGCTTCCTCGCCTCGAAGGCGCGCTGGCGGAAGCTCTTCCTGCACCTCGTCCTGTCGCCGCTGCTCGGGGCGGCTTTTGTGCAGCGCAGAGTCATACCCGCGCTGCTCGGCCTCAACAGCCCGGCCGCACCCTGGCTCGCGCCCAATGGCCGGCTGGGCTAGCCGCTACCCTCGTGCCGCAGTCTGGGAATCGCCGAAGCGGCGGCGGAACCAATCGCGCAGCATGGCCTTCTCGTAAGGCAGCCACTCGCTGGAATTGCGCGCGCGGACGTTGGACAGGTAGTTCCAGTCGAGGAGCGTCTCCTCCCCCCGCGCGACCACCCTGCCCCGTTCCTCCAGCACGTAGCGCAGCCTGACGCTCGGCGGCGTCATCTCGCGCATGACCCTGATATCGCCGAGCCGCGAGGCAAAGGGCTGGTTCCGGCCGGCGAGATCGATGTCGAGCACCTCGATGCGCAGGGTCTGCCCGGCCCGGACATGGCGCGCGCCCTCGGCCTTCAGGAAACGGTCGAACTCCGCGACCAGCCGCTCGCGGGAGTAGGTGTTGCGAAAATCCTCGCCGACGAAACGCTCCGGCTGGACGAAGCGGACATCGACGCGGGCCGCGGCGGCGCTGGTCAGGACGGCAAGGGCGGCAAGAGCAACGAGAAAAGCGCGCAACAGCTTCATGGCAGTCTCCCGCATGCACGACGCCACCTGACGCCGCGATTGCGGCGGGTGCAGGGCGGGACCGATCAGGATGCCGCGACGGGGCGACGCGCCCCTTCTCCCTGCGCGGCCTCGATGCAGGCGGCGAGGTCGATCGCGGCGCCGGCGCGATGCGCCATGACCATCGCCAGCCGCGTGAGAAAAAGCACTTCGTCATCCGGCCCCACGCGATCGAGCGCCGCGGCCAGTTGCTCGTAGACAAGTTCCATCGCTTCGAAGGATCGCGGTTCGGCGGGATGGCTCATGCGGTCCTCCCCAGACAGGCGTCGAGCGTCGCGACAATTTCAGCCGGCACGATTGTCCTCCAGCGCCCGGCGACATGCAGGTCCGGGCGGATGAGGTAGAGGGTGCCTCCCGTCGCGCCATAGCGCTCCGAGAGGTCACCGCCGCTGCGGATTCCGACAACGCCTGCCGGCAGTTCGCCGGTCTCTCCGACCACCACCGCCCGGAACAGCGGATCGAGCGCGGCGAGCGCCTCACGCAACGCGTCGATCGATTCCGCTACAGGGCCACCGGCAAAGACCAGTGCGGTGAACCCCTCGCCCATCAGGTCGCTGAGGAAGCGCCCGTCCGCCAGCCGGACGTTGGCGAGCGCAGCACCGGAAGCCGGTCCCGAGGAGAATGCCCCGTCGCGCGCCGGATAGCGCGTCAGCGGGCTGTCCGCATAGGTGTGCGGCTGCATCTGGCGCGGATTGGCGAAGTTGCGCGCGAAAGCCTCAGTCGCGGCCAGCGACAGCACGGCCTCGCGCACCAGCCGGTGCCCGCGCGTCGGCGGCGTCATGAAGCGAGCGCTCTTGCCCGCATTGGCGAAGACATCGAGCGTCGCGCCGCGCCGCTCCGGCGTGTAGCTGTCGAGCAGGGATTCTCCCGCCAGCCCCTTCAGGAGATAAGCGAGCTTCCAGCCGATATTCTGGGCATCGGCGAGGCCGTTATTGAGGCCCCGCACGCCAAAGATCGGCACGATATGGGCGCTGTCGCCGATGAAGGTCACCCGGCCGTGGCGGTAGTCATCGAGTGCCAGCGTGTTGGCGGTGTAGATCGACCACCATTCCAGCTCCCATGAACCCTGATGGCCGATCTCCGCGAGGATGGCGCCGACACGCGCGCGAATCTCCGCCTCGCGGATCGCCTCGTCCGGGTCCTCGCCGTCGCGAAGCTGATAATCGATGCGCCAGATGTCGTCCGGCTGCTTGTGGATCAGCACCGTGCCGCCGGGATTGGAGGCCGGCTCGAACAGTGCGCGCCGCTCGGTCGGATAGGCATGGTCCATCCTGACGTCGGCGATGACGTAGCGCCCCTCGTAGTTCTCGCCCTTCAGCCGCAGCCCGAGCTTCGAGCGGATGGCGCTGCGCGCGCCATCGGCCGCAAGGACATGGGCGGCCTGAAGCGCATAGGCGCCGAGCGGCGTCTCCACCATCAGCGTCACGCTGTCCGGACGGTTGTCGATGCCGACCACGGTGCTCTGCCAGCGCAGATCGACCAGCCCCGTCGCGATGCAGGCATCGTGGAGAAACTGCTCAATGTACTGCTGCTGCAGATTGTACATCGGCCGGAACTTCTCATGTTCCGAATCCGGCATGTCGAACCGGTAGATCTCCTCGCCGCGATAGAAGCTGCGGCCGGTGGTCCAGCCGAGCGCCTTGGCGAGGAAGGGGGCGGCCGCCCCGGCCTGTTCCAGGATGTGGAAGCTCTGCCGGGCGATGCAGATGGCGCGGCTGCCATCGTTGAACGTGGCCTTGGCGTCGAGCACGACGGACCGCACGCCGTATTTCGCCAGCGTCAGCGCGGCGGTCAGCCCGACCGGGCCCGCCCCGACGATGACCACCGGATGGACTGTGGCGGCATCGTCCTGCTCCGGCGCGCGGCGCGCGGCGAAATGCGGATAGGCGAAGTAGAGCGAATCGAGGGGTCCCCTGCCGGCCGGTCTCATGGCGACACTCTCGGGCCGGACTAGGTCTGCGACCGGCAGCAGGCGGCGACCCCGGTCGCCGCCTCCGCCTGCATCGGCGGGCACGGCGCGTCGCCGTAGGAGCAGAACACGCAGCAGTCGCCGGCCTTCGGTCGCAGCAGTTCGCCACATCCGGTGCAGCGGTAGAAGAACTGACAAGCGTCCTCGGGCATGGTTTCGGTCGCCCGGTGACCGCAAAGCGGACAGGTGATCGTCGATCTGGCCATCATCAAGGCGCTCCTGTTTCCGCGCATGTGAGCCGATCACCACGCGGCGCGCAAACTTCCGCTCAGGCAGCCGCCTCGAAGCCGCCGAGCACGGCGGTCAGGTTCGGGCCGAGTTGATCGGAGAGGTAGCCGCCCTCCTGCACGAACAGCGTCGGTAGGCCGAGACGCGCGATCGCCTCGCCGGCACGGCGGAAACCGTCCGCCGTCACCTTGGCGCCGCCGAAGGGATCGTCCGCCGAGGCGTCGAGGCCGAGCGCGACCACCAGTGTGCCGGGCGCGAAGGCGAGGATCGTCCGCGCCGAGGCTTCCACCGCAGCGACATAGACGTCGTCGCCGGAGCCAACGGGGATCGGGAGGTTGAGGTTGGCGCCCTCGCCGGCCCCCTCGCCGCGCTCGTGGGCATAGCCCCAGAAGAACGGGTAGAAGCGCGAGGGATCGGCATGGACCGATACCGTCAGCACATCGGGCCGGTCGTAGAATATCTCCTGCGTGCCGTTGCCGTGGTGAATGTCGATGTCGAGTACCGCCACGCGGTCATGGACCGAACGCAGGTGCTGGGCAGCCACCGCAGTGTTGTTGATGAAGCAATGGCCGCCGGCCATGTCGCGATAGGCATGGTGGCCCGGCGGGCGGCAGAGCGCATAGGCCGCGCGCTCACCCTCGATGACGAACTCCGCCGCCGTGACCGCGACATCGGTGGCCGACGAGGCGGCAGTCCAGGTGTCGGGACCGATGCCGCAGGCCATGTCCTGCATGTACCAGCCGGCGCGGCCGGTGAGCGAAGCCGGCATCGTGCCCTGCCGGCGGACGGGGTGGACATTGCCGAGCACCTCGTCCGAGGCATCGGCAAGTGTCTTCCACTCGACGGCCGCCTCTTCGAGAAAGCGGAGGTAGTCGACGGAGTGGACGCCGAGCCGCGGCCCCTGCCCGAAGACTTCCGCCGGCACGAGTTCGTGCTTGCCCGCCTTCAGCCCGGCCGTCAGCCGCTCGGCGCGCGCCGGGCGCTCCTCGCCTTGCGCGAATTTGCCGCGCAGGATGAAGCGCTTGGGATCGTGGCCTTTGTGCAGGTCGGTGAAGACGGCTTTCATGGACGGGGACTCGGCATTCGGGGAAAGGCAGACACTGCCGCCGCAGCGCCTCGCGAGCAAGGACCGCCGGGACATCGCGCATATCCGCCTCGCTCCGCGATACGCCGCGCCGGCGCATCTCGGCTGCGGCCGCGGCGGTTGTCCCGCGCCGACGCGCGGCTAGGCTGCCGGCGAAACGGAGCCCCGCCATATGCCTCTCGATCCCGCCCTCGCCGACCGTATCGTCAAAGCCGTGGATGACGGTTTCGACGCCCAGCTCGATTATCTCAAGACGCTGGTGCGCTATCCCTCGCAGCGCGGCGACGAACATGCCGTTCAGGACTTCTTCTTCCAGGAGCTGAGGAAGCGCGGCTTCGCCATGGAGCGCTTCGCCATGGACGAGGAGGCGATCAAGCGCCATCCCGGCGGTTCGCCCTTCTCAGCCACCCATTCTACCGCGCCCATCGTGGTCGGCATCCACCGCCCGCAGAACGAAACCGGCCGCAGCCTGATCATGCAGGGCCATATCGACATCGTTCCGGTCGGCCCCGAGGAGATGTGGACCTCGCCGCCCTACGAGCCGCGCATCGACGGCGACTGGTTCTACGGCCGGGGCGCTGGCGACATGAAGGCCGGCCACGGCGCCATGGTCGCGGTCTTCGATGCGCTGAAGCGGGCCGGCGTGCAGCCGGCGGCAACCGTCTACGTGCAGTCGGTCGTCGAGGAGGAGTCCACCGGCAATGGCGCGCTCCAGTGCCACCTGCGCGGATACAAGGCGGAAGCCGCCCTCATTCCCGAGCCGAGCCAGGGCCGCATCACCCGCGGCAATGTCGGCGTGGTCTGGTTCCAGTTCACGGTCCAGGGCCATCCGGTCCATGTCCGCGAGGCCGGCTCCGGCCAGAACGCCATCGAGGCCGCCTATGGCGTCATGCGCAAGCTGCGCGAGCTCGAGGCCTTCTGGAACACCAAGACGCCGGATCATCCGATCTTCAAGGACGAGCCCCACCCGATCAATCTGAACTTCGGCAAGATCGCGGGTGGCGACTGGGCGTCCTCCGTGCCGGCCTGGTGCACCGTCGACTGCCGCATTTCGATCTTCCCCGGCGAGAAGCCGGAGACGATGATGCGCGCCATCGAGGACACCATCGCCAAGGCCGCACGCGAGGACCGCTTCCTCGCCAACAACCCGCCGAAGATCGTCTGGAACGGATTCACCACCGAAGGCTACATCCTGCAGCCCGGCTCGGAGGCTGAAGCCGTGCTCGGCCGCGCCCACCAGCGCGCCTGGGGCGAGCCGCTGCAGGAATCGACGACGCCAGCCTATCTGGACGGACGCGTCTATGCGCTGTTCGACGAGATCCCGACGCTCAATTACGGCCCCTCGGCCGAGCGGGTCCACGGCTTCGACGAGCGGTTCTCCATCGAGAGCCTGCGCAAGGCGACCAAGTCCATGGCACTGTTCGTCGCGGAATGGTGCGGCACCGAGCCGGCCTGAACGGAGACGCCATGCAGCGTGTCGTCGTCATCGGCAATAGCGGCGGCGGCAAGTCCACACTGGCGCGCCGGCTGGCGGCGCGCCTCGGCCTCGTCCATCACGAGATCGATGGCCTGCTCTGGCAGCCCGGATGGGTGCCGACGCCTGTCGAGGCCTACGAAGCCGGGCACGCCCTGCTGATCGGCGGTTCAGGCTGGATCATCGACGGTCTGGGGCGGCGGGAGAGCATCCCCGCGCGGCTCGAACGGGCCACCGACATCGTCCTCATCGACATGCCACTGTGGATGCACTTCTGGCTGGCTGCGGAACGCCAGATGGCGTGGCCCGCCCTGCGGCCAGAGGAGCGCCCCGCCGGCCTCGTCCAGGCACCGCCGACCGAGGCGCTGTTCCGCACCATATGGGAGGTCGACCGCGACTGGATGCCCGGCATCCGCGCCGCCGTGGCATCGGCTGAACAGCGCGGCGTGCGCGTCACCCGGATCGATTCGGTCTCCGGGACCGACGCTTTCATGGCAGCCGTGCCATGAGCGGCGCATCATCAACCGGTTCTTGACCGCAGGCGTCGCGACCGCCGACATTCGCCGCCTCGAACCCATCGGAGTGCCCCATGCCCCAGTCCGTCCGCGAGACGCTCGAAGCCGCCCTCGCCCGTATCGACGACCCGAACTCCGACGGGCGGGTCACCTACACCAAGGTCTACGGCGAGCGCGCGCGGGTCGAGGCGGACGCGGCCGACGCCCGCGCCAAGGCCGGCGTGAAGCTGTCGCCGCTCGACGGCTGGGTCATTTCGATCAAGGACCTGTTCGATGTCGCCGGCGAGGTGACGACGGCCGGCTCGATCATCCTGCGCGGCCAGCCGCCGGCCAAGGTCGACGCGCCAACCGTGTCGCGGCTGCGGCGCGCCGGCTGCGTCATCGTCGGCAAGACCAACATGAGCGAGTTCGCCTTCTCCGGCATCGGCATCAATCCCCATTACGGCACGCCCGGCAATGCGGCCGACAAGAGCCGCGTTCCCGGCGGTTCGTCCTCGGCCGCCGGCGTCTCGGTGGCGGAAGGCACGGCGCGCATGGGCCTCGGCTCCGATACCGGCGGCTCGATCCGCATTCCCGCCGCGCTGAACGGCTGCGTCGGCTTCAAGCCGACCTACGGGCGCATTCCGACCACCGGCGCCTTCCCGCTGTCCTATGCGCTCGATTCCATCGGCCCGCTCGCCATGAACGTGGCCGACTGCGCCGCGACCGATGCCGTGCTCGCCGACGAGGAGCCGTGGGCTCTGGAAGCCGCTCCCCTTGCCGGCCTCCGCCTCGCCATTCCGCGCGGCCGCCTGTTCGGCCAGACCGAGCCGGAGGTCGAGCAGGCCTTCGAGGCGGCGGTCGCACGCCTGACCCGGGCCGGCGCGCGCGTCACCGACATTTCGATCGAGGACCTCCTGCAGGATCTCGCCGACGCCATGGCCAAGGCGCCGTTCGTCGCCATGGAGGCGGCCGCCGTTCACGCGGAATGGATGGAGGAGCGCGCCCGCGACTTCGACCCGCGCGTGCTGGCGCGCGTCCGCATCGGCGCCAAGGCGGCGGCTCCCGACTACATCCGCCTCGTCAACAAGCGCGCCGAACTCGTCGCCCGGATGCGCGACCGCCTCGCCGACATCGACGCGCTGATCCTGCCGACGACGCCGATCCGCGCGCCGAAGATCTCGGACCTGATCGCCTCCGACGAGCAGTTCTGGACCGCCAACGGCCTGATGCTGCGCAACACGACGGTCGGCAACATCTTCACCTTCACCGGCATCTCGATCCCCTGCCCCGACGCCAAGGGCCTGCCGGTGGGCTTCATGATGACGGCGCTCGCCGGACAGGACCGCCGCATGCTGCGCATGGCCGCCGCCGTCGAGCAGGCCTTCGCCGCCTGATCCGAGCCTCCTGAACGGAAAAGGCCCGCCGCGTTCACCGCGGCGGGCCTTTTCAATTGGCGGTCGGAGACGGATCAGGCCGCCTTGACCTCCTGGAGGAAGGTGCCGACCGACTGGCGCAGCCCCGCGACATCCGTTTCCAGCCCACGGGCAACGTCGTTCAGCGCGCCGACCGCATGGCCGACCGCGCGCAGGCGCTCGGACACCTCGCCGATCGAACGGCCGGCAGTCTGGGCGACGGAGGCCGTGCCCTCGACGCTGACGCCGATCTCCTGCGTCGCCTGCGCCTGCTGGTCGATGGCGCTGGAGATCGCCTCGCTGGCGCGGCGCATCTTCACCACCGTGTCGGTGATGTTGGTCATCGAATTGACGGTGCGGCCGGTCGCCTGCTGGATCGCCGAGACCTGCGCGCCGATATCCTCGGTGGCGCGGGCGGTCTGGGAAGCGAGCTGCTTCACCTCGCTCGCCACCACCGCGAAGCCCCGGCCCGCCTCGCCTGCGCGCGCGGCCTCGATCGTGGCGTTGAGCGCGAGCAGGTTGGTCTGCTCGGCGATGGCGCGGATCAGTTCCACCACTTCGCCGATCTTCTCGGCCGTCGCGGCAAGGCCCGACACGTCGGCGGAGGCCGATTCCACGGCCTGCGTCGCCTCCGTCGACACGGTCATGGCCTCTTCCGTCTGGCGACGGATCTCGACGATGGCGGCGTTCAGCTCCTCGGTCGCGCCGGCAATGCCGGTGACGCGCTGAAGCGTTTCTTCGGTCGCCTGAACGGTATCGCGCGCGCCGGCCTCGGCCGCATCGCCGGAGGCCGCGACCGTATCGGTCGAGCCCGTGACGGAGACGGCGCGCGAGGCGACACGCTCCATGACCGAGCCGATGGCGGTGTCGAACTCGGCAATGGCCGTTTCCATGGCCGCCCGGCGCGTGCCTTCGGCGGCGATGCGCTGGTCCTCGGCGGCGCGCAGTGCGGCACGCTCGGCGAGGCTGCGGGCAAGGCTGTCGACGGCGCGGGCGATCAGGCCGATCTCGTCCTGCCTGCCGGCATATTTCGTCATCTCGACAGCCTTGTCCTCGGCGAGCCCGTTGATGGCGCCTGCGGCCTCGCGGACCGGCTTCAGGAAGCGGGTCAGCAGCATGAACACACCGGCCGCGGCGGCGACGATCAGCAGCCCCAGCGCGACCAGCACGCCCTGCCTCATGGCGGCTGCGGAGGCTTCGGCGTCAGCGCGGCTGATGCCCGCGCCGATCGCGCCCAGAACCTTGTTGTCGGCGGTGACGATGGGGGTGTAGCGCGCGATGCGCGGCACGTTGGCGACGACGATATGGTCGGTCATCACCTCGCCGCGCGACACCGACTGCGCGATGCGCGAGGCGGCCGGGATGCGCGTGCCGACGACGCGATTGCCCTGGGCATCCTTGACCGAGCTCGAGTGGCGGATCAGGTCGCCCGTGGCCGGATCGAGACGGAACATGCTGGCGGAGTCGCTGGCATGATCGACGACGCGATGATCGCCTTCCGCCGGCAGCGCCGTGGCGCGGATGCGCAGCACATGCCCCTGGGCATCACGCTCCATCTTGCCGCCGTTGAGACCCAGTTCAACCGCTTTCGAGATGGCCACCGTGCGTTCGGTGATCTGCCCCTCGACGATGGCGTCCATGCGCGCATCGATCTGGTTCAGGGCATAGAAGCCGGCGGCCGAGGCGACCGCCAAAATCATCAGCGCGGAGAGGCCGGCAACCTTTGCTGCAAGCGGGAGGCGATTGAAGAAGCGCATGGGGGTCCCGAAGGTTAATGACGTGGGGACCATCCGTGGAAATAGGTTAACAAGCGGTGTCGAGACACCGCATCATCGCGCAAAATACCAAGAAAACGAACAGCTTACGTCACGTCATCTGCGCCAATTCATGCTCACAGCGGGCTGGTCATCCGCTTGAGCCAGGCCTTTTCCCTTCCCGCGAACGCCGGCGACAGGAGCTTCCAGACCCTGGCGTGATAGGCGTTCAGCCAGCGGCGCTCGCCGTCATCGAGCAGCCTCACGTCGATGGCGCGCCGGTCGATGGGGCAGAAGGTGATGGTCTCGAACTCGAGGAAGCCTGCCTTCCCGCTTTCCCGCACCACCAGCAGGTTCTCGATCCGGATGCCGTGCGACCCGGTCTCGTAGTAGCCAGGTTCGTTCGACAGGATCATGCCCGGCTCCAGCGGCACCTGCGACAGGGGCGAGATGCGGCCCGGCCCCTCATGGACGCCGAGATAGACGCCGACGCCGTGGCCGGTGCCATGGTCGAAGTCGAGGCCGGCCTGCCAGAGCGCGCGGCGCGCGAAGGCGTCGATGGCGATGCCGCCGGTGCCCTTCGGAAAGCGGGCGGTCGCGACCGCGATGTGCCCCTTCAGCACCAGCGTGAAATGCTCCTTCAGCCTTTTCGGCACGCCGCCGACAGGCACCGTGCGGGTAATGTCCGTCGTGCCGTCGAGATATTGCGCGCCTGAATCGACCAGCAGGAACGTGCCGCTCTCAACCGGGCGAGTGGTTTCCGGCGAGGCACGGTAGTGGACGATCGCGCCGTTCGGCCCCGAACCCGCGATGGTGGTGAAGCTCGGGCCGCGATGCAACGCGTCGGCGCCGCGGATGTCCTCGAGCTTCGCCATGACCTGCAACTCGTCGAGGCCCTCGGCCTCCCGGTCGATCCACGACAGGAAGCGGACCATGGCCGCGCCGTCGCGAATATGGGCCTTGCGGGTGCCGGCGAGCTCCACCGGGTTCTTGCGCGCCTTGGGCAGGACGGCCGGATCCGCGCCGTGGATGACGGTCGCGCCGGCATCCTTCAGCGCCGCGTCGATCCAGGCGGTGGCGGCGTCCGGCTCGATGGAGACCGTCTTGCCGGCGAGGTCCTTCAGCCCGTCGGCGAAAGCCTCGATGGGCCGGATGGTGACGCCGTTGCCGAGCCCTGCGGCGAGGCCAGCCGTCAGCTTGCGGGAATCGACGAACCAGGTGGCGTGGCCATCGGCGGCGAGGATCAGGAAGCTCTGCACGAGCGGCGTCGCCGGCGTGTCGCCGCCGCGGACATTCAGTACCCAGGCGATGGAATCGAGCTGGTTGAGCACGCTCGCGCCTGCTCCGCGCCGGGCGATCTCCTCGCCGAGCCGGCCGCGCTTGTCTGCGCTCGATTCACCCGCGAGCTTCAGTGGCTGGGGCCGGACGGAGGAGAAGGGGTCGCCGGGTTGATCGGCCCACAGCCGGTCGATCGGATTGTCCGCCAGCGGCACCAGTTCCGCGCCCGCCTTGGCGAGCGCCGCCTGCCAGCGCTCGGCCTCGCGGACCGGCGTAATGCGCGGATCGAAGCCGACGCGGTCGCCCTTCTTCAACTCGCCAGCGAGCCATTCGGTCGCCGGAGGCTTCCGGAAATGGCGGCATTCGATGACCGATGCGTCGGTCTCCGCAGGCGCCTGCAGCGTATAGCGACCATCGACGAAGAGCGCCGCTCGCCTCTGCATGACGATAGCGAAGCCGGCCGAACCGGTGAAACCTGTCAGCCATTTCAGGCGCTCGGCGCGAGCGACGATATATTCGCCCTGGTGCTCGTCTGCACGGGGCACCAGGAGAGCCGCGAGCTTTTCCTTCTTCAGCCATTTCTGGAGCGCCGGGATACGCTTTGCGTCGCGCGCGAAATCCGGCTCCGGGGCCTTGGCGAGCGCCTCACGGAGCTTCACCCGCTCGGCAGGCGTCGCATCCGGACAGGCGGCCGCCATCCAGTCGTCCGGATGGCTCGCGGGCGGCGTCGCGCGGACTCGGGCGATGATCGGGCTCAGTGATTTCGGATCGGCGGGCATGGGTCTCTCAGCGGGCAGCAAGCGTGAGGCGGGCCGCCTCCCCGCCGGCGATGCGTCCGAGCACCACCGCCGTCAGAAGGCCGTTGCCGGAAAGATAGCCGGAGGCATCGGGGCCGGACACCCCCACCGCAGCGCCGCCTGCCGCGAAGAGATTAGGCAGCGGTTCGCCGCCGGCCTTCAGCACGCGCGCGCAACCGTCGACGGCAAGCCCACCCTGCGTGTGGAACAGCGCGCCCGTGACCTTCACGGCGCGATAGGGCGGCTCCAGCTGCGGCACGCCGGACCAGTCGCGTCCTGACAAATCGATTCCGCCGCGTCGCTTTAAGTCGGCGACGGATTCGAGAGTCGCGCGAATCACTTGGGAGGAAATGCTGAGACGCCGCGCCAGTTCATCCGATGATTCAGCTTCAACGACGGCCCCCGCCGCTTCCGCCCGGCGGAAGTCCTCGAACTGGCGGGCGATGCCGGCGATCCGCGCGTCGAAAATGTCGAAGGCGATACCGCCGGGCTGGCCGAGCACGGCAAGCGCGGCTTCCGAATAGCCCGAGGCCTCGTTCCAGAAGCGCTCGCCGGAGGCGTTCACCTGGAAGCCGCCTTCGGTCATGGTCGCCCAGGTGATCAGGATGCCGTGGGGATGGGCGACGGAGCCATGACCCTGGTGGCCGCTCATGTGCCTGAGTTCCGCGCCGAGCGCCGCGCCCCACAGGACCGCGTCGCCCTGATTGCCGGGATGGCCGAAATAGAGCGCGTCCTTGAGCGCCGGGATGTGCTCGGCGACGAGTGCCCTGTTGCCGCCATAGCCATTGCAGGCGAGCACGAGCGCGCCGCAGCCGATCCGCTCCGTCGCGCCGTCGGGGCGCGTCACGACGAGGCCACGCACCGCGCCATCGGGAGCCGCCACCAGCGCCGTGACATGGGCGCCGGTGACGATGTCGATGCCCGCTGCCTCCACCGCCGCGCGCAGCCGGTCGATCAATTCCGCACCGGACCGCGAGACGAGCCCATGCATGCGCCGCGCGGAATGACCTGGATAGGAGAAGTCCGCGACCACGGTGAAGGCGAGGCCGTGACGCTCGCTCAGCCAGTCGATGGCTGGCGCTGCACCCTCGGTCACGGACTTCAGCACGACGGGGTCGGCCTCGCCATGCGCCTTGGCCTGAATGTCCGACGTAAAGAGCTCAATGCTGTCGGCGATGCCCGCCGCCTTCTGCGCTCGGGTTCCGGGGGCGGGGACGAGGCCAGCCGAGAGCGCGGTGGAGCCCTGCGGCAGGGCATCGCGCTCGAACACGACGGCATCGATGCCGGCTTCCTTCGCCGCCAGAGCGGCGCAGAGCCCCGCCGCGCCCCCGCCGACGATGGCGACCGGGACGGTGAAGTCGAACGGCCCATCGTCGATCAGCACGCGGGACATCAGGCCCCGATCTCCTTTATCAGTTCAGCCACCGTCGCGATCCGTGCGACGGGCTTCAGGCCGGCAATAGCCTCGGCATGAACCTGCGGCGAGAACGCCGCGCAGCCATCCTCGATCACAGTCACATGGAAGTCGCGCACATGGGCGTCGCGCACAGTCGAGGCAACGCCACCATTGGTGACGATGCCCGAGACCAGCAAATGGTCGATGCCGGCCTTCCGCAACACCCATTCCAGCCGCGACATGTAGAAGGCGGAATAGGCGACCTTCTCCACCTTCATGTCGATGGGCTGGAGTTCGTCCACCGTGTCGTGGCCCCAAGCGCCCGGCACGAAGTCGCCCTTCCTCAGGAACGGCCGCAGCTTCTTCAGATGGTCGGAGACGAACGGTTCGCCGCCCTTGCCCGGCACCAGCGTGAAATGGGTCGAGACGATCCAGCCACCCTTGGCACGGACGAGGTCGGCGAGCGGCTTCACGCGGGCCGGCACCGCCGCGATCTCCGGCGCGGACTGGCCGGCGCGGCCATAGGCGCCGTCCGGATGGAGGAAATCGTTCTGCAGGTCGCAGATCAGCAGGGCCGTCTTGGCGATATCCATCAGGCGCGCTCCAGAACGAGGTTGCCGAAGCGGTCGACGCGCGCGCGCTGGCCGGGCGGCACGAGCGTCGTCGCATCGGGCTGCTCCAGCACGGCCGGGCCTTCCACGATTGTCTCGGCCGGCAGGTCGAGCCGGGCATAGACAGCCGCCTCCATCCAGCCGCCGAACCAGACCTTGCGGGCGCCGATGCGGGCCTTCGCCATCGAGGCGGAAACGTCCGGCGCGAGTGCGGCAAGGTCGATGGCCGGCCGCCGGCCGATGGCGGCGGTGCGCAGGTTGACGATACGGATGCCGAGGCCGGGCAGAAGCCGCGAGAAGGCGCGCGAATAGGCCGTCTCGAAGGCTTTGCGGACGATTTCCGCGTTGATGCCGGTCCGTCCGCCATCCAGCGTCACCGGCAGCGGCACGGGCACCGTATGGGTCTGGCCGAGATAGTGCATGTCGAGCTCATAGACGAGATCGATGCGTCCGACGGTCAGCCCCGCGCTCTCGACCACCGCGCGCGCCGCTGCCCCTTCCGCAGCCATGCGGGTATCGAGACCGCCGGCATCGAGCCCGTCCAGCATCAGGTTCAGCGTCTGCACCTGATCGTGGCGGATATCGGCCATGACGCAGCCCATGGCCGAGGTGACGCCCGGAAAGCGCGGCACCAGCGCCGCCTTCAGCCCGATATCGGCGATGAGAGCGCCGGCATGCAGCGCGCCACCGCCGCCGAAGGGCACGAAGGCGAAACGGCCGGGATCATGGCCGCGCTCGATGGAGACGAGGCGGATCGCGCCGGCCATGCGCGCATCGGCGACACGGACGACGGCTTCGGCGGCTGCTTCGGGCGACAGTCCGAGCGGCTCACCGACGTGTTTGGCGAGCGCCTCCCGCGCGGCATCGACATCGAGCCGGGCGAGTTTGCCACCGATGGGCCTGTCGGCATTGATGCGGCCGAGCACCAGATTGGCGTCGGTCAGGGTCGGTCGGTCGTTGCCCTGCCCGTAGGCCACCGGGCCGGGGCGCGATCCCGCGCTTTCCGGCCCGACTTCAAGGAAGCCGCCGCGATCGACCCGCGCGATGGAACCGCCACCGGCGCCGATCGTGGTGATCTCGATCATCGGCGAGCGGATCACGAGGCCGAAATCGATGGTGGTCTGCGCCGCCAGCGCCGCCTCGCCGCCTGAGATCAGCGACACGTCGAAGGAGGTGCCGCCGAGATCGCCGGTGATGATGTCGGGATAGCCCGCGGTCTTCGATATCTCCGCAGCCGCGATGACGCCGGCCGCGGGGCCCGACAGCGCCGTGCGCACGGGAAGCCGCCGGGCGGTCGCGGTCGACATGACGCCGCCGTTCGACTGGACGATGTGGAACGCGCCCTTGAAGGCCTCGCCCGCCAGAGCGGCCTCCAGCTTGGCGAGGTAGGAACCGACGACCGGCTGGAGATAGGCGTTGAGCCCCGTCGTGGAGGCGCGCTCGAACTCGCGGATCTCGGGCAGGATTTCCGACGACACCGAGACATGCTCGTTCGGCCAGACGGCGCGCGCGGCTGCGGCCGCAGCACGCTCATTGGCGGGGTTTGCATAGGCGTTGACGAAGATAATGGCGAGCGCGGTCGCGCCTCCGGCGGCCAGCGCCGTCGCGGCAGCCGCGACCTCGGCGGGATCGACCGCCTGCCGCACCGTGCCGTCGGCCAGCGTCCGCTCGGCGACCTCGACGCGCAGGTCGCGGTCGGCGATAGGCGTGAAGTCGCCCCATAGCCCCCACGTGTTGCGGCGGTCGCGGCGGCGCATTTCCAGCACGTCGCGGAAGCCCGCCGTGGTGATGACGCCGATCACCGCACCCTTGCGCTCCAGCAGCGCATTGGTGCCGACCGTGGTGCCGTGGACGATGGAGCCGAGCGCCGACAGCGCCCCGAAGGTCTTCAGCCCCTCGAGGAAGCCGACGGCCTCGTCGCC
>Ga0209794_1001424_pt1 | contig 18378 bp, 20 predicted proteins | sample EBPBio232013_DNA_FD_185869 | JGI IMG/M metagenome (GOLD analysis project Ga0209794, IMG submission 185869) | Wastewater treatment Type I Accumulibacter community from EBPR Bioreactor in Madison, WI, USA - Reactor 1_5/23/2013_ DNA (SPAdes)... | ecosystem: Engineered > Bioreactor > EBPR >... | reverse complement strand
GATGGGCCTCCACCTCGGCATGGAGGTCACGGGCTGGCCGCCGGAGAATATCGAAGAGCTGGCAAAGCGCTTCGAGGACCATTACTGATCCCATTCCCCGCCGACCGTGAGGTCCGCGGCCACCTGAGAGGACAAGGCGATGCGTCACGGCAAAGCCCACCGCAAGTTCAACCGCACGGCCGAGCATCGTCAGGCGATGTTTGCCAACATGTGCGCCGCGTTGATCAAGCACGAGCAGATCGTCACCACCCTGCCGAAGGCGAAGGACCTGCGTCCGATCGTCGAGAAGCTGGTGACGCTCGGCAAGCGCGGCGATCTGCACGCCCGCCGTCAGGCGGTGTCGCAGATCCGCGACATCGGCATGGTCAAGAAGCTGTTCGAGGTTCTCGGACCGCGCTACCAGTCGCGCCAGGGTGGCTACACCCGCGTGCTGAAGGCCGGCTTCCGCTACGGCGACAACGCGCCGGTGGCGGTGATCGAGTTCGTCGACCGCGACGTCGACGCCAAGGGCAAGGATTCCGGTCCGGTCCAGCCGCGCGCCGAGCAGGCTGCGGCCTGATCTGACCAACGGAAAGTGGGGCCGCTCCAGGGCGGACCCGATGCAGGGGCGGCCTCCGGGTCGCCCTTTTGCGTTGTGGACCTGCTTTGCTCAGCGGCGCGCGGTCGCAAGTTCCGCCGCGAGGCCGGCTGCCATGACCGCGCCGGCGAGGCCGAAGACCAGCCTGTGGCTGCCGGTGGCCGCGAGCAGGGCGGTGAAGCCATAGGCCGCACCCGCCTGGGCGACGGCGAAGACGACCGTCTGGAGGGCCCAGGCTGCGGTATGGGCCTGCGGTCCGACGATCTCGCGCGTGCGCCCGGATGTCGACGAGCCGAGCCCGATCATCAGGCCGCCGGCCAGCATGGCCGAGAGCGTCAGCAGCGCGAGATTATGCGTGACCGCGGGCAGCGCCGCGCCGATCGCCATCAGGGCGACGATGATCCGCAGCACCGGCGCATAGCCGAAGCGGTCGGCGGCAAGGCCCGCGACCATCGGCGCGACGACGGCCGTCAATCCCGCCGCGACCCAGATCCAGCCGCCGACGCCGAGACCGAAGCCGAGATCGCGCGCGACGTGGTCGACGAAGAAGATGGTGTGCGGCACATAGCCGGCGGCCGCGCCGCAATAGGCGGCGGCCAGGCCGAGATAGGCGGGGTCGCGCCGCCATGCAGGAGCCGACTGGCCGCGAGCCGGGGCTTCCGGTGGCGCGGAGCGCGGTAGCAGCGCCATCATCACGACGCTCGCCAGCGCGAGCACCGCGGCCAGCGCCAGCCATGCCGCTGCCGGTCCCGAGGCGGCGAAAGCCGGCACGGCGGTGCCCGACAGGACGAAGCCGGTGCCGACGCCTGCGAAGACCAGGCCGTTGGCGCGCCCCTTGTGCGAGGGCGCGACGACATTGGCGATGACCGGCGGGATGACGATCATCATGACGCCGCCCGTTGCTCCGGACAGGGCGCGCAGGGCGATGAAGAGCCAGCCCGGCAGCGGCACGGCCGAGGCGGCGAAGGCCAGCACCGCGAAGAACGCCGCCAGCGCCACGGCGACGCGAACGCCGAAGAAGCGGGCAGTGGCGAGCGCGGTTCCTGCGCCGACGATGTAGCCGGCGAGATTGAAGGCGGCCGCCAGATGCAGCGTCGTGGGCGTCGCCCAGCCGGCCTCGACCATGGCGGGAATGAGCGGCGGATAGCCGAAACGGCCCATGCCGACACCGATCAGCAGGCCGCAATAGCCGGCGAGGGCCGGTCCGAAAAAGCCGGTCCAGCGGTCGCCAACCGGCGCGGGCGATGTCACAGCACGCGCTCGATGCCGACGCCGCGCGTGTCCATCAGGACCTCGAGGCCGACGATGGGCGGTCGGTCGAGATGCCAGGTCACGCCCTTCCGCGCGGCCCCGCGCGCGACGATCTCGGAGCCGAGGAACGGAAAGATGTCGTGCAGCGTGTGGATCTGCGCCGCCGTCGTGTCGGCCCAGGTGAAGCCGAGCGGCGCCATCCGCGTTTCCATATGCATCAGCACGGTCAGCGCCTTCTCGCGGATCGCCTCGGGACTGGTGTCGCCGAAACGCACGATGCGCTCGGAGAAATGACCCGGCCCCTTGTCGAAGCCCTCGCCGGAGCCCGCGACCACGAAGGAGGGCAGGGATGCCTCGCCCTCGGCGACGAAGGAGAAGGCGTGGAGCGAGGGTTCGGTCGGCGTCTCGAAGGTCGGACAGACATTGGCCCGCGCGACTGGATTGGTCGTGCCGTCGGTGAGACCCCAGGCTGTCAGCGTGCCGACATAGATATCGTTGAACGCCTTGAAGCTCGTCTCGTCGAAGGGGGCGGGCGAGCGGAGTTCGCAGGCGCAGAAGGCCGTCAGCGGCCGGCCCGCACCGCGGATGATCTCCGCGGCCCGCGCGAACCCCGCCGCAAGCGGCAACGGTCGGCGGAACGTCACCCGCTCGATATGGTGGCCCGGCATGGCCGCGACGCTGCCCGAATACTGAAAGACATTGGGAACGAAGCGGTAGTTGCCGGGCGTGAAATCGAGAACCTCCATGGGGTCAGGCCGCCCGCTCGACCGAGACGCTGCGGCAATCCATCTCGTAGTCGAGGCCGATCACCGGCGGCCGGTTGAAATGCCAGGAGAGGCCGTTGCGCGCCGCGCCGCGCCGGACGATTTCCTCGCCCATGAAGGGATGGATGTCGTGGACGCAGTAGACCTGCGTGGCCGTCGTATCCTTCCAGCCATGGCCGAAGGCGGCCATGCGATCTTCCATCCGGCCCAGCACGAAGGCCGCCTTCTCGCGGAGGGCGCCGGGGCTCGTGTCGTTCAGCCGGACGATGCGCTCGGCATAGGGGGCCGTGCCGTCGCGCGCCTCGGCCGAGCCGGAAATGACGAACTGCGGCGCGCCGGCATCGCCCTCGGCGATATAGGAAAAGGCGTGGAACGACGGCTCCGGTGGCCCACCGATCTCCGGGCAGACATTGGAGCGCGCGACCGGATTGGCCTTGGTCTCGGCATTGTAGATGCCCCAGTCGGTGAGCGTGCCGACATAGACCTCATTGAAGGCCTTGAAGCCGGCATCGTCGAAGGGTGCAGGCGAACGCAGCTCGCAGGCGCAGAATGCGGTGAGTGGCTGGCCGGCGCCCTGGATTATCTGCGCGATCTCAGCGAATCCGGCCTTGAGCGGCACCGGGTTGCGGAACATCACCCGTTCGATCCGATAGCCGGGCAGCGCCGCGACACCCGCCGAATACTGGAAGACGCTCGGCAGGTAGCGATAATTGCCGGGAGTGAAATCGACTGTGGTCATGATGCCCTTCGGGTTTTTCCTCCCTGCGAGGGTCGCCACTGATCCCGCGGCGGTCAACACGCAGGAATGCATCGGGCGGGTGTGCGAAGGCCGCCGGCAGTGAAGCACGGGCGCCCCGTTGCCGGGGCGCCCGCATGTCAGTCGTCGATCAGGCTCTCATCGGCGCGCAGGCGTGGAGCGTCGTCCGGCGCGATGCCCTTGGCGAGTTCCGAGACCTGCCGCTCGAACAGGGCGCGGTAGGCGCCGTCCTCGCGCTTCAGCAGCACCTCGTGGCTGCCCTCCTCGATGACCTCGCCCTGGTCGAAGACGAGGATGCGGTCCATCGCCCGGACGGTCGAGAGCCGGTGGGCGATGACGATCGTCGTCCGCCCGGCCATCAGCCGCTCCACCGCCTCCTGGATCAGCGCCTCCGATTCCGAATCGAGGCTCGATGTCGCCTCGTCCAGGATCAGGATCGGCGCATCCGCCAGGAAGGCCCGTGCCAGCGCCACGCGCTGCCGCTCGCCGCCCGACAGTTTCACGCCGCGCTCGCCGACAAGGGTCTCGTAGCCCTTCGGCAGGCGCATGATGAAGTCGTGGGCATTGGCGAGGCGCGCCGCCTGCTCGACCTGCGCCCGGCTCGCGCCCGGCCGGCCATAGGCGATGTTCTCGGCCAGCGAGCGGTGGAACAGCACCGGCTCCTGCTGGACGATGGCCATCTGCGAACGGAGGCTCGCCTGCGTGACGCCGGCAATGTCCTGACCGTCGATCAGGATGCTGCCGGCATTCACGTCGTAGAGCCGCTGCACGAGCTTGACGAAGGTCGTCTTGCCCGAGCCCGACCGCCCCACGAGCCCGACCTTCTCTCCCGCGGCGATCGTCAGCGAGAAGTCGCGGTAGAGCGGTTCGGCATGGCCGCCATAGTGGAAGGTCACCCGGTCGAAGGCGATTTCGCCAGCCGTCACGGTCATCGCGCGCGCGCCCGCGCGATCCGCCACGCCGTAAGGCAGGGCGTCCATGGCGACCAGCTCCTCCATGTCATTGACCGAGCGCTGGAGATTGTGGACGTGCTGGCCGACGTCGCGGAGATAGCCGTGGACCACCGCGTAGGAGGTCAGCACGAAGGCAACGTCGCCAGGCGAGGCCTGTCCCTTGGCCCAGAGCCAGATGACGAGGCCGACCACCGAGCCGCGCAGCGCGAGCAGGACCAATTGCTGCGCGGTGCCCGAGTTGGTGCCGCGCACCCAGGTCCGCCGCGTCTTCTGCGCCCAGCGCGACAGCGTGCCGGAAAGGCGCGCGTCCTCCCGCGCCTCCGCGCCATAGGCCTTCACGACCGGGTTGCAGGATATGGCGTCCGCCAGCGCGCCGCCGACCCTGGTGTCCCAGGCATTGGCGAGGCGGGCCGCCGGCGCGACATAGCCAAGCGACAGCGCGACCGTGACGGCGACATAGACGACCGACCCCATGAAGACGACGAGGCCCATGGCCGGCCAGTGCCAGGCGAGCAGGGCGGTCGTGCCGACCAGCACGACGACGGATGGCCAGAGGGCGCCGAGGATCGTGTCGTGCAGCAGGTCGAGCGCCCACATGCCGCGCGTGATCTTGCGCACGGTCGAGCCGGCGAAATTGCTGGCGTGCCAGTCGGTCGAAAAGCGCTGGAGGCGGGCGAAAGCCTCCTCGGCGGTCTCGCTCATGGTGCGCAGCGTCAGCGTCGTGATGCCGATGAACGAAGCATGGCGGAACAGCACGGTGACCGCGCCGAGCGCCAGCATGCCGGCGAGCGCCCAGAGCGCCGCCTCCATGCCGCCCTGTCCGGCGACGGCATCGACGAGACGGCCGGCATAGACCGGCACGAGAAACTCGGCCGTGGTCGCCGCCATGAAGGTCGCGGCTACCGCTGCGACGCGCAGGGGCGTGCGCATCCAGTGGCGGAAGGTGAAGGCGAGAACCGCGCGGAACGGCTCGCGCCGCCCGGTTTCAGACGATGAAGACATGATGGCTTCCCGGCCCCCGAAGGCAGCCGGCTCCGCAATGGCGAACCGGAATCGCGCGGCGCGAAATCAGGTCCGGAATGACGAACGAACGGGGATGGAAATCGGCTCAGGACCGCATCGGGCGGTCCGCGGCAGCGGCAGGGTCTGGCCTAACGGCGGGACCGGCCGGAGGGCGTGTTGAACATCAGAATATGCATTCAGCCCTCCCTCGTGCGTGTTGGAGCCGGCAGTTTCAATGGCATGGTGCGTTGGCCGTTTCAACCCGCAGGTGGTGCGGCGTGCCAACGCAGATGCCAGCCTGCTGCCGCCTTTCCCTTCCGGGAGCGCGGCGCGGCAGCTATATTCGCGGCATGACCAGATTCAGCCTTCTCGCCGCCGCGGCCCTCATCGCCGCCATCGCTCCCGCCTCGGCGCAAGCCCAGCGCCAGGCCCCCCAGACCCGCGCGGAGGTGCAATTGTCCTTCGCGCCCGTGGTCAGGCGGGCGGCCCCCGCCGTCGTCAACGTCTATGGCGCGCGCGTCGAGCAGGTGCAGAATCACCCCTTCTTCGACGATCCGATGTTCCGCCGCTTCTTCGGCAATCGTGGCGGCGGGCAGGGGCAGGGTCCGCAGCGCGCCGAGGTAGCCCGCTCGCTCGGCTCGGGCGTTATCATCGACCGCTCCGGCCTCGTGGTGACCAACAACCACGTGGTCGAGAACATGACCGAGGTGAAGGTCGCCTTCGCCGACCGGCGCGAGTTCGAGGTCGAGATCGTGCTGCGCGACCCGCGCACCGACCTCGCCGTGTTGAAGCTGAAGAACCCGCCCACCGACCTCGTCACCCTCGACATCGGCGATTCCGAAGCGCTGGAGGTCGGCGACATCGTGCTGGCCATCGGCAATCCGTTCGGCGTCGGCCAGACGGTGACACAGGGCATCGTCTCGGCGCTCGCCCGCAGCCAGGTGGGCGTTTCCGACTACCAGTCCTTCGTGCAGACGGACGCGGCCATCAATCCCGGCAATTCCGGCGGTGCGCTCGTCGATATGAACGGCCGCCTGATCGGCATCAACACGGCAATCTTCTCGCGCTCGGGCGGCAGCCACGGCATCGGCTTCGCCATTCCGACCGCCATGGTCCGCCTGATCATCGAATCGGCCAAGGCCGGCAGCCAGACGGTGCAGCGCCCCTGGTTCGGCGGGCGCCTGCAGACGGTCACAGCCGATGTCGCGGAAAGCCTGCGCCTCGCGCGGCCGTCCGGTGCGCTGATCGTGTCGGTCGTGGCCAATTCGCCCGCCGCGCGCGCGGGCCTGCGCGCGGGCGACCTGATCACCGCCGTCGACAGTCACCAGATCGACGATCCCGACGCCTTCGGCTACCGGTTCGGCGTCCGCCCCATCGGCGGTGTCGCGAGCCTCGCCGTCACCCGCAACGGCCGCTCGCTGGTCGTGCCGGTCGCGCTGGAAGCCGCGCCGCGCGGCGGCCAGGATGCCGAACAGATCACCGGCCTCTCGCCGTTCCAGGGCGTGACGGTCGCGACGCTGTCGCCGGGCATTGCCGACGAATTGCGGGTCAATCACCGCTCCGAGGGCGTAGTCATCACCAAGGTCGAGCCTGGATCGCCGGCCGCCCAGGTGGGCCTCCAGCCGGGCGACGTCGTGCTCGGCGTCAATGGCCGGGAGATCAAGGCACCGACCGACCTCCAGCAGGCGACGGCCCAGCGCGCGCGCCTCTGGCGCTTCCAGATCGACCGCGGCGGGCAGGTCATCAACTCGATGATGGGCGGCTGAGTTGGACCTGTTCGAGGCGGCGGGGCCGGACCCGAAGGCGCCGCGCCCGCTCGCCGACCGCCTCCGGCCGAAATCGCTCGCCGAAGTGGCGGGTCAGGAGCACCTGACCGGCCCGGATGGTGCGCTGACGCGCCTCCTGCGCACCCGTTCGCTCGGCTCCCTCGTCTTCTGGGGTCCGCCCGGCACCGGCAAGACCACGGTCGCGCGCCTGCTCGCGGGCGAGACCGATCTCGCCTTCGAGCAGATTTCCGCGATCTTCACCGGCGTCGCGGACCTCAAGAAGGTGTTCGAGCAGGCCCGCTCCCGCCGGGTTCAGGGCCGGGGAACGCTGCTCTTCGTCGACGAGATCCACCGTTTCAACCGCTCGCAGCAGGATGCCTTCCTGCCCGTCGTCGAGGACGGCACGGTGACGCTCGTCGGCGCGACGACGGAAAACCCGTCCTTCGAGCTGAATGCGGCTCTCCTCTCCCGCGCGCGCGTGCTGACGTTCCGCTCCCTCGACGACGAGGCGCTGGAGAAGCTCCTGGCGCGGGCCGAGGAGATGGAGGGCAAGCCGCTGCCGCTCGATAGCGATGCCCGCGTCGCGCTCGTTCGCATGGCGGACGGCGACGGACGGGCGGTGCTGACGCTTGCCGAGGAGGTCTGGCGCGCGGCGGGTGCGGGCGAGACCTTCGATACGGCCGGCCTTGCCGAGATCGTCCAGCGCCGGGCGCCGATCTACGACAAGGCGCAGGAGGGGCACTACAACCTCATTTCCGCGCTTCACAAGACGGTGCGCGGCTCCGACCCGGACGCGGCGCTCTACTATCTCGCGCGGATGCTGGATGCCGGCGAGAACCCGCTGTTCATTGCGCGTCGCGTGGTGCGCATGGCGGTGGAGGATATCGGCCTCGCCGACCCGCAGGCCCTCGTCGTCGCCAATGCCGCCAAGGACGCCTATGATTTCCTCGGGAGCCCGGAGGGCGAACTGGCGCTCGCCAATGCCGTGATCTACGTCGCCACCGCGCCGAAATCGAATGCCGCTTATACCGCCTGGAAGGCGGCGCTTGGCGTTGCCAAGGAGCGCGGCAGCCTGACGCCGCCGAAGACCATCCTCAACGCGCCGACCAAGCTGATGAAGTCGGAGGGCTATGGCGAGGGCTATGCCTACGATCACGACCAGCCCGACGCCTTCTCCGGACAGGACTATTGGCCCGAGGCGCTGGGACGACAGTCGTTCTACCGGCCGGTCGAGCGCGGCTTCGAGCGCGAGGTGGCCAAGCGCATGGAATGGTGGGCGAAGCTCCGGAAAGAGCGGGGCGGATAGCCGCTTTGCGCTTCATTCCGGCGGAAACCTCGTCTAACGCTTGGATATGACCAAGACTCTTCTCGTCTTCCTTGGCTCCGGAATTGGCGGCGCGGCGCGCTACGGCGTCAATGTCTGGTCGCTGAAGGCGTTCGGGCCGCATTTCCCTGCGGGCACCTTCATCGTCAACATCGCGGGTGGGCTCGCCATGGGTCTGCTCGCAGGGTGGCTGGCCTTTCGCGCGCAGTTGCCATGGAGCCAGGAACTGCGGCTATTCCTCACCACAGGCCTTCTCGGCGGCTTCACTACCTTCTCGGCCTTCTCGCTCGATGCGATCGTGCTCTACGAGCGGGGTGACCTTGGCCTCGCGGCGCTCTATGTGGTGGCTTCGGTGATCCTGTCGGTCGCAGCGCTTGCGATCGGCCTTGCCGTTGTCAGGAGCTTCTCATGAAGGGCAGGGGCAAGCCGCCGGGCCGCGGCGGTGGTGCAGGCAAGGGACCGCAGGGGCGGGGACCGGGCGCGCCGCGCCCGCCGGGCAAGCGTCCGGCCGGCGGGTCGAAGCCGCCGCGCGCGCGCAGCCGGGCTCCGGCCGACCGTGATGAGCCCGCCGACGAGCGTGGACGGAAGACCCCGCGTCCGGCCACGGGCCGCCGCCGCGACGACGCCCGGCCGTTCGGCAAGCCGGCTCCGCACCGGGGCGAGGACCGCCGCTCGCTGGAGCGTGTGCGGCGCGTGCCGCAGCGGGAACCGGAATTCCGCTCGTTCGACGATGCCCCGCGTCGTGGCCGGGACGACGACTGGGATGCGGATGATCGCGGCTGGTCGCCGGAGGACGATCTCGACATCGCCGCCATCGAGGAGCCCCGCGACGAACCTCGCCGCGACGAACCTCGCCGACCCGCGCCGACCGGTCCGACGCGCGCGGAGCTCAAGGCCGCCGCCACGGCGACACTGCAGACCGGCGTCCAGACCCTGACGGTGACGGCTGACGAGGCCGACATGCGTGTCGACCGCTTCCTCGCCGCGCGCTTTCCGCAGCTGTCGTTCAGCTACATCCAGCGCATCGTCCGCAAAGGCGAACTGCGGGTGAACGGCCGCCGCGTCGAGACCAAGGACCGGCTGGAGCCGGGGCAGGCGGTGCGCGTGCCGCCGCTGAAGCTCGACCAGGCGAGGCCGATCTCGGCCAAGGTCGGAGAGGACATTGCGGGGTTCCTCGCTTCCATCACGCTCTACGAGGACAAGGACGTTCTGGTTCTGTCGAAGCCAGCCGGCCTTGCCGTGCAGGGCGGTTCCGGCACCAAGAAGCACCTCGACGGCATGCTAGCCGTGCTGACCGACGAGGAGGGCCAGCGGCCGCGCCTCGTCCACCGGCTCGACAAGGACACGTCCGGCTGCCTGCTGGTGGCGAAGACGCGTTTCGCCGCGGCGGCGCTCGCCAAGACCTTCCGCTCGCGCGCGGCGCGCAAGATCTACTGGGCCGTGGTGGCCGGCGTGCCGAAGCCGCGGCAGGGCCGCGTCTCCACCTATCTCGCCAAGGAGGAGCGCGAGGACGAGAGCTTCATGCGGATCGCCAAGCATGGCGAACGGGGCGCGAGCCATGCGGTCAGTTATTACGCCGTCATCGACACGATGGCGCAGAAACTGTCCTGGCTGTCGATGAAGCCGGTCACGGGGCGCACCCACCAGCTCCGCGTCCATGCGGCGGAGGTCGGCAATCCGATCATCGGCGACCCCAAATATTTCGACGTCGAGAACTGGGAGATTCCCGGCGGCATTCAGCACAAGCTGCATCTGCACGCCCGCCGCATCGTCGTGCCGCATCCGCGCGGCAAGGGCACGATCGACATTTCCGCGCCGCTGCCGCCGCATATGGAGCAGACCTTCAACCTGCTCGGCTGGGACGTGTCGCGCTACGATCCCATCGTCGAGGCGCCGGAGGAGTGATGTCGCTGACCGGCTGGATCTACGTCACGGCCGCGGCGCTGGCCGCCATCCTCGCGGGGATCGTCATGATCACCCGCCGGGTGATCCGGACCGTGCCGGGGCAGGCGGTCGATTCCCGCGCCATGACCGAGCTCGTGGCCGAGTTGCGCCGTGCCAACGACCTCGCCGAACGGCGGCTGGCGGCGCTTGAGGGGCGCGTCGAGGCCCTGGAGCGCAAGACTGGCCACAATCCCGGCTGAAGGCCCGGTTCAGCGATCGTTCAGCGCGGGAAGTCGCATCTGTCTCCATTGGAACAGCCATTCAGGAGCACAGGATGAAACGCTTCGCCCTCGCATGTGCCGCAGCCCTTCTCGCCGCCGCGCCCTTCGCGGTCCCGGCTTCGGCCCAGCCCTATGGCGGTCCGCCGCCCGGCTATTACGGCGGTGGCCCCGGCTTCGGTCCGGGCCCCGGGTTCCGCCGCGGCAATCCCGACCTGCGCGCCAATCGCTTTGCCTGCCGTCAGGAGGCGCTGGCCCGCGGCTATCGCCGCCCGTTCGTGCGCGGCGCGGTGGTCGATTGCCTGCGCGCCCGCCGGCCGGACCTCGCGCGGATCGTCGAATGCCGCCAGAGCGCCCGCGCCCAGGGCTACATCCCGCGCACGCCGCCGTTCCGCATGGCGGTCAGGGCCTGCCGCTTCGGCGCTTGAGTTCCAGTCGATCATGACCCAGAAGGCGCTTCGGACATCCGGAGCGCCTTTCTCGTGAAGCTCGTCATCTTCGATTGCGACGGCACGCTGGTCGACAGCCAGCACATGATCGTCGCCGCCATGAACGGCGCGTTTTCGGCACTCGGCCGGCCGGCCCCGGCGCGCGAGGCGACGCTGTCCATCGTCGGACTGTCGCTGGTCGAGGCGCTGTCGACGCTGACCGCGCCCGACGATCCCGACGTTCCCGCGCTGATCGAGGGCTACAAGAACGCCTTTCATGCCCTGCGCGCCGATCCGAACCACACCGAGCCGCTCTACGAGGGCGCGCGCGAGGCGGTGGAGTGGCTGGCGGCGCGGGACGTCGCGCTCGGCATCGCCACGGGCAAGTCGCAGCGCGGCGTGCGAATTGTGCTTGGCCATCACGGCCTCTACGACCGGTTCGCCACGATCCAGACGGCCGATGACGCGCCGTCCAAGCCGCATCCGGCGATGATCGAACAGGCGATGGCGGCGGTCGGTGCGCGTGCGGGCGATACGGTGATGATCGGCGACACCACCTACGACATCGACATGGCGCATGCGGCGGGCGTCGCCGCCATCGGCGTATCGTGGGGCTACCACCCCGCCGATGCGCTGGCGCGGCTGAAGCCCCATGCGATGCTCACCCGCTATGCCGAACTGCCGGCGGCGCTCGAAAGCCTCTGGCGCGCGGGCGCGGCGGTTTGAAAACCGCGCCGCGAGCCTTTACATCGCGGCCATGAGCAAAGCGATGCCGCGGCCATGAGCAAATCGATGTTCGACGACTGGTTCGCCAAGAACCAGCAGGATCCGGCGGCCTACGATCCGATTGCGACGGCGCGGGTTGCGGCCAAGCCGGTCTTTCCGAAGCGCTTCTACACGCAGGCGAGCGCGGGCGAAGGCGATGGTGGCTGGCGCCTGCTGCTCGACGGCCGCCCGGCGAAGACGCCCGGCCGCAATGCGCTGGCCTTCCCGACCCAGGCGCTCGGCGAGGCCGTCGCGGACGAGTGGAACGCGCAGGCCGAGTTCATCGATCCGCGCCGCATGCCGATCACCCGCATCGCCAATTCGATCATCGACGGCGTTGCGCCAGACCCCGGGCCGGTGGCCGACGACATCGTCAAATATGCCGGCACGGACCTCGTCTGCTACCGCGCCGACGGGCCGCAGACCCTTGTCGACCGGCAGGCGGCGCTGTGGGATCCGGTCCTCGCCTGGGCGCGCGACGAGCTTGGCGCGCGGCTGATCCTCTCCGAAGGCGTCATGCACGTGACCCAGCCGGACGCGGCCATCGAGGCGCTGCGCCGGGCGCTGCCGGCCGGCGACGGCTGGCGGATCGGCGCGACGCATGTCGTCACGACGCTGACGGGCTCGGCGCTCATCGCCATCGCCCTGCTGCACGGCCGCCTGACGCCCGGCGAGGCATGGGCGGCTGCCCATGTCGACGAGGATTTCCAGGTGTCGCAATGGGGCGAAGACGAGGAGGCCGCCGAGCGGCGGGCGATGCGCCTTACCGAAATGACGGCGGCGGCAAAGGTCCTCGCCTGTCTGTGACAAGCCGGCGAAACATGAAAAAGGCATCTGGTGGATCCAGATTGCCGGCGTAACGTGCCGCGCCGGAGACAGCCATGAAGGTTACCCTCGATCTCGCCAAGCTCGTGGAGCAGGGCCGCCTGACGCAAGCCGAGGCCGACAGGCTGAAGGGCTTCGCCGCGGAGGGCACCGGTTCGCTGGCGCTGAACATCCTTATCGGCTTCGGCGTGGTGGCCGTGGCGCTCGGCGTCATGGGATTGGTGCCGCAGCCGGCGGTGGCCGTCGTCCTCGGCGGCATGATGGCGGCGGTCGGCCTCGGCTTCATCCTCAAGGGCGAGCAGACCTGGGCGATCCTCGCCAATATCTGCCTGCTGGCCGGTTCGCTGATGCTGGCGGCCGGCGTCATGTTCATGACCAAGGGTTCGGTTCTGGCGCTCATGACGGTCACCGCCGTCTTTGTCGCCGGTGGCATCGCGGCGCGGTCGGGCCTCCTCGTCGCGCTGGCGGTGCTCGCCTTGTCGGCGGCCATCGGCGCGCGGACCGGCTACATGCGCGCCACCTATTTTCTGGGCATCGAACAGCCGTTCATGACGGTGGTGCTGTTCTCGGCCCTCGCCATCGCGGCCTACCATGCGTCGAAACTGCTCAAGGCCGACCATTCCCGCCTCGCCATCACGGCGGCGCGCACCTCGCTGCTCCTCGTCAATTTCGGCTTCTGGATCGGCTCGCTCTGGGGCGACCGCCTCACCTGGTTTGTCGATCGGGCCAGCACCAGCCGCTACGCGCCGGTCATTCCGGCCTGGACCTTCTCGATCCTCTGGGCCGTCGCCATCGTCGGCGCGGGACTATGGGCGGCGCGCGCCAACCGGCCGTGGGTTCTGAATCTCGCGGCGGTGTTCGGCGCGATCCATTTCTATACGCAGTGGTTCGAGAAACTCGGCCCCAATCCGTTCTCGGTGCTGGTCGCGGGCGTACTGACGCTCGGCCTCGCCGTCGGCATCTGGAAATACAACCAGGGCAAGACGATCCCGGCGTGACTCAGCTTAGAGCACGAGTTCGACGCCATCCTTGCGAGCTGCGGAAGCAAGGCTGGCATCAAGCGTTGCAAGCGGCAGCCTGCGCCGCTGTGCGAGCTCGAGAAAAGCGGCGTCGTAGACAGTGAGTCCGTGACGCTCGGCAAGCGACAGGCTGGCGGTCCAAACGACATCTTCAGATAGCGCATCAGCGGTAATTCTGAGCCGGTGAAGGCGCGCGAGGGCATCGTCCCGGTACTTCGCATCGATTCGCTTCCGTCGAACCGCCATCTGCATTCCGTTGGCGATCTCATAGAACCAGAGGCTGGGCACGATCGCACCGAGAATGGCGGCGCGGGTCATGGCGGCGGTCATCGCTTCGCCAGCCTCTTCGTCGAGCAACCATGCCAACACGGCCGAACTATCGAGGACGAGATTCACTCGCGACCCTCGTCGATGAGTTCCCGAACCGTCAGACCGCCAAGGCTGACCCCCCTCCGCATCTCGATCAGATCTTCCAGGGCTTGTTTGGCGCGCTGCCGGTCTTCCATCGTGTGCTCAGCGACCAGACGCGCGACGGGTTTGCCCCGCCGGGTAATCACCACCTCTTCTCCTCGTTCGACCAGATCGAGGAGGCTCCCGAGAGTGTTCTTCGCCTCGAATGCGCCGATGAAACGCATGGTCATGGCCTCCGATCGAGTTAACCAGCTTAGTAAGCTAGTCCTCCCCCATCGCTGCCGCAAGGTTGCGCATCCGCCGTCAGTCTCATTGGTTGGCCCGCGCCTTGCGTGCTATTCGCACGGCTTGGCTCGATACGAGGGGCGGGGACTTCCCCGGCGACATTCATGAAGGACGTGCTCGAACGGCTGGAAGACCGCCGCGCTGAAGCCCGCCTCGGCGGCGGCGAGAAGCGCATCGCGGCCCAGCACGCCCGCGGCAAGCTGACCGCGCGCGAGCGCATCGAGCTGCTGGTCGACAAGGGCTCGTTCGAGGAGTTCGACATGTTCGTGCAGCACCGCTGCGCGGATTTCGGCATGGAGAAGTCGCATATCCCCGGCGACGGCGTCGTCACCGGCTGGGGTACGGTCAACGGGCGCACCGTTTTCGTCTTCTCCAAGGACTTCACGGTGTTCGGCGGTTCGCTGTCCGGCGCTCATGCCGCCAAGATCACCAAGATCCAGGATATGGCGCTGAAGGCGCGCGCGCCGGTCATCGGCTTGTTCGACGCCGGCGGCGCCCGAATCCAGGAAGGTGTCGATGCACTCGGTGGTTACGGCGAGGTCTTCAAGCGAAATGTGATCGCATCGGGCGTCATTCCGCAGATTTCGCTGATCATGGGACCCTGCGCCGGCGGCGACGTCTATTCGCCGGCCATGACCGATTTCATCTTCATGGTGAAGGACACGAGCTACATGTTCGTGACCGGTCCGGACGTCGTGAAGACGGTTACCAACGAGGTCGTCACGGCCGAGGAACTGGGTGGCGCCTCCGTCCACGCGGTGAAGTCGTCGGTCGCCGACGGAGCCTACGAGAACGACCTCGAGGCGCTGCTGCAGATGCGCCGGCTGATCGATTTCCTCCCCTCCAACAACATGGAGGGGCCGCCGGAAATCCCGTCCTTCGACCAGCCCGACCGCATCGACATGTCGCTGGACACGCTGGTTCCGGACAATCCGAACAAGCCCTACGACATCAAGGAACTGATCCTGAAGACGGTCGACGAGGGCGACTTCTTCGAGATCCAGCCGAAATTCGCCGGCAACATCGTCATTGGCTTCGCGCGGCTGGAAGGCCGCTCGGTCGGTATCGTCGCCAACCAGCCGATGGTTCTGGCCGGCGTGCTCGACTCGGATGCGAGCCGGAAGGCGGCCCGTTTCGTGCGCTTCTGCGACGCTTTCGGCATTCCGATCGTCACCTTTGTCGACGTTCCCGGCTTCCTTCCCGGGACGGCGCAGGAATATGGCGGCCTGATCAAGCACGGCGCCAAGCTGCTCTTCGCCTATTCCCAGTGCACTGTGCCCCTCGTCACCGTCATCACGCGCAAGGCCTTCGGCGGCGCCTATGACGTCATGGCGTCCAAGCATATCGGCGGCGACGTCAATTATGCCTGGCCCTCGGCGCAGATCGCGGTGATGGGCGCGAAGGGCGCGGTCGAGATCATCTTCCGGGCCGACATGAACGACCCCGGCAAGATCGCGGCGCGCACGAAGGAATACGAGGAGCGCTTTCTGTCGCCCTTCGTCGCGGCCGAGCGCGGCTATATCGACGAGGTCATCATGCCGCACTCGACCCGTCGGCGCGTGGCCCGGGCGCTGGCGCTGCTGCGCAACAAGGCCAGCGAAACGCCCTGGAAGAAGCACGACAACATTCCGCTGTGAGCGAATGCGACCTGTCGCCGCCGAAGGAAGGCCTTGGCCCCTGGCGGCCTCCGGTGCCATGATCCCTGCCGGCGTCTGATCTCCGTCAAGGACGCCGTGGCAGGAACGCGCGAGTTTCGCCGCGCGTTCATCAGGCGCAGGAGGTCTTCATGTCGATCAAATCGGTTCTTTTGGCCATCATTGCGGGCGACGGCGACAAGCCGCGCGGCGCCATCGACTACGCGATCTCACTGGCAGCCGATCACGGCGCGCATCTTTCGGTGATCGTCGGCGCCATCAAGGTGCCCGTCGTCGTCTATTCCGGCGTCGCCGAAGTGCAGGCCATCGTCACCGACGAGAACGATACCCGCACCCACAATGCCGACGATCTCTGCGAATCGGTCCGCAACCTCGCCCGGACGGCAGGCGTCGCGGCCTCGGTCGAGGTGGTGACCGACGCCATCGACCCGCTGTTCGGCCGGATCGGCAAGCGCGCGCGCCTGCACGACATCGCGGTCTGCGGCCGTCCGCGTCCCTCCGACGTCTGGGCGACCGAGCTTGCCGAAACGCTGCTGCTGTCTTCAGGCCGGCCGGCCATCCTCGCTCCTGATGATTTCGACAGAACGCGCTCGTCCAACGCCATCGTCGTCGCATGGGACGGTTCCGCCGTCGCCGCGCGGGCCATCGGCGGGGCGATGCCATTCATCGACAGGGCGGGACAGGTCGAGATCGTCTCGGTGCTCGGCGACCGCCATGCCGACGATATCGTCGCGGGCGCGGATCTGGCGCCGATGCTCGCGCATCACGGCGTCAAGGTGACGGTCACGAACCTTCCCTACAGCCGCAATGTCGGCAAGACGATCGTCGAACACGCCCAGAACGTGCGGGCCGGCATGATCGTGATGGGCGCCTACGCCCATTCGCGGCTGAAGCAGATGGTGCTCGGCGGCACCACCACGACCATGCTGCAATATTCCTCGGTGCCGATCCTGATGGCGCACTGACGGGGAGCGGCCGCTGGAGCGTCGCGGAGAGGCGACGCTCTAGGGTCCGAAACTTCGCACCAGACTGCCGGCGACGAGGTTCCACCCGTCGACCAGCACGAAGAAGATCAGCTTGAACGGCAGCGACACGGTCACTGGCGGCAGCATCATCATGCCCATGGACATCAGGACCGAGGCGACGACCAGGTCGATGACCAGGAAGGGCACGAACAACAGGAAGGCGATCTCGAAGGCGCGGCGCAGCTCCGAGATCATGAAGGCCGGCACCAGAACGCGGAACGACACTTCCTGTGGCGTCGGCGGCACCGCCTCGCGCGAGAGTTCCTGAAACAGCGCCAGGTCCTTGTCGCGCACGTGCCGCAGCATGAACTCGCGGAACGGGCCGGAAGCGCGCTCGAAGGCCTGCGGCATGTCGATCTGGTTATCGACGAGTGGCCGGATGCCGGTCTCGTAGCTCTGCTGCAGCGTCGGAGCCATGACGAAGCCGGTGAGGAACAGCGACAGTCCGACGATCACCGCATTGGGCGGGGCGGTCTGGGTGCCGATGGCGGTGCGCAGCAGCGACAGCACCACCGAGATGCGCACGAAGCTCGTCACCATGATCAGGATCGAGGGTGCGACCGACAGCACCGTGATCAGGCCGATGAGCTGAATGACGCGCTCGTTGACGCCCGCGCCCTGGCCGAGATTGATCGAGATGTCCTGCGCCGCCGCCGGGCCGGCGGCCAGCATGGCGGCCACCGCAGCGAGGGCCGCGAGGCGCTTCATGGGCCGGGCCGGAGGTAGAAGTCGCCGCATTGCCGTCCTGCGCGCCGAATCGATGACGGCAGTCTAGCAGGTCGGCAGGGCTGCCCCTGCGCGAGGCAGGGAAGCCGGCGTCGGGAATCAGCCCTTGGGCGGCGTCGGACCACGGCCGAGCAGGGCGGCCATTTCCTCTTCGAGGCTGTCGAACACCGATTTCTCGTCGGCCGACAGGGTCTTGGCCGGCGCCGCGGGCGCGGCGGCGGGGCCACGCGGCTGTGCCGGCGGCGGGGCGACCGGCGGGCGCGGCTCACCCGGCCTCACGGCGGCCGGCGGGGCGCCGGGCGTGATCGGCTTGCGCAGCGCCGCTTCCAGCCGGGCCGCGACATCGTCAGGCTGCGCGGCGGGCGTGGGCGGAGCCGGGCGGGCCACAGGGGGCGGCGGCGGCGCGACCGGCATCTGGTAGGCGGTCTGCCGGGCGGGGCCGGTGGTGCAACCGGCGGTCGTTGCCGCCAGGCCGAGGAGGGCACTTCTGCGCGAGATCATGGGCCGACAGTAGGACGGCGCGGCGAACGGGTGTAGCCTGTTTGCAAGCTGCCCGCGTGGAGAACCGCGAAGAGGCGAGGCAAGGGAGGATGAAATGGGCGTTTCCCGTCGCTCCATCGTGGCGCTCGCCGCCGGCACCGCTGGCGCCGCCGTCCTGCCGCGGGTCGCGGCCGCGCAGGCCT
>Ga0209794_1001421_pt1 | contig 18409 bp, 11 predicted proteins | sample EBPBio232013_DNA_FD_185869 | JGI IMG/M metagenome (GOLD analysis project Ga0209794, IMG submission 185869) | Wastewater treatment Type I Accumulibacter community from EBPR Bioreactor in Madison, WI, USA - Reactor 1_5/23/2013_ DNA (SPAdes)... | ecosystem: Engineered > Bioreactor > EBPR >... | reverse complement strand
GAACGGACCTTCGGCAACCGCCACCGTGGATAACGCTACCCCCGCAGGGCTCCACTTATCTCAGCGGAAATTCTGTCCAAACAAATGGGACCGGCTCTCTGTGCTTCCCATAAGCCTAGGCTTACTGGCCCTCAAAACCGACGCCTTCCGTTACACCCACTTCCCGATTCGCTTGAACCGTAAAACCCGGATGGTGCATGTTTTCCGCACCAATGGCACGGTACTCTCAGCACCATGGGACGCGGTGTTTTTCTGCATTGCCGCGCTTCCCCAGCGCAATTGGGAAATCCAGGGGCATGTGCTGGATGCTGACGGGGTGACGGTGAAGGAGACCTTTGCCCTGCCAGTGATCGGCACTGGCGAAAGGGATCGTGAGCAGTTGTCGCGTTACTGGGAATTCGTTCGGCGCTACATGGAAGATGGACCTAGCTCTGTCGCCAGGCATGTTGATTATTGCCTGCCAATCTCTGAGCGCCAGGAGTCATTTACCGACGGATTCCATCATCTGCACGCTCGTGCACATGTCGCCCCTACCCCCGTACTGGTCGGCGTCCTGCTCATCTACCTCGTCACCTACCCCGGACGCTGGATCGCCTTGCGCACCAGCAAGATTCCTCAGTGGCCTGCTGAAATCGAAGCGGCCAACGTCATCGAAACGAATGACCCTTACCGGAAGGACTCGTCCAGTAACGCGCCTGTCACCGACCACACTCCGATCTACTTTGTCGTCGCCATTGGCATTGCCTTGCTGGCATGGGCATGGTGGTAGTTATTGGTGAAAGCCATCCGCTAAGCGAAGCCGGATGGCCCCGCAATCACCCCCTGGCATCCCCCCAGCGATACGGGCTGGCATCCTCGCCCAGATAGTGCGCGACACCGTCGCGACCGACGCAATATTGGGGAGAGACGATCATTTCCCGCATCGCCTGTGCATCGCCGATGCGGGTGTATTCGAACACGATGCAACGTTCGATGCGTGTACCGGAGCGGATATGGCTGCCGTGGCCGATCCAGGCCGGGCCGATGATCGAGACGCCCGGATCGATACGCACATTCGAACCGATGTAAACCGGTCCGACCAACTTGGAACTTTCCCAGGCTATCGAGGTATTCAGCCCCACCCAGACACCCGGCTGCACTTCCTTGCCCGGCATTTCCATCTGTGCCACTTCGCCGCGTAATACGCGCTGGGAGACTTCCCAGTAATCGTTCAGGCGGCCGATGTCGATCCAGTTGAAAAAGCGCTTCTGCGCATAGAACGGCAGGCCTTTTTCAACCAGCATCGGAAACAGTTCACTGCCGATATCGAAGGGCACGCCCTGGGGAATCAAGTCCAGCACTGCCGGCTCGAAAATGTAGATGCCGGTACTTGCCAGGCGGGATTTCGCTTCTTCCGGCTTCGGCTTTTCCTGGAAGGAAATCACCTTGCCGTCCGCATCCGCCACCACGACGCCGTAGTTCTGCACCTGCTCCAGCGGCACCTCCAGGGTCACCACACTGGCCAGAGCGCCCTTGGCCTTGTGCTCGTGCAGGGCCGCGCCGATATCCAGGTCGACGATGGCGTCGCCGCAAACCACCAGTGTGGTTTCGTCGAAAAAACCGCCAAAGTCCTGAATCTTGCGCATGCCACCGGCCGAGCCCCAGGCCTTGGGGACGATCTCACCGTGCTCGCGGGCCCCCTCGAACGAGTAGCCAAGGTTCACATCCCAGCGCCGGCCATCGCCGAAGTAGTTCTCGATCTTGTAGTGGTTGAACGCCACGTTCACCATAATGTCGCGAATCCCGTAGCGAGCCATTTGCTCGATCAGGTATTCCATGACTGGCTTGCCCAGGATGGGCACCATCGGCTTCGGCACGAACTTGGTCAGCGGCCGCACGCGCGTACCCTGGCCGGCGGCCAGAATCATTCCCTTTGCCATATTTTTTCTCTCTGCTGGCCACCCGGCCGCGAACGTCAATAAGCGTTCTTGTTGATGAAACCCTTGAACACCGTCAGGAAGATGATCTTGATATCCAGCCACAGGGACCAGTTCTGCACATATTCAAGATCGTGCTTCACCCGCATTTCCATCTTGTCCAGCGTCTCGGTCTCGCCGCGCCAGCCGCTGATCTGCGCCCAGCCGGTGATCCCCGGCTTGACCTTGTGGCGGAGCATGTAACCGCGGATCAGACGGCGATACTGCTCGTTATGCGCCACCGCGTGCGGCCTCGGTCCGACAACCGACATCTGCCCCTGCAACACGTTGATGAACTGGGGCAACTCGTCCAGCGAAGTCCTGCGCAGGAAGGCCCCAAACGGCGTAACCCGGGAATCCCCCTTCTGTGCCTGAACCACCTTGGCACCATCCTCGCATACGGTCATGCTGCGGAATTTCCAGACTTCCACCACCGCGCCGTTCAAACCGTAGCGGCGCTGCTTGAACAGTACCGGCCCCGGCGAACTCAGCTTCACTCCAAGCGCAATCAGCGCCATCGGCACGGCGATGATCGCCAGGATCAAACTCGCCACCAGAATATCCTCAAGACGCTTGACCCAGCCATCCACCCCGAAAAACGGGCTCTCGTGCAGGCTCAATACCGGCAGGCCGTCGAGGCTGGTCATCTTGCCGTGGAGAAGATCGAAAACGAAGAAATTGGGCACCATGTAAACCGATGCCGTCGTGTCGCTCAGCGCGTTTACCAGCTCGACGATGCGGTTCTCCGCCTTCATCGGCAAGGTGATGTAGATGTAATCCACCTTGCCATCGCGAGCCAGCGTCACCAGTTCTTCGAAACGGCCTACACCTTCGGCGTCGCTGGCTTCATGCTTGCAATCGCGCTTGGCCAGACGATCATCGTAGTAGCCGATGAAGCGCATGCCCAGCCACGGCGTCCGCTCTACCCTCTCGACCACTTCCCGCCCCAGCTTGGTCTTGCCGGCTATCGCCAGCGTCCGCGTATTCATGCCGTTGCTGCGCAAGGCGTTCAAGAACATCCGCAAGCCCACCCGGACGATTGCCAGGAACAACGGCGCCAGAAGGAACCAGGTGATCATCGCCATCCGCGAGTAATCGGGCGAGGTCTTGCTCAGGAATGCCAGCGAAATCAGCACCAGGGCTGTCGAAAACCAGACCACCAGCGTTGCCGCCACGGCCTCATGTATCGGTACCAGACGCCACGACGAGTAAAGATTGCGGGCGCCGCCGATCATCAGGAAGATCAGCGCTCCCCAGACGCCAGCCTGCGCATACTGCCCGGCAAACTCCAGATCACGCGTTACGTGCAGCGAAATCACCAGCGAAAACAGAATCACCATCGCATCCAGCATGCGATGCAGGAAGCCGATCTTGGAACTATGTGGCCGAACCAGCCCGGAAGAAAACGACGCCATGACAGATACCTGCAAAACCGATGGTGAAATAATCACAAACGGATAATGCCATGACGTCATCAATACGCATATATGACGTTAGAACTAAACAAACATGACGATCGTGTAATTTTTCATTGAAAATGCATGCTGGCCCATCAATAAAAAGGCCGGGATCGCTCCCGGCCTTTCTGGTTTTTTACACCACGATTGATCGCAAGGATCAGCCCTTTTTGTGCGTCGCCAGTCGCGTCCAGGTATCGACGACAGTGTCCGGGTTCAGCGAGATCGAGCTGATACCCTGATCCATCAGCCACTCGGCGAGGTCCGGGTGGTCGGACGGGCCCTGGCCGCAGATGCCGATGTACTTGCCGGCCTTGTTCGCCGAAGCGATGGCCATGGCCAGCAGCATCTTGACCGCCGGATCGCGTTCGTCGAAGAGGTTGGCGACCAGGCCGGAGTCGCGGTCGAGGCCGAGCGTGAGCTGGGTCAGGTCGTTGGAGCCGATCGAGAAGCCGTCGAAGATCTTCAGGAAATCGTCGGCCAGCAGCGCGTTCGACGGGATTTCGCACATCATGATCAACTTCAGGTCGTTTTCGCCCTGCTTCAGGCCGTGTTCGGCGAGCAGGTCGACCACCGCCTGGCCTTCGCCGACGGTGCGCACGAACGGCACCATCAGCTGGACGTTGGTCAGGCCCATCTCTTCACGCACACGCTTCATGGCGCGGCATTCCATCTCGAAACAGTCGCGGAAGGACTGCGCGATGTAGCGCGAGGCGCCGCGGAAGCCGAGCATCGGGTTTTCTTCTTCCGGCTCGTACAGTTCGCCGCCCAGGAGCTTGCGGTATTCGTTGGACTTGAAATCGGACAAGCGGACGATCACCGGGTTCGGCCAGAAGGCGGCGGCGATGGTGGACACGCCTTCGACCAGCTTCTCGACGAAGAAATCCTTCGGGCTGGCGTAGCCACGGGCGCGGCGCTTGATCTCGTCGCGCTTGGAGGCCGGCAGGCGCTCGACGTCGAGGATCGCCTTCGGGTGAATGCCGATCACGTTGTTGATGATGAACTCGACGCGGGCCAGACCGACACCGGCGTTCGGCAGTTGGGCGAATTCAAAGGCCAGTTCCGGGTTGCCGACGTTCATCATGACCTTGACCGGGACGTCCGGCATGGCCGAGATGTCGCGGGTGGTGACTTCGAAGTCGAGGCGGCCGCGATAGACGTGGCCGGTATCGCCTTCCGTGCAGCTGACGGTGACGGTGTCGCCTTCGTTGAGCGTCTCGGTCGCGTCGCCGCAACCGACGATGGCCGGGATGCCCAGTTCGCGGGCGATGATCGCGGCGTGGCAGGTGCGGCCGCCACGGTTGGTGACGATGGCGGAAGCGCGCTTCATCACCGGTTCCCAGTTCGGGTCGGTCATGTCGGCGACGAGCACGTCACCCGGCTTGACCTGGTCCATTTCCTTCGGGTCCTTGACGATACGCACCGGGCCGACGCCGATCTTCTGGCCGATGGCGCGACCGGAGGCGAGCACCTTGGAGAAGGACTTCAGCTTGAATTTTTCCTGCTTGCCGGCGGCAGCCTGCGACTGCACGGTCTCCGGGCGGGCCTGGAGGATGTAGAGCTTGCCGTCGACGCCGTCCTTGCCCCACTCGATGTCCATCGGACGACCGTAGTGCTTTTCGATGATCTGGGCGTAGCGGGCCAGTTCCATGACTTCTTCGTCATTGATCGAGAACTGGTGGCGCAGCGATTCTTCCACTTCTTCGGTGATCGTGGACTTGCCGGCGACCTTCTCGGCGGCGAAGGTCATCTTGATCATCTTCGAGCCGAGGTTGCGGCGGATCACGGCCTTCTTGCCCTGCTCCAGCATCGGCTTGTGCACGTAGAACTCGTCCGGATTGACGGCGCCCTGCACCACCGTCTCGCCCAGCCCGTAGCTGGAGGTGACGAAGACGGCATCGCGGAAACCGGATTCGGTGTCGAGCGTGAACATCACGCCGGCCGCGCCCTTGTCCGAGCGGACCATACGCTGGATGCCGGCCGACAGCGCGACGTCGGCGTGCACGAAGCCCTTGTGCACGCGGTAGGAGATGGCGCGGTCGTTGTACAGCGACGCGAAGACTTCCTTAATCGCGTGCATGATGTTTTCCAGGCCGACGATGTTCAGGAAGGTTTCCTGCTGGCCGGCGAAGGAAGCGTCCGGCAGGTCTTCGGCGGTGGCCGAGGAGCGCACGGCGAAGGACATGTCGGCGTTCGACTCGGCGACCAGGCGCTGGTACTGCTCGGTGATGGCGATGGTCAGGTCCATCGGGAACGGCGTGTCGAGGATCCACTGGCGAATTTCGGCGCCGGTCTTGACCAGGGCGTTGACGTCATCGACATCGAGCGTATCGAGCGTGTCGTTGATCTTCTTGTCGAGGCCGGACTGCGCCAGGAACTCGCGGTAAGCGTGCGCCGTCGTGGCAAAGCCGCCGGGGACGCGGACGCCGGTGTCGGCGAGCTGCGAGATCATTTCGCCGAGCGACGAGTTCTTGCCGCCGACCTGGTCGACGTCGGTCATGCGCAGTTTTTCGAAGGGGATGACAAGGGCTTCCATCAGTGGGTCCTTTCGGTGGGAATTGAAAATTGGAAAATCAGGAGTTCAGGAAATCGGTGTTCAGGCGGCGCTCGGCGGTTTCGCGACGGGCGACCGAGCGCAGCGTCTGCGCCAGCGTCTCGCGGACGAAGTCGATGTGCGTCTCGGCGGCGGCACGCGCGGCCTGCGGCTTCTTGTCGACGATGGCGGTGTGGATCGCGGTGTGCTGGCTCATCAAGAGCTTGCCGGCAGCCGGCACGCTCTTCAGTTCGCCGAGGTTGAGGCGGATGTTGTCGTGCATCAGGCGCAGCAGCGCCGCCGACAGGTGGCCGATCAGGACATTGTGCGAGGCATCGCCGATGGCCTGGTGAAAGGCGATGTCGGCGGCCGAGCGTTTTTCGGTGTCGTCATTGTTGAACGAGGCCTGCAACGCCGCATAAGCCTGGTCGAGACGCAGCAGGTCGGCGTCGGTTGCGCGCTCGGCGGCCCATTCGGCGGCCTGGCCTTCGATCATGCGACGGAATTCGAGCATGTCCTCGCGCAGGTTCGGGTAGGAACCCATCATCTCCTGCCAGGGGTCGAAAAAGCTCTTTTCCAGTGCAGCCGTCACATAGGTGCCGCCGCCCTGGCGGCTCTGCAGCATGCCTTTCGATGCCAGCTTCTGGATTGCCTCACGCAGGCTCGGCCGCGACACGCCGAGTTCAAGTGCCAGTTCGCGCTCGGCCGGCAGGCGGTCGCCCGGCTTCAACGAACCTTCGAGAATGCGCCGCTCCAGCGTCGAAGCGACGGCATCGGAAATCCGCGGAACCTGCACCTTGTTCGGCATTGGTAAGACCACCTTGATTGGTAAGACCGCCACATTCTAGCCAGCGATCTGCAAAAGTGCAAGCATGGGGATTTCCCTAGTGGCATTGACCAAGTCACGGATTTACCTTAAATTTCTGCCTCAGGAATTATTGGTCTTACCATTGAACCAATCAAACAAAACGGAGAGAGGATGACAATCGCCCAAACCCCGCCGGGCAAGCCGGCCGATGTGTATTTCTTCGCCACCTGCGTCGTCGACCAGTTCTACCCGGACGCCGGCATGGATGCGATCACCCTGCTCGAACGCGAAGGCATCCGTGTGCACTTCCCGGAAGACCAGACCTGCTGCGGCCAGCCGGCCTACACCAGCGGTTTCCATGACGAGGCACGCCAAGTCGCGGCACATCAACTGACGCTGTTCCCGGAAGACTGGCCGATCGTCGTTCCCTCAGGTTCCTGCGCCGGCATGATGAAGCACCATTACCCGACGCTGTTCGCCGCCGACCCGGTGCGCAAGGCGCAGGCCGAAAAGCTGTCGGCCCGGGTCTGGGAATTCACCCGTTTCCTGGTCGACGTCCTCGATTTCAAACCCCAGGACTGCGGCAGCGACTGCACCGTCGTCCTCCACACTTCCTGCTCGGCACGCCGCGAGATGGGCGTCCATGTCAGCGGTCGCCAGTTGCTCGGCGGTCTGGCACACGTCACCGTCGCCCAGCAGGACCACGAATCCGAGTGCTGCGGTTTCGGCGGCACCTTCTCGGTCAAGCAGCCGGAAATTTCCGGCGCCATGGTCGAGGACAAGGTCAAGTCGCTCAAGGCCACCGGCGCCGAGCGCGTGGTCAGCGCCGACTGCGGCTGCCTGATGAACATCCTCGGCCACGCTGCCTGGAAGGACGCCCAGGAAGGCCGTCCGACCACCCTGCCCGGCGAACATATCGCCACTTTCCTGCTGCGCCGTACCGGAGGTGCCAAATGAGCGCCCGCGACCGCATTCTGGCCCGCCTGAACCGCAGCGCGCCTCAACAGCCGCCCGCCCTGCCCGATGTCGGCAGCTGGTACGCCACGCATCGCAGCAGCGAAACCCCGGCCGACAAGGCCCGTCGTTTCCGCCACTTCATCGAACTCGCCCATGCCGAAGTGCATGCGGTCAGCCGCGACAACTGGGCAGACACCCTGCACCAGGCGCTCAAGGCGCGCGGCATCGACCGGCTGCTGGTCGCCGAAGGCACGGCGCATGGCGACACCGCGCTCGACGAACTGCCGCCGCGCGGCATCGAATGCAGCGTCTACGACATGGCCATCGAAGCCTGGAAATCGGAAATGTTCAACGCCACGCCGGCCAGCCTGACCGCCGCCCGCGCCGCCATCGCCGAGACCGGCACGCTGATCATGTGGCCGGATGCACTGGAACCCCGGCTGATGTCGCTGGTGCCACCGGTACACATCGTGCTGCTCGACGCATCCAACATCTACAACACCTTCTTCGAGGCGATGACCGCCGAAGGCTGGCGCGATGGGCTGCCGACCAACGCCCTGCTCATTTCCGGCCCGTCGAAAACCGCCGACATCCAGCAGACGCTGGCCTACGGCGCGCACGGCCCGAAGGAACTGATCGTCCTGCTGCTGGGAGAGGAAGCATGAGCGAGCACACCTTGCACTTCAAGCCGGCCGACGGCTTCCGCGCCCGTTCCAAGGCGGTCGTCGACAACCCCTTCCTGCGCCAGAGCTTCCGTGGCGCGATGGATTTCCTGATGAGCAAGCGCGCCGCCCAGTTCCCCGACCCCGAGGAACTGGAAAGCCTGCGCAGCCTGGGCGAAGCGATCCGCCAGTACAACCTGGCCAAGCTGCCCAACCTGCTCGAACGCCTCGAAGCCAACCTGACCCGCAACGGCATCAAGGTGCACTGGGCGGAAACGCCGGACGAGGCCAACGCGATCATCCTCGGCATCATCCAGGGCCACGGCGCGACTAGGATGGTCAAGGGCAAGTCCATGGTCAGCGAGGAAATCGAACTCAACCACGCCGCCGAAGCGGCCGGCATCGAAGCGCTGGAATCGGACATGGGCGAATACATCGTCCAGCTCGCCAACGAAAAGCCGTCGCACATCATCATGCCGGCGATCCACAAGACCAAGGAGGAAATCGCCCGCCTGTTCCATGAAAAGGTGCCGGGGGTTGATTACACCGACAACGTCGATGCGTTGATCCAGATCGGCCGCAACGTCCTGCGCCGGAAATTCCAGGAAGCCGAAATCGGCCTCTCCGGCGTCAATTTCGCCGTCGCCGAAACCGGCACCCTGTGCCTGGTCGAGAACGAAGGCAACGGCCGCATGTGCACCACCGCGCCGGCCATCCACATCGCCATCACCGGCATCGAGAAGATCGTCGAAAAGCTCGAACACGTGCCGCCGCTGCTGTCGCTGCTGACCCGTTCGGCGACCGGCCAGAACATCTCTACCTACTTCAACATGATTTCCTCGCCGCGCAAACCCGGCGAGAAGGACGGCCCCGAGGAAGTGCATCTGGTGCTGCTCGACAACGGCCGCAGCCAGGCCTACGCCGACGAGCAGTTGAGGAAGACGCTGCAGTGCATCCGCTGCGGCGCCTGCATGAACCATTGCCCGGTGTATACGCGCATCGGCGGCCACGCCTACGGCACCACCTACCCCGGCCCGATCGGCAAGATCGTCTCGCCGCACATGCTCGGGCTCGACGCGACTGCCGGCCTGACCACGGCCTCGTCCTTGTGCGGCGCCTGCGGCGAGGTCTGCCCGGTGAAGATACCGATTCCCGACCTGCTGATCCGCCTGCGCAGCGAAGCCTTCTCGGCCCCGCACGCCAACCCGGCAATGCGCGGCCAGGGCGCCGGCCATTCGTCGCTGATCTCGGCGATCTGGCGCGGCTGGGCCTTGGTTTACCGTTCGCCCGTGCTGTACCGCGCCGTTTCCTGGCTGGGCAGCCGTTTCGGCTGGCTGATGCCGTCGCGCCAAGGCGCCTGGACCACCGTCCGCGAACCGCTGCGGCCGGCGCCGAAGCGCCTGCGCGACCAACTCAAGGAACGCAACAAAGCATGAGCCAGCTTCTGACCGCCGCCCTGCGCGAAAAACTGCCGACCTCGCAGGTCATCACCGACGAACTGCGCCGCCTCGCCTACGGCACCGACGCCAGCTTCTACCGCCTGATTCCGCAGGTCATCGCAATCATCGAAAACGAAGCCCAGGCCCGCCACGTACTGGCCACCGCCCACACGCAGCAGGTGCCGGTCACCTTCCGCGCCGCCGGCACCAGTCTGTCCGGACAGGCGATTTCCGACGGCATCCTGGCGCTGATCGGCGAGGGTTTTGCCACCTGCGAGATCGCGCCGGACGGCGGCAGCGTCCGTCTCGGCCCGGGCATCGTCGGCGGCGAGGTCAATCGCCGGCTGGCACCGCTCGGGCGCAAGATCGGTCCCGATCCGGCCTCGATCGGTGCCGCCAAGATCGGCGGCATCGCCGCCAACAACGCTTCCGGGATGTGCTGCGGCACGGCCCAGAACAGCTACCGGACACTGGCCGGCCTGCGCGTCATGCTCGCCGACGGCACCCTGCTCGACACCGAAGATCCGCTCAGCCGCGACGCTTTCGCCAAGTCGCACGCCGTCCTGCTCGGTGAACTCGAACGCCTGGGCCAGGCGACGCGGGCCAACCCGCGGCTGGCCGAACGCATCCGCCAGAAGTTCAAGATCAAGAACACCACCGGCTACAGCCTCAACGCGCTGGTCGATTTCGAAGATCCCTTCGACATCCTCGCGCACCTGATGATCGGCTCCGAAGGCACGCTCGGCTTCATTTCGCGGATCACCTACCAGACCGTCGTCGAGGACCCGTGCAAGGCCTCGGCGCTGGTCTTCTTCCCCGACATCCGCAGCGCCTGCGAGGCGGTCATCCGGCTGAAGACGCAACCGGTCGCGGCGGTCGAACTGCTCGACCGGCCGGCGCTGCGCTCGGTCCAGGACAAGCCCGGCCTGCCGGCGGTGATGCGCAGCCTGGGCAACGATGCGGCAGCGCTGCTGATCGAAGTGCGGGCCGGCGATGCCGCCGCGGTCGCCGACAGGATCGCCGCCGTGCACGGCGCGCTGGCCGGCGTCGCCACGGTCGAACCGGTACAGTTCTCGACCGACCCGGCGACCTGCGAGATGTACTGGAAGGTGCGCAAGGGGACTTTCCCGGCGGTCGGCGCGATGCGCCGCACGGGCACCACGGTGCTGATCGAGGACGTCGCCTTCCCGATTGCCACGCTAGCCGACGCCACCCTCGACCTGCAGGCGCTGCTCAAGAAGCACGCCTACGACGAGGCGATCATTTTCGGCCACGCGCTCGAAGGCAACCTGCACTTCGTCATCACCCAGGATTTCGCCACGCCGAGCGAAATCGACCGCTACGCCCGCTTCATGGACGAACTGTGCGAGATGGTGGTCAACAAGTACGACGGTTCGCTCAAGGCCGAGCACGGCACCGGCCGCAACATGGCGCCCTTTGTCGAACTCGAATGGGGGCGCGAGGCGACCGAGCTGATGCACCGGATCAAGGCCCTGTTCGACCCGGCCGGCCTGCTCAACCCGGGCGTCATCCTCAACGCCGACCCGCAGGCCCACCTCGCCCACCTCAAGCCGATGCCGGCGGCCGAGGACATCATCGACCGCTGCATCGAATGCGGCTTCTGCGAGCCGCTGTGCCCGTCGCACCGGCTGACGCTGAGCCCGCGCCAGCGCATCACCAGCGTCCGCGAGCTGGCCCGCCGCGAGGCGGCCGGCGAAGCCGCCGGCAAGATCGCCGAGGACTACGCCTACATGGGCCTCGACACCTGCGCCGGCTGCGGCCTGTGCTCGACCGCCTGCCCGGTCGGCATCGACACCGGCGACCTCACCCGGCGCCTGCGCGGGCGCCGCCTGAACGACGGCGCACGCGCGGTCAACGCCTGGACCGGGCGCAATTTCGGCGTCCTCGCCGGTGCTGCCCGCGCCGGCCTGACATTGGGCCACGCTGCGGCTTCGATAATCGGCCAGAAGACGCTGGCAAAACTCTCCGGCGGCGCCTGGAAGCTGCCGATGCCGCGCGCCGGCCGCGCCCCTGCGGCCATCCACAACAGCGGTGACCCGGTCGTCTATTTCCCGACCTGCGGCGGACGCATCTTCGGGCCGACCGCTGCCGGCGAACCGCAGCTAGGCGACGTCGTCCTCGAACTCTTGCGCCGCGCCGGCTACGCGCCGATCCTGCCGGACGGTTTCGACAAACTGTGCTGCGGCCAGATGCTGGCCAGCAAGGGCCTGGCGATCGAAGCCGACGCAATGTCGGCGCAGCTTGAAGCCGCGCTGCTGAAAGCTTCCGATAACGGCCGCCACCCGGTAATCATGGACGCCAGCACCTGCACCGCCCGCATGCAGCAACATCTGGCCGGCCGCCTGCAGCTCTTCGACTTCCACGAATTTGCCCACGACGCGCTGCTGCCACGCTTGATGATCGTCCGCCAGGCCGAGCCGGTCGCCCTGCACATCAACTGCAGCGTGCGCAAGACCGGCAGTGACGCCAAGCTGCGCGCCCTGCTCAAGGCCTGCGCCGAAACCGTGATCGAGCCGGCTGCCGTGACCTGCTGCGGCTTTGCCGGCGACCGCGGCTTCGCCGTTCCCGAGCTCAACCAGCACGCCCTGCGCCACCTCAAACCGGCGCTGCCGGCCGGCTGCGCCTGCGGCGTATCGACCAACCGGACCTGCGAAATCGGCCTCACCGCCGAATCCGGCATCGACTACCGCTCGATTGCGTATCTGCTCGAGAAATGCAGCCGACCGCTGGAAATCCCTTGCTGACCGCAAGCCCCGCCACTCGTTACAATCGCTGCATATTCACCCGCCTGGACCTGCCATGACCGATTTCGCCCTCGACAGTAACAAGGACGAACCCCTGCGTAACGACATCCGCCTGCTCGGCCGGCTGCTCGGCGATACCGTGCGCGAACAGGAAGGCGACAGCGTTTTCGAGACCGTCGAGAAAGTCCGCCAGACTGCCATCCAGTTCGCCCGTGATGGCGACCCGGCCAGTCGGGCCGAGCTCGCCGCCCTGCTCGACCCGCTGCCGCGCGACACCACCCAGGCCGTCGTCCGTGCCTTCAGCTACTTCCTGCAACTGGCCAACATCGGTGAAGACGCCCACCACATCCGCCGCCGCCGCGCCCATGACCTGGTTGCTTCGCCGCCGCGCGAAGGCAGCCTGGTCTTCGCCCTCGACGCCCTGGCCGATGCCGACGTATCCCCCGCAGCCATCGCCGATTTCTTCGCCCACGCCCTGGTTGCCCCGGTGCTCACCGCGCACCCGACCGAGGTTCAGCGCCAGAGCCTGCTGCGCAACCACCGCGAAATCGCCCGCCTGCTGGAACGACGCGACCGCCTGCAACTGACGCCTGAAGAAACGGCCGACAACGAACTGGCGCTGGCCAACGCCATCCTCACCCTGTGGCAGTCGCGCATGCTGCGCCCGGTCCGGCTCAAGGTCATCGACGAGGTCAAGAACGGCATTTCCTATTTCAAGGAAACCTTCTTCAGCGAACTGCCGCGTCTCTACATCCAGGTTGCCGAGCAGCTGCAAAAGCGCTACCCGGAACAAACCTGGGCGCTGCCGCCCTTTTTCCGCGTCGGCTCGTGGATCGGCGGCGACCGCGACGGCAATCCCTTCGTCACCGCCGAAATCCTGCGCGAAGCGCTGCGCCTGCAATCGGCGGCAACGCTCAATCACTACCTCGACGAAGTCCACGAACTCGGCGCGGAACTGCCGCTCTCCGAATTGCTGGTCGACATCACCCCGGAGCTACGGACCCTGGCCGAACGCTCGCCCGACCAGTCGCCGCAACGCGTCGATGAACCCTATCGGCGGGCGCTTTCCGGCATTTACGCCCGTCTGGCCGCCACCGCCCGGGCGCTGGATGGCGTCGAACCGGTGCGTCACGAAATCGGTCACGCCGCCCCCTACGCCACCTCCGCCGAACTGCGCAGTGAACTGAAAATCCTGGCCAACTCGCTCAAGCTCAACGGCAGCGCGCGCCTGGCCGGCGGTCGTTTGCGCCGCCTGCTGCGCGCGGTGCAGGTTTTCGGCTTCCACCTGGCACCAATCGACCTGCGCCAGAACTCCGAAGTGCACGCCCGCAGCGTCGCCGCCCTGCTCGCCGCCGCCGGCCGCTGCCCGGATTACGAAGCGCTGCCGGAAGAAGAGCGGATTACCCTGCTCACCGCCGAAATCGCCTCGCCGCGCCCGCTCTACTCGCCCTGGCTGGATTACGACGAGGAAACCTGCGGCGAACTGGCGATCTTCTTCGCCGCCCGCGAACTGCGCAGCAAGTACGGCGAAGCGGCCCTGCCCAACTGCATCATCTCGAAAACCGACGGCGTCTCCGACCTGCTCGAACTCGCCCTGCTGCTCAAGGAAGCCGGTCTGCTGCGCCCGGGCAGTCAGCCGCGGCTCGACGTCAACATCATCCCGCTGTTCGAAACCATCGAAGACCTGCAGAAGAGCGCCGCCACCATGGACCGGCTGTTTGCCATTCCCGGTTACCGGGAATTGGTGGCGGCCCGCAACAACGAGCAGGAAGTCATGCTCGGCTACTCCGACAGCAACAAGGACGGCGGTTTCCTGACCTCGGGCTGGGAACTGTACAAGGCCGAAATCCAGCTCGCCGAAACCTTTGCCCGCCACGGCGTGCGCCTGCGCCTGTTCCATGGCCGCGGTGGCTCGGTCGGCCGGGGCGGCGGTCCGTCCTACCACGCCATCCTGGCCCAGCCGGCCGGCGCCGTTTCCGGGCAGATCCGCCTGACTGAACAGGGCGAAGTCATTTCGACCAAGTACGGCACCCCGGACACCGGCCGCCGCAACCTCGAAGTCCTGCTTGCCGCCACCCTCGAAGCCAGCCTCACCGACCACGAAAACAAGGTCGAACCGGCCGGCCAGTTCCACGGCGTCATGGACGAACTCTCGCTGCGCGCCTTCAACGCCTACCGCGGCCTGGTCTATGAAACGCCGGGATTCACCACCTACTTCCGGCAATCGACGGTGGTTTCCGAAATCGCCTCGCTCAACATCGGCAGCCGCCCGGCATCGCGCAAGGCTTCCGAGCGCATCGAAGACCTGCGGGCGATTCCCTGGGTCTTCTCGTGGGCGCAATGCCGGCTGATGCTGCCCGGCTGGTACGGCTTCGGCAGCGCTGTCGATGGCTATCTCGCCGCCAACACGGAGGGCCTCACCACCTTGCGCCGCATGCTCAAGTCCTGGCCCTTCTTCCAGAGCCTGCTGTCGAACATGGACATGGTGCTGGCCAAGACCGACCTCGCCATCGCCTCGCGCTATGCCGAACTGGTCGCCGACGGCGAACTGCGCGAACGCATCTTCAGCCGTATCGTCGCTGAATGGCAGCTGACCCGCCACCACCTACTGGCCATCCTCGAACAGGACGAATTCCTCGCCGACAACCCCATGCTCAAGCGCTCGCTGCAACTGCGCGCACCTTACATGAACCCGCTCAACCACCTGCAGGTCGAACTGCTCAAGCGCCACCGCGGCGGTGATACCGACGAGCGCGTCGCCCGCGGCATCCACATCACCATCAACGGCATCGCCGCCGGTTTGCGCAACAGCGGCTAAAATTCCCTTACCATGCCCAATCCGATCAAACGCACCGTATTCTTCATCTCCGACGGCACCGGCCTCACCGCCGAAGCCCTCGGCCACAGCCTGCTGACCCAGTTCGAGGACGTCGAATTCCGGCAGATCCGCGTTCCCTTCCTGGACTGCATCCAAAAAGCCCAGGAAACGCTGCAGCGCATCAACGCGCAAGGCGAAGCCGACGGCATGCGGCCGATCGTCTTCACCACCCTGGTCAACCAGGACTTGGCGACGATCATCCACCAGGCCGACGCCTTCTGCCTGTCCTACTTCGAAACCTTCCTCGCCCCGCTGGAGGTCGAACTCGGCCGCAAGTCGAGCCACACCGTCGGCCGCTCGCACGGCACGGCGGAGAGTTCGGAATACAAGAAACGGATCGAGGCAATCAACTACACGCTGGCCCACGATGACGGCATCACCGACCGCGACCTCGAAGAGGCCGACGTCATTCTGGTTGCCGTGTCGCGCTGCGGCAAAACGCCGACCTCGCTCTACCTGGCCATGCAGTTCGGCCTTAAAGCCGCCAACTTCCCGCTGATCCCGGAAGATTTCGACCGCGGTCGTCTGCCGGGAACACTTGAGAAGCACCGCAGCAAACTTTTCGGCCTGACCATCCAGCCCGACCGCCTGCACCAGATCCGCGAGGAACGTCGCGCGGGCAGCAAGTACGCATCACTTGCCAACTGCCGCTACGAAATCGCCGAAGCCGAAAAAATGATGCGCCGCGAAGGCATACGCTGGCTCGACTCATCGACCAAGTCGATTGAGGAGATCTCAGCAACCATCTTGCAAGAGCTGAACCTGAGGTGAATTTGCAACACCCCCGTAATGCTTTCGTGGTAGCATCTTGACCTATTCAGTCCAAATCATCATTATGTTGCTGCGCACAACAACTTCCGGAGTCCCTCAACCATGAAAAAAATTACCTCTTATCTTGCTGCCGTGATCTTCGCGGTCAGCAGCGTTTCGCCGGTTATGGCCCAAACCCCGCCCGCCGGTGGTGCTGAGACTGGTGCTGGTGCTGGTGCTGGTGCTGGTGCTGGTGCTGGTGCTGGTGCTGCAGCCGGCGCTACTGCTGGCACGCTCGCCGTTGGTGGCCTGACCGCAGCGCAACTGGCGGCAATCGCTGCTGCAGCAGCTGCCGTTGGTGCTGCAGCCGCTGGCGGTGGTGGCGGCGGCGGCGGCTCGACCTCTACCTCGACCTCTACCTCGACTTCTACCTCCACGGGAACGAATTAATCCCGAACGGAAGATCACCCCAAAAAAACCCCGGACGCCACGGCCTCCGGGGTTTTTCTTTCGCACCGTAACAATTTCAGGCGCCGCCGTAAGGTTTCATCACCTCCATGACGAATGGCGGCATACCCGGGGCGGCTTGCTGCTCGCTACGCCAGACAAAGCCAGCCTCATCCACCCAGAAGCGGTTAACAAATTTCCACGCCAGCAAATCAGCCTGCGCGCGCTCTTCAAGTAAGCGCAAGCGCAAGCGGCGCTTGCCAACCGCCAGATCACTCACCGCCCCCACCACAAGCGTCGAAACCAGGGGTATGCCAAAGCGGTTTCCGGGCGACAGGTCAAGCTGTCGCCGATAGACCTTGCCCGGATCGTAATTTTGCCCAGGCTCGAGAAAATCCGGAACGCCAAAATGGGTAGCCCGCAAATCCTCCTGGAAACCCACCGTACTCACCAGACGACCGTGGCGCGTCACCAAGGCACCACGGTCCGCCGAATACCAGTGCAAGGTATTGTTTTCCGCACGACCGAGGATGACCAGCGCGCGATCGATGTTGGGCAGACGGACTGCCATCGAAGCATAGGGGATACGATCCGGGTAATCCGGATCGAAACCGTGCGAATCGCCCAGGCGGCTATTCACCGTCACCGCCAGCGTCTTCATCGACAAGTTGTTCGTGCAGGCAGACGCCAACGGAGTCGCGCCAAGGGCCAGCAAAAAATCACGACGTTTCATTGTTTTCCGTCCAAAACTGCCGTCAGAAACGGCCTCTCTCCGCCAATCTAAAAAAGCGGCATATGTTAGAATTCGGGCTTTGCTTTCAGACGAGAGAAGCCGCCCCATGCGTTCCTACTGCCGCCGCCCGATGACACCGAATTGGCTCCAGGGAATCTCCCTGTCCAGCGCATTCGTAACCGCCCTCGCGAGCCTGCCCGCCGGCCAACTCATCGCTCAGGAAGCTTCGTCCGCTGCGATGGCCGCTGCAATTTCGGCGGCCCAGGCACAAGGCATCTCGGCAGAAGCGATCCAGCAGCTACAGAATACCAGTAACAGCAATATTGGCAACAGCGCCAAATCCGCTCCAAAATTTTCAATCCCTGGAGCACAACCCGGTAGTAGCGATAACCGAACCCTGCTTCCCGGTTTTTCATCACACCTGTCACCGTTTGGCGAAGAACTTTTCTCCCGCAACCAGGGCAGATACATCACCCCCAGCGACCTTCCTGTTCCGGCGGATTACATCGTCGGCATCGGCGACACCGTCGAGATTCGTTACTTCGGCAAGGAAAACCGGGTCATGCGCTTGCCTGTCGAACGCGATGGCAGCATCACCATCCCGGAAATCGGCGCGGTATCGGTCGCCGGCCTGACCCTGGAAAACATGGGCGCAATGCTGCTTGAGCGCATCAGCAAGCAGAAAATCGGTGTCGACGCCACGGTCAGCATGGGGCCACTGCGTTCGATCCAGATTTTCCTGATGGGGGATGTCAACATCCCTGGCGCCGTCACCACCGACGCCCTAACCACGGTTTCCAATGCCCTCATGTTCGGCGGCGGCATCAAGCCTTCCGGCTCGATGCGCCGGATCGAAATCCGTCGCCAGGGCAAAACAGTTTCCCGGATCGACCTTTACGACAGCCTGCTCAAGGGCAGCGACTTGGGCGAGTTGCGCCTGCAGTCTGGCGATGTGGTTTTCGTTCCCACCGTGGGCAAGCGCGCCGCGGTTGACGGCGAGGTGCAGCGCCCGGCCATTTACGAAC
>Ga0209794_1001420_pt1 | contig 18418 bp, 16 predicted proteins | sample EBPBio232013_DNA_FD_185869 | JGI IMG/M metagenome (GOLD analysis project Ga0209794, IMG submission 185869) | Wastewater treatment Type I Accumulibacter community from EBPR Bioreactor in Madison, WI, USA - Reactor 1_5/23/2013_ DNA (SPAdes)... | ecosystem: Engineered > Bioreactor > EBPR >... | reverse complement strand
CCGACGCAATGGCCGAAGGTGATTGCCGAAGCGGGGTTGCCGGGTAAGCCCGTTCCCAAGACGACGGTCGCGGAAGACCATGGTGAAGAGATTGGGAGCTATCTCCGTACCAATGCTGCGGCGGCGCGGACCGACGACGGTTTGACCGGCAGTCTGACGAGCAAGAAGAAGTCCCGCATGTCAGATGCGGATGCCTGATTGGATCGGCATGCCTTACCACCTGGTTCGAGCATGCGGACGCTGCTGGCAGCGACACCTTCGGCGCGCACACGCTGGCGCTGTCGGACCATAACCCCACGGCCACTGGCGCCGGTGGACATGGGTGGGTAATCCCCCCGCAGATTAGCTTGCATCAGAGGTGGAATTTTCTCGCACCCTGACCCAAGGAGGTTCCATGAAGAAGTCCCATCTCACCGACGGCAAGATGATCACCGTGCTCAAGCAAACACGAGGTGACTCCCGCCCGAAGTGCTCTCCATGCGATGCCGGCCCTACAACACCTCCGACGCGTAATCCGCCAGCCTCGAGCGCTCGCCGCGGCGCAGGGTGATGTGCGCGCTGTGGGCCCAGTTCTTGAAGCGGTCGACGGCGTACGTCAGGCCGGAGGTGGTCTCGGTGAGGTAGGGCGTGTCGATTTGCTCAACGTTGCCGAGGCAGACGATCTTGGTGCCGGGGCCGGCACGGGTGATGAGCGTCTTCATCTGCTTGGGCGTGAGGTTCTGCGCTTCGTCGAGAATGAGGTAGCGGCTGAGGAACGTGCGGCCGCGCATGAAGTTGAGTGAGCGGATCTTGATGCGCGAGGCGAGCAGGTCGTTGGTCGCGGCGCGGCCCCATGCGCCGCCCTCCTGGTTGTGCGTGAGCACTTCGAGGTTGTCGGTCAGGGCGCCCATCCACGGCGTCATCTTTTCTTCCTCGGTGCCAGGCAGGAAGCCGATGTCCTCGCCGACGCTGACGGTGGCGCGGGTCATGATGATCTCGCGGTAACGCTGCTGGTCCATGGTCTGGGCGAGGCCGGCCGCGAGCGCGAGCAGGGTCTTGCCGGTGCCGGCCGTGCCGAGCAGGGTGACGAAATCGATCTCCGGGTCCATCAGCGCGTTGAGCGCAAAGTTCTGCTCCCGGTTGCGCGCGATGATGCCCCACACGGCATGCTGGCTGCTGCGGTAGTCGTCGACGATCTGCAGCACGGCCTTGGCGTCGTCGACCTTGGTGACGCGGAACTCGGATTCGTCATCGCCCGGCAGGTAGAGGTACTGGTTGGGATGCCAGCCACCATCGGGATCGGCGTCCACTTCGTAGTAGGTGCGTCCCTTGTCGGTCCAGGACTTGAGGTCCTTGCCGTGGGCCTGCCAGAAATCCTCGGGCAGCGGTTGCGCGCCGGTGTAGAGCAGGCTGAAATCATCGAGCGCGCGGTCGTTCTCGTAGTCCTCGCTGACGATGCCGGCGATCGCGGCCTTGATGCGCAGGTTGATGTCCTTGGACACGAACACGACGGGGTAGTCGGGTTCGTCGCGACGCAGTTGCAGGATCGCGCCGAGGATGCGGTTGTCGGGTGCGACCGCGCCGAACGAGGTCTTGTCTTCCTTGGGGACGGTGGTCTGGAAGCGCAGCTTGCCGATGCTGGCGGCGCCACGCAGTTGCAGCGCGTTCGGGCGGTTGAGCACGAGGCCGGTGGCGATCTTGTCGGTGCCCTGGTCCTCGATCAGCTCGTTGATGAAGCGGCTGACCTGGCGCGCGTTGCGGCTGGCCTCCGATGTTCCCTTCTTGCCGTTGTCGAGCTCCTCGATGACCTGCATCGGCAGGAAGACGTCGTGTTCCTCGAACTTGAACAGCGCCGTGGGATCGTGCATCAGCACGTTGGTGTCCAGCACGTACAAACGCTTGCCTTGGGTCATCATCGAGCGGCTCGCCTCCTGGCGACGTTGGGTGCGGGGCAGCGACGTGCCGCCACGGCCTGCGGGGCAGGGTGGCGATGCGTCGCGGTCGGAGAAGGGATCACTTGGCTTGGGCGGCCTTCAGTGCTTCGAGCACGGCTTCGGCGTGGCCGGCCACCTTCACGCCGCGCCATTCGGCGACGAGGCGGTGGTCCGGGCCGATCAGGAAGGTGCTGCGTACGACGCCCAGCACCTTGCGGCCGTACATGTTCTTTTCGTGGATGACATCGAAGGCCCTGCACAGGGTTTCGTCGGCATCGCTGACCAGCGGGAACCTGAAGCCCTGCTTCGCGCAGAAGTTGTCGTGCGATTTCACCGAATCGCGCGAGACACCGAGGATGGCGGCACCGGCGCGGCTGAACTTCGGCAGCAGCGCGTTGAAGTCCAAACCCTCGGTGGTGCAGCCGGGCGTGGAATCCTTGGGGTAGAAGTACAGGACCAGCCATTTGCCCGCGTACCCGGCGAGGCGGGCGGTTTCGCCCCCGGACAGCGCCAGTGGCAGCTTGAGCGTGGACTTGGGGAGTGCCTTGCCGACTTGCGTCATTGCCGCCTTGTCATTCCGGTGCGACGGAGCAGTGGTTGGGGGTCGCCATCAGAACTTCATCGGATCCATGATCGCGTCGAGGTTCAGGTGGTCGCAGAACTCGAGGAAGTCGTCGCGCAGCGCGGCGATGTGCATGTTCGCGGGCACGCCGATGGTGACCTGCGCCGAGAACATGTCGGCGCCGGTCTGCATCGCGCGGTAGCGCGAGCAGTGCAGGCTTTCGATGGTGATGCCCTGGCGGTCGAAGAAGTCGGCGAGCTGGAACAGGATGCCGGGCTTGTCGGCCGCCACCACTTCGACGATGTACGGCAGCAGGTTCGACTGCACGGGCTTGGGGCCGGTGCGATACCACACCAGCTTCAGGTCTTCCTCGCGCTCGAGCCGGGTCAGCATGGCTTCGAGCTTGGCCACTGAGTCCCATGAGCCGGTGGCGAGCGCGGTCACGGAGACGTCGCGGCCCACCGTGGACAGGCGCGTATCGACGAGGTTGCAGCCGCTGTCGGCGATGCGCCGCGACACGGCCAGCAACGGAGAGGCCGGATGCGTCGTATAGGCGTTGATCAGCAGGTAGTTCTCGTTCGGCGCAGGCCGGGATGCGGTGTCTGGATCGGTCAAGGCGGCGTCCGCGGCGTGGGGATTCTGGCGTGCTTCCGGGTCTGAACGGCAGCCCGAACGGGGCCGGGAGCCGGGGCCAGCATACTTGCCCGTGCTTCCGGGCCGCAAGTAACATGCCCGCAGCCCTGATCACCCGCCCGCGCGCCCCTGCGCGGCCTCGTCCGAGACCCTTCCGCTTGCGACTTTCCGGCAGCATCACCGCGCTGGCGACGCCGTTCACGGCCGCTGGCGAACTCGATCTCGATGCCTGGCGGCGCCTCCTCCAGCAGCAGCTCGACGGTGGCACGCAGGCGCTCGTGGTCGCCGGTTCGACAGGCGAGGCGGCGTCGCTGTACGGCGGCGAGTTCGATGCGCTGCTGCGCACGGCGGTGGAGTTCGTCGCCGGGCGCGTGCCGGTGCTGGCGGGTACCGGCCAGTCCAACACCGCGAAGACGATCGAGCAGACCCGTCGCGCCGCCGCATTGGGCGCGGATGCCGCGCTGGTGGTCACGCCCGCGTACGTGCGCCCGACGCAGGAGGGCCTGCGCGCGCATTACCAGGCCATCGCCGATGACGGTGCCCTGCCGGTGGTGATGTACAACGTGCCCGCGCGCACCGCATGCGACCTGGAGCCGGCGACCGTCGCCGGTCTGGTCGCGCATCCGCGCATCGTGGGCATCAAGGAAGCGCGCGACGACATCGAGCGCCTGCAGGCATGGCTGTCGCTGCGTCGCGACGGTTTCGCGGTGCTGGGCGGTGACGACGCCAGCGCCGCGCGCGCGATGCAGGCGGGTGCCGACGGCCTGGTCTCGGTGGTGTCGAACGTGGCGCCGCGCGCGATGCGCAGGCTGTGCGACCTGGCCCGGACCGGACGCGTGGCGGAGGCAGAGGCCTGGGATGCGCGCCTGCGCGGGCTGTACGACTTTGCCGCCGTCGAGCCCAATCCGATCCCGGTCAAGGCCCTGCTCGAACGCCTCGGCTTCGGCCACGGCGTGCGCCTGCCCTTGACCCCGCTGTCCACGCGCCACCAGGCTTTCGCCGCTCGCCTCGAGGACGAGGTGGTGGCCCTTGAACGCAGTGTCCGCGAACCGATCGCGGCCTGACCCCATTCCGCAGGAGAACCCGACCCATGCGCCACACCCGATCCCTGACCCGCGCCCTCGTCGTGACGGCCATCGCTGTTTCCGTGCTCGGCGCCACCGGCTGCAAGTGGTTCCGCAAGGGCAGCGACCTGTACGCGCAGAGCCCCGAAAGCCGTCCGCTGGAAGTGCCGCCGGACCTCGACCGCCCCGATACCTCCAGCGCGATGGCCTTGCCCGAATCCGGCTCGGTGACCCGCTCGACGATGCCGGCCGCCGGCGGCGCGCAGCCCAATGGCTTCCCCGTGGCCGGTGAGCGTGACGCGGTCTTCAACCGTGTCGGCGAAGTACTGGCCCGCACCGAGGGCCTGACCGTGGTCAACCGCGCACAGCTGCTGGGCACGTTCGATGTCGATTACGGCGACACCAAGTTCCTGGTGCGCGTGACCAAGACCGACACTGGCGCCTACGTGTCGGCGGTCGATCCGCGCGGACTGCCGGCCGCTGGCGATCCGCCGGCGCGCCTGATCGCGGCGCTGAAGGCCGCGCTGGGCGGCTGACCGGGATCCAGCGGGTCGCGTCCAGTCAGGAAAGGCGCCGCGAGGCGCCTTTCTTCTTTCCTCGTCGCGGGTGCCGGGCCGGCGACGGGATCCGCGGGAACGCGATGGCCGGGCGGTCAGCGTTCCAGCAGGGGCAGCTTGTCCGGCTTGCCTTCCCAGTCCTTGGCGTCGGGCAGCGGTTCCTTGCGCGTGGTGATCACCGGCCACGCCCGCGACAGCTCCGCATTCAGCGCCACGTACGCCTCCTGGCCGGCGGGCACGTCGTCCTCGGGATAGATCGCGTTGATCGGGCACTCGGGTTCGCACAGCGTGCAGTCGATGCACTCGTCCGGATCGATCACCAGGAAGTTGGGGCCTTCGTGGAAGCAGTCGACCGGACAGACCTCGACGCAGTCGGTGTACTTGCACTTGATGCAGTTCTCGGTAACGACGAAAGGCATTGCGGGTCCGGATCCGGTTGCGGCGGGAAAGCCCGTGGATTCTAGAACAGACCGCGCGTCGCGGTGCGAAGCGTTTGCATTTGCACGCAAGGCGGGCGCAGGCGCATGCAGCCCCGCGCGTGTCCGCGATCGCCGGCGCACCAGGTAGCGAGGCAGGGCGCACGGCCCCGTGCCCGAACCAGGCCAGGCCCGCGCCGTGCGCATCGGCCGGCCTGCGGCGCACGAAGGGGCGTCGCGTCGTCCCCGGCGCCCGTCCCGCCGTCGACGCCATGAAAAAGAAAAACGCCCGTGCCTTGCGACACGGGCGCCCTTCGCGATTGGCGCTCCCTACGGGATTCGAACCCGTGTTTTAGCCTTGAGAGGGCCACGTCCTGGGCCTCTAGACGAAGGGAGCGGGGTGCTGCCTGCGCAGCGCCGGCTGGACGGCCGGCCTGCCCGGTCCAGGACCCGTGGTCCATGGTGCCGATGCAGCTTGCTAGTATAGCAGGGATCAGGGCGCCGCCAGAGGGCCCTTCCCGACCTGCCTGGCCTGATGCCGACCAATACCCCGTCCCTCGTGACCTCGCTGCGGATCATCCCGCGCGACCAGCACCCGATCTCGCGCAAGGGCATCAGCCCCAACGCCCTGCGCGTCCTCTATCGCCTGCACGAATCCGGCCACCGCGCCTGCCTGGTGGGTGGCGCGGTCCGCGACCTGCTGGCCGGGCAGGCGCCCAAGGATTTCGACGTGGCCACCGACGCCACGCCCGAGCAGGTGAAGCACCTGTTCCGCAACTGCCGCCTGATCGGTCGCCGCTTCCGGCTGGCGCACGTGGTGTTCGGTCGCGAGATCATCGAAGTGGCCACCTTCCGCGCCAACAGCGACGACGGCAGCGGTGATCGCGAGGTGCACGACGACGGCCGCGTGCTCCGCGACAACGTGTACGGCACGATCGAGGACGATGCGGTCCGCCGCGATTTCACCGCGAACGCGCTGTACTACGACATTTCCGACTTCTCGGTGCGCGACTACGTCGGCGGCTTCGACGACGTGCTCAACCGGGTGATGCGCCTGATCGGCGATCCCGAAGCGCGCTACCGCGAGGATCCGGTGCGCATGCTGCGCGCGATCCGGCTGTCGGCCAAGCTCGGCTTCGACATCGAACCGGGCACGGCCGCGCCGTTGCCGCGGCTGGCGGGCCTGCTGTCGGAGGCCGCGCCCGCGCGCCTGTTCGAGGAATGCCTGAAGATGTTCCTGTCCGGGCATGCGGTCGCCAGCTTCGAGGGCCTGGAGCGGCACGGCCTGCTGCCGGCGCTGTTCCCGGAAACCGCGGCCGCGCTGGCGGCCAACCGCAGCGGTGCGCTGCGCCGGATGCTGGTGGAGGGGCTGCGCGGCACCGACCAGCGGGTGGCTGCGGACGAGCCGGTGTCGCCGGCGTTCCTGTTCGCGGTGCTGCTGTGGCCGGCGTACTGCCGTTCGCTGATGGCGTTGCAGGCGCAGGGCGTGAACGCGACCGAGGCCGAGCGCCGCGCCGCCGACCGCGTGACCCTGCACCAGTTGAACACGATCGCGCTGCCGCGCCGTTTCTCGCTGCCGATGCAGGAGATCTGGCTGATGCAGTCGCGTTTCTCGCAACGCCAGCGCAAGCGGGTGGTGCGCACGCTGTCGCATCCGCGCTTCCGCGCCGCGTTCGATTTCCTGGTGCTGCGGCGGGCCGCGTCGTCGGCCCATGACGAGGACATCGCGTTCTGGCAGGACGCACAGAAGAACCCCGATGCGGCCATCGCGCTGCACCCGGCAGGCGCCGAGGACGACGCCGAGGCCGCGCCGCGCAAGCGTCGCCGCCGCCGCCGCCGCGCCACCGCAGCGGAATAAGCCGTGCCGGTCGTGGCCGCGATCGGCCTGGGCGGGAATGTCGGCGACGTCCCGCGCGCGCTGGTGGCTGCGTTCGAGGCCCTTGCCTCGCTGCCAGGCACGCGGCTGCTGCGGGCGTCGTCGCTGTACCGCACGCCGGCCTGGGGCCTGGAATCGCAGCCGGATTTCGTCAATGCCGCGGGCCTGGTCGAGACCACGCTGCCAGCGGACGTGCTGCTGGCGCACCTGCTCGACATCGAACGTGCGCTGGGCCGCACGCGCGCAGCAGACGGCAGCGACCGCTGGGGACCGCGAACGCTCGACCTCGACCTGCTGCTGTACGGCGACGCGGTGATCGACGCGCCCGGCCTGCGCGTGCCACATGCGCGACTGCATGAGCGCGCGTTCGCCCTCGTGCCGCTGGCCGGGATCGCGCCGGATGCGGTCATCCCGGGCATCGGCAGCGTGCGCGAAGCCCTGGCCGCGTTGGAAACCGCGGGCATCGAAGCGCTACCCTAGGGCCTGCCAACGCGATCGGTATGGGCCACGCCGCACTTGAGTGTGCGCGGGACAAGCAAGAGGGAGGGAACGTATGGCGATCCATGACCGAGTGATGACGCGGTGCCGTGTGCACTCAAGCGCGGCCCTCCGGGTTGCCCTGTCCAGCCGCCAGCCGGCCGCGCGCTGCCTGGACAGGCGGCCAGCCTGCCGCTGCGCCACGCGCGCCCCCCTGGCGGCTGGACACGACAACGTGGCCCATGCCAATCGCGTTGACAGGCCCTAGGGCGATGAACCCCACCGTGATCGACACGTCCGCCCCGACCAGGCCCATGACCGTGCCGGAACTGGCCGAGTCCCGCCGCGCCGGCCGCAAGCTGGCGATGCTGACCGCCTACGATGCCGGCTTCGCGCGCGTGTTCGACGCCAATGGCGCCGACATCATCCTGGTCGGCGATTCGCTGGGCATGGTGGTGCAGGGGCTGGACTCGACCCTGCCGGTCAGCGTCGACGACATCGCCTACCACGTGCGCGCGGTCGCCCGCGGCCTGCGTCGCGCGCTGCTGCTGGCCGACCTGCCGTTCCAGGCCGACGCCACGCCCGAACGTGCGCTCGACGCCGCCACCCGCCTGCTGCAGGCGGGCGCCGGCATGGTCAAGCTCGAAGGCGCCGGGCCGCACAAGCTGGCCGCGATCCGCTTCCTCGCCGCGCGCGAGATCCCGGTGTCGGCGCACCTCGGCCTGACCCCGCAGTCGGTCCTGCGTTTTGGCGGCTTCAAGGTGCAGGGACGCGAGGCCGCGGCGGCGAAGCAACTGCTGGCCGACGCGCAGGCCGTGGCCGAGGCGGGCGCGTCGCTGCTGGTGCTCGAATGCGTGCCGTCCGCGCTGGCCGCCGAGATCACCCGTGCGTCGCCCATCCCGACGGTGGGCATCGGCGCCGGTCCGCACTGCGACGGACAGGTGCTCGTGCTGCACGACATGCTCGGCCTCGACACCGGCCATCGCCGGCCCAAGTTCGTCAAGGACTTCCTCGCCGATGGCGGTTCGGTGGCGGGCGCCGTGCGCGCCTACGTCGACGCCGTGCGCGACGGCCGTTTCCCCGCCGCCGAACACTCCTACGCGTGAACCGGTACGCGCCATGATCCGCACCGTCGAAGCGCTGGACGCGCTGCGCGCGCAGGTGGCGCAGTGGAAGCGCGAAGGCCTGCGCATCGGCTTCGTGCCGACGATGGGCAACCTGCACGCCGGGCATTTCTCGCTGGTTGAACTGGCGCGGCGGCATGCCGATCGCATCGTGGCCAGCGTGTTCGTCAACCCGACCCAGTTCGGTCCGGACGAGGACTTCGCGCGCTATCCGCGCACGCCGGAGCAGGATGCCCGGGGACTCGATGACGCCGGCTGCGACCTGCTGTGGCTGCCCGCGGTCGAGACCATGTATCCCTACGGTGCCTCGAACGCGGTGCAGATGCGCGTGCCCGGCATCACCGACGTGCTCGACGGCGCGCATCGCCCGGGGCACTTCGACGGCGTGGTGACCGTGGTCTCGCGCCTGTTCAACCAGGTGCAGCCGGACGTCGCCGTGTTCGGGCGCAAGGACTACCAGCAGGTTGCGGTGGTGCGCTACTTCGTGCGCGACCTGGCGTTCCCGGTGGAACTGGTGGTGGGCGAAACCCGGCGCGAGGCCGACGGGCTGGCGATGAGTTCGCGCAACCAGTACCTCGACCCCGACCAGCGCGCCCGGGCGCCGGAACTCCATCGCACGCTGCTGGCGATGCGCGATGCTGCGTTGTCCGGCGCCGACGCGGTGCGGGTGGAGGCCGAGGCCGCCGCGCGGCTGCAGTCGGCGGGCTTCGACGTGGACTACGCGGTGGTGCGGCGGCGCGACCTGTCCGAGGGTGGAGGCATCGTCGCCGGAGGACAGGTGGCACTGGTCGCGGCGCGGCTCGGCCGCACGCGCCTGATCGACAACCTCGAGTTCTAGCACCGCACCGGACGGGTGCTCTTGCCGGCGATCCGGGGCCGCTCCGGTGGTTGGCGAGGGCCCCGGACTGGACGCGCGCGGCCATCGAACGACCCTATACTCCGATGCCTGCAGTCGGGATTGGATCGCCGCGCGCATTGTCCCGCCTGCAACCAATCCCCGCGCAACACGACAGGCACCCCATGCACGCATTCGAGAGTCTTCGCAGCCACGCCGCGCGCCTGGCCGGCACGCCGCTGTCGCGCCTGCCGCGCGACGACACCTCGCGCGCGGCGGCCCTCGCGCTGAGGGTCGGGCCGCTGTACGCCAACTTCGCGCGCCAGCGCTATGACGCGGCCGCGCTGGAGGCGCTGTTCGCGCTGGCGAAGGCGGCCGATTTCGCCGGCGCCATGCGCCGACTGGTCGACGGTGAACAGGTCAACGCCACCGAAGGACGCGCCGCGCTGCATACCGCCCTGCGCGGCGACCTGTCCGCGGTGCCTCGGGTGCGCGAGTGCGCGGCGCTGGCACGCGAGGCGCGCGTGCGCATGGCGGCGCTGGTCGACGCCCTGTCCGCGAGCGGCGTGACCGACATCGTCAGCGTCGGCATCGGCGGCTCCGACCTCGGTCCGCGGCTGGTCGCGGATGCGCTGGCATTGCCCGGGGCGCGCTTCCGCGTGCATTTCCTGTCCAACGTCGACGGCAACGCCGCGCAGCGCACTCTCGCCGGGCTCGATCCGGCGAAGACCGCTGCGATCCTGATCTCCAAGACCTTCGGCACGCAGGAAACCCTGCTCAACGGCCGCATCGTGCGCGACTGGCTGGGCGACGACGGGCGCGTCTACGGCGTGAGCGCCAACGTCGCGCGTGCGGCGGCCTTCGGCATCGCGCCCGAGCGCATCCTGCCGATGTGGGATTGGGTGGGCGGCCGTTACTCACTGTGGTCGGCGGTGGGCTTCCCGATCGCGCTGGCCATCGGCATGGATCGTTTCGAGGCCCTGCTCGACGGCGCGGCGGCCCTCGACGCGCACGCGCTGCAGGCGCCGCCACGCGAGAACCTCGCCGTGTGGCATGCGCTGACCGCAGTGTGGAACCGCAACGCGCTCGGGCTGGCGACGCAGGCGGTGCTGCCCTACGACGAGCGCTTGCGCCTGTTGCCCAACTACCTGCAGCAGCTGGTAATGGAAAGCCTCGGCAAGTCGGCTCGGCTCGACGGCGCGCCGCTCGAAGAGCAGACCGTGCCGGTGTGGTGGGGCGGTCCGGGCACCGACACCCAGCACAGCTTCTTCCAGGCGCTGCACCAGGGCACCCAGGTGGTACCGGCGGACTTCATCGGCGTGGTGCGCAGCGAGGACGGCCATGCCGACAACCATCGCGCGCTGCTGGCCAACCTGCTGGCGCAGACCGAGGCGCTGGCCAACGGCCAGGGCAGCGACGATCCGCATCGTGCCTATGCCGGCGGTCGGCCAAGCACCCTGATCCTGCTCGACAGCCTGACGCCACGGTCGCTCGGCGCGCTGATCGCGCTGTACGAACACAGCGTGTACCTGCAGTCGGTGGCATGGGGCATCAACGCCTTCGACCAGTTCGGCGTCGAACTGGGCAAGCAGGTTGCGAACACGCTGCTGCCGGCCCTGGAAGGGAAGGCGGCCGCGGATGATCCGGTGACGGCCGTGCTGCTGGCGGAGATCGCGGCGCGGACAGGCTGATCGGGCGCAACGAGGAATGGGCTGCGGTTCCGGATGAAGGGTATCGACGCGAAGAACGAGTTGTCATTCCGAGCGTCGCGAGGAATCTCCGCGGAGGCGAGCGGTAGGGCAGGTCTCTCTCACTGCGTTCGAGACGACAGAAGCGTCAGGACCCACTCACGTAGCATGCTAACCGGCATCGTGCCGTTGCAATGCCCATTCGACATGTTCGCGCACGACCGCATCGTCGATGGAACGCCGTGCTTGCAGTGCATCGATGATCCCGGGCGACGTCGGCGCGTTGCCCAGCGCGATGGCCAGGTTGCGCAACCAGCGCGCATAACCGCTGCGGCGGATGGCCGAGCCTTCGGTGCGCTGCAGGAACTCCGCCTCTGTCCAGGCAAACAGGTCGACGAGGCTGGCGGTGTCGAGGCTGTTGCGCGCGCGGAAGTCGGGCTCATCGGTGCGCCGCGCGAACTTGTTCCAGGGGCAGACCAGCTGGCAGTCGTCGCAGCCGAAGATGCGGTTGCCGATCAGCGGGCGCAGCGCTTCGTCGATCGCACCTTCGTGTTCGATGGTGAGGTAGGCGATGCAGCGGCGCGCGTCGAGGCGTTGCGGCGCGACGATGGCCTGGGTCGGGCAGACGTCGATGCAGCGCGCGCAGGTGCCGCAATGCGCGCTGGCGGGCGGGTCGATCGGCAGCGGCAGGTCGACGTAGATCTCGCCGAGGAAGAACCACGAGCCACCATCGCGGTCGATCAGGCAGGTGTGCTTGCCGATCCAGCCCAGGCCGGCGTCGCGCGCGAGCGCGCGTTCCAGCACCGGCGCGGAGTCGACGAAGACGCGGAAGCCGAATGGCCCGATTTCGCCGGCGATGCGGTCGGCCAGCGCCTGCAGCCGGTTGCGCATCAGCTTGTGGTAGTCGCGGCCCAGGGCGTAGCGGGCCACGTACGCGCGGGTGCCGTCGCCGAGCGTGCGCCAGGCCTCGTCGTCGTCCTGGCCGTAGTCCAGCCCCACCGACACCACGCGCACGGTGCCCGGGACGAGTTCGCGCGGGCGCGAGCGCTTGTCGCCGTGGCGCGCCATCCAGTCCATCGAGCCGTACAGGCCATCGGCCAGCCACGCGCGCAGGTGGGCTTCGTCGTCGGCCAGATCGACGCCCGCGATCCCGCAGCGCTGGAAGCCGGCTTCGCGAGCCAGCGCCTTGATCCGCAGGGCGAGCGTGGCGGGGTCGACCGGGAGGGCGGCGGCGGGCGGGCTGGGCACGCGTGAAGTATAGAATCCGGCCGATGGATGCCCCCCGCCACACCCGAGGCACGCCGCTGTACGACGGTGCCGGCCTGCGCGCCGTCGAGGCCGACGCGGCCCGGCGCCTCGGCGACCCGTTCGCGCTGATGGCGCGTGCCGGCCAGGCGGCGTGGCGCGAGCTGCTGGCGCGCTGGCCGGACGCGCAGCGCATCGTGGTGGTCTGCGGCCCGGGCAACAACGGTGGCGATGGCTACGAGCTGTGCCGCTACGCGCACCAGGCGGGGCGTGACGCGCGCGTGCTGCGGATCGATGCGCATCGCCCGCGCAGCGAACTGGCGCAGCGCGCCTGCGACGCCTATCGCGAAGCGGGCGGGCGCATCAAGGCCTTCAGCGACGGCTTTGGCAGGGCCGAGCTGGTGGTCGATGCGCTGTTCGGCATCGGCCTGTCGCGTCCGCTGGATGACGCCTCGGAGGCGGTGATCGAGGCGATCAATGCCTCCGGCCTGCCCGTGTTCTCGCTCGACGTGCCCAGTGGCGTCGATGCCGACCGCGGCAGCGCGGCCGGGGTCGCGGTGCGCGCCACGCACACGCTGCAGTTCATCGCGCCGCACGCCGGGCTGGTGACGGGCGCGGCGTCCGGCCTGGCCGGGACCCTGGCGACCTCGGCGCTCGACACGCAGGTTGAGCTGGACGCCGTGTCGCCCGCCGCCGTCCGCCTCGATGCCGCCGACCTGCGCGGCTGGCTGGGTCCGCGGCGCCGCGATGCGCACAAGGGCGACAGCGGGCACGTGCTGTGCGTCGGCGGTGACCTGGGCACCGGTGGCGCGGTGATGCTGGCGGCCGACGCGGCGCTGCGTTGCGGCGCGGGCCTGGTCAGCGTGGCCACGCAGCCGGCGCACGTGCCGGCGCTGCTCGCGCGGCGCCCGGAAGTGATGGCGCGGGGCATCGAGTCGCGCTCGGCGCTGACGCCGATGCTGGAGCGTGCCAGCGTGGTGGCGCTCGGGCCGGGGCTGGGGCAGGGCGTGTGGGGCTCGGCCCTGTACGAACTGGCGTTGTCGGCCTCGGTGCCGCTGGTACTCGATGCCGATGCCCTCAACCTGCTGGCGCGGCGCGTGCACACGCTGCCGGCCGACGCGATCCTCACCCCGCATCCGGGCGAGGCCGCGCGCCTGCTCGGCTTCAGCGTGGCCGAGGTGCAGGCCAACCGCTATGCGGCCGCGCGCCTGCTGGCGGAAATGTTCGGCTGCGTGGTGGTGCTCAAGGGCGCCGGCACGATCGTGGCGATGCCGGAGGCGACGCCGCGCGTGATCGCCGCCGGCAATCCCGGCATGGCCGTGGGCGGCATGGGCGACCTGCTCACCGGCTGCATCGCCGCATTGCGGGCCCAGGGCTTGCCCGCGTTCGAGGCGGCCTGCTGCGGTGCGCTTCTGCATGCCGTGGCCGGCGACGACGCGGCCTCCGCATCCGGCGAGCGTGGCCTGCTGCCCGGCGACCTGCTCGCGCCGATGCGTCGCCACCTCAACGATGGGCCACGCGCCTGATGCACCTGCTGCTGGAAGACGAAGCCGCGACCGCGGCGCTGGCCGCCCGGCTGGCGGCGCTCCAGCCACGACCGGCGGTGGTCTACCTGCGTGGCGACCTCGGCGCCGGCAAATCGACCCTCGCGCGCGCCTGGCTACGGGCTCTGGGGGTGTCCGGCACCATCCGCAGCCCCACCTACACGCTGGTCGAACGCTATCCCCTGGCCGCGGGCGGCGAGGCGCTGCACCTCGACCTGTATCGCATCGGCGACGCCGCCGAACTCGAATTCCTGGGCCTGGATGAGCCCGATGCCGCACTGTGGCTGGTGGAGTGGCCCGACCGCGGCCGGGGCGCCCTGCCGCCGGCCGACCTGCAGGTCGGACTGGCGCTTGCCGGCGATGGGCGCGAGGCGCGGCTGGACGCCGACAGCGCGGCCGGGACGGCCTGGCTGGAGGCCCTGTCCACAACCGGCGGCTTGCGGCCGTTTCCTGAACCCGAGCCATAGGAAAGGTCGCCAGGTGGCCGATTCCAAAGGAAAAAGGCGTTGCAAATCCTTGGGATCAATGGTTGACTTTCCGTTATGCGCGCGAGGGGGATCAATTACCAGCAGATTCTGCTCGGCGCGGCCCTCGTGGCCGCGCTGCTGTGGAACCTTGCGCATGCCGCGGAGCTGCGGAACGTCCAGCTCGGAAGTGGTCCGACCGGGACCCGCGCCGAACTGACCCTCGACCAGCAGGCCGACTATCGCCTGATCACGCTGTCCAACCCGCACCGGCTGGTCGTCGACCTGCCGGGCAGCCGGCTGGCGGCGAAGACCACGCTGCCGGCGGCAGCCGGCGTGGTGCGCGCGGTCCGCAGTGGCCAACCCGAACCGGGCACGGCCCGTATCGTGTTCGACCTGCACGCGCCCGTGGTGGCGCTCAAGCCGCGCCTGGAGTCCGGCCCGGGCGGCACGCGCCTGGTGATCGAATGGCCGGGAGATGGCCAGGCCGACCCGATCGCACGGATCGCCGCGGCCTCGTTGCCGGTGTCTTCTCCCGACGCGGCCGCGACCGCCGCGACGCAAGCCGCGCCGCCGGCAACGACGACCCCGGCCACCACCTCCGCCGCGCCTGCGGCCGGCGCGGGCGCACCCGCGACGCAGACGCCCGAACAGGTCGCGGCAGCGTCGGCGGCGGCCACCGCACGCCTCGTCGCCGAGCTGCGCGGCCACGCGTCGACATCCGTCGCCGCCGGTGCAGCGGCACCCGCATCGAACCCGGCATCGCCGCCGCAGCCGCAGTCAACGCACGATCCGTCGTTGCAGCGCGCGGTGCCGACCCTCTCCGCGCCGCCCGCGCCCGCGGTCGCCGCGCAGGCCACGGAACCGCCGCCCGCGCCGGCCGTGCGCGGCCGCGCGGTGGAAGCGGGCAGCCGTCCGCTGGTGATCGCCATCGATGCCGGCCATGGCGGGCAGGATCCGGGCGCGATCGGCCCGAGCGGCAAACGCGAGAAGGACATCACCCTCGCGATCGCGCGCGAACTGGCGCGCCAGGTCAACGCCACGCCGGGCCTTCGCGCCCACCTCGTCCGCGACAAGGACATGTTCATCCCGTTGGACCATCGGGCGCGGATCGCGCGCCAGGCCCGCGCCGACATGTTCATCTCGATCCACGCCGACGCCGCCGAGAACCGCAACGCCAAGGGCTCGTCGGTGTACGTGCTGTCGCTGCGCGGCGCGTCCTCGCAGCGCGCGCGGTGGCTGGCGGACAAGGAAAACGCGGCCGACCTGATCGGCGGCGTGCGCGCACCGGCCAGCGGTGGCGACATGCTCACCAACGTGCTGCTCGACCTGACCCAGAGCGGGCACATGAAGGCGTCCGAGGACGCCGGCAACCACATCCTTGCCGGGCTCAAGCGCATCGGCAACAACCACAAGCCGCACATCGAGCGCGCCAACTTCGCGGTGCTGCGCACCTCCGACATGCCGGCGATGCTGGTCGAGACCGCGTTCCTGTCCAACCCGGACGAGGAGCGGCGCCTGATCGATCCGCAGTTCCAGGGGACGGTGGCGCGCGCGATCCTCGATGGCGTGCACACCTATTTCTCCAGCCAGCCGCCCCCGGGCACGCTGTACGCCGCACGCGCCGCGGCCAGCCGCGTGGCCACGCTGGGCGGCAGCCCCTAGCAACGCGCCGCACCGCTGCGTTGCGGACCCGCTGCGGCAGCACCTCCCGCGCGCCGGTATCATGCGCAGGTGCCGATCCGACAGCTTCCCGACACCCTCATCAACCAGATCGCCGCGGGCGAGGTGGTCGAGCGGCCCGCGTCCGTGGTCAAGGAGCTGGTCGAGAACGCGCTGGATGCCGGCGCGACCCGGATCGACATCGACCTGGAGGAAGGCGGCGTCCGCCTGATCCGGGTGCGTGATGACGGCGGCGGCATGCCGCCCGCGGAGTTGCCGTTGGCCGTGTCGCGCCACGCAACCAGCAAGATCGCCAGCCTCGACGACCTCGAAGCCGTGGCCACGCTCGGCTTCCGCGGCGAAGCCTTGCCGTCGATCGCATCCGTGAGCCGGTTCCTGATCGCCACCCGGCGCGCCGACGACGCGCACGGCTCGGCACTTCCGGTGGACGGTGGCCGCGTCGGCGAAGTGGCGCCGAAGCAGCATCCGCCCGGGACCACGGTCGAGGTGCGCGACCTGTTCTTCAACGTGCCGGCGCGGCGCAAGTTCCTGCGCGCCGAGCGCACCGAGCTGGGGCACGTGGAGGAGTGGCTGCGTTCGCTGGCGCTGGCGCGCCCGGACGTGGAGCTGCGCGTCTCGCACAACGGCAAGCCGTCGCGGCGCTATCGCGCGTTTTCCGAGGGCGACGGCGGCCTGTTCACCGGCGAGCGCCTGGGCGAGACGCTGGGCGAGGATTTCGCCAGGCACGCGCTGCGCGTCGACCACTCGGGCGCCGGCTTGCGCCTGCACGGCTGGATCGCGCAGCCGGCCTATTCGCGCGCCAGCGCCGACCAGCAGTATCTCTACGTCAACGGCCGTGCGGTCCGCGACCGCAGCGTCGCCCATGCCGTTCGCCAGGCCTATGCCGACGTGCTGTTCCATGGTCGGCAGCCGGCTTACGTGCTGTTCCTCGAACTCGATCCGGTGCGGGTGGACGTGAACGTGCATCCGGCCAAGCACGAAGTCCGCTTCCGCGACGCGCGCCTGATCCACGATTTCGTCTATCGCACCCTGCACGAGGCGTTGGCCGGCACCCGTGCCGGCGCCGAAGGCGCGTCGGCGGCCGGCGGCGTGCCGCAGGCGCTGTCGCCGGTCATGCAGTCCGGCGGCATCGCGATGGCGTACGCGATGCCCACCCAGGCGTCGCAGGTGCCGATGCACCTGCAGGTCGACGAGGCGCGGGCGGCCTACGCCGCGCTGTACGCGGCCCGCGAGGAGCGGCCCGCGCTGCCGCGCGCGGATGACGCCTCCGGCGTGCCGCCGCTCGGCTACGCGGTGGCCCAACTGCACGGCATCTACATCCTCAGTGAAGCCGCCGACGGCCTGATCGTGGTGGACATGCACGCCGCCCACGAGCGCATCGGTTATGAGCGGCTGAAGTCCGCGCACGACAGCGCCGGGCTGCGCACCCAGCCCCTGCTGGTCCCGCAGTCGGTGGCTGTGTCCGAGCGCGAGGCTGACATCGCCGAACAGGAGGCCGCGACGCTCGCCGACCTGGGGTTCGAGGTTTCGCGTGGCGGCCCGCAGTCGCTTCTGCTGCGCAGCGTGCCGGCCCTGCTTGCCGACGGCGATACCGAAGCGCTGCTGCGCGACGTGCTCGCCGACCTGCGCGAACACGGCGAAAGCCTGCGCGTGCGCGGCGCGCGCGACGAACTGCTGTCGACCATGGCCTGCCATGGCGCGGTCCGCGCGCATCGTCGCCTGACCATTCCCGAGATGAACGCGCTGCTGCGGCAGATGGAAGCCACCGAACGCTCCGGGCAATGCAACCACGGACGGCCCACCTGGGCGCATTTCTCGCTGCCCGACATCGATCGCTGGTTCCTGAGAGGGCGTTGACATGAAGACTTCCATGGCCGCGCTGTGCGGCATCGCCTTGTCCGGCCTGCTGGCAGCCTGCGGAGGCCACTCATCTGCGGATGCGGGCACGACGGACGCTGCCGTCGCCGCCGATCCGCAGTTCGTCGCCGACAACGATGCCTGGCGCGCACAGCGCCGGGAGGGCCTGCTCAAGCCCGATGGGTGGAACAGCCTGGTCGGCCTGCACTGGATCGAACTGCCGGCGCACTACGTGGGCAGCGGCGCCACCAACGGCATCCGCCTGGCGATCGGACCCGAGAAGCTGGGCATGCTGCAGCAGCAGGGCGGCAAGGTGTTCCTGGTGCCCGAGCCGGGCGTGGCGCTGACCGCCGACGGCCAGCCGGTGAAGGGACGCTTCGAACTGCTGTCCGACCACGCCGAGGCGCCAACCGTGGTCGGCTTCGACGAAGGCAAGGGACAGCTGACGCTGATCGAGCGCGCCGGCCGCAAGGCGCTGCG